>OMDZ01000035.1_pt1 | contig 121382 bp, 122 predicted proteins | sample 1673641 | NCBI WGS metagenome assembly OMDZ01 (sample SAMEA103958117, study PRJEB25191) | human gut metagenome | biome: human-associated habitat [ENVO:00009003]; feature: intestine environment [ENVO:2100002]; material: feces | place: Germany | collected 2013/2015
ACACTAGACTTTACATATTTATTTTCACAAATACCCGCCGTCTGCGTATCCTCTTATCCACTTATTTACTCTCTTCTATAACTACTTCCCTTAGGAAGCCTGCCGCCTTGGCCCGGTTCGTTTTTTTCAACTTGCCTCACCCCGTCGGCGAAGTGGTTTATAGGACATACCCGGACAGATGTCAATAACTTTTTTCAAAAAAAATAAACAATTTTTTCGGGAATTTTTTAACCACTTGATATAGCAGGATATTAACAAAGAATTTTTTGCAAGTCAAGCGAAATTGAAAACGAAAAATTAAGGAATATGTATATATAATTTTGATATATATGCGTTGAAATCATAGCCGGGGAGTCTATATTTCCCCGCAGATTCTGTAACATTTCGCTTGCGAAAGACAGATTTTTTTGTAATATGGATAAGAATTTAATAATTTATAGGAGGCACCAATAATAAAGGACAATAGCAATGCGCCAGTACGTGAAGACGACGGACCGCGTATTAATGAGAACATCAGAGTAAAGGAAGTACGCTTAATTGACGAGAACGGAGAAAATCGCGGCGTCGTTTCGATTCGAGAGGCATTGGCCATCGCGGACGAGGCCGGTCTTGATTTGATAGAGATTTCTCCGCAGGCAGTGCCCCCGGTATGCAAGGTTTTGGATTACGGCAAATATAAATACGAAGTGCAAAAGCGCAAAAACGAAGCCAAAAAAAACCAGAAAGTCGTTGAAATCAAAGAACTTAAGCTTCGCCCGATGATTGACACCCACGACTATGAAGTCAAAATCAAACAGGCCAAGAAGTTCCTTTCGCAAGGCAACAAGGTCAAATTTACCATGCGTTACAAAGGCCGCGAAATGAGCGCCAATGACATGGGTCGTGAAGTTCTGAATAATATTCTCGAAGACCTTGAGGGACTGATTAAGGTCGATTCCGAACCGAAACTTGAAGGCCGTCAGATGATGATGGTTGTTTCGCCGGCATAACGGCCAATTCGCAGCTTCAGGCGGGACAAGTTCCCGCTTTTTTTATGCCGAACGCTGTGACAAACACAACATAAGAGTGGAATTTTCCGCCCGTTTTCCTATATTATCCCTAAACAGACAAAAGGGAAAATAATGATTGAAACAGAAGATTTAACCCCCGAACAGGCAGCCGCCGAACTGGAACGCATTGCGGCGGAAATGGCCAAATCCGACATTGCCTACTATCAGAACGACGCGCCTTACCTGACCGACGCCGAATACGACGCCCTCAAACGGCGCAACCGGCAGATTGAAGCCCGCTTCCCGGAACTGATTCGCGCCGACAGCCCGTCTAAAAGAGTCGGCGCTGCGGCCAAAAACGGATTCGGCAAGATCCAGCACCGTTTTCCCATGCTTTCGCTGGGCGACGTCTTCAGCCTTGAGGAAGTCGACGAATTTGCCGTCGGAGTCAAACGCTTCCTCAATGTTTCCGAAGACATCGAATTCATGGCCGAACCGAAAATCGACGGACTATCCTTCTCTGCCCGTTATGAGCACGGACGATTCGTTCAGGGCGCCACCCGCGGCGACGGCACCACCGGCGAAGACATTACCGCCAATCTGAAGACGATTCGTCAGCTGCCGCAGAAGCTGCCGGACGGCGTCCCCGATGTGCTGGAAGTCCGCGGCGAAGTCTATATGGCCAAAGCCGATTTTCTGGCATTGAATCAAAAATATGAAACAGAACACAAAAAAACTTTTGCCAATCCGCGCAATGCGGCAGCCGGCTCGCTCCGCCAGCTCGACGCTTCGATTACGGCCGAACGCAATTTGAGCCTTTTTGCCTACACCTGGGGGGAAGTGTCCCGGCGCTGCTGGGATTCGCAGGCCGAATTTTTCGAATGCCTGAAGAAATGGGGTTTTCCGACCAATCCGCACAACCGGCTCTGCCGCAGCCTGAAGGAAATCGACGGATATTTTTCGCACCTGATGGAAATCCGTGCCGACCTGCCTTACGACATAGACGGCATCGTTTATAAGGTCAACTCCATTTCCCTGCAGGAACGATTGGGTTTTCTGACCCGCACGCCGCGTTGGGCAATTGCGCACAAATTTCCGGCCGAAAAGGCGATTACGCGCATCAACAACATCCGTATTCAGGTCGGCCGCACCGGCGCGCTGACCCCTGTTGCCGATCTGGAGCCGGTCAACGTCGGCGGCGTCATTGTTTCGCACGCCACTCTTCATAACGAAGACGAAATCAAACGCAAAGACATCCGCATCAACGATTACGTCGTCGTTCAGCGGGCGGGCGACGTCATTCCGCAGGTTGTCGAAGTCCTGCAAGAGAAGCGTCGGCCGGATTCGTCCGAATTCAAATTTCCGACCGTCTGCCCCGAATGCGGCGCCCATGCCATTCGGGAAGAAGACGAAGCCGTCCGCCGCTGCACCGGCGGCCTGACCTGCCCGGCACAGGCCATTGAGCGGCTGAAACACTTTGTTTCGCGCGAAGCTTTTGACATTGACGGGCTGGGCGGCAAAATTGTCGAACAGTTTTACAACGAAGGGATTCTCCGCGACCCGACCGACATCTTCACTCTGGAAGAACGCAACGGCGGCAGCGGCCCGACAGAAGACCTGTTTGCCGTCATCGACGACAAGGCGCTGCATCTGGAACGCCGCGACGGCTGGGGCAAAAAATCGGTCGAAAACCTGTTTCGCGCCATCCGCGCCAAGCGCCGCATTGAACTGCCGCGCTTTATCTATGCTTTGGGCATCAGGCAGGTCGGCGCCGCAACGGCCCGGCTGATAGCCAGAAACTACGGAAGTTTCCGCAAATTCATGACCGACATGCGCAATCAGGACACCGAACGCCTGCTCTCGATTGACGGCATCGGCGAAGCCATGGCCAAAGACGTGGTCGAGTTTTTCAAAGAAGAACATAATGTCAGCACCGTCAACCGCCTGCTTGAAGAAATAACGGTTGAAGACTTCGTCGACAACACAAACTACAATTCGCCGCTTTCCGGCAAAACCGTCGTTTTTACCGGCACGCTGGAACGAATGACAAGAGCCGAAGCCAAAGCCAAGGCGCAAAGCCTGGGCGCCAAAGTTGCCGGTTCGGTTTCTGCGCATACGGATTATGTCATTGAAGGAGCCGACGCCGGCAGCAAGGCAAAAAAAGCGCGCGAACTCGGTGTCCGGATTCTCTCCGAAGACGAGTTTCTGGAACTGATAAAATAAAAACCCAACCCCTCACCCGAGGGGTTTTTCGCATCAGTCATCCAAACCGTCGAGAAAGAAAAATTCATAGGTTCTGGCAATCGCTGCGTTAAAGTAAACCAGCAGCGGCGCATATACAACCATCAGTGCGGCATCAGGCAGGTCAAACATTTCGTCCAGCCCCTCAAACACCACAAACACGGCGTTGAAAACCGCGGCCATTGCCACAAAACGCCAGTAGTTCCCCTCGGTTTTGGCAAAAGCGGTCTTCAAAAGCCCGCTGCGCCCGATGACCGACGAAATCCAGGCCATAAACGGCCGGTACAAAATCAGCGGCGACACCAGCAGCAACAGCAGCATCAGTCCCAAATCCAGCTCAGGCATATATTCGCGGAGAAAATTCGTATAACCGTCAATCATCTCCGGCGGCAGCAGAAAAGGCAACACCAGCGGCAGCAGCGACAACCCGAAACCGAACACCGCGGTCAGAAACAAAATTTTGGTCGACGGCACCAGCGAGTCAAAAATCTTGCGAAACATCAGATACGGTCGGCGGTTAAAATAGAAACGGAAAAAGAAACACCAGAAAACGTAATAAAAAACCAGCCAGATTAAAAACAGCGGATTACCATACCCGCCGGGCAACAGCAGCGTCACCAGCAAAAACAGCAGGTTAACTGCCGAAAATCCGGCTACAGCCTTAAAGTTTTCCAGACAGTAGTCCAGACTGACGTTCAAAATTTTCAACAGCGGCAGTTTTTTTTCGCCGTCAGCAGTCGCCATAAAATAACCTTTCCCTTGTTTCACACGTTTAGATTATAGCCCTTATATATTAACACAATTTAAATATGAAATCGAAAAAGGGGCAAAATTTTAACGATATTTCAATTCCTGGTAATTATGGTATTTAAAAATGAACTTAATAAGTCTAAAATGTAAAAAGTGGATTCTATTGCCGCAATCTCGTTTAGGAGTCACCATCATGAACCGCAGCAGACTGACCAAATCGCACATTGTGAAAAACGCCCAGCATTCTCTCGGACGTTCGCTGCAGCGAACCAGGCGCCGCCTGGGTTTCGACCTGGAAACCGTTACCGAGCAGACGCACATTTCCGCGCACGACATAGACCTGTTGGAAATCGGCAAAAGCCGGCGGTTCAACCATGCCATCAAACTGGCTCTGTTCTACGATTGCGAAATCGAAATCGGCCTTACCCGCCCGGGCTGCTACGGCAAAAAAACACGTTAGGCCGCGGCGGCAAGCATCGCCGCCGCTTTATCGAGCCGGCGCCGGCGGTTTCTGATTTTGTTGCGCTTGGCCACGGCCGGCTTGTATTTTTCTTTCAGGGTCAGCTTGCGCATGCTCTCGTCAAAGGTCACAAACCTGCGCCAGAGGGGACTAAGTTCCTTTTCGAGCAAACGGCGGCGGATTTTGTACGTTTTGTAATGAATCATAAACCCCAGATACGAATTGACGCTGGCCAGCAGGTCGGGCAGCAGTTTTTTGGCCTTGCGCGGATTTTTTTCCGCCTCTTTGTTGTAATAATGAATTTTGGCATACAGGTTTCCTTTGGTGCGGTTGCCGATATATTCGCGGCCGGGCTTGACCACCGCGCCGATAAACTTGACGCCCTTTGAAAAATGCTGCAGATAAATCTTGCGCGGATGCAGGCGGAGCATCAGCTTGGCCTGCAAAAACGAACGCAGTTTGGCCTGCACGTCAATCAGAAAATCCTTGTCTTCGTGCACAATCACAAAATCGTCGACATAGCGGCCGTAATATTCGATTCCCAAATCATACTTAACATAATGGTCAAAAAAGTTCAGATAAAAATTGGCAAATATCTGCGACGTCAGATTCCCAATCGGCAGCCCTTTGCCCTTGCCGGACGTAAACAGGCTCTTGCTCGGCGGCAGGCCGTCCCAGTCGGAACGCCGCCCTTTAATGTGGCAGTTCTGCTCCGGATCGTTGAACACCACCTTTTCCACCAGTTCCAAAATCAGCAGCTGATCCGGCTCATGATAGCGCGCCAGAATAAACTCGCGCAGATATTTATAAAGCAGGCCCTTGTCAATGCTCATGAAAAAAGACTGAATATCCATCTTCAGAATATAACAGTCTTTGGTGTAGTTGCGCGAACATTCGCGGATAAAACCGGCCACCCGCCCGATTCCGTATTGGGTTCCTTTTCCGTCGCGGCAGCTGTAGCTGTCCTGAATAAAAGAAGCTTCAAACAGATGGTTAAGCTTGCCGATAATCAGATGATGAATTATGCGGTCGCGAAAATCGGCGGCAAAAACCTCACGCTGCACCGGTTCGGTTACAATAAAGGCAATCGAGCGCCCGGGCATGTAAGTTCCGTCATTGACGTCTTTCCAAAGCTCTATCAGCTTTTGTTCAAAATCGACTTCAAAAGCCAGGGCGTTTGTGGTGCGGCGCTTGTTGCGCCGGCATTCCAGATAAGCGGCAAACAGCTCGTCCAAACGCACGTTTCCGCGCTGCACGCCGCCAAACAAATCCAACTGCATATCCATATCTCTTCATAATCATGATTTTTACCAAAAAAGCGAGCACCGGAAGAACATAATTGTTATTGTTCTTATTGTTGTTGTTCCAATTACTGTTATTAAGATTTGCATTCCACGCGTTGTTGTTAGAGTTCTCCGAGGAAGACCACACCCAACGGTTTTCACTGCCGTTTTGTCTTAACAACCTTGTGGCTGTCGGCAGTCCTTTTTTAATAAAAATCCGCTCTCTTACCCCAACCTTGGTTGAGGCAATTCCCGCATAATTAAAATGTTCCTGATCTTTACCAAAAAAGCGAGCACCGGAAGAACATAATTGTTCGTGTTGTTCTTATTGTTGTTGTTCAAATTGCTGTTATTAAGGTTTGCATTCCACGCCCATTTGTTGTCGTTCTCCGAGGAAGACCACACCCAACGGTTTTCACTGCCGGTTTTATCTTAACAACCAAGCGGCTGTCGGCAGTCCTTTTTTAATAAAAATCCGCTCTCTCATCCGAACCTTGGTTCGGACAATTCCCGCACAATAAACACAATAATCTTCTGCAAAAAATTTTTAGCCGGCTTTGCTGAGTGAAGCTGCGGCACGGCTCTTGTTTTTCCAAGCCGTAATCTGCCGGCCGATGGCATCTGTCAGTAGCGCCAGCTCGGCAACTTTCTTAATCGGCAGCAGCCGCAGGTCGCCGCACATCCTGATCTCAATCTTCAGCAGTTCAAAATCGTCCAGAAACTCCTCAAGCGGCTGATGCTTTTCCACTGCCCGGTTGGCTCGGTACAAACTGCGAAACAGGTTCAAAACGTCGCGCTTCATATCCTGCCCCAAACAATATTTGTATTCGTGCGAAAACTTGTTGGTCGCCTTATATATTTCCAACAGCAGATTATAACTGTCCCGATAAACCGGCAATTCATTGTATAAAACCATAAGCCTTCCTCTTCTATTTGAAAGTGCATAAATTAATTTTTAGTACCTTGAATAGAGTATATAGCCTTATATATACGTCCGTACAAAAGATGTCAATACAAAAAAATTTCAACTGTTTCTGGTGTGTATTTCTTATTTGGGAATGTCTTCAAACTTGTCCCTTTCTGCCCCTCGGCTCCCTTTTTATTGGACGCCGCCCTTCTTTGTCATCCTCGGACTCTTTTCTCTCCTGTCATGTTCGGCCTTGAGCCGGACATCCGCAGACACAGGGCACGACCTCACGATATGCACATAGAAGGCCGTTTTTTTGCGCCTGCGGCGCGATTCTCTTTTCTGCCGATTCCTTTTTCGGAATCAAAAATTTCCGCTCCTGCGGAGCGGAAATTCGGCATTTGCGCCTGCGGCGCAAATCGATTCTTTTTTTAAAGCGAGCCCCGCAAGCGGGGCTGCGCTAAAAGATAAAGGGTTAAAACTAAAAAGCGAGCACCGGAAGAACAGAATAGTTCGTGAAGTCCTTACTGCCGTAGAGCAAATTGCTGTTAATAAGGTCTGCACTCCACGCCCATGCGTAGCCGCCCTCCGAGGAAGACCACACCCAATAGTTGAGTAGGCTCGAAGCGCCACCAACCTTACTAACGGCTGTACTAATCGCATCCTGGTTTTTCTGAATGTTTCTTAAAATACCGGCTGCCGGCAGACACCACTTACCATTGGTTTCCGACGTCGGCGCATATTTCCGCGTCGCCCAGGCGGCCGGATAAGTGCTGGCATCACCGGCCGCAACAATCTTGTCCGTATTGCCGCAACTGTCAAAATCGGCTTCAACCTGCGTACTATTTGTCATATTCGGCAGACTTGAAATATCCGTACCATAACCACCCCAAGCCATACCGACACCGGAACTGCTTCGGTTGCCACTCGCATCAATCCACCACGGCGCCATGACTTGTCCGCCGACACCATTATCGTTGACATAAACCACAATACCCAAAACCGTTTTGCTGGTTGTATAAGCGGCCGGCGCCGAACAGGTGCCGTCACTGTAATAAATCCAGCCGATTGCGCATGAAGCGCGGTCAGCCACGCAGCTACCGCTGCTGCTGTCCCAATGCGTACCCGTCGCGCAGTTACACATGCTGTACTTGTCGCCGCATTTGGCTGAGCTTGGGCTTTCGTTAGTTCCTGTACAGGTGTATATGTAAGAGGCGTCACAGGGGCAGTACCAAGCCTCGCCAAATGGGCATTTTATGCCCTTTCCCGAGTCGCAGCTGCTCTGCTTGTATCCCAAAGTGCTGCAATCCTTGGTCGCCACACATTGCGCCCAGGCTTCCGTACCGAAAAAAAGCCCGCAACATACTGTACTTAATAAAATATACTGATTTCTCATCGCCTTTCTCCCCTGAATTAGTTCCTCTTGCAACCCCTCACAAAACCTCTGTCTGCCCTGTTCCCTCTTCTGCCATGCCCGGCTCGTTATTACCGCCCCACGGGCCTGTTTCCTCTTCCTTGTTATACTCGGACTCCTATCTGCCTTGTCATCCTCAGGCTTAAACCGAACATTCCTCTTTTAGATTGCCGTGTGTAAATTCCCAACTACGTTGGGTCCCTTTCGTCCCGTAAGCCTCGAACTTCGCTTACAGCTCGTTCTCGCCAACTATCGACTCCAAGTCCGGCAATGACAGAAAAACACAATAATATTCAGCCTCACATACAGAACTTATAAGTCGTGTCAAACGGACACAAAACCGCATCGCCGGTGCAGGTCTGCTGCCGGTATCCCATCTGCGTACAAGTCGAAGTGCCATACTCGCTGTACACCGTGCACATGTCCGTATAACCGCTGCTACAGCCGTTGTCGCAGTATTTGCCCGAACATTCCTCATACTCGCAGTCATGGTTCTCCGGACAGCTTGCCAGCGTGCAACGGTTTTCGCAGCAGGTTTTGCAAACCGCATATTTCGTTACCGAACCGCTTTTGCAGGTTGACGTGCCGATTTCGCCGCCGCATTCACAGTCATAATAGCCCACGCAGGGATTGTTTTTGCGCTTATATTTGGTCGTGTTGCAACTCAGGCAGAAGCCGTCGGTCACATAACCGTCCGCCGTCGCCTGTTCATAGGTATAAGTATAACCGTCGCAGGGATTGCATTTGCATTTTTTGTAAGAACTGTCGTACGGACAGCTCTGCGCGCTGTCCAGAACATAACCGTCGCCGCAGGAGTCGACATAGCCGGCATCTTTGCAGGCTCTGACCTTGTCTTCGCTGCACTTGGCATAATATTTGTCATTATACGGACAAGGCGCGCCCGACACATAGGTCGGCGGCTCGCAGGAAGTTATCGTATAACCTTCGTTTTTGCACTGGTTGGCCGTGTCTATGGTAAAATCTTCGCCACCGCCGCCGTATCCGGCCTCCGTGTCACAGTTGCCGAAACCCAGAAAGCACACCGCGGCCAACCGCGGCCCTTCGTTCCGCGAAAGAAGCCCGGCCTCCAGGTCAACCCGGTCAAAACGGCCTAAATTTAAGGAGTTTTCTTCAAATGCGAAAGCAGGTGCCGTCAATAAAAGTACCGTCAATAAAGAAATTCTTGCTTTGTTTCTCATCGTCCCCCGCCTTTCACATAAAAATTTACAAAAAGGGGCGCCCGAATAGGTGTGGTGTGTGTGTATATTGTGTCTCGTTTTGAGCCGGACGCCCCTTCTTTAAGTAAGTCCGATTCACAAAAAACGTACAAATTTCATAAGCCGGACTTATTAAATTCATAATATATTAGTAATTTAGTCGAGTCAAGGTAAAAAATTACAAGTTTATAGTATATATAGATTCACAATAAAATAGGAATATACCTTATTATATATTTTGAGTTACCAAAACAACGGGAATATCCTATATGAATGATAATGACTTTGCCACAAATCTGGGAAACCGTATCCGCGAACTTAGAAAGAATAAGGGCGTAAGCCAGCTCGAACTGGCTTATGACATGGATATGTCCATGAATACCATCTCGGGTATCGAACTTGGCAAAATCTCCCCGAAAATTGACACGCTCAAAAAAATCGCCCAGAAACTCGACATTGACATATCCGAACTATTCGACTTCAGCGAACACGCGCCCAAAGACAAGGTCATCCGCAAAAAAGTCGAGGAAATTACCCGCAAACTGCTGCCGCAGGACAAGGAATTTCTGGACCTCGTCTCCAGCAATATCGACATTCTCATAAAAATCCGCGAATTAAACTAAGCAGCCCCTTCGCCTTGCACTTCTCTCCGCTTCTTTTACACACCCCGGGCTTGTTTTTTCTCCCGCCGTGTTCGTACTTTCTCTTCCGCCTGTCATTGCCGGTTCGCCTCTTCTTATTGTCATTCCCCGCTTTTTTTCTTTTTCGTCATTGCCCGGCTTTTTTTTCTTTTTCGTCATTCCCCGGCTTGACCGGGGAATCTGTAAGGGAGATGTCCGGCTCAAGGCCGAACATGACAGAAAGAGAAAAGAGGCCGAACATGACAAAGAAAATACAAGGCACGGCCTCACGATATGCACGCAGAAAGCATCGCGCTTCAACAAAGGTTCCCGCCGCAGCCAGTGCCGCGGTCAAGCTGGCTACAGCTTGCGTTATACGTTTTTTTAAAAACCTCGGAGAACGAGGGAAATAATAAGGATTTAGGGAAAATAAAGCGGAGCGTACACAGAAGTACGTGAGCATTTATTTTACCCGCTAATCCTGTATTAGTTCCCCGTTATACGAGGTTTTTACTTTATGGAAGCGTCCAACGGATTAAACCGCAACAACATCGTGTTCCAGAGATCGTATTTTTCGGGATATTTCTCGGCAAAAATGGAATACGGAGCGCAAATATAAACCGCACGCCGCGCGGAATCGGCAACTGAACGGAAATAGCGGTCGCTGTTGTAACGTCCGGTATCCAAAATCTTAACCTCGCGCACCGAACCGTCCCGATTCAGATAAGCCCTGATTTCAATAATCATGTCCTGAATGCCCATGGCGCCCGGATCCAAGTTCCAACAGGCACGCAGACGCCCGGCAATCGCGTCGGTTTCGGAAATCGACAGCTCGCTGAAATAAGAACCGCCGGTACCGCCCTCAATGCCCATGTTGTTAACCTCGGCGTCTTCCTTAATCGTTGCCGTCTGGTCTTTTTCGCCCTCTTTTTCCAGAGCGTCCACAGAGGCCAGCAGGCTCTTCAGCGGATTGGCCAGTTTGGGTTCTTCCTTCTTGGGCTGAGGTTTCGGCTTTTCGGGCACGGCCGGTTTCTTAACCGGTTTCGGTACCGGTTTGGGAGCCGGTTTCTTAACCGGCGCTTTCGGCTTTTTGGGCTGCGGCGCAACCAGAAAATCCTGCTTCGGCTTTTCAACGCGTTCCTGCTTGGCCGGCGGCGTTTCTTCCGCGTCTTTCTGCGGCTCGCTCTTCACTTCCGGCCGTTTGTCAGGCTCGTCTTTGGTATAGTTCTTTTCAATCTTGCGCTTGATTTTGCTTGCCTGTTTTTCTTCCGGGCCGCGCTTGGCTTTCGGCGGCAGATTGGTCATTTCCGAAATTTTCACGTTGTTCAAATCCACGATAATCGGCACCTGTTCAATCGTCATGTTCCGGCGCCAAAAAACCGGAACGTCGACCAGAAACAGTATCAGGACAACCAGATGCAGAGCTACGGATTTGTACAGGGCATTTTTCATCAGCGGTTATTTCTTTTTCCCCAGAGGTTTGGCTTCGGTTTTCAGGCCGACCTTGTCAAAGCCGGCTTCTTTCAGCAGCGCCATCAGGCCGATAACCCGGCCGTATTCGGCACCCGCATCGCCGGAAATAGTTACCGAAAGCTCGGTATTGGTATCGCGGATAGCCCTAAGCTTGCCGACGATTTCCTCCGCCGGAACTTCCGTCTGGCCGATGTAATAATAACCGTCCTTGTCAACGCTGATGTTAACCGAAGTTTCTTCGCCATTCAGCGCCTTGCCGCCGACTTTCGGCAAATCAAGCGCAATGCCCGAAGTCATCAGCGGCGCCGCGACCATAAACACCACCAGCAACACCATCATCACGTCCATCAGGTTGGTCATGTTGATATCGGCGTTGCGGCGGTAAACCCTCGGCGAACGGCGCGTCTGCTGCGGCATGATAAACATAACTATTCTCCCGCCATGTCGGCCTTGATGGCCGTGTCGTCAATCTCACGCGACAAAATGCTCGAAAATTCGGCCTGGAAATTTTCCAGCCGTTTTGCATAGCGGTCAATGTCCGACGAAATTTTATTATAGGCAACAACGGCCGGAATAGCCGCAATCAGACCAAACGCCGTCGTAAACAGCGCCTCGGCGATGCCCGGCGCCATTGCCGACAGCGAATTGCTCTGCGTGGCGGCAATAGCGTTAAAGCTGTTGATAATGCCCCAAACCGTGCCAAACAGGCCGACCAGCGGCGCCACCGAACCGGTTGACGCCAAAAATCCCATTCTGGTATCCAGTTCGTCTAATTCCTTATCCATTGATACCATCATCGCCTTTTCAATACGCTGTTGCAGCGAAACCCCGCGCAGGCCGCGGTCGGTTTTCGACTTCATGATGTTGGTGCGTTTCCACTCTTTCATCGCCGCCACAAACATCGCCGACATCGGGTCGCGCGGACGGTTGCCGATGGAATCGTACAGACGGTCGAGCGAACCGCCGGACCAGAAAGTTTCTTCAAATTTTTTGGAAAGCTGCTTGACCTGGCGCAGCGTGCCGAATTTTTCGATGATAATCGCCCAGGACCAGACCGACGCGGCAATCAGGCCGATCATCACCACCTTGGTAACCATATCCGAAGCCCAAACCAAGTCCCACATTGACATCTGGTTGGCCGTATTTACAACATCCGTTAAAGTTTGCGTTTCCATTTATCTTATCCATAATTAAAAAGTTGCCTGATTCTTGCAGGCAACTTAACACAAAATATTAAAAATTCAATTAACTAAATCGGCTTTTTCAGAGTTTTTCAATCGCCGCAGCCAGCTCCTGCGGAATGCGCACCGGCCGCTTTTTGTTTAGGCTCAGATAAACCACTTTAACCTCAAGTTCGGTCAGCAGTTTTTCGCCGCGCCAGATCTGCTGGAACATCACCGCCGAAGCGCCGCCAAACTCCTTTACCTCGCAGGTAACGGTCAAAGCATCGTCCAAAACCGCGGGCGCCTTATAGTCGACGTCGATATGCCGCACCGCAAAGCCAAACTTGTCCTCGTTTTCCAGCGCGTCCTGCTGGCTGCAGCCCAGCGCCCGGATATATTCCGTCCGCGCCCGCTCGGCAAAACGCAGATAGTTTGCATAATAAACGATTCCGCCGGCATCGGTGTCTTCATAATAAACCCGCACCGGAAAAGCGAAAACCGGCCCGTAAAATTTGCCCTGAGGCGGCAGTACTTCGTCAAACATCAGTCCTTATCTCCCAAATCGTCAAACAGGTCGTTCTGCGCAAAGCGCATGTTTTTTCTGAGCTTGGCAATGCCCAGATATTCGCAGCCCAAGTCCGAAATCACGCGGCCGCGCGGCGTGCGCTGCAAAAAGCCGAGTTTAAGCAGAAACGGTTCCACCACTTCCTCAATCGTATCGCGTTCTTCGGACAGCGCCGCAGCCAGCGTATCGGCGCCGACCGGGCCGCCGCCGTAATTCGTCACGATACATTGCAGGTAGCGGCGGTCGAAAGCGTCCAGCCCGTAATTGTCAACGTCCAGCCGGCGCAGCGCCTTATCGGCCATCTTGTTGTCAACCTCCCCTGCCTCGGCAACCGCACCGAAATCGCGCACGCGGCGCAGCAGGCGCCCGGCCACGCGCGGCGTGCCGCGCGAACGCTTGGCAATCTCCATCGCCCCTTCCTTCGACAACGGCATGCCCAACAGGTTGGCGCCGCGGGTAACGATTTTTTCCAGCTCTTCCGGCGAATAAAAATCCAGCCGCAGCGGAATGCCGAAACGCTCGCGCAGCGGCGTCGAAAGCATGCCCGAACGCGTCGTCGCCCCCACCAGCGTAAACGGCTGCAAGTCAATCCGCACCGAACGCGCCGACGGCCCCTCGCCGATAATCAGATCCAGCTGAAAATCTTCCATTGCCGAATACAAAACTTCTTCAATCGCCGGATTCAGACGGTGAATTTCATCAATAAACAAGACGTCGTTGCGTTCCAGATTGGTCAAAATCGCCGCCAAATCGCCGGATTTGGAAATCATCGGCGCCGAAGTCGCCCGGAAACCGACCCCAAGCTCTTTCGCCACAATCGACGCCAGCGTCGTTTTGCCCAGTCCCGGAGGACCGAACAGCAGTACATGATCCAGCGCTTCGCCGCGTTTTTTGGCCGCTTCGATAAACACCTTCAGGTTTTCGCAGACCTGCTTCTGCCCGACAAAATCCGCCAGGCTGTTCGGCCGCAGGTTAACCGGCGCGTTCAAACCCTGTTCGTCTTCGGGCTGTTTCTGGGGGCTGACCAGTCTTTCTTCCATAAGCATTAATCCTTAATTTCCGCTAAATTTCCTTATTGGCAAACTCTTTCAACGCCAGCCGGATAAGCGACGACACGTCCTCAGCCTGCCCCTCCGCCATCGCCTTGCTGACGGCACGATAGGCTTCCAGCCTTTGGTAACCGAGATTGACCAGCGCCGAAATCGCGTCTTCCATCAGATTCGGGTCTTCGGCGCGCGCTTCCAGCCGGTCTTCGTAAGCGGCCGTTTCTTCATTTGCATCCATATCCATTCCTTTCGCAAAATCGTTGGTTTCTGCGCTCATCGGAATTGTTACAATCTTGTCTTTAAGCTCGGTAACGATACGCGCCGCCAGTTTCGGCCCCACGCCGTTCGCCCGCGTAAACGAGGTTTTGTCCTGCGCCGCAATCGCCTGCGACAGCTGGCTCGGCGACAGCGCCGACAAAATGCTGAGACAGACCTTGGCGCCGACGCCCTGAACCTTGGTAAGCGTCGCAAACCATTCTTTTTCCCAGGCGTCGTAGAAACCAAACAGCGAAATGCTGTCTTCGCGCACGACGGTCTCAATCCGAAGCGCCGCCTCCTGCCCGCGCGCCAGTCTGCCGAGCGTCTTGGCCGAGGCAAACACCAGATACCCAACCCCGTTCACGTCGACAATACAGAAGTCTTCACCGATTGTATCAATAATTCCGCGCAGTTTCGCAATCATGTTTCCATCCTGAGTTAAAAAATTTACCTCAAGATTATACAAATATATAATTCTCTTCAAGTTTTATTTAAGACATAAGAACAAAAAAAGAACAAATTTTTCTACGCGAACCGCCGCAGATAATCGAGCCAGCCGTCCAGCTCCCGTTCGCGGAAAAAAGCCTCCAGAAACGCAGTCATCGTCCTATGCCTGATTTCGGCTTCCCTTTTGCCGCTCTCCGTATACATCAGCCCTCTAAGCCGCAGAAGTTTTTCAAACATATGGTTAACCGCCGTTTCTTCGTTTTTGCTCTTGCTCTGATAAGCCTCCCGGCTCAGGTTTTCGCGCGGAAACATCTCCGGATCGAAAAATCTGCCGCTGCCCGCAACCGCATTAAACACGATTGTCCGCACAATGCCGACGGCACCCATCGCGTCCAGCATGTCGGCATCCTGAACAATATGCCCGTTCTTGTCAAGTTTCTGCATGCCGCTTAAATATTTGCTGTATCCCAGATTTGACACGATTTCCAAAACTGCGGTCGCAGTCTTACCGTCAGCGCCGCTCTCGTCCAGAATCCGGCGGGCATTTGTCAGCTTCGCGGCGTTCTCCGGCCCGAAAACCTTATAGTCGTCGCAGTCATGAAGCAGCGCCGCCAGTGCCACAATGTCTTCGTCGCCGTTTTCCGCCCGGCACAAACGCAGTGCCGTCTTGCAAACCCGGACACTGTGTTCCCAGTCGTGCATCGATTTCTCGTTTCCGAGCAGTTCCCGAACTGCCGCGGCCGCCTTTTCCCTGACACTCATTTAAAACCCCTGATGCTGTGCGCTCCGTGAAAACTGTTATGGCAAATGGCCGCCGCCAGCGCGTCGGAAGAGTCGTTGTTTTTCGGCTTACAGCCCGGCAGCAGAATTTTTACCATCGTTTCTACCTGCCCCTTTTCGGCATGGCCCACCCCGACCACCGCCTTTTTAATCTGGTTCGGTTCATATTCGGTCAGCGGAATCCGATAAGTCGCCGGCGCCAGAATAACGACGCCCCGTGCCTGCCCGAGCTTAATCGTCGATACGGCATTCGAATTCAGAAAAACCTGTTCTATGGCTGCCTCGTCCGGTTTGTAAAACTCAATAACGTCGCAGAGCGTCTTATAAATCGTATAAAGCCGCTCGGTCAAATCCGTTTTCGGTTCGGTCTTGATAAACCCGTCGGCCACATAACGGACACGGTTGTTTTCGACTTCAATAATTCCCCAGCCAGTAGACGACAAACTCGGGTCAAGCCCCAATATCCGCATTTTCTTTTCCTTATTTAAAATAAACTAAGGGCACATTCCGCAAAGAACGTGCCCCGAAAAATCAGTCTTCGGAAGCTTCCAAAGCCCTCACAACCTCATCCGAGAACTCGGCGTTGTGGTAAACTTTCTGAACATCGTCGTCATCTTCCAGAGCGTCGACAAATTCCAGAAACTTCTGCGCGGTTTCCAAATCGCTGATGTCGGTTTTAACCGTCGCTTTCCAGTCCAGACGCGAGGCCGAAGGCGTGCCAAAAGCTTTTTCCAACGCTTCGGTAACCGCATTCAAATCCTCGGGAACCGTTTCAATCTCATGTGCATCTTCGTCAGAAACCACATCATTGGCTCCGGCTTCCAGCGCCGTTTCAAACATTTTGTCGGCATCGGTCGCATCGGCCGGATATTTGATATAGCCGATTCGTTCAAAATTGAAAGCCACCGAGCCGCTCTCGCCCATAACGCCGCCGCGTTTTCCGAAAATGGTACGGACATTGCCGGCCGTCCGGTTCTTATTGTCAGTCATTGCTTCGACGATAACCGCTACCTTGCCGGGGCCAAACCCCTCGTAACGGGCCGAAACATAATCGTTGCCGCCGGCTGTCTGGCTGGCTTTGGCAATGGCGCGTTCAATATTGTCCTTCGGCATGCTCTCGGCACGGGCGGCCTGAATGGCCAGACGCAGGCGCGGGTTTTTGTCGGGTTCCGGCAAACCGCTCTTGGCGGCAATGGTAATATCACGGGCCAGTTTGGCAAATACGCGCGCCTTTTTGGCATCCTGGGCACCTTTACGATACATGATGTTTTTAAACTGGGAATGTCCAGACATACAAAATCTCCTTAAAAATCCAAATTCTTCATTTGATTAAGGCCATATATACGCTAAAGCCGTTTTTTCCGCAACATTTTTTTGCAAAAAATAACACCTTTGACGCTTACTTAAGGATAATGTAATCGAGCTTTTCGTTCGTTGCCTGAATAACCTTGATGCCAACCCCGTTCAGATCAAGGATGCCGCCCGGCTGATACGGATAGGAAACATTACGGAAATAACCGCTGTCGCCGTCCGCCTTGCTGTAGTCCAGCAGCGTAAATTTCAAACGCCCCAGATTCAGCCCTTCGTACTTAATGTCAAAACCCTTGACCGGTTCGGTCTGCACGCTTTTGGAGGTCGTAATCTGCACCATTTTGAAATTGTCCGGATACGGGACGAAATCCGTTTCCAACAGCGCCAGGCGCCCGTTGCGGATTTGGCCGATGCGGTTGTAGAAGGTGCCGTCCTGACGAACCAGCGCCACAAAATTTTTCAGTTTGGTGTCAATCAGCACAAAATCCGTACCGTCAATTGTCACTTCGCCGACGGCCCGCACCCGCTCGCCTTTCTGATACGCCACCGGAACCGATCCGCAGTTCAGCACGCCGTCAACGTTGGCGGTCAGATATTCGCTGCGATAAATGTCCTTGCGGTAAATTTTGGTGTCAACCACCGTATAACCGGTATAGGCCGTCAGAATAACATTGTGCTTAAAGTTGTTTTCCTCAACGTAGTCGGAACTGACCAGCTCGTTGCCGTCGCCGTAAAAAGAAATCGAATAGGTGCTGAAATATTCCAGAAACGTGTTTCTGAAACCCAGAACGTCGTGGTTTCCCGCGCTGAAGCAGGAGCTCAAAGCCAGACACGAAAACAAAACCGCCAATTTTTTCATCGAATAATCTCTATTTTAGTGTTCAATAATTTTAATTAATATACTATAATCCGCCGATAGTAAACAAATGATTATAACTTATTAGGAACAATTTGATGACGGATAAGAGCGGCAGCTGCCGGGTCGTAACCTTCGCCCCGGTCGAAAGTCTGGACGATTTCACTCAGGAACGGCTGGAAGAATTTTTCGACGTCGTTTCGGTCGATTACACCGACGACGGCTTGGAAATTTACAAAGGCTATAAAAACGCTTCGTTTAAGGAAGAGGAACTGACGGCATTCATCGCCGCAAACGGTCTCGACCTGCCCGCCAGCACGATTGAGCTGCTCGAAAGCGCCAATTGGCTCAAGGATTATGTCATTCAGTTCGCGCCGGTTGAAGTTGAAGACTTTCTCATTTACGGCGTTCACGAAAAGGAAGCGCCGCAGACCGACAAACTGGCCATTCGCATTTACGCCGCCACCGCTTTCGGTTCGGAACACCAGACCACCAAATCCTGCCTAAGGGCGCTCAGCGAACTCAACAGAAAAAACGTGCCGCACGCCCATATTCTCGACGTCGGCACCGGCTCGGGAATATTGTCGCTGGCCGCCGCCAGACTTTGGCGCGAAACCGCGCAGATTACCGCCGTGGACATTGACGAAGAAGCCGTCATCGTTACCCGCGGCAACGCCGAAGACAACGGTCTTGAAAAATTCATCACCGCCGGCGTCAGCAACGGCTATCAGTCCGAACTGGTATCGAAAAACGCCCCCTATGACATTATATTTGCCAATATTCTGGCCCGCCCGCTGATTGAAATGGCGCCCGCCCTGGCTCAAAATCTTAAACCCGGCGGTTTTTGCATTCTGTCCGGCTTTGTCGGCGACCAAGAAAACTGGGTCATCAAAGCGCACGAAGAACAGGGGCTTTCTCTGGTAAAAATATATGAAATGGACAATTGGCGCGCCGCACTCATGGAGAAAAAAGCATGACGCTCAAAGAACTGCAGACTGCCGTAAAAAAAAGCAAACTGAACGCCTATATCGTTACCCGTTCCAATATGTTCATCGGGCAGGATCTGCTTGACGACGAAAATCCGCTGCGGGCGCTGACCGGGTTCAGCGGCTCGGCGGGAACCCTGGTCGTCATGCCCGACAAGGCCTTTCTGCTGGTTGACGGCAGATATGAGATTCAGGCGGCCCGACAGACGAACCCGGACGAAGTCAAAATAATCTGCAGCCGAAACAACTTGCTTGCCCAATGCCTGACCGGCCTTTTCGGCGGCAAGCCTGCCAAAATCGGTTTCAACAGCTTTACCAACGCCGTCCGCGGCATCGAGCGGCTGGCCGAACGTTTTCCGGACATAGCTTTCATTCCCGACACATCGCAAATCTTTGCCAACAACATCTTTGGCCGTCCCTGCCGGGTTTTTGAACACAAAATCGAATTTTGCGGCGTCGGGCGCAACGAAAAAATCGGCGGCATCAGCAGCCGTATCGGTTCCTGCGGCTGCGACGCTTATCTCTTCACGGCCGCCGACAGCGTTTCCTGGCTTTTAAACATCCGTTCCGACGCGCTCCCCGACACGCCGCTGGTCCGTGCCTACGCGCTGTTGGACAAAGAAGGACGCATTACCCTGTTCGGCGACAACCTGAACTTTGACTTTGAACCGGCAGACTTCGGGGTCGAACCGCTGGCCAAACTTCCCAGGGCTTTGAAAACGTACAAAAACAAAACCGTCGGCTTTGACGCGGAAACGACGCCGTATTTTTTTCGCCAGCTGTTTGCCGAACGCAAAATTGCCGAGCGTCCGCTGGAAGATTTCTGCCAGACGGCCAAAGCCGAAAAAAACCCGGTCGAAATCAGCGGAATTGAAGCGGCGCATTTGCGCGACGGCGTCGCCATGGTTCGTTTTCTGCACTGGCTGTCCGGCAACTGGCCGGGAAAGACCGAACTTGACGTTGTCAAAAAACTGCATGATTTCCGTGCTCAAGGGGAAAACTACTGGTCGGAAAGTTTCGGCACCATTGCCGCCGCCGGCCCGGACGGCGCCGTCGTCCATTATCAGCCCGTTGCCGAAACCGACCGGAAACTGGAAGAAGGCTCTCTGCTTCTGCTCGACAGCGGTGCGCAGTACTTCGACGGAACGACCGACATTACCCGCACCATTGCCCTCGGCACGCCAAGCCCAGAAATGTGCGACAACTTCACTTTGGTTTTAAAAGCACATATTGCCCTGGCTTCACAAAAGTTTATCGACGGCACCGACGGCATGTCGCTGGACAAGATTGCCCGCAGTCCGATGTGGAACGAGGGCAAAGACTACAAACACGGTACCGGGCACGGCGTCGGCTGTTTTCTCAATGTCCACGAAGGGCCTCAGAATATCGGCATGTACAGCTCTTCATATCCCCTGCGCAAAAACATGATTCTTTCTGTCGAACCGGGATATTACCAAGAAGGCGCCTATGGCATCCGCATCGAAAACCTTGTCCGGGTTGCGGCCTGCGAACAGCCTGATTTTGCGAAAGATTTTCTGGAATTTAAAATTTTGACGCTCTGCCCCGTTGATAAACAACTGGTTAATAAATATTTAATGAGCAGCGGAGAGATATCCTGGCTGAACAACTATCACAAACAGGTTTATGAACGGCTCTCGCCGTTCCTGAACGCAAGCGAAAAGAACTGGTTAAAGGATGCCTGCTCTCCGCTGTGAGTTTCAACACGATGCGGAGAAAAAAGATGATAAAACTTCTGTGGGCTTTTATGATTATGGTTGCGCTGGCCATTCCCCTGCATGCCGAACTGACATACGAAGGAGCTTACAACCCGAACCAGAATCTGCAGGAATATTTCGACGAAGCCTATCCGAATTATGACAAGCCGATAATTTACGTATTTTTCAACAACGATCCCTGCTTCCAGTGCCCGCAAACCATTGAACTGATAGAACAGGTCTACAACCGGAACTATCAGAACGAATACAGCCTGTTTCTGATTAATTACCAAAATGACGACGAATATAACTTCATCGAAACCTACGACTTGAATCAGCCGTTGGAGGTTGTTCTGGTCGACGTCGCCGACGGACAGAGCATCGGCTACAAGAAACTGGAGAATCTTCAAAACCAGATTTCCGATCCGGTCAGTTTTTCGGAAAACCTCCAATATCAGATAAACTCCTTTTTCAACGGAGAAGACTGATGTCCGCTGCTCTCCCGGCCAGAGGCTGTTTCCTGATAATGACGCAGAAATCCGTCATCTCGTTTGTAATCCGCATTTTTGCCAGCCGGCGCTTTGAAAAACAATCCTTCGCAAAAATAACCTCGGCATTGTACTGCGCTTTCAGCCGGCTGAAAATATCCCTTCCGTAAGCCCGGACATGGTCATGTTGCCCATAGTATTTTTCCCGCTCTTCCGGTGACGTGATTGAATTGTCCTGAAAAGTTTTTTCCAACCCCATATAGACGGGAAAATTAAGCAGAAACAAGCCTCCCGGCTTCAAAACCCGCAGCAGCTCGGTCAAAAACTTGCTCTCGTCCATAATGTGTTCCATAACCTGATTGCTCAAAACGACATCAAACGTATTGTCGGCAAAAGACAAGTTCGTAACATCTTCTTTCCGGCAGCGGCAGAATCTGTACCGCTCGGGCGACAAATCCATCGGCACATAATCAACAAGCGGATAACGCCCTATCAAATCACAGATACACTTTTCCGGAGCCGTATGCAAAACATGTATCGGCTTACGGGTATTCAAAAAATATTTCTTATAAATAAAAAACAGAAACCGGTGCCGTTCCAGCGAACGGCAATAAGGACATTTGACCGCGAACCGGGGCTTGCCGACCATATCCATAAACCGGCCGTAGCGATTGCAGACCGGACAAAAATAAACGCCTTCCGTCAACGGATGAAAATACTTTATTTTTATTCCGAATATCGTAACGACCCGATGATATTTTTCATTTTTTATCGAAAAAAAGAACCGCAGCAGCTTTCGCAACATCACACACCCCACCCGAGCAGACAAACTTAAATCATGAAAATCAGCACATTGAAAATATATACTTTTTCTCTTAACTAAGCCTTAACGTCCGATGTTTTTCCGCCGCCTCCGGCAAATCCCCTTTTTCACCAGCAAACGTCTATATCCATCCGCTGACAAACTGCCCCAAACAGTTTGCTTTTTTTAACTGACACAGAATTATCAATTAGAAAACTTTTCCACAACGAAACTATCGATGAACACTTTTTTCCAACAAAGAACTAAGGCGACATAGATTATTGTTTATCGTTTCAAGCTCATAATTCAATTTTTCAAATCGATCATAAAAAGCCAAGGAGCATCCCATAATTGTATAAATCTTCCTAAAATCCTTTTTTTCCAAAGAAAATACGGGAAAACCCAAAACATACCAAGCCTTTTTGGGAAATATGCTTTTTACTTTTATCAGCGTTACACCAAATATCTTCAACTTTTTATTAAAAAAATCTTCATGAATACAACACAAATTGTATAAAATCCGTTTTATACGATAAGAATAAACAGCCCCGGCAAAAGACGTATGAGCTAAATATTTCCAATATTCATAACGCAGCGGATGATTGCATTTCACATGCCAGGGTTTGTTCCTATCTGTAAAATGAATAATTTTCGGATTTTGTTTTGCCTCAATTTCTTCCTGCTCAGAATAAAAATGTTCAATTTCATTACGACGATATAACCGACCATTGGCATTCCACGCCAACGAAACATATTTTACCTTTCCGGAAAAAACACCATTTAAAATATCTTGATCCTGTAAGATTACAATTTTCTTATGTTTTCTAAACCAGTCAAAACAATGACGCCTAAAGTCAGTTTTTCGCATTTTCTCCAAATTAAACAAAACCATTCCGGCATTAAAATAACGAACACCGGCAGCAAAACCCATCCTGTCCGATTGATATTTCGATCCTTCATCTTCAGCAACAGCCGCCATAAACCGGTTGATATTTGTCTGAAACAATTCAGCAACATCCCCTTCCGCAATCATATCACAATCCATATATAAAACCTTATCCAGCTGCTTTGGTAAAACATCAAGTATATACAGACGATAGTATGTTGCTACGGAAATATAATCACGATTAAGCGGTAATTCCGAAAAATCGACATTTCTCATATCATAAAAGTACAAATTAAAACTTCGCAAATTCTTCAGTTTTTCAATTTTTTGCTTGTTATCATCGGATAATTCACCATGCAAAACATGAAAAACAAATTCATTTCCCTTACGAGAATTTAATAAAATCGAAGCCATAGCTGCCGTCATATGCTGACAGTAATTATCATCAGCTGCAAAAACAATCTGAACCTTAACCGGTTTTTGCGTTGCAGAACCAGTCATAAAAATTTTCTCACCCAAATGATATTTTACCATTTACTCGCCAGCTCCTTAATCAATGGCTTAATTCTTTGTTGAAACTTCGGAACATTATGCACTTCGCGAATATACGCGACAGCAGACTCTGCCAGTTGCTGACGATGAATATCATCATTCATTAATGACCTAATCCCCTCAATAAATCTATCAACCTGATCAAAACCATCACCAAGAATAACCCCCGTATAGACACCAAATTTTTTCGTCAAATCATCCGGATTCTGACAACTGACAATCAGGGTTCCATAGGCTAATGCCTCAAGAAATGTAACGGGAAGAGCTTCATGAATAGACGTATTGACGATAAGCTTTGCTTCTTTAATATGTTCAAACTTTTTTTTGCCTTCCAAATGTCCTGTAAAGTGTAGATTAGGAATATCATAATATTCGGATATTATGGATTCGTTCTTTTCCTTTTCTCTCACAGACTGCCCTATCATGTAAAATTCATATTCAGGCATCTTTTTAGCTATTTCACAAAACAACCAACCGCGTTTAACAGATTCAATCCTCCCGACGAATATAATTTTATCTTTTTTAACGTAGTTATTCACATCAAAATCATAATCAATATCAACAGGATTAGGCAGATATTCAATATTAACATTGTCTGGCAATGCATACAAATCCAAAGCTTTATTTCTAAAATAATTTGCCTGTGATATAAACTTTATCCGTCCCTGCTCCCACATGCGATGTACAAATTCATATTGCTCATATGTCCAATAACAGGATTCCGGAAACATTTTGACGGTTTGAATCTCTCTCCAGTCATACCAAGGCCTGGGATCTTGAAGCCAAAACAAAAGTTTTGTTTTCTTATTCCGATCAAAAGCCATTACCATATTGGTAATTTCAATGCTCATATACAAATCATACTTTTTTAACATCAACCATAATGACAAAAACCGTTTTCCCGGCGCATAATAAACTTTTACGCCGTCTACTTCTTCACACCTGGCACGCCACGACCAGTCTTTATATTGACGATCCAAGATAACTTCTAAGGCAATCTCTTTGTCAGGGACATATCTTGCAATATATCTTCGTGCAAGAAACCCATACCCGCCAAAAGCCGTTCCCATGGCTCCAAAATACTCGTTTATAAGAAGTGCCACTTTGATTTTTTTTATTCTTCTGCGAAAAACTTTACATTTAAACAAATAATAATCGTAATTCCCGTTTTTCTTAACAACTTTAAAAAAGTCATATCCAAACAACGTATAAACTAACCGGCTTTCATTCTTTTCCTTATGAAATATTCTATATTTCAAACCGGATATTTTATAATAAAAACGCAGAGGATGTTTTATAAGTTTCTGAAAATCTTTCCAATCCGCAGCCGAGAACCATTTTCTATCTATTTCATTCCTCTTATAAGCCGATTTAAACTCTTTATGCATTACCCATATGAAACAAAATTTAAATTTCCCTGACAACCGATTAAGATTCCACATATATGTAACGTATTTAAAGAAGTTTTTAACAGTAACTATCCTCTTCTTTACATCAGGCATACTGTCCAGTAGCCTTTCAACTTCGGCATATTCATAATTTACACAAAAAACCTTACCTTTACTTTTACTGGAAGCCCCCTCATTATCAATACGATAATGCACAAAAGCATCACGTAAAAAATAAACCCTCCGAGCATACACCCAAACCTTAAAATTAAAGCTTATATCTTGATATGAAGCCCCCGGTGTCGTTAGACAGCGAATATTATGTTTTTTCAAAAAATCTGTCCTGTATATAGCCGCCCAAATAGCCGGCCATGCATAAAAAATACTCTGGCTAACTAACGGATTAACAACCCTGTCATAATCGGCCTCATCAACAATATCCGCTTTGCCAATATCACTCTCTGAAGCCTTATAATAAAAATAATTACTCTTCACAACCTCAACATCTTTTTCCTTGGCTGCATTGTACAATGTTTCATACATTTTCGGAGAAACCCAGTCATCAGATTCCAGTATTGCCGAAAACTCTCCTCTAGCTCTATTAAGACCATTATTAACGGCTTTACCGTATCCCCCGTTTTCCTGATTAATGACTTTTATGCGTGAATCTTTAGCTGCATATTCTTCCAAAATTTGCGGCGAATTATCTGTCGAACCATCATTAACACAAATAATCTCTATATCTTTAAGTGTCTGCGCACAAACACTGTCCAAACACTCGGGCAAATATTTGGCCACATTGTAAACCGGAATAATGACACTGACTTTAGGGGACTGTTTCATATAAAACTCTCTCTTGCATAAATTTAACGTACGTTTGATTCAAACATACATAAACGAAAATTAAACCACAAAGGGATTGTTGCTATTATCCACATCTTATCGGGTTGTCTTTTTCTTCGTCCAGCGTAAGTCAAACGTACGTTAAATTTATACGGTCTTGCTGCACGGCAGCAGAAAATGGAGAAGACAATGCAGAACATTCATGAACTGGCCAGGATTGTAATGCCGGCTTCGGATTTCCTTGATTATCAGGAACTGTTCATCAATCGCGAAGAAGGTGCCTGCCGCCTTGACGGCATACTGAAACGGGTAAACATTTACAAGTTCAACACCTGGATGAACATGTTTGCCGCCCAAAAACATTACTATTACTGCAATCTCGGCAACATTTACCTGCATTTGGACATTCAGGGAAAATACAGGCTGCAGGTTACCGGCAGCAACCGGAACTTTGCCTTTGAACGGCTGGACGACATCCTGCTGGATACGAACTGCGAGAACAACGTCTGTCTGAAAATCGACAATGCCGAAAAATATGAAGGGCTTTTTTTCACAATCATTGAAGACCAAAACCACCCGATAACTTTTAAATCCGGCGCCTGGTGCACGGACAAGGCGCCGCGCCGCCAAAACAAGCTGGCCGTCGTAACCTGCACCTTCAGGCGCGAAGACTACATTAACAAAAACATCGCCAAGTTTGAAAAATTCCTGCGCGACAATCCGCAGCTCAAAGACAAAATAAAGCTCTTTGTTTCCGACAACGGCAAAACCCTTCCCGCCGCGTTAAATTCGGAAAACGTCACGATTTACCCGAACATGAATGCCGGAGGTGCCGGCGGCTTTACCCGCGGCCTGATTGAAGTCATGAAACTCAATGCCGGTTATACCCGGGTGCTGCTCATGGACGACGACGTCGAAATTTTTCCGGAATCTTTTTACCGCACGCTGGCACTGTCAGACTACCTGAAAGAAGAATACAAGGACGCCTTCATCAACGGCGCCATGCTTGACCTGTACCGAAAATCCGATTTTTTTGAAAACCTGGCTCTGCAAAGCGGCTTATGGGTAGAGGCTTTTCACCGGGGGCAGGAGCTGAAATATGATAACGTTTTGAAAATAAATCAAATCCCGGCAGAAATATTTAATGACGCCGCCCGCAAAGTTGACACCGCATGGTGGTTTCACTGCTTCGATATCTCTCTTGCACAAAAAAACGGCCTCCCGGCTCCCGTTTTTTTCAGAGGGGATGACGTGGAATGGAGCTGGCGAAATTTTGGCAGGCATCATATATCCATAAACGGGATTTGCGTCTGGCACGCTCCTTTCATTTGGCGCGTATCCAAACCGGCAGACTATTACTATCTGCCCCGAAACATGTTTTTCATCAATGTTCTGTATACCGCCGATTTCAAAAAACATTTTAAGGATTACCTCATTCAGCGGTTAAAATATCTGACCGCAACTTATGATTACGCATCTCTTGATTTGCTGATCAAAGCCATGAAAGATATTCTGAACGGCAGCGCTGTTTTCCGTGAAAACCCCGAAAAACAGTTTGCCGAAGTCAATAAAATTGCCAAACAGACTATTTATGAAAATGCAACCGAAAACGAACTGTCTGAGGCAAAGAACCACAAAGTTCACGTAAAGAAGTGGCGTAAGCTCTTATATAAACTAACCGGCAAAGGCTTTCTCTGCCCCAAAAAGCTTCTCAAAAAGCGCGGCATAACAACCGAATGGTATCCACCGGTCGAAGACTTCACACTTGTCAGAGAAATAAAAGTCTGCAACCTGTTTACCGGCAAATTTACCGTCCGCAAGTTCGACCGCAGAAAAATCCGCGGCTATAACAAAGAATTTTTTAAGCTGCTCGGGCAAATCGATAAAAATTACGACAGGCTTCATGACGACTTCGTCCAGGCGCATAAGGAGTTTTCAACTTTGGCTTTCTGGGAAAAATACCTGGAACTGAAAAAATAGGAACAACGGACTATGCAAAAAAACATTCTCTGCCGGGTAAAAAGTCAAAACTGCTGCGGCTGTGGCGCCTGCACAAACAAATGTCCCGTCAGCGCAATCAGCATGCGGGAAAATGAGGAAGGTTTTCTCGCGCCGGCAATTGACGAAAACCTCTGCACCGACTGCGGTTTATGCGCCAAGGCCTGCCCGGCATTGAATGTCAGATACGAAAATACGACAGAACCGGAATGTTATGCGGCCGCGGCCGAAGACGAAATCCGCATGAAAAGTTCGTCCGGCGGCATTTTCAGCCTGCTTGCCGAACATATTCTCGACAAAGGCGGTTATATCTGCGGTGCCGCTTTCGACAAAGACTGGAGCGTCCGCCACATCGTTATCGACAACAAACAGGACCTGGCCAAACTGCGCGGTTCCAAATATGTCCAAAGCGACACCGAAAATTGTTACCGGGAAACGAAAAAGCTTCTCGATGCCGGTAAAGAGGTTTTATTCAGCGGCTGTCCCTGCCAGATTGCCGGCTTATATTCTTTCCTGGGAAAAAAATATGAAAAGCTGTTTACAGTTGACATTCTTTGCCACGGCACACCCTCCCCCGGAATTTGGAAGAAATATCTCCGTGAAACTTTTCCGCATCAAAAAATTACCGGCATCAACTTTCGAAACAAGGAAAAAATCGGCTGGTCCTGTTCTCATTGCACCTTCTCTCTGGGAGACGGAAACGAAGTCGTGTCTGACGACTATACCAAAATGTTTCACAACGCCGCCCTGATGAGACCGTCCTGTGAAAACTGCAAACACTCAAAACTTCCCAGACCCGCGGACATAACCCTTGGCGACTGGTGGGGAATAGATAAATATCAAAGCGACATCAACGACAATCAGGGCTTGTCCTTCGTACTGTTAAACAACGACAAAGGAAAAAAACTCTTCAATGTCCTGAGCTTGCCCCGGAAACAGAAAATCAGCCTAAAGCCGGATTATAATAACGGCCATATTCGCTTCGGACTGAAACTTCATCCAGACCGAAACAAGTTTTTTGCCCTGCAAAAGAAATATTCTTATCGGCAAAGCGCTGACATTATACAAAAAGGCCGATATGACGTTTGCTTAATAACCACTTTCTTTGCTCAAAATTACGGCGCAATTTTAGTTGCCTACACCGTTAACCGGCTTTTGGAAAAACTCGGCTTTTCCGTTTTAATGCTGCAAAAACCGGCCGACGTCTGGCCCGGATATCCCCTCGGCAACACCATTCCGATGAACTTTGCCCGAAAACACTATAACATATCGGGAATTTATGCCGACGAAGAAGACATGATTCGTCTTAACAGCCGCTGCGGCACGTTTGTCGTCGGATCGGATCAGATTTTCAATCCCTGCCTGCATTTAAATTATTCTTTTCTCGATTTCGCTGAAAATCAGAAGAAAAAAATCGCTTTTGCAACGTCTTTCGGATACGACGAATACAACGAAAAAGAAACCGATATTATCAAAAGAAAATATTTGCTGAAACGTTTCAGTCACATTGCCCTGAGGGAAAAAACCGCCAATCTGTGCGAAAATATTTTTGCCATAAAAGCCGACGAAGTAATCGACCCAACCCTTATGCTATCTCCGGAAGATTACGACAAGGTAATCGGCGACACAAAATCGGACATATCCTTTCCCTACCTGCTGACCTACACGCTTGACATGAGCAAAGACAAAGAAAATGCAATAAAGTATATCGCAGAAAAACTGAAGCTCCGTATAATCAACATTCCCAACCCGGAAGAACGGGACCGCAGAACCTGCGAAATGGATTATCTTGAAAATGTCACGCCCGAAATGTTTTTGTATTTGTATAAACACGCTTCCTTCGTCGTAACCGATTCATACCACGGAACCTGTTTTGCCGTAAAATTCAACAAACAGTTTATTTCTTTCGTCAACAATTTCCGCGGTTCTCTGCGTTACCGGATTTTTGACCGCCTTAAACTCAACAATCGGATTTTTTCAGACCCACAACACATCTTCAGCTCGCCTGACATTATGAAACCGATTGACTTTACCGAGGCAAACAACTTTTTAGAGAAATGGGGGGGGTATGCAATTAATTGGCTAAAAGATGCAATATCTTCCCCGGTTTCAAATCAGGTAAAATACACCGACTTTGAAAACTATATGGACATCAAAATTAAAGAAAACGCGCTTTTAAACAAACAACTGAAAAGCGAAAAGGAAAAAATGGAAACTGAACTCAAACAGCTTCAGGAACAGACAATGCTTCTGTCAAACGCCTCCGCCGTCCGTTTTCAATATTACCGCTGCAAAATGTTATCCAAACTCCTTTGGGGCGCCAAACGGCGGCACTACCGGAAAAAAGCCGAAGCATTACACCAAAAGCTTCGCAAAATCAGAAGAATAAGGAAACAACTGCGCAACATCCGCTGACATTATAGAACAAATGGACAACAAAATGAAACTCATCGAAAAAATCTTTTCCGTAAAAAACAGAAAAAACCACAAAGTCGTACATCTTCTGTTCTTCCGCATGAAATTCCGGCAGCGGGTTTCCAATCAGGAACTGCTGAACAAAATCAACGCCATTCTGTGTAACGAAGAAAAAATCATCGGCAAACTTATCGAAACCTCCAAGCCCAAAAAGGGAAAAGCCTTTTTGCCTTTTCTGTCGCTTCATCTGGTAGACAAATGCAACAACAACTGCGAAAGCTGCTCACACTTCTGCACTTTGGCCGACAACTTTATCCTCAATCCGTCCGACTACGAAAAGGATTTGATCATCCTGGCGCACAAGTTCAACGTCGGCGAAATTGACCTGATGGGAGGCGAACCCCTTCTCCACCCGCAAATTGTCAAAATTTTTGACATTACGCGCCAAATTCTGCCCCAAACTTTCATCTGCCTGCATACAAACGGCATTCTCCTTCCCAAAATGCCCGACGAATTCTGGGAAGCCTGCCGAAAAAACAAAATCGCCTTCAAAATTACCAAATATCCCGTCATGAAAAACTTTTCCGAAGTTGTTGATTTATGTCTCCGCAACGAAATCAGAATTGAAACGCTGATTAACGGCAACGAATTTCTGCATTGGATGGATCGCAGCGGCAACGGACAGATCGAAGAAAATTTTCACGCTTGCAAGTCCAAATTCGGCTGTTGCTATATTCTCAGAAACTCAAAACTCTACACCTGTCCGACAGCCTGTTACATGGATTACTACAACCGCTATTTCAACACGGAACTCCCGGTCGAAGCCGGCATCGACATTATTTATTCCTCTCCCGAAGAAATTTTGAATTATCTGAAAACGCCGCTTTCCTGCTGTCGTTACTGCCGAAACATAAACAAGCTGAAACGAAGACCATGGAAACGTTCGCAAAGAAAAATTGACGAATGGGAGGACGCGGAAGCATAATGACCACCGGCCTCATTTTCGACATTAAGGAATTTGCCATCAACGACGGACCGGGCATAAGGCTGACCGTCTTCATGAAAGGCTGCCCGCTGCGTTGCGCCTGGTGTCACAACCCGGAAGGGATTTCGCCGCAGCCGCAGCACAACCGAAAAACCGGCTGTATGGTCGGAAAGGAATACACGGTCGAAGAACTGACCCGCCGCATATGCAAATTCAGGGACGTCTTCGACCTTTCCGGCGGCGGCGTAACCTTTTCCGGCGGCGAACCGACCCGTCAGTCCGAATTTATCGAAGCCTGTGCCCTGCGTTTGAACGGTATTCACAAAACCTTGGACACCTCCGGTTTTTGTCCGTCCGCAACTTTTCGCCGGCTGCTTGGCGTTTTCGATTTGGTTTATTACGACCTCAAACTGGCCGACACCGCCGCACATCAACGCTTTACCGGCCAGAACAACCTTCAGATTCTGGAAAATCTGCATATCCTGGACGAGAGCGGGGTTCCTTACCATATCAGAATCCCGCTGATTCCCGAGATTACCGATACCGAAAAAAATCTGTCCGGGCTTTTAGATATCCTTGCCGGCCTCCGCAACAAACCGCAGCGCGTCGACCCGCTGCCCTACAACATCCTTGCCGGCGGCAAATACGATTCGTACGGGATGGCTTATCCACTTCAAAACGCATCCGCCGAAAACAACCGGGACAACATTGCCCGTTTCAAAACCGAGCTGTGCAAACGAAACATAAACATTATGGGAGAACAATAAGATGCTTACCGAACGCCTGCAAAAAATGCGCGATTTTACCCAACAGAGAAAATACAAACAGTTCCGAACCGATTTTAACGAAAACGGCACCAAACTGCTACGCAAACTGAACTGGGACTTTACCCAGCGCAGCGCCTGGCTGCTTAAGGAAATGTGCCGGGCAGAAGACCCAATTGTTTTTCCCGGCGAAAAAATCGGTTTCATCCGTACCAAAAACAGGCTTCCCGTTTATTGTGATCCCAAGGCCGTGCGCAAATATGTCGGCAAAAACAAACATCTTTTCGCCGAACCTTTTCACAACATCTGCCCCGACTACGCCATTCTTCTCAACGAAGGGCTGGAAGAAAAGCGTCGGCAGGCCGAAACCCGCCTGTCCGGAGCCGGAAAAAAGGAAAAAATATTTTTAAACGGTGTCATCACGACCATCGACGCGGTTCTCAACCTTGCGCAAAGATACAAAGTCGCCGCCGAAGCGGCAGGCAATCAAACCGTCGCCGCGCTTTTCGACCGCGTACCTCGCTTCCCGGCCGCAGATTTCCACGAAGCGCTGCAGTCTGTCCGCTTCGTTTCCTCAATTTTCAACATGGCCGACAACTACCAGTTCGGATTCGGCCGAATGGACCAATACCTCTATCCTTTTTATGAAAACGACCTGAAAAACGGCCGGCTGACTCGCGAAACCGCCGCGGAACTCCTTGCCGAATTTTTCATTTCTCTGAACAAGGACACCGATTTGTACCGCGGCGTTCAGCAGGGCGACAACGGCCAGAGCCTGATGCTCGGAGGCTGCAAACCCGAAGACGGCGGCTCCGCCGTCAACGATTTGACCTACCTGATTATGGAAGTGTCCAAAGAACTGAAGCTCATCGACCCGAAAATCAATCTGCGCATCGACAGCCATACGCCTGACGACCTGCTCGAACTCGGCTGTGAACTGACCAAATGCGGCCTTGGTTTTCCGCAGTATTCCAACGATGAAGTCGTCATTCCCGCTCTGGTCAAAAAAGGCTATGCCCTCAAAGACGCCCGCAACTATACCGTTGCCGCCTGCTGGGAATTTATCATTCCCGGCAAAGGTATCGAAATTGTTAATCAGGGCGCCGTTTCAATGCCTTACGCCGTCGATGACGCTTTTGAAAAGGCCATGGCTGCCCGCGGTTCGTTCCGCCCGAAAAAATTCCTCGCTTTAATTCGCAAAAGTATGGAAAAACAAATCAAAAACATCTTGCGTAAACGCGACATCCGTACCTTACCCTCGCCTTTTGCTTCAATCTTCTTTCACGGCAGCATCGAAAGCCGCCGCGACGCTTCGGAATGTGTTCCGTACCGTAACGTCGGCATTCACGGCGCCGGTTCCGCCAATGCCGCCGACGCCCTGGCCGCAATTCGCCTGACTTTCGAGGAAGAAGGAACAAACGGCCTGAAAAAACTGCTGGAAGCCAAACGCAGAAATTTTGAAGGCAGTGAAGAACTGCGGCACAAACTGCATGACGACATGCCCAAAGTCGGCAACGCGGACGCTGCCGTTGACAGCGAGCTTCGCTTCCTGTTCGACTGCTTTGCCGACGCGGCCGACAAATTTTCCGACAGCAAACGAAAAATCCGCCCCGGCAGCGGTTCCGCCATGTATTACATTTGGCTGGTCAATAACAATTCTCCCTGGGCTTTCGAGCCAAAAGTCAAAGCCACAGCCGACGGACGCCTTAACGGCGAAGCCTTTTCCACCAGCCTGGCGCCGTCTCACGGCATAAAGGTCGACGGTGTTCTCAGCGTGCTCAAGTCCTATTCCGTCATTGACTATTCGCGGATTATGAACGGCGGCCCGATAACCATTGAACTTTCGCCGTCCGTTTTCAAATCGGACGACGGCATCAAAAAACTGGCCGGCCTGATAAAATATTTCGTCAAACTCGGCGACCAGCAGCTGCAGTTGAATGTCCTTGACGCTTCGGTGCTTGAAGACGCCATCGCCCACCCGGAAAAACACCGCAACCTGATTGTTCGCGTCTGGGGCTGGAGCGGCTACTTTACCGAACTTGCACCGGAATACCAGCAACATGTCCTGAACCGCCACAAATATAACATTTGACGGGAGAAAATAATTTTATCATTGACATTGAATCCCTATGTTTTTTAGGAAAAAATCGTTGGACGCGTCACTGTCCAACGATTTTTCTAAATTTTAACCGTCTTTAAACCGCCTGTTGAAATTACGGATCACATATAGCCGATTCTTCCGGCACGCACTCGATTGACGGGATTTAAAACGCTTTTTATGTTTTATTCCACAATCTCAATTTGTGCCGTAAAGTCACTTTTTTGCGAGCCCAAGTTTGCCAAGCCACTTTCAACATTTCCGAGCTCTATCAGGTTATTGTCCGGCCTACGGCTGAAATCCTTGTAAAAAATGCCCATATTTCCCCAAGGAGCATAGATAAACAACTTCCCTTTCTCGCCGATCATCCCTCTCGGAGCATTCGACAAGTCAACAGGCTTGGGAAAATCGGTAATTTTTTCCTGTCCGTGAAAATCGCTGAAGCGAAACTCTGCCGGCAGCATGGCTAAAAACTGCCTTGTTGCCGGATTGTCCGTCATTCTGATAACCGCTTCCTGATTGTTAAAACTCAATTTAATCCTTGTTTCTGACATTTTCTCATTCCCCAAAGCCTGAACCGGTTCCACCGCAAACTGCGAAAAAAGGATAAAACCGGCAAAAATAAACTTCAATAACACGGCGGCCTTTCTCTGGCAGAAAGTCAAGCCAGCCTTTTTCATATTCAAAATTAACGTATTCATCTTTCTTACTTCAGATTGTTTTTAAAGAACGTCTCGATTTTATCAAACGGGATTTTATCCATTTGGTCATATAAATCCGTATGGCTGGCGCTGGGAATAATTGCCAGTTCCTTGTTACCGCCTTTCAGCTTTTTATACGCGTCTTCGCTGAAGTAGCGGCTGTGCGCCTTTTCGCCGTGAATCATCAAAACAGCGCTTCTGATTTCGTCGCTGTAAGACAAAATCGGCATATTGATAAAGGACAGCGCATAAGTCATATTCCAGCCGGTGTTGGAATTTTTGGAGCGCTTGTGATAACCGCGCGGCGTTTTGTAATAATCATAATAGTCCCTGACAAACTGAGGTTCTTCTCCGGTCAGTTTGTCCGGCAAGCCGGCTTCGGCCGCATAAGTTCCGTTTTTAAAATCTTCGGTACGCTGGGCATTGAGTTTCCGTTTCAATTCATAACGCTCGTTTTCGCCCATCGCGTCAAAATAACCTTTGGCATTGACCCGGCTCATGTCATACATGGTTGATGTAACCGTCGCTTTGATTCTGGTATCCATCGCCGCGGCGTTGAGAGCAAAACCGCCAAATCCGCATATGCCGATAACTCCGATTTTGTCCGCATCGACATCCGGCCGATTGCTCAGGTAGTCGACCGCAGCACTGAAATCTTCGGTATTTATGTCCGGAGAAGCCACCAAACGCGGTTCGCCGCCGCTCTCGCCCGTATAGGAAGCGTCAAAGGCCAGCGTGATGAAGCCGCGTTCGGCCATCGTTTGGGCATACAGCCCCGAGGACTGTTCTTTGACGGCGCCGAACGGACCGCTGACGGCAATAGCCGGCAGTTTTCCTTCGGATTTATTTTTGGGAGTATACAAATCTCCCACTAACGTAATGCCGTAACGGTTTTTAAAATTTACCTTTTGAACGTCAACTTTTTCGCTTTTGGCAAAAGTCTTGTCCCAATTTTGTTCTGTCATCTCTGCTCCTTCGGCTGCCGAGGTTAAAACAAGAAGTCCGCACAAAATCGTAAAAATAATTTTGCAGGATTTTAATTTAAAATATCTTGCCATATTGTTTCTCCAGATAATTGTTTTATTCTGTTACCAAGCATAGGCTTCGGGTGCTTCCCCTTTGGGACCGGGCCAGATAGCGTCAAGCTTTTGCAAAGTTCCTTGAGACAACTTAACCTCAGCCGCCCGCAAATCTTCCTTAAGCTGTTCTAAGGTTTGCGGCCCCATAATCGGTGCGGTTACGGCAGGATTGTGTAAAAGCCAGGCCAAAGCGACTGCTGCCGGCGTTTCGCCGAGTTCTTCACATAAGGCTTCAAATTCTTTGAGCTGCGGGCTGATTTTCTCCGCCGTTTCCTGCAATGCGGCACGGCGGGAATCAAGGTTTCCCTTAAACATACCGCCAAGCAGACCGCCAGCCAGAGGACTCCACGGCAAAATTCCGAGACCGTGATAACGGCAGGCAGGGATAACTTCCTGTTCAATTGAGCGCTCGGTAAGATTATAAAGGCTCTGCTCGGAAACCAGCCCCAGAAAATGGCGGCAATCGGCGATACCTTGTGCTGTGGCAATATGCCAGCCGGCAAAATTACTGCTGCCGACATAGATGACTTTTCCCTGTTGAACAAGCAGTTCCATCGCCTGCCAGATTTCTTCCCACGGCGTAAATCTGTCGATGTGGTGCATTTGATATAAGTCGATATGATCGGTTTTGAGGCGGCGAAGGCTGTCTTCACAGGCTTTTCTGATATGATAAGCTGACAGCCGCCTGTCATTCGGGCCGTAATTCATCGGCTGATAGCATTTGGTAGCGATAACCAAGCTGTCGCGTTTTTTGCTTTTTTCCAGCCAGCGGCCGATAATTTCTTCGGAAATGCCGAAACCCTTTTCAATATCGGGCTTTTGCGGTCCGCCATAAACGTCGGCGCTGTCAAAAAAATTAACCCCCTGCGCGACGGATTCGTCCATAATCTTAAAAGCTTCCGCCTCGTCGGTAACATAACCGAAATTCATTGTGCCGAGACAAAGGCGACTGACTTTCAAACCGGAACGTCCCAAATTTACATATTGCATGATTACTCCTTTCAATATAATTTCTATATAAATATCCTACAAAACATTTTTTAGTATGTAAAATACTTATAAAAAATACTTTACAATACCTAAAAGGCATTATTATACTGTCCTAAAAGGAGAAAATCATGGATATAAGGGTTTTACGTTATTTTTTAGCTGTTGCCAAAGAACAAAACATAACCAATGCTGCCGAAAGCCTGCACATCACGCAGCCGACATTATCCAGACAGATGATGGATTTGGAAGAAGAACTCGGCAAAAAACTGTTCATTCGCGATAAACGCAAGCTGCAATTAACGGAAGAAGGCACAATTCTGCGCCGCCGGGCGGAAGAAATTTTGGCTCTGTCGGAAAAGACCAAAATTGAAATATCTTCCGTTACCGATAACATCAGCGGAGATATTTACATCGGCAGCGCCGAAACCAAAGGCATAAGCCCGATTGCCGAGGTGATAAGGAAACTGCGCCGAAGGTTCCCTGAAATCTGTTTTCATTTTATCAGCGGCAACCCTGAAGAAGTAAAAGAAAAACTCGATGGCGGCCTACTGGATTTCGCCATCATTATCGAACCGGCTGACATTTCCAAATATGATTTTATTAAACTGCCTAACATAGATACCTGGGGTGTCCTCATGCGCAAAGACAGTCCTCTGGCTGAAAAGAAAAGTATAAAGGCGGCTGATTTGGAAAATCTTCCGCTTATCGTCAGCGATCAGGTCATGGTTGAAAATGCTCTTGCCGGGTGGATGGGAAGACACGCCCAGCCGTTAAATGTCGTTGCCACTTATAACCTCTTGTTCAACGCCTCAATCTTGGTAAGAGAAAAAGTCGGTTATGCTTTGTGCATTGATAATATTATAAATACCGGAGAAAGCACAGACTTTGAGTTCAGACCTTTTGAACCACCTCTCAAAGTCGGGTTGCATCTGGTTTGGAAAAAACATCAAATGCTTGGCAAAGCCCCGCAAAAATTTTTGGAACAGGTACATAACAGTTTGCTAAAGCATTAAGTTGTATGCTCAAAATATATGATATTCGTATTGCGATTTTCATTGACTTTATTGAACCCTCAGTATATAAAGGCTTTCAGAGCAAGGCCGACTTAGCTCAGTTGGTAGAGCTACTGATTTGTAATCAGTGGGTCGGGGGTTCAAGTCCCTCAGTCGGCACCATAAAAAAGCCTCCCAAAGCGGAGGCTTTTTTTATGGTTTTAATATTTTTGGGACTTGAACCCAAGCGGGCGCGAACCGATAGGAATTTTCCCAATTTATCTTCTAAACATCATTTTAACCATTAACATTATAGAATACTAAAATATCTTTTATTAGGAGATAAACATGAATACAAGAAAACTCTTAATATCGACAGCTTTTATGTTATGCTTATCGACAAATATAAATGCACAGCAATCAGTATCAATTTCCAATCCTCCGGTAGAATTACAAACAGCGCATACTGCTGACGAAATTCAGTCTGCTATTTTATTTGGTTCTCCTGATGATGTGAAAGCTTTAATTCACAGTCAAGCTGGTGCGAATGCCATGTATGAATGTAACTCTCCCTTAACTTTAGCCATTAGAAGTATCTTGGACGTCCAAGAACAAGGCTCAGATGCCTTAAAATATGCTATTGAAAAAGTTAAATATTTAATTACCCAAGGTGCTGACGTCAACCAAGAGATTTGCCAAAAGAATGCCAGATTTCCATTAGATGTTGTATTATCTATACCCCTAGAATTACAAGGATATGAGGAATTATCGAATCAAGCAATTGATATGGAATTACAAAAAAATGGATATTGTAATATTCCCAACCTTATTTCTAAGCCTTGTAAAGATATTACAAAAAATGAAATATCTGCGGTTAAAACAACAATACATAATGCTTTTCTGGAAGTAAGAAAAATGACAGTGCCATATCTTATGGATATGCTGAAACTTCTTGTCGAAAATGGTGCGGATATCAACAAAAAAGATACCGCCAGAGGACGCACAGCTTTACATCATGCTGTAGAGATTCCTGCCGAATTAACCGTCGAACCTATTCATTACTTAATTCAAAAAGGCGCCAATATAAATAGCCCTGATTTTGATGGAAATACACCATTATTTATTGCCGAAGCGGCAAACAACAAGGAGGCTGTAAAATTGTTGATAGAAGCAGGAGCCAATACGACTATTAAAAATAAATATGGCGTACGCTATAATGAAGTTATTGGACTTCGGGCTTCTCCCTTGTTAAAGGACATAATAAATAAAACAGATAATTTGAATAAAGAAAAAACAACAGATATTCCCAGACAATAAATTTCGCGTTTTATCTTTTGAGTAGCGTTTTTACTTCATCAAAAAATCTAGTTTAAAACAAATAATAAAACGTAAAAATTAGTCAGGGGCACCACTCAATAGGGTTTAACAAATTCCGCAAAATATTTTCCCGATTTAAATTGATATTTAAACATTTTTATACCATATTGAAAACTGATATATAAAAAAGTTGTAAATGAGAGGTTTTGATGGCATTTAAAACAAAGCGGCTGCTGAAAAAAATAGTATCCTGGTCCGGCTTATTCTTCTTTGCCGTGGCGGCTTACATGATTTACCACCAGCTTTCCAAATATAAGCTTGAAGACATTAAGGACGCGCTTGTCAGCATTCCGGCACATAATTTGTTTTTAGCCTGCATGGCCTCGCTTGGCGGTTATGTCGCCCTGTCTTCCTACGACTTTCTGGCTCTGAAATACATCGGCCGCAAGCTGGCGCCCTGGAAATGGATTTTTGCCGGATTTATCGGCTTTTCCATCAGCAACAACGCCGGCCATGCCATCGTTTCCGGCGGCGCAATCCGTTACCGGCTCTACACGCGCTGGCGTTTCCACGCTTCCGAAATCGTCCGCATGGTCACTTTTTCCGGTTTTACCTATCTGGTCGCCTGTTTCTTTCTGATTATTCTCGGCTATTTTCTGACCCCGGATCACGCTTTCGGCGAAGGTTCGGTTTCGCACCTGACCACTCTGACCGTAACGGTCATTTCCGCACTCGGTCTGCTGGTCTACTTCGGCGCATCGCTATTTTACAAAAAGCCGATAATCATCAAAGACGTCGAGTTTGACATTCCTTCTTTCAAAATGGCGCTGGCGCAGGTTTTCATCGGCGGCGCCGACATTCTGCTCGCCTCGCTGGTACTTTACTATTCGCTGACGCCGTTCATGGACATTCCGTTTGACGTTTTCATCGGCGTCTTTATCATCGCACAGGTTCTCGGCGTGTTCAGTCAGGTTCCGGGCGGTCTGGGCGTTTTCGAAGGCCTGTTCCTGTACATTATTCCGGGCGACCACAACCAGGCGCTGATTTTCGGCGCCCTGATTGCCTACCGCATTATCTACTACCTTTTCCCGCTGATTATCTCCGGCATTGTCCTGTTTACCTACGAATGGTATACAAATTACTCCCGAAACCGGCGTTTGAGCAAATAAGCAAAGCCCCTCTTTTGAGGGGCTTTTTCTCATTTTGCAATCCGAACGCTGAAACCGTCGGGTGTATTGGCAAACTCCAGACGGCAGCCGTAATGCCCCGCAATCTGTTTGACAATCGACAGCCCCAATCCGCTGCCGGAAACTTTCTGGCCGGCCGGACGGAAGAAACGCTCGCTCAGATGCCCGATTGTTTCATCGTCAACCGACACGCCGGAATTAACTACTGTCAACGCATCCGCCGCAACCAAAATTTTTACCGAGGCGCCTTCCGGACTGTACTTCAGGGCGTTGTCCAGCAGATTTCGCAGCAACAGTGTCCACAACAGCGGATTGCCGCGCTCAACCGGTCCCGTTTCGCCGATTTCAACGAAAATGTCGATTTTTTTCGCCGCAATCGCTGCCGCATAATCAACCTGCAAATCATCGGCAATCTGCTGCCAGTTGATGTTTTCGCAATGCTCGTCATATATGCCGAAAGCCGTATCCACCTTGGACAATACCAGCAGCTGTTCAACCAGACGCGACGAACGCTCAATGCCTTTCTGCAGCTTATCCAAAGCCTCGGCACGCATTTTTTCGTCACTGCCGGCCATTTCCGCCACTTCCAACTGCACCTGCAAAGCCGTCAGCGGCGTCCGCAGTTCATGCGCGGCATCGGCAACGAAACGACGTTCGCCGGCCAGCATGCCTTCAATCCGAGCCATCTGTATGTTCATCGCCTTAACCAAAGGCAGAATTTCTGCCGGAATGCCTTTCTCTTCCAAAGGCGACAGATCCCCGCTGCCACGACTTTGCAGACTGTCGGCCAGATTGCCCAGCGGCCGAAATTCCCGGGTCAGCACCGCCACAATCATAACCATCAGCACAAACAGTCCCGCCGCCCACGGAATCATAAATTCCTCGGTCATGTCCCAGACCACGTCGGCCCGGTATTCCTCCTCCTGACCGACCGCAATATAAAATTTGCCGTCCGCAGACTGCAGCCAGACAATCCGCCATTCGTCGTCACCGTCGACAATCTGCCGGATAAAGCTTCCCGTTGCCGGCAAAAAGCCGAAATCTTTGCCATTCTCGTTATCATGAAAGACCAAACGGCCGTCTCGGTCAAAAACCGCAAAGCCGATGGCCTCGTCCTCATCGTCGGCATTATGAACATTCTCAATCATCCGGTCGGTAATTTTCTGTGCCCCGGCTGCCAGCCCGCTCCAGTCCGCCCCGGCCAGCTGTCTGGCCAGCGCCATCTGATAGGTGTCGAAAAACTCGTCGACCTTTTCTTTGGTTTCTTTCCACGACAAAACGCCCGCAGCCAGCCAAACGACGCAGGAAATCCCTATAAACCAGACGATCAGCCTTAATCTCAAACTGAGCTTATTCATTCGTCCCCCAATATATAGCCGATTTTATTCACGGTTTTTACAATGTCCCGACCGAGCTTTTTGCGCAGATGATGAATGTGCACTTCCACCGCATTGCTCGAAACCTCTTCGTCCCAGGAATAAATTTTGTTCTCTATCGTTTCTTTCGACAACACGCGGTTTTTGTTCAAAAGCAGCAGTTCCAGCAACGCCAGTTCCTTCGGCGCCAGAACCGTTTCCTTTCCGTCTTGGCGAACTTTGCGCGTCTGCGGATCAAATTCGATTTTTCCGTGCCGGATAACCGGAGCCGCCTGCCCGCCGCTGCGGCGGATAAGCGCATTCAGCCGCGCCTGCACCTCTTTCAGGGCAAAAGGCTTGCCCAGATAATCGTCGGCGCCGCTGTTCAAACCGGCAATCCGCTGGTCGACGTCGCCGCGTGCCGTCAAAATCAGCACCGGTTCTTTTCTGTTTTTATGCCGCCAGTCCTGCAAAATCGCCAGACCGTCCTTTTTCGGCAAGCCCAAATCGAGGATGACCGCGGCATACGGAGCCTGAAACAAGGCCTCTTCTCCCTCGGCGCCGTCCGTAAACCAGTCGACGCTGAATCCGAGCTTTTCCAATCCGACCTTTAATCCGTCCCCGATAAGGGCATCATCCTCGATAAGCAATATACGCATTTGGGCTTCCCGTTCCTATTTCTTCAGCGCGATGCTGTCAACGTCAATCTTGGTATCCTTAAACATTTCCTTGTCAATCTCGCCGTTCAGAATAACCGTGTCCTGCGGCGTAACGTTCAGGCCTCTCCAGTCTTCGTTGTCAATTTCGACCGTAACCGTGCCGGAAGCGTCCTTGAACAGATATTTTTCATCACCGAGGCTTCTTTCAATCTGTCCGACCAGAACAACGGCGGTGTCGTCATTAAGCTTCAGGGCATCGGCCACGCTCATCGGCGCCAGACCCGGCCCCTGAAAACCGCCGGAAACCATCTGGGCCGAAACCGCACCGCTCATTCCCAGAGCCAAAGCCAAAGCCGATACTGCAAAAATCTTTTTCATGTTTTTTCTCCTTGAATAAAAAGTTAAGTTGTTCGTTATTACATGGTCAGTACAACAATCTGAACTTAAGGAACGCTTAAGGATAAAATAATTTTTCAATTTTTTTAAAAACATGTCAGTTTAATACGCTCTCCGTCAACAAATCCGCGCCCTCCGACCGGAAAGGTAAAAATCGGCGTCGTATGTCCGAAATCCGCATTGGCGATAATCGGTAAGCCCTCCAACTCTTTTTTGGACAGCAAAATCTCCTCCAGCTGCGCCCGATTCATCTGATTCTGCGGTTCAAAGCGTCCGATAACCAGCGCCCGGACACTTTTAAAATCGGGATGCAGACACAAAGACTGCAGATTCCGGTTGAAAACCCAGACGTCATGTTCGGCGCAATGCTCCGCAAACAAAATACAGTCCCGGATATCCGGAAAATACGGCGTGCCCTTAAGTTCGTCCAACAGCCCCAGATTGCCTCCGATTATCGTCCCTTCCGCCTTGCCGGGACGAATAACCCAAATGCCGTCATTGCGGACAAAATGCCGTTCGTCCTGATTAAGATACCAAGGATCGTCAGACCATTCCGGCGACGGCCACAGCGCAAAAGCCTCTTTCTGAAAAAAGCATTTCTTAAAACAGTCCAGCGTGTAGTCAAAACCTTTCAACATGCCGAAACTCGAAAAATGCGGCCCGGAATAGGTAACCAGACCGGTTTTGGCATAAATGGCGCAGCTCAGCGCCGTAATATCCGAAAAGCCGCAGAAGATTTTCGGATTCGCTTTGATCAGCCCATAATCAATCTGCGACAAAAGCTCCACGGCGTTAAAACCGCCGATGGCCGTCAGAACCGCGTCAACCGATTTGTCCGCAAACGCCTCATGCAAATCGTCAAGCCGCGCCCGTACCGGCGAAGATAAAAAACGGTCCGTCATTTCAACGTTTTTTCCAAAAGAAACCGTCAGCCCCATTTCGGCAAAACGTGCCCGCGCAATCCGTCGGCAGTCTTCGGAAATAATCCCCAAACTCCGCGACGGCGCAATAACCCGCACATGAGAACCCGGCTTCAGTTTTTCGGGAACAATATTCATCATCAGTCGGCCTTTTTAGTTAACCCTGCTGAAATAATAAAACATACGGCACGATTTGCAATTTTAAAATTATTCTTCCCCGTCAAACTTCGCCGGCCGAACGCCTTGCAGGAAAAATCCCGGAACAAAACGCCGCACACACTCTGTTGCTGTCGCTGCCTTCGCCGTTTAACAAAGGCTTTTCAGCCAATAAAAAAACGCCCGCAACGGGGCGTTTTTTTATTGGCTGCTTCACCTGGATTCGAACCAAGATTAACGGAGTCAGAGTCCGCTGTCCTACCATTAGACGATGAAGCAATCTGTCGAACAAGGGAATATTTATGCCATTTTAAATTACAAGTCAACAACTTTTTCAAAAAAACTGTTTCCCCCGAAACAATTTTTCGCTTGCACTTCCGCCAATTCTCAATTACTTTGAATTCAGCCGTCCGGAAATCTCCGGCGGTCAGAACCGGAAAACGGTTCGGGGTTGTCACAGACCTCGACAACAACGGATTGGATATAGTCCGTTAATGTTTATATCCCCGACTCCCGTCGGGGAGACTTTGGCGCATGTTCAGGAGGAAACTCTAAAGGCCAAAGTAGTCGCGTTGTTGAGGCTTGTGAACTCCCCGGCACCCTTCTGTTGAAGATGTGCCTTTTTTTATGGGAAAAAACAATGGACATCGAAAACGCTACTTATGCGCAGCTGCTTCACCTGCGCCGTTCTTACCGTCAGGACCTGGCTGCCGTCGAAGCCAAAATTGCCGAACATCGAACCCGGCAGCTCTTTGCCAGAAAACAAAAGCAAAACGAAGTCTTGCAGCAGGTCAACCGCGAATTTTTCAACTTCTTCGGCGGCGATCCCTTTCTGAACAAAAAGCTCATGGCACCCGTCAGAAACATGTCGTTCTTCATATCCTACGGCCTGAACAAACGCCTGAACGAGCTGGGAATCTTTTACGTCTGGCAGATTATGCTCCGAACGGAAAAATATTTTCAGGATCACATCGGCGGCAAAGAAACCGCCAAACTGAAAAACCACCTCGCCGAAAACGGCCTGTATCTCGGAATGCAGCCCAACGGAACAAAACAGCCCCGCCGGTAAGCGGGGCTGTTTCTGTTACTTCTTTTCGTCTTCAACCACTTTGATATGCAGTTCGTCAAGCTGCTGCTGCGTAACGAAGTTCGGCGCCTGCATCATCAAATCCTGCGCCTTGCCGTTCAACGGGAATAAAATCACGTCGCGGATAATCGGTTCGTCCAAAAGCAGCATTACCAGCCGGTCAACCCCGTAGGCCGAACCGGCGTGCGGCGGCGCGCCGAACTTAAATGCGCTTATCATGCCGCCGAATTTGCTGTCGACGACGCTATGGTCATAACCGGCAATCTCAAAAGCCTTATACATAATTTCCGGCTTATGGTTGCGCACCGCACCCGACAGAAGTTCTACGCCGTTGCAGACAAAATCGTACTGGTAAGCATAAATGTCCAGCGGATTCTTGCCGTTCAGCGCGTCCATTCCGCCCTGCGGCATCGAGAACGGATTATGCGAAAATTCAACGGCGCCGGTTTCTTCGTTTTCTTCATAAAACGGAAAATCGACAATCCAGCACATTTTAAACGCATTTTCGTCAATCAGGCCGAGTTCTTCGCCGACCTTGTTGCGCAAACGGCCGGTAAACTTGTCGAACTTCATACCCTTGCCGGCCATAAAGACAACCGCATCGCCGTCCTTGGCGCCGGTTTCTTTCTTAAATTCCTCCAGTTTTTCAACACTCAGCAGCTTGGCAATGCCCTTGGCGCCGCCGGCGGCATAAGCGATGTAGGCAATGCCGCCCATGCCTTCTTCCTTGGCATAAGCGTCAAGCTTGTCAAAGAAAGAGCGCGGCTTCTCGCCGGCGCCGGCAACGACCATCGCCTTAATAACCTTGCCCTCTTTGGCCAGATTGTCGTAAACGCCGAAACCCGATTCTCCGAACAGGCCGGTAACATTCTGCAAAACCAGCGGATTGCGCAGATCCGGCTTATCGGAACCATAATTCATCATCGCCTCGCGGAACGGAATATGGACATACGGCGCTTGGTCAACCTTCTTGCCGTTGGCAAATTCGTTGAAGATTGTCCCCAGCGTGTGCTCAATAACCTTAAACACGTCGTCCTGCGTGGCAAAAGACATTTCCATATCCATCTGATAAAATTCGCCCGGCGAACGGTCCGCGCGCGGGTCTTCGTCGCGGAAACACGGCGCAATCTGAAAATACTTGTCAAACCCTGAAACCATCAGCAGCTGCTTAAACTGCTGCGGCGCCTGCGGCAGGGCATAAAAGCGCCCCGGATTCAGCCTGGACGGCACCAGAAAGTCCCGCGCGCCTTCCGGCGACGAGGCTGTCAAAATCGGCGTCTGATATTCGGTAAAGCCCTGCTCCCGCATCAGTTCGCGGGAACGCTGAATAACCGCCGAGCGCAGCAAAATGTTTTTGTGAATGCGGTCTTTGCGCAAATCCAGAAACCGATATTTAAGGCGCATTTCTTCCGGCGCGTCGTCTTCCACCGCGACCTGAAACGGCAGAATTTCAGCCTCGGAATAAACCTCAAGGGCATCGACCTTGATTTCGATGTCGCCGGTCGGAATGTTCTTGTTGATGCTCTCGCGCATCATGACTTTGCCGCTGATGCCGATGACCGATTCGGGACGGATGGCCTCGATTTTTTCAAACAGGTCGGAAGAGCTGTCGAACACACACTGGGTAATGCCGTAATGGTCTCGCAAATCCACAAAGCAGAGATTGCCCAGATTTCTCTTGCGGTGAATCCACCCCGCAAGCTTAACTTCCTTGTTGACGTCCGAACTTCTCAGTTCGCCGCAGGTGTGAGTACGATAGCTGTTCATAAAAAACCTCATTTTCGTTATTATAATTTAGATTTAATTGTTAAAACGAATTTCACCCGAAAGCAAGCAAAACTTAAGAAATCAGCACCGAAAATCGGCTTTCCCGTCAAAAACGGCTTGCGCCGGCCTTAAAAAAATATTAAACATCAGGAACTATGCTGAAAGCAGCTTGAAAACAACGGATTGAATTTTATGAAACTGATTGAAAATACCTCGGAACTGATAAGCTTCTGTCAGGAGCTGAACCGGAAGCCTTTCATTGCCGTAGACCTGGAGTTTCTGCGCGAAAAATCCTACTACGCCAAACTCTGCCTGATTCAGGTCGCCGCGCCGGACACAGCCGCCATCATCGACCCGCTGGCGCCCGGAATTGAGCTGGAAGCCTTTTTTGCCGTGCTGCACAACCCGGAAGTGGTCAAAGTCTTCCACTCCGGCCGCCAGGACATCGAAATCATTTACCATCAGGCCGGTTTCATTCCCGAACCGCTGTTCGACACGCAGACGGCCGCTCAGGTCTTCGGCTTCGGCGAAGCGATCAGCTACGAAAACCTGGTCAAAACCATTCTCGGCATTCAGCTGGACAAAAGCTGCCGCCTTTCCGACTGGAGTCTGCGCCCGTTGGACGCCAAACAGCTTGAATATGCGCTTTCCGACGTTACCCATCTGGTGCCCGTTTATGAACATCTGCGCGGCAAACTGGCCGAAAGCGGCCGCGAACACTGGCTTGACGAAGAATTTGCCGCTCTTGCCGACCCCGAAACCTATATCGTGCACCCCGAAGACGTCTGGCAGAAAATCAAACACCGGTCGCACAACGGCCGCCTGCTGACCGTTTTGCGCGAACTTGCCGCCTGGCGCGAACGCCGGGCGCAAAGCAAAGACACGCCGCGCCAGAGCATTATCAGGGACGACTGCCTGCTCAACATTGCCGCCGCCTGCCCTGACTGCCGCGAAGATCTGGAAAAAATCCGCAACATCCGCAAAGACGTCGTTACCGGCAAACTGGGCGAAGAAATTCTGGAAGTCATTCAAAAAGCCGTCAAAATTCCGCCTTCGGCCTATGTCAAACCCGAGCACGAAAAAATGCTGCCGGTCGGCGCCGCGGCCTTATACGAACTTTTGCGCCTGCTTCTGAAAATCCGCTCGCAGGAACAAGGCGTAATTCCCAGGCTGATTGCTTCCGACGACGATCTCAAACGGCTGGCGGTTTTTTCCGACAGAAAAAACCCCGTTCTCCGGGGCTGGCGTTTTGAAATCTTCGGCCGGGACGCCGTGGCGCTGCGGGAGGGAAAACTGAGCATCTCTTACGACGCCGAACGTCATCGCATTGAAATCGGCGAAAAAGCCGGGAACTGATCCCGGCTTTGTTTTGCCTATTTGTAAGGCTGATTATACAAACTGTCCAGCAGCTGCAAAATTTTCAGCGCCTTTTCGCTCTTAATCGAATAATAAATCGTCTGCGCCTCCCGCCGGGTTTTGACCACGTTCTCCGCCCGCAAAATGGCCAGATGCTGCGACAGGGCCGACTGGCTCAGGCCGACGGCCTTCTCAAGTTCGGTTACGTTCATCTCGTTTTGCATCAGATAATACAAAATTTCCAGACGCCGCGCGTTGCCCATCGCTTTCAGCAGCTTTGACCCCGGTACTATCGCTAAATTCTTCATCTCGCTTCTCCTCATTTAACTGATTCTAATTTAGCATGATTCCAAGGCGCAAAACAGTTCTAGACAAACCAATTGCTATATATACTTGTTGATGATGGCATAAAGTAGAGATTCCGAGTTGCCATCGGAAAATTATTATAATATGATGACCTGAACCAAACGGAGAGAAACAAAATGGAAGAAAAAGACATTAAGGATCTGAGCTTTGAAGAAGCGCTTGCCCGGCTTGAAAATCTGGTTCGCGAACTGGAAAGCGGACGCATCAGGCTTGACGACGCCGTTACCGCCTACGAGCGCGCCGTAAGCCTCAAAAAGCTTTGCGAAAACAAGCTCAGAGACGCACAGCTTAAAATCGAAAAAATCGAAATTACCCCCGACGGCGAAACAAAACTGAGCGAACTGGATAAAATCGAAAACTGATTACGGACGATGCGACATGACCGACATTAAAGAAAAACTGAGCGCCTTTTCCCGGCATTTCAACGACTGCCTGCCCGAATTCTTTACCCTTCCGGCCGGCCCCGAAAAAAGAGTGGTTCAGGCCATGGAATATTCGGTCATGAACGGCGGCAAACGCCTGCGGCCTTTCCTTGTCTGCGAGTGCGCCGCCCTGTTCGGCGTACCGGAGGAAAAATCTTTCCGCACCGCTGTCGCGCTTGAAATGCTGCATTCCTATTCGCTCATTCACGACGATCTCCCCGCCATGGACAATGACGACCTCCGCCGCGGCAAACCAACCTGCCACAAGCAGTTTGACGAAGCCACCGCCATTCTGGCCGGCGACGGTCTGCTGACCTATGCCTTTGAAATCATCAGCGACGAAAAGACGCATCCGCGGCCGGTCATCCGCAGCCGTCTGGTCAAACTTCTGGCCGAAGCCGCCGGCGCCTTCAACGGCATGATTGCCGGGCAAATGCTTGACCTTTACGCCGAAAACCTCAAAAACCCCGCCGAACCCGAAAAACTGATTAAAAACATTGAAGAAATGAAGACCGGCCGCCTGCTCCGTTACGCCTGCGAAGCCGGCGCCGTTCTCGGCAACGCGCAGGGCGAAAAATATCAGGCGCTGATTGACTACTCGCGCCGTATCGGCATCGCTTTCCAGATTGCCGACGACATTCTCGACGTCGAAGGAAACCAGGCGCTGGTCGGCAAAACCCTGAACAAAGACGCCGAACAGGGAAAAATTACCTTTGTCGGCATCTATGGCCTGTCCAAAGCCAAACAAATTGCCAAAGACTTCATAACCGAAGCCGAGCAGGTTTTGGACATCTTCGGAAATAAGGCCCAAACCTTAAAGGAACTGGCACACTTCATCATCGAACGCAAATCCTAGCATGCGGAACGCCGTCAAAACGTATTTATTACAGGTATCTGTACTTATTGGCGCGATATGTTCCCAGAACATGAATGGATTCTGAAAAGAATTTCAGCTCATCAAAAGCATTATGAAAAGCTTTTCTGGACGGGTGCGATTCTATCTCGGCATAAAACTGCGCCGAAACAAACTTCCCTTCCAGCAGATAACTCTCAAGTTTTGTAATGTTGATGCCATTAGTGGCAAAGCCGCCCAGCGCCTTGTACAATGCCGCCGGAATGTTTTTGGCCTTGAATATGAACGAAGTGATAAATTCGCCGCCGTCGTCTTCGGGAATTTCCGGTTCCCGTGCCATAATCAGAAAACGGGTCGTGTTGTTGCGGGCGTTTTCAATATTCGGCGCCACCACGTCCAGCCCGTAAATTTCGCCGGCCAGTTTGGAGGCGATTGCGGCTATTGACTTATCCTGAAACTTCAGCACGTCCTGACAGCTGAGCGCCGTGTCAATGCGCGCCGTCGGCTTAATGCCGTGTCTTTTCAGAAACTCCGAACACTGCGCCAGCGCCTGCGGATGCGACGAAGCCGATTTTACGTCCGCAAGTTTGGTCCCGGGCAAACCGAGCAGCTGATGATTAATCGGCAGAAAAAACTCGCCGATAATATGCAAACCGGTCTGCGGCAGCAGAAAATGCACGTCGGAAACCCGCCCGGCATTGGAGTTCTCCACCGGAATCATCGCCAGATCGGCCTCTCCTTCGCTTACCAGGTTCATGGCTTTTTCAAAAGTGTCGCAGGGCAGATATTCCTGCCCGGGATAAACCGTCATTGAGGCAATGTGCGAATAAGCGCCGGCCACGCCCTGATAGGCTATTCTCATTTTTTTCAGCTCCTTAAAAATAACTTGCGTCAGGCAAGTTTATATAATATAACAGCCTGAAAATAAAGGACGAAAAAGCATGAAAGTGGATATTTTTGATTTTGACCTCGACCGCAGCCTGATTGCCGACAAACCGGCCAGCCCGAGAGACAGCTCCAAACTTTTGGACTTGTCCGAAGAAGACAGGATAACCGATCGCGTTTTCTATGAACTGCCCGAAATCCTGCACGAAGGCGACGTTCTCGTTTTCAACGACACCAAGGTCATTCCGGCGCGGCTTTACGGCAAACGCGGCGAAGCTCAGGTTGAAGTCACGCTCTACCACCCGGTTGACGGCATCCGCTGGCAGTCATTCATAAAAAATGCCAAACGTCTGCGCCCCGGCGACACGGTTGCCTTTTACACCGCCGAAATCCCGGCCGAAAAATCGGATTTCACCGCCGAAGTCCTGGAAAAAAACGGCGAAGACGGCGTTTTGCTCAAATTCGACTGCGACCCGAAAAATCTCGGCCATTACCTGGAAAAATACGGTTCAATGCCGTTGCCGCCTTATATCAAACGCGAAAAACCCGCCGATGGCCTGTGGAGCAAATATAACGACAAAGAAGATTATCAGACCGTCTATGCCAGACACGAGGGTGCCGTTGCCGCACCGACCGCCGGCCTGCATTTTACCCCGCGCGTCCTGGAGGCTTTGGATAAAAAAGGCGTCAAAAAGGTTTTCCTGACCCTGCATGTCGGCGCCGGAACTTTCCTGCCGGTCAAAGTCGAAGACACCAAAGACCATAAGATGCACGCCGAATACGGCGTCATTTCCCCTGACGCCTGCAAGATAATAAATGAAGCGAAAAAGAACGGCAACCGCATTATCGCCGTCGGCACAACCTCTTTGCGTTTGCTGGAAAGCGCCGCCGACGACAACGGAATCCTGCACCCTTTTACCGGCGAAACCGACATTTTCATCACGCCGGGCTACAGGTTCAAAATCATCGACTACATCATCACCAATTTCCATCTGCCCAAATCGACGCTGTTCATGCTCATCTGCGCCATCGCCGGTACCGAACGCATGCAGGCGGCCTACCGCTACGCCATGGAGCACAAATACCGCTTTTATTCTTACGGCGACAGTTCGATTTTAAAATGCGTAAACAAAATTTAAACCACTTCCCGCCTATGATACGGCATAAGGGAGAAACAGGGTGCTCAAACTGAACATAAGCTTGGAAAAGATTCTGCCGCTGCTGAAAAACACGTTTCTGCCGGCACTGGTTTTCGGTGCCGGAGTTATCGGTTTCTATGCGGCCAACCCGTTTCCGGAATCTTCGCTGCTTACGCTGCACAGCCTGTTTTACGTTCTCAGTTTCGCAACTTTTCTGATTTTGCTCTACTTCGACAGCCGCAAACCGGTCTTTTTTATCCTGATAACCGTTTTGAGCTATATTTTGATAAACTATGTCAAAAAGAACGGCGGCGAAAGCTATCAGTCTTCGGCCGAATACCTTAACCTTTGCTTTTTCCTGCCGCTCAATCTGACGATTTTTTACTTTTTGCCCGGCGGCAAACTGTTGCGAAAAGAAAATGTCTGGCTCCTGCTCTCGGTCTTTGCCCAGTTTGCCGTTGCCGAAAAGCTGAGCGCTGCGGGGCTGGCTCCGGCATGGAACTTTAGCGACACGCCTTCTTCCGGTCTCAACGGCCTCAGCCTGATATTCTTTGCCCTCATGCTTTGCGCTTTTTTCATCCGGGCGTCGGTCAGCGGTTCCATTGTCGACACCGCTTTGTTTTTTGCCGGTTTTGAAATTTTCCTCGGCTTTTACTATTCGCTGCTGCCCTCGGCGTTGACGATCTTCTTTGCCGCCGCCATGCTCAGCATTGCCGTCGCCGTCGTTCAGGATATTTATTATTCCACCTACCGCGATGTCCTGACCGGACTTGCCGGACGCAACGCGTTTATAATCAACGCCAAAAATTTTCCGCTCAAATACTCGGTCGGCATTGTCTGTATCGACGATTACGAAAAGCTCGGTCAGGTCTTTGGCCGCATGGGGCAAAACGCGCTTACGAAAATGATTGCTTCCCGCATTACCGAAACTGAATTTGAAAATCAGGTTTATCGTTATACGCCGGACGAATTCGTCATCATTTTCAAAAAGGAAGACAAAAACGAAGGCTTCGACCGGCTGGAAAAAATCCGCCGTGCCGTCGCCTCGGCCGAATTTATGCTCGGCCGCCGCAAAAAGCCGATAAAACTGACCGTATCCTGTGCGGTTTCCGAAAAAAAACGCAGCGACGCCAACTCAGTCGAAGTTCTGGTTCGTGCCCATAAGGCCCTGCAAAAAACCTACAAATTTACCCAAAACGTCACTTCCAAAGCCTAAAAAACTAGGAATGTTCTTTCCTGAGCATAGCCAGACGCGCCATCACAAATACGCCGAGCAGCACCAGCGGCAACGACAAAATCTGTCCCATTGTAAACGAGTTAAAAAAGAATCCCATCTGCTCGTCCGGCTCACGAAACTGTTCCATGGCAATTCGGAAAACCCCGTACAAAGCCACAAACGCGGCCGAAACGAAACCGTGTCTCTCACGCACCCATTTATAACGCCACAACACGTTCAACACGATGAACATCAGCACGCCCTCAAACATTGCCTCATACAGCTGCGACGGATGCCGCGGCAGATAACCGCCGCTCGGAAAACGTACCGCCCACGGCACGTCGGTTATCCTACCCCACAACTCGTCGTTCACAAAATTGGCCAGCCGGCCGCAAAATATGCCGATTGGCGCATACAAAACCACCAAATCCGTCAGCCGCAGAAAACCGTAATTTATCTTGCGCACAAACAGCCAAAGCGCAGCCACGACGCCAAGCACGCCGCCATGGAAAGACATGCCGCCCTGCCAGATTTCCAAAATCCGCAGCGGATTTTCCCAGAAATATCCTTTGCCGTAAAACAGAACATAACCCAAACGGCCGCCCAGAATAATGCCCAGCGTCAGATAGAAAACCATGTCCTCAACATTTGTCCGGCTCAGTCCCAGATCATATTTTTTCACGTTGCGGTTAATCAAATACCAACCGGCCAGAATACCGAAAAGATACGCCATCGAATACCAGCGCACCGCCACGGGACCGATTGAAAACATAATCGGCGAAATATCCGGGAACTCAAGACCTGTCATCATTTTTTCTTTCCTTGGTTGGCAATTGATTAAAACTATATTAACAAAAAAAAATATATCCACACCTAAAAATTTTTAATTTGCACCGTTCCTTGTCAGTCTACTGATTTAACGTAAATTTTCTTTTCAAATTTTTTTTGTTTCCCGATTTAGGTGGAAAACTTTTTTTAATTTATTGTAATCACCGACTCGGTAATGCAATCTGTTTTTATCACGACGCAGCCGCGGCTGCAAAACTAACCCAGGTGGAGAAGCTCACAATGAATCCGGCAAAGAATTTAGCCCCTGAATACAATCCGATAGACACGGTTGAAAACATTTTCAGCACCCGTTCTTTCGAGTTGGAACGCCGCAGTCTGAACGAAGTCGTGGTTGAAGTGCAGGGCAAATGGAACAACATGCTGCTCTTTTTTGCCTGGGAACAGAACATGCGCTGCCTGCATCTTTCCTGTCTGATGGATATTGAAAGCACCATTGAAGACCGCAGCAAAATCTTTGAACTGCTGGCACTGGCCAACGAAGAACTCTGGGTTGGGCATTTTTCTTACTGGACCGAACAAAACATGCCGGTTTTCAAACACTCCGTCATCATTAACGATGACGAAGAAATGGTCGAAAACAAAGTTTCGCAGATTATCGACATCGCCATCAAGGAATGTGAACGCATGTATCCGATTTTCAATGTTGTCCTTACCCGCGGCATGGACCCCAGACAGGCGCTCTATCCGATGATGATGGAAACCAAGGGTTCAGCCTGAAACCGCAAAAAAAGGTCTTCGCCGCAACCGGCAAAAACCTTTTCCTTTTTTACGCAAACAGATAAACCTGTTCCGCTAAATCCCCGAAAGTCCGCACTTCCGTTTCCAAAACAAACGAGGGAACGCAAACGCCCAGATGTTCTTCAATCAACAGGCTCAGCCTCAACATGTCAAGCTCGTCAATCCCCAGCAGGAGAAGTTCCGTCCCGTCGTCAATTTCAGACATTGACGCAACCACGCCGAACTGGCAGACAAGCAGCTCTTTCAGTTCATCTTTGTAATCCATAATAAATTATTTTTTGGTTTTTAAATGCTTGCCGCAGATGTAAATTATCCACACTGCCGCGGCAATAACAAAATCACAAAACACCCAGCCTTTAAGAAGGGCAAAATCATTCACGACCACCACAAACTGAGTCATGAAGATACAGGTCAGAACGTTAAGAAGCATCGCCGGAATACGCGGATTGACCTTTTTCAGCTTAAACATTTTCAGGTTAAACCGGAACGACAAACCCGCGGCAACGACAGCTCCGCCGACTAAAATCACATTTTGAAACATAATATTTAATTTTTAAAATGATAAAAACACATATCTATAAACAGTTATGCGTTAATTTAATCTTTTTTGTCCAAAATGTAAACCGAAAATAACCGGAAATTAATTTCTGATTGAACGAACCCAGGCCTTCACATTGCGGTTATGCTCGTTCAGGCTTCTGGCAAAACGATGACCGCCCTTGCCGTCGGCCACGAAATACAGATAATCACTCTGCTGCGGACGGGCGGCAGCCATAAGCGCTTCTCGCCCCGGATTGCAAATCGGCCCCGGCGGCAGACCGTAATTCAGATAAGTGTTGTAAGGACTGTCGATTTTCAGGTCGGCACGTTTCAAACTGCGTCCGAACGAAGTTTCGCCCTCCGTAATCGCATAAATTACCGTAGGATCGGTTTGCAGCCTCATACCTTTCTTCAGACGGTTCAGAAACACGGAAGCCACCAGCGGTCTTTCTTCCGGCACGCCGGTTTCCTTTTCGATAATCGAAGCAAGCGTCAGCAGTTCGTTAACGTCCTTCAGCGGCAGACTGCTGTCGCGGGAAGCCCAGACTTCTTCCAGCGCTTTCTGCATAGCGGCCCGCGCCTGCAGGATAATGCTGTTGCGGCTGGCTCCGAGTTCAAAACTGTAGGTCTCCGGCAACAGCTCTCCCTCCTTGACGTCAAGGTCTATCTCGCCTTCCAAATCGGGATAATTGGCAATCAGATACATAATCTGGCCGCTGGTCAGTCCTTCGGGAATGGTTATCCGCCGGAAAAAAACTTCCCCGCGCGCAATCTTGTCCATCGCCGCCTGCAACGAAATCCCCGGCATAAACTGGTACTCGCCGGCTTTGAGATGTTTGGCCAGTCCGTTGATTCTGGCCATAATGCGAAACAGCCAAGGCTTATCAATCACACCGGCGCGCGACAACTCTTCCGCCACCGTTTTCAACGACGCCCCTTTCGGGACCACCACATTGGTAACGTTAAGGAGCGGACCACTTGCCGCAATCCACCCCTTAATTTGCATATAAGCAAGCACCGACAAAACAATCAGAAAAATGATAATAAGCTTTTTCATCGGTGTTCTTTACACGGCTAAGCTTCGTATTTCTTGAAAATCAACGAAGAATTCGTACCGCCGAAACCAAACGAGTTCGACATGACGGCCTTCAGCACTTTCGGCTTCGCTTTCAGCGGAACCAAATCCATATGGGCAACCTCGTCAGCCGGATTCTCAAGGTTCAGGGTCGGCGGACAGATTTGATCCTGCAGAGCTTTGACGGACAGAACCGCCTCAACGGCACCGGCTGCGCCCAGCAGATGGCCGATGGCCGATTTTGTAGAAGACATCGAAACCGTCTTCATGTTTTCGCCGAACAGACGTTCAACCGCCTGTGCTTCGCCGACGTCTCCGGCCGGCGTAGAAGTTCCGTGCGCATTGATATAGCCGATGTCGCTTAATTCAATGCCATGTTCCTTGGCATGCGCTGCCGCCTGTTTCATGGCACGGTAAGCGCCGTCGCCCGAAGGCGCGGTAATATGATAAGCGTCGCCGCTCATGCCATAACCGACGACTTCAGCATAAATTTTGGCGCCGCGGGCTTTGGCATGTTCCAATTCTTCAAGCACCAGAGCACCGGAACCTTCACCCATGACAAAACCGCTGCGATCCTTGTCCCAAGGACGGGAAGCCTTTTCCGGATTGTCGTTGAAAGAGGTTGTTACCGCACGCAGACGGGAGAAACCGGCCAGCGACAGAACATTGACCGCAGATTCGGCACCGCCGGCTACCATAACGTCCGCATCGCCCATGGCAATAATGCGCATGGCGTCGCCGATGGCGTGCGTGCCGGTCGAACATGCCGTAACGCAGGCATGATTCGGACCTTTGTACTTATAGGCAATCGAAAGGTTGCCGGAAATCATGTTAATCAAACAGGCCGGAATAAAAAACGGCGACATTTTGTGACAGCCGGATTCATTAAAAATCAGCGAATTTTCATAAATCGTCTGCAGGCCGCCGATGCCGGAACCCATCATAACGCCGGAACGGAACTGATCTTCGTCGGTCTCCGGTTTCCAGCCGGAATCTTCGATTGCATCGCCGCCTGCGGCCAGACCGTAAAGGATAAACTTGTCAACTTTCTTCTGGTCTTTGGGAGCCATAACGGTATCCGGATCAAACTGGTTCTCTTCCTTGCCGAACGGAACCTGGCCGGCTATCTGGCAGGGAATGTCCTTCAAATCGATATTGTCGATTTTCCTGATGCCCGATTTACCGTCCAAAATGTTTTTCCAGTTAAAGTCTACGCCTCTTCCGAAAGGAGAAACCATACCCAGTCCGGTTACAACAACTCTTCTCATTAATTAACTCCGAATAAGTTACATCATTGAGCACAGTAAAAAAACAGCTGCGCAATTCAACACTCTATTATATGAAAAAACTCGCTTAGTCAAGCGAGTTTCATCAATTGTACAAAGCCTGTGCGACTTATGCGTTCTTGGAAAGATAGTCGATAGCGTCTTTTACAGTCAGAATTTTTTCAGCGGCTTCGTCCGGAATTTCACAACCGAATTCTTCTTCGAAAGCCATAACCAATTCTACTGTATCCAAGCTGTCAGCGCCCAGATCATCGATGAAGCTTGCGGTATCGGTAACTTTAGATTCTTCGACGCCAAGGTGTTCTGCAACAATTTTCTTAACGCGGTTAGCTGTATCAGTCATATGGATAAACCTCAAAAAAATTAAAACAAATTTTCAGACCTCCCGGCCTGTGATTGACTAGTTAGCACAAATTTATATAATTTGACAAGCATTATTTTCAAATGCGGAGGCAAAGCCCGGACAAAAAAGCCCGAAAACGCCGAAAAACCCGCCTTTTCAGCCGCTTAAAAAAGTGGATAAATTGCACACGGATATTTTTTCCGCCGCATAAACGCCGCTTTCTGTTGACAATTCGGCATTAAGGAAATAATCATTATATACAGTTATTCAACTCTGGTTTTAAGGTGAAACAAAATGAAAAAGATTTTCTACATAGTTCTGGTCATCGTCGCCCTGATGGTTATCAGCCGCTTTGTCAAACAGGGCAATCAGACCGTTCCGTCCGAAGTCATTGCCGTTGAAGAAGTTGTCCCCGAGGGCGCCGAAGCTGCCGAAGCGGCCAGCGAAGAAGTCGCCGTCGACGAAAACGGCAACCCGATTGCCGAAGAGGAAACCGTCAGCGAAGCCGAAGCGGTCAGTGTTGAGGAAGCCGCAGACCCGGCCGAGGAAGAAACGCCGGCCGACGCCGTTCCCGCCGAATAAGCCGGTTAAGAATTGTTACAAAAAGGTCATCATTTTTGATGACCTTTTTTATTGTATTTCGAAAAAAAATTCCTATATTAGCACATGAAAATTTATAAGTGGAAAAAAATAACTCTTGTGCAGAATGCGCACCGGCTTAACCCGGCAAATTACTTTGAAGGCGCGCCTTTTCAGGCTTCAATCTTGGCTGGCGATGCAGTCGGAGCAATTTGCAAGGCGAAAAAAAATTTCAGTGTACATATTAAGCACATGAATTTTTTGAGGCCGCGGAAAGTTGCTTTGAATGCGCACCAGACAAGCTTGAAAGGAAAAAAGATGAAAGTAGGAATTATAGGTGCCGGCTCCGTAGGTTCGGCAACGGCATTCGCCCTGATTATGAGAGGCGTCGCCCGTAAAGTCGTTTTGATTGACGCCAATGAAAAGAAAGCCCAGGCCGAAGCCATGGACATTGCCCACGCGGCGCCGTTCGCTTATGCCAATAAGGTCAAGGCCGGAACTTATGAAGATTTGAAAGGCGCCGAAGTCGTCATCGTTACCGCCGGAGCCAACCAGAAACCCGGAGAAACCCGCATAGACCTGCTCGGCCGCAATGCCAAAATCTTTGAAAGCATTATTCCCCAGGTTGCCAAATATGCGCCGGACACCATCCTGCTCATTACCTCCAATCCCGCCGACATCATGACCGAAGTCGCCATTAAACTTTCAGGTTTTCCGCGGGAACGCGTCATCGGCAGCGGCACCGTGCTCGACACCTCCCGCTTCCGCACCCTGCTCGGCTACCATCTCGGGGTTTCGCCGAAATCGATTCATGCCAACGTCCTCGGCGAACACGGCGACAGCGAAGTCCTTGCCTGGTCAAACGGCGACGCCGGCTCGGTACAGATTGAAGAACTGGCCCGCATGGAAAACAAACCCTTTACCGCCGATGTCAAGGCGCATATCGACGACTGCGTCCGCAATGCCGCCTACAAGATTATCGACGGCAAAGGCGCCACATTCTACGGCATTGCCGGCGCGTTGTGCCAAATCTGCCAGGCCATATCCAATAACGAATATGCCATTCTGACCGTATCCACCCACCACGACGACGTCGAAGGCGTCAAAGACGTCTGCCTTTCGCTGCCGACCGTTGTCGGCAAACGCGGCGTCCACGGCATAATCTACCCGAAACTTTCGGAAAGCGAACACAACGACTTGCGTTACAGCGCCCAGAAAATCAAGGAATATTCCGACAAAGCCGTCGAAATTGTTTCCAAAGATCTCGAAGAAGGCCTGAAATCGGCTTAATAACAAATTTCTGGTTTGATTTTATCCTCCTCTTGCCGTATATTGCGCAGAGGAGGATTTTTTATGGTTGAAGTCGTTACGTTCGGATGCAGAATAAACTCTTATGAATCGGAAGTTTTAAAAGAAAAGCTTGCCGCTCTGGACAACGTTGTCATTGTCAACACCTGCGCCGTTACCGGCGAGGCCGAACGCCAGTGCCGGCAGGCCATCCGCAAACTCCGCCGCGAAAACCCGGACGCCCGGATAATCGTTACCGGCTGTGCCGCTCAGATAGCGCCGCGCAAATTTGCTTCCATGCCGGAGGTCGATCTGGTACTCGGCAACGGGGAAAAGGCCGAAATCGAAAAATATCTGACCGGCAGCCTTACCGAAAAAAGCATTGTCGGCGACATTTTTTCCTATGACGACTATGACCGTTACCTGATAACCGGCTTTGAAGGACGCCAGCGCGCCTTTGTTCAAATCCAGCAGGGATGCAGCCACCGCTGCACCTATTGCATCGTTCCCTATGCCCGCGGCAACAACCGCTCGGTAAAGGAAGAAGACATCATCAGTCAGATTCGCGAACTTCTTGGCCGCGGTTTTGGAGAAATCTGTCTGACCGGCGTCGACGCCTGCTCCTACCGCCCGTCTTTCAGCGGCCTGATACAGCATATTCTGGAACAGATTCCCGAACTTCCTTCGCTGCAGTTCGGCTCACTGGACCCGGCTGCCGTCGACGACGATTTTATCGCTCTGGTCGGCAGATACAGAAACGTCCATCCGCATTTTCACCTGTCTGTCCAGTCCGGCGACAACATGATACTAAAAAGGATGCGTCGCCGCCATACCCGCGAAGATGTCATTAAACTTTGCAGCGCCATTCGTCGGGTACGCCCCGAAGCAACGTTCGGCGCCGATTTTATCTGCGGCTTTCCGACCGAAAGCGATGAAAATTTTCAAAACACGCTTAAATTGGTAACGGAAGCAGGCATTACCAGACTGCACGTTTTCCCCTATTCGGAACGTCCGGGAACGCCCGCAGCCCTCATGCCGCAGCTTCCGGTCGAAATCCGCCGGGAACGGGCCCGCATTCTGCGTGAACAGGGAGAAACCGACAATGACTAGCTTTTTGCAGAAATTAGGCTTTGGCCTCAAAAAGTCTTCCGCCAAGCTTACCGGCGGCATCAGCAGCATCTTTACCAAGCGCCGCGTCGACACCCAAACGCTTGACGAACTTGAAGAACTTCTGATCAGCTCGGACATTGGCGTCCGAGCCAGCGCCAAAATCACCGGCAGCTTTGCCAAACGCCGTTTGAACAAAGACGCCGGCGACACGGAAATCAAAAACGAACTTGCCGCCGACATCGAAGCAATTCTCCAGCCTTGTGAACAGCCGCTGGCAATTGACGATACCCAAAAACCTTTCGTTATTTTGATGGTCGGGGTCAACGGCGCCGGCAAAACCACCACCATCGGCAAACTGGCAGCCAAATTCAAGGCCGGCGGCAAACAGGTCTCGTTTATTGCCGGCGACACCTTCCGCGCCGCCGCCGTCGAGCAGCTTGAAGTCTGGGGGCAACGCTGCGGCATCCGCGTCTTCAAAGGCCCCTCCGGCTGCGACGCCGCCGGTCTTTGTTACGACGGCCTGACGGAAGCTGTCAGGCAAAAAGACGATATTGTTTTTATTGACACTGCCGGAAGACTGCAAAACAAAACCGGCCTGATGGACGAACTGAAAAAAGTCGTCCGCGTCATCGGAAAAGTCCTGCCCAAAGCGCCGCACGCCACTTTGCTGACTATTGACGCCACGACCGGACAAAATGCCCTGTCGCAGGTACAGACCTTTAAGGAAATGGTCGACGTTACCGGCCTTGTCGTTACCAAACTTGACGGTACGGCCAAAGGCGGCATTCTGGTTGCCGTTGCCGAAGAACAGCCCACCCCGATTCATTACATCGGCGTCGGCGAAGGAATTGATGATCTGGACGTCTTCAACGCGGCGGACTACGCCAAAAACCTTTTGGAACTCTGATGATGGAAGACCTTCTCAACCTGACGGAACAACAAACCCCGCAGTTGCCCGAATACACGGTCAGCGAAATATCGTTTGAAATAAAAAAATTTGTCGAAACCACCTTTAACCGGGTTAAAATCCGAGGCGAAATTTTCGGCGCCAAACGTGCCGATTCCGGCCATTGGTATCTGTCGCTGAAAGATCCGAACGCGGTTCTTTCCGCCGTTATCTGGAAAGGAACCGCCTCCCGTCTCAGTTTCAAACCCGAAGACGGCATGGAAGTCATCGCCACCGGCAAAATAACTACTTTTGCCGGCAAATCCTCTTATCAGCTGGTAATCGAACAAATGGAAATCGCCGGTGCCGGCGCGCTGCTCAAACTTTTGGATGAACGAAAACAGAAATTTGCCGCCGAAGGCCTGTTCGACCCGGCGCACAAAAAACCCGTTCCCTTTCTGCCGGACGTCATCGGCGTCGTCACCTCGGCCAGCGGCGCCGTCATTCGTGACATTATTCACCGCGTTCGCGACCGCTTTCCCTGCCGCATTATTGTCTGGCCAACCCCCGTACAGGGCGAAGGAGCCGCCGAAAAAATCGCCGCAGCCGTCAGAGGCTTCAATGCCCTGCCTCGCGGCGGCGCCGTTCCCCGGCCGGACGTCCTGATTGTCGCCCGCGGCGGCGGCAGTCTTGAAGACCTCTGGCCGTTTAACGAAGAAATTGTCATCAGAGCCGTCTATGATTCGGAAATTCCGCTTATTTCCGCTGTCGGCCACGAAACGGACACCATGCTGATTGACTACGTCTCCGACCTGCGCGCACCGACCCCGACCGGTGCCGCCGAGTTTGCGGTTCCGGTCAAAGCCGAAATTTCCGCAACGCTCAGTACGGCACAAAGCCGTCTGTCCAACGCCGTTAACCGTTACTTCGAAGAACGTCGCAGCCGGCTTGACGGGTTAAGCCGCGGCATTCCCAATCTGGAACAGATACTTGCCGAAAGCAGACAAAAGCTGGATGACCGCGTCGAACGCCTGCAGCTGGCATTCGGCAACATGCTTAAAAACAAACAAAACCAGATTGCCCAAACCAGCCTGCGCCCGTATTACATTTTGAATATTTTTGAAAAAAAGCAAGAAAATTTAAAGAATTTGTCGCTTAGACTGGATTCAGTTTCAATAGATTCGGTTCTAAGCCGCGGTTTCGCCTGGGTCAGGGACAATCGCCGCCAAACGGTCTACTCCGTTGCGCAGGCGCAGAAAAGTCCGTCGCTGGAAATCCGTTTTATTGACGGCAGTATCAAAACCAAAATGGAACGAAAGAAAAATGACTCTCTACAAGGCGATTTGTTTGACTTGTTTTCTGACGGCGCTGCTCCCTGCCGGGACTGAAGCGCTGGAACTCTGCGGCAAGCCGGCGCAGGGCGAAATTCTGAAAGGCTATGCCCCCGGCGCCGAAAAAATTCTGCTTGACGGCCGGGAATATATGCTTTCTCCGTCGGGAAACTTTTTGCTGGCCTTCGGCCGCGACGAAACTCCGGAAAAAAAGCTGACAGTCATCAATGCCAGAGGCACTGCCAAAGACTATTCCCTGAACGTCGCCGCGACCAAATGGGATATTCAGGACATTAAAGGCATCCCGCAGAAAAAAGTTACGCCCTCAGCCGCAGACCAGAAAGAAATCGGCCGGGAACGCAGCGACCTCAAAAAAGCTCTGGCAGACAAACTAAACAAAAACTACTGGGAAAAAGGCTTTGTTATGCCGGTCAAGGGACGTATCAGCGGCCATTTCGGGGGCCAGCGGATAATGAACGGCAGAAAGATGAACCCGCATCAGGGCACTGATATTGCCGCTCCGGAAGGAACCCCAGTCAAAGCCGCGTCAAACGGCATCGTTCGGTTAAGCGGCGGCAATTACTTTTACTCCGGCAACACTGTCGTCATCGACCACGGCCACCGGCTGTTTACCATCTACGCGCATCTGAAAAAAACTTCCGTCAAACCGGGCGATTATGTCAAACAGGGACAGGTCATCGGCGAAGTCGGCAAAACCGGACGTGTTACCGGCCCGCACCTGCACTGGGGAGCGTCGCTCAACGGCGTGCGCTTCACGCCCGAATCATTATTACATATGAATAACGCTGATTTTTGTTTTAATTTATAAACAATTATTATAAACTTGAAACAAATCGGAGAGCTGATATCGAGGTAGTCATGGAAAACGCGCATAAACAATTGGCTTGGGACAGTTTAACCTGTCTGGTCGTCGATGACGACAAATTCTCGCGAACATTCATCAAAACCGCCCTGTATCAAATCGGCATGAAAAACACCCGCGAAGCCGCGTCTGCCGCGGAAGCCGTCGAACTGCTCAACAGTTTCAAAATAGATATAATTCTCCTCGACCAGCAAATGCCGGGCAAAACCGGCCTCGAACTGGCGCGCGAACTGAAAAACAGCAACAATCCCCACCTGAAAAGCCTGCCCATAATCATGATTACCGTCGACACCAAGGAAAAAACCGTTCTCGACGCACGTAATCTGGGCATACAGGAATATCTGGTCAAACCGATTTCCCCGCTGGCTCTCAAAAAAAGAATTTTAAATGCTTTCGGCATTAAACAGGAAAGAGTGTAAAAAGTGACTAATATACAAATTTTGCTTCTGTCCGCCCTTCAGGGCTTGACGGAATTTCTTCCGGTAAGTTCCTCCGGCCATCTGATTCTTTTTTCAAAATTCACGTCTTTCCCCGATCAGGGATTGGCGCTTGACGTTGCCATGCATGTTGGTTCGATTATGGCCGTCATGATTTACTTTTCGGAAGAAATCTGGATGATGCTCAAAGGCGTCTTCAAAACCTGGTTCATTCCCAATTTCAAAAATGCCGGTTCCAAGCTCTTCTGGCTGATTGTTATCGGAACAATTCCGGCCGTTATCGCCGGACTGGCGCTCAAATCCTACGGCATGGAGTGGCTGAGGGACAGCCGTATCATCGGCTGGACGATTCTGGGATTCGGCATTGTTCTGTTTATTGCCGACAAACTCGGCATGACCATCCGTCAGATAAAACATCTGACCGCCCTCGACGCTCTGCTCATCGGTCTGGCTCAGTGCCTGGCGCTTATTCCCGGCACCAGCCGCTCAGGCATAACCATTACCATGGGACGCTTTCTGGGAATGGAACGCCGCGAAGCCGCCAAGTTTGCCATGTTGCTGTCAATTCCGACCATTGCCGCCGCCGGAATGCTCGTCGGCTGGGAACTTTACACCGCCGGCAATTTTCAGGAAATCATTTACGCCATGGACGGCATAACTTATTCGTTCATCTTCTCCATCCTGGCTATTTACATCATCATGTGGTGGCTAAAGAAATCAACGTTTCTGCCGTTTGTCGTCTATCGCCTTTGCCTGGGAACCTATCTCCTTTTAAATTCTTATGGATATCTTGAAAATTTTTAAAATAAATGCTTGCAATTTATTTTGAAGTGCGTTAAAAGGATATCCGTTGTTAAGCCCTGGTGGCGGAATTGGTAGACGCGCATGCTTCAGGTGCATGTTACCTCAGGTAGTGGAAGTTCGAGTCTTCTCCAGGGCACCAATCTTCACAAGCTCCTATTTTTGATAGGAGCTTGAAGTTTTTATGCATTGATATTTCAGGATTTTTTCCATCCATCAAAAAGTTCGCAAAAACGATATTTAAAATACGCCTTTTTTCTTCAATCTGCGAACTTTTGAAAATTGCAAAAGAATTTTGGCTGAAATTCAACACCTTATCAATCGCTCGTTCAACAGAGTTATCAGGTGTCTGCAATTGTTCAATTTTCGCCTGAAGCTCAATTTTAGCTGTTTCATACTCGGCATTTTTACTGCGATATACTTCGGCAGAAACCGTTCCCGCAATCAGCAAATCCAAAAGTTTCTTTTGATTTTCTTCAACATCAACCAACTGATTCCGATTCTTTTCCAATTGATAATGATTGTTGCCGTGTGTGGCTTCATAGCGTTTTTTTAATGCATCCGCCAGAGCGATTTTCAGTTCATCATCAAAACAGATTGAAGCAAGTGCCTTTTCCACTTCTTTCAGCAGAATTTTCTCACTGATATTATTACAGTGTTCGCAATTTTTGAGGTCAGTATGTCTTAAATAAACATATTGCCCCTTCTTGGTATAAGGCGAAAGCAAACAACCACAATGTTTGCAACGAACCAGCCCCCGAAAAATATAGGGCTCTCTGGTATGCTTGGAGGTTCGCTTGAACTTACCAGTCCGCACTTCGGTACATTTATCAAACAACTCCTTGGAAATGAGTTTTTCATAAATATGCGGAAAATAGCTCTTGTTATAGTACATCACGCCATAATAAAACGGGTTTTGCAAAATATCTGCAAATTGGGCTTTGGTAATCGGGTTACCACTCTTACGGTTTCGCAATCCCCAGTTTTTGGACTTTTTAACCAACTCATCCATTGAAAATAACCCTGTTGAGTATTCCTCAAACAATTTTCTTATCCAATGCCCTCGGTCAGGGTCAATGATAATGGTCTTCTTGCCATTTGCATCTTTGGTATTCAAATATCCAATCGGAGCAGGCCCTGGGAGCAATCCTTCATTGAGCATTCGCTCCTCAGAACGCTTAACATTATCACGAGTTGAATTGACGAACATATTTGCCGACAAAATTTGCATTTGCCACATCGCAAGGTCAGAGCTTTTGAAGTTTTTATCAATTACCAAGCCTTCTTTAAAGAAGTGAAGAGCCAATTTTTCTTTTTTAACAAGCTCTAAAAGCATCGGAAACTCGTTGAAGGTTCTTTGCAACCTGTCAACGGTATCAACAACAAGAGCCGTCAGCTTACTTTGCCGTTTAATGTAATTAACCGCTTCATAAAACTTAGTCCTTTTGCCGTGAAAGGAACTTTCAACAAAGGTAAATTCCTTTGCAATTTCTAATCCTTTAAAGGAGCAATAGTTTCTCAACCTGTCTAATTGAGCATCAAGAGAGAACCCATCTTCCTGCATCTCGGTGGAAACCCGAGCTAAAATAACCGCTTTCATATCCATAGCTCCTAATTCTTCTGCATTTCAAGTTCTAATAAGAACATCAGTAGTTGGAAAATATCTTCTCCAACTTCAATCATTTTTTTAGGATTTTTATCTTGGTAATTTGTGCAAATCATAGTTATCCCCTATACGAGTTGAAACTATATTTGCAATTCTGAATATAAATATGGATATGTATTTTAAGAAAAAGAGGATAATGACACCTCATTGAACAAAGTAGATATTACATTAAACTTTTTCAAAAGTCAAATTTCTGCGAACTTTTTTTATTAAATAAAATCAGTGTATTATGCCATATCATCAAAAAAATAAATTTTCGGGTCTTTTTGATAAATAAAATTATCAAAATAATTTTGCATCGCCCAAAGCTGATATGATATTATTTTGCCATCAGCAACAGATACCGATAATTCAAACCTTCTATCGGTATAAGGTTTGACAGGAGCACAGGAATTCCACTGTTGTTGCTGATACTTAGACAAGCGTAAGAAGAGCATAAGACGAACATTAAAATGAGAAAGAATGTTTAATAACTACTTTCTCAATTATTTATACCACAATTTATCACAATAACTAAATGGCTAAAAACTAGCCATAAATCTCACCATACTTAAAATTTGATTATTATAGAGGACGAAATGAGTGAAAAAATATTTAAAAATAGAATAACACAAGAAACTCCCAACACCATCAAACAAGTAAAATCTCTCTGGATAGATATGAGTTCAGATAAACAATTGACACCCAACACCCCAAACGGATTATTTGCATTTACCTTAAATCCAAATAATTTTGTAGATGCTGTAAAATTAGAGACAGATTTTAAATCAATTTTATCTCATTACTATCATTGGAGATACGGTTCCAAATGGAGAAATTTAAAACACATACAAGTTCCATTTCAGGGGATTATAGAAAAACAATCCAATGGTATAAATCATATTCATATCACTATATATCAATATAATATAGAAGAATTGGCTTTGTTTGTGGGGTATATTATAAGAATGTTCAAATCTCTATATATCAAAACATCATACAAAATAAAGAAGATTTACAATATTGATGGTTGGCATAACTATACATCCCCATTTCCTACCAATAAAGACAAATTCATCAGTAAGCATAGAATTGAAGCTCCTACTTATATCTGTTCAGATTTATTTAGTTTACCATTATTAGCGTAAAACTGATAAATATAATTATCACAAACAAGGAGATTTGATGAATAACAATAAGAAAAATCAATATTTAGAAATGTTCCTAAACATTGCAGATGAATTGCTACAAGAACAAAAAATAAAAAGTAGAAGAGATTTTAGCACCAGATATTTGAATAGATGTAGTAATTATTTGGGCTCTCTGGTATGGCAAAATAAAAAGCCAAGCATTTCTTCAAGTTGGGCTTTATTTGTAAATTTAAATAGAAAAAAGCAACTTCCCCATTGGCAGGAACAATTATCAAAAACCTTATATGATATGGCTTCAAAGGATTAAGAATGAGAGAAGATATAGTTTTTGAGGAATTGATTGAACAAATAGACCTGATATTAAATTCATCTAAACCACTGCCTTATCATATGAAAGCAGAGAGGAAGTTGGCCGAAGTGCTTAGACATTTGCAGGAAATTCCAGAGTATGACAATTTAAAGCAATTTGAGCCTTTGTTTGATGTAGAGTCATTTTTGATACACTTTTTAGCTTCTGCTGATTACACGGATTTACTCAAAATAATAGACCGAAGCACGATGAAATTTAAGCATATTGATGACTATACTCATTTAATGGCTTTGGTTGTGAATCCCAATATTCCATTTTTTGAGAAAACTGTTGTGGTAGATAGAATGTTAGAAATGGGTGAAGGTATTGATGTAGTTAATGCGAACGGTGAAACAGCACTGATGATGGCAGTCAAAAGAAACAACAGAAAAATGATTGAATATTTATTGGAAAAGGGTGCATCTCCAAATATTCCTGATGATATGGGAGTTACACCATTGATGGTGGCGACTTTTAATGGTCAATTATACAATATGGCTCTTCTTCATTATTATGGTGCATTCGCAGGAGATGTTTGTGCTGAATATGAATTTGATGCCTTTGATATAGCAGATATTACCCAAAATTCCACAGCAAAAGAACTATTGCTGGATTTGGCAAAATAATAATTTCATAATAAAACCAGAGTATCAACTCTGGTTTCTTTTTTAATAATTCCATCCCATTCGTTTAATAAATCTGCGGAGCGTTATTTTTTGAACGCCCATAATTCTGGCGATTTGTGCTTTGGGAACTTTTTTATCTAATAAATCTCTTATTCTTTTAGTGTTTTTAGATAATTTTAATTTTTTGCTTTCTGCACCAACAGGCCGACCTAATCTCCGACCTGATGATTTAAGATTATCCAGCGACATTTTGGTTCTTTGAGAAATCAGGTTCCTTTCAATCTGTGCTGAAAGTCCAAAAGCAAAAGCCAATACCTGTGATTGAATGTCATTGCCTAAATGGAAACCTTCTTTAATGGTAATGATTTGACAGTTTTTAGCCAAACAAGTTTCCAAAATTCCCATAACTTCTAAAAGCGAACGCCCAAGCCGAGAGATTTCACAAGCAATAATCACATCATTTTCTTGCAATTCATCAAGTAATTGACCTAATTTTCTGTGTTTTAATGCTTTTCGTGAAGAGATAGTTTCTTCAATCCAGCTATCTATTTTTATACCTTTTTTTAAGGCATATTGCTTAATTTCATATTCCTGATGCTCTACCGACTGCTTTTGGCTGCTTACTCTGATATAACCATAAATCATCTTTTCTCCTTTTCATATATTTATCAGGATTTCAAAGAGTTAATAACAAATAGAAGGTCATTTTTATTGAACAATAAAATCAACCCTTTTTTATGGTTATTAGTTTTATTTTCTTTCGCTTAATTCAAAAATATATAAATGGCATTAACACAAGCAAAACCAATGGTTTCAAGGAGTTCTATGTTAGGAAATTCATTTCTTTTAAATAGGTAATGGCTGACAAGAACACAATCGTTGGTTTGTGTATCCTTAGGAAAACATCTCTATTGTGAACAACAGAGTAATTGAGGATACGGATTCCGTCACTTCCTATAATCAATTGGAAGGCAGAGCCTTTGAAGTATATAAAAGGGCAAAAACAAGGGTATTACGGTAATTGAATTGGCGGATATGAAATAGAAAAGGAAAATATAATGCGTAGATTTTTAGTTTTTTTTACAGCTGTTATTTTTTCTCGTTTTTTGATTCGTATCCATTTCTTTATAAAAACAGGCAATAAAAGGATGGTTATTCTTTATTTGTTGGGAATAATTATCAGCGGAGGTATTTTAATTTCTTTTTTTACGAGCGGAAATTATGATACAGGAAAAAAATCAGTATCCAATACGCTGTCAATACAAGCAGCAAACAAGAATACTTTAAATGCCTTTAATTATTTAACAGTTCAACCTGATTTTGTGTTTAAGGGTATGAACTCACTAAATTCTGTATCCAAATATTACGATTTAATGTGCTCCGATGAAAGTTATGATTTTTATTGTATCTATTCCGCATATGGAAAAATTGGAAATTCTCAAAAAACAAAAGAAAAATATTTAGGAAAAATTATAAAAACTCCTTTTCTGGTCTGGTCATACGCTAATGATAAAGATACTGTTTATCTCTCAGATAGAGGTTATATCAGTGAATATCAAAGCATAAGAGATTCTTCCTCTTGCCATCTGGTTGATGAGAAAAACATTAATAAATATGTCTCTGAAACAGATAATAAACGAGGCGATATTGAAGTCATTGGAATTTTAAAAAATATTTCAGCAATAGACGGTAGACTAATATTAGACCCTTGCTTTTATATAAAAAAGCATAATTCAAATTCTTCATCATCTTCTAAATCTTCTTACAATACTCCGCAAATATCATCAAATCTCACTCTTGATATATCTAAACCTGTTTATGAAAAAAATGAAAATATTGCGTTGTTAGCTCAGTGGATTGGTCCAGATGTAGATTGCAAAATCTTAGAGGAAAAAGTTAAAGAAACACTCGTCAGCCGTCATTTTGAAATTGTTGAAAACAGTCTTTCCTGTGCTGGAAATGATAACAAATCTTTAATTCAGCTTCGTGTTCAGTTTAAATCTCCAAGAATAGGGAAATTAAACATCCCATCCATTAATTTGGATAATGTTAGCGGTAACAGTGTTGATTTTAGTGTCAGAGATTTAGAGGCTCTGCAAAATGCCGTTGCCTCAAAAAATACTGAAAGTATCAAAGCATTTTTATCATCTCCGTCTGATTTAGATGAAATCAAAATAGATGGAGAACATCCTGTTGCTCATTTCATCAAAGATGATATGACTTTTGCTCAAGAGCTGATTAAATTGGAGGCTTCAGCGGATGTCATTGATAAGAATGGCTATACGCCATTGATGTATGCTGTTATTCGCCAAGATAATGATTTTCTTGATTTGTTGCTGAAGAAAAAAGTTTATTTGAATGAAGTTGATAAAAAAGGCAGAACCGCAATTATGTATGCGGCCATTAAAAATAATCTGTATGCCGCCCAAAAGTTAATAGAACATAGAGCAGACTTATACAAATCAAAAGATAAAAAATGGAGTGCATATAAATATGCCAAAGAAATGGGACACAAAGATATAGCAAAACTTTTAGACCTTGGATTTGACGAATTAATTATATTTACAGATTCTAGTAATGATAGCATACGAAAAAAAGAAATCTTAAAAAAGTTTTCTGAAAACTATACATCGTTGAGACTTAAATACTTACCCCTTTCTTCGTTAAAAATTTATATTCCTGAAAAACGGTATATCCAACCCACTCTTCTTTTATTTGATAGCAAAAAAGAAACTGGGCGATATATTCCTGATTGGGATGGAGATATAGCAAAATTACAAAAATTGATGGTAAAGGATTGAACAATGAAAAAAATGCTTTTTTTAATGCTGTTTTTAACATCGTGTCGTTCCATAACAATGGAAGATTACAAGAGCAACATATCTCCTTTAAAATATCAGGATTATGAGTTTACTCTGAATGTTCCCGATAACATTTATGTTATTACCCAAACTAATGTTGGCGAACGAGCCAAGATTGATAACAAGCAAGAGCATTTGAAAACGGTTGCCTATGATGTTAATAGTGAAATAATTAATAAGCTCGGAAACGATGATAACAGCATTGGTAGCATCATTATTTCCCAAGATGTTCTTAACCGCAAGCAAGGGTCTTTGATGACTTTGCTTGGGTCTTTTCCTTCCATTTTGTCATTGGGAACACTTAATTTAGTAGGATACCCATTCGGAACAGAGGAATACACAGTCCAGGTCAATGCGGTTGCTTATGACTTAAATGGAAAACAACTAAAGGAATATAAAGCAACAGCAAAAGATTGGAAATTTGTTGCGTGCTATTATGGTTATGCTCCAGACCAAGTTCAGGCCGCCGCATATCTGTCTGCCTATAAAGAAGGATTGGAATCCGTAATTGACCAAATTAATCAGGATAGTGATTTGCATTCATTAATGCAAAAGAGAGCTCAGACAATAATGAAACAAAACAAGCAAATTGCACAAAAGAAAAAAGCGGAAGAGGCCAAACGCAAAGCCCTTGAACAAGAAGCTAAACGCAAACAGGAAGCTCAAAAACAAGAACATATCCAAAGTGTATTGGATGAGCTAAAAGATATTTAAAGGATTTTGTTATGAAAATTTTTTTATTTGCCTTAGCTACTGGACTGATAATAACAAATAGCTGTTTTGCAAACTGTTATAATATTTCTGATTCAGACCTGAAATATGCTTGCTTGGCTGAAACCAAGAATGATGAGGGATATTGCTACCGTATATCAAATCCTGATGATAAAAATTTCTGTTTAGCGAAGCTTAAAAGGCAAAAAGGCATCTGTTATAGAATTTCCGATGTCAATAAAAAGAACCAATGCATCGCAATGGTTAAATAACGGAGAGAAAAGATGATTAAGAAAATAGTTTTTTGTTTCCTCGTTATTCTGAGCCTTTCAGGATGTGGTGAAGAACATAGATTTATGACTCTTTGTCGCAATGAAGGCTCTGCTGTTCCCTGTAAATGTATGTATAATGAAATATCTAAACAAGTTAAAGATATGAAACATTATAACGATTGGCTAATAGTTTTTCAAAAATTGAATGAAAACCCAAGTCTATCAACCATTCAAGAAGCGAAAAAACTACAAGCATCAATGGGTGAAGAATTGTGGGAACAATATATTGGTCTACTAACCAGATACAATATAACGTGTGCGATGGACGAGGGAGTTAATGTGCTTGAAATTTTTGATACAGATAAATTTTAAACACAAATAAAAAAGAACCAATACATCGCAATGATTAGATAGGATAAAATATGAAAAAAATAGTTTTCTTGATAGTTTCTTTGTTTCTAATGGGATGTTCTCATAATAACATTACCAACAATAAATCTTTTGCGGAAATTTGCAATACAGATGCGGCCATTTGCAAAAGAAATTATAGTGTATTGGCAGAGGAAGTTGAAAAATTTAATACCGCAGGAGGTGCTTTTATTCTGGTGAATTTGGAAAACGATGAAGTTCTAAATTCCGCCTCCATCAGTATTTTAGAAAGTTTTGATTACAATAGAGATTACTCATATACGCCCAACAATGTTATGAAACTGCTGAAAAAAGAAAAATTGGCAACCACACAGCAGTTTATTAAAGATTACACAGCTTTCATAAAATCAGCAGGTAAAAAAGAACTGAAAAAATTAAGAGGCAATGTTACCCAAGGAACGGCTCGTAAGGTAAACATTGAAGGTGTAAATGTTTATGGACTAACCGCTACGGATTATAAACTGGATAATCCTGATGATGTTGTTACAACATTTTTGGGGCATTTTAGTTATCAAGAACAAGATTATGCTCTTATCACTTTTTTAGATGCCCCCAAAGGCATAAAATCAACCTATAACTTTAACAGTGCAGGTTGGAATGCAACAGAATTAGCCAGAAAAATTGTTGAATATGTTGTGTTAAATGCTAATTTGGCAAAACGATAAAAGCTATAAATTCAAAGTTTCCAGAGCATTTTGGATATTTTTGGGATTTGTCCTATAATAAATTGATAAAGTTTGAATGGAACTATGCCCTGAAATTTGTTGTATTAATGGCAGGGGATAATTGGCATCCATTAATTTGGTAAGGCAAGTCGCTCTCAATGAATAAACACGATATTGCTTATCCAGTCCAACGCCATCAAAAATCTGACGAAAAATATGAATAATTATGTATTTTTGAATATTTCAGGAAGATTCATTTTATTTTAAATAGAGATAGTTATAATACACTAAATTTATAAAGGGACTCGGTAAAATGGATGAAATAACAGATTTATTATCAGAAAAGCGATTGGCTAAATATAAAGGCATCGGTAAAGAAAATGCCATTGCTTGTCATCTGTTTAATTGTGAATTGGCGGAATCTTTTTATTCCTCATTATCATATTTTGAAATTATTTTGCGTAATAAGATAGACAAGGTATTTTCTAAATATTTGGGTGATGACTGGATTTTCAAAGATGAGTATATTATCGGCAGAAATCAAGATAATATGAAAAATGCCCTTGCTCATATTAAGGATACTAAAAAGAATCCTACCGATAAAAATCACATCATATCCGAATTAAATTTAGGTTTTTGGGTGTATTTATTTTTGCCAGCATACAATGATGTTGTATGGAAAAAGCATCCGCAAGTATTGCAAGAGATTTTTGATGGTTGTAAAGATATTAGTGTGTTATCAAGAATTTTTAATAAATTAAACCGCATTAGGATGTACCGCAACAAAATATTTCACTATGGTTCTTTACTTGTTGTTGCAGAAGAGAATAGACCTGAAAAGGTGCATAATCTAATATACCGTATGGTTGGAGATTTGAATGCTCCTAAATTGCTGAAAGAATTAAGAAAGATAGATTCTTTCAATGAGAAATATTTAAAAGGGAAAAATCTCGGGATTTTAAAACGATAAAGGATGACAGCAAATACAACCAGAGAAACTCCTGCGTGAAAACGCTTAATGTATTTTATAGTCATCCTATCTGCTAAAACATATAACATTAAAAGTTATAAATGTCAAGATATTTATGCTATTTTAGGTTTATCAATAATACATTCCTGAATGTATCTATGTAATGTGTTCCAATCACAATCAAGCAATCTGGCTATTTCAGCTTTTGACACTTTCTTTTCCAAAAGTTCTACAATTTTGTTATGTTTTTTCGCCAACTTTCTATATGTGCTCCCCTTGGGACGACCAATATGTTTTCCTTCCGCCCGCACTCTCTTTAATGATTCTCTTGTCCTATCTGAAATAAGTTGGCGTTCTATCTCACTCGCAAGAGAGAAAGCAAAAGCAAGTACCTTACTCTGTATATCTGCCCCAAGCCTGTAATTTTCTTTCAAAGTCCATATTTGACACCCTTTTTCAAGACAATTTTGTAAAATTCCCATTACTTCAAGCAAATTTCTCCCCAGTCGGGATAATTCAGTTGCAATAAGAATATCCCCCTTTTGGAGCTTTTTAAGCAATTTTCCGAGTTTTCGCTCGTTTAAATGTTTTCTGGAAGAAATTGTTTCTTCAACCCATTTATCGATTTGAAGATTATTGTCATCAGCAAAAGTTTGTATGCCGTGCTTTTGGTTACTTACCACCTGATGTTCTGTCGAAATTCTGCAATAGCCGTAAATCATCGTCAATCCTTTATAAAATTCATTTATATTTATCTGAATTGACGATAACGTATGAAAAGACAATACGGAAACAAACCCACCGTTTTATTTCCGTAGCACAGAAAGGATACGCAAAATATCCGTGGGCAAAACCTTAAAATGCTTGCTTTTCAAAAGATTGGTGTTAATAATGTAGATGAATTTTATTGGTATATGAATGTGTAACTGCTACGGAAATAAAACGGTGGGTTTTGAGGATAAAGCATTTGATAATTCATCATCTAACACAACAGATGATTTACAAGGTGAAACACATAACCGTTTTTTGCCCCCAAATGTTGTGTATCTGTTCAACGTTCAAGACAATCCTCGCCCACAAAACGACATTGATATATTAGAACAAAACATTAGGGAAAAGAGCCCCTATCTCTTAAAGCTATTACTCCAAGACAAAACAACAGGACGTTATATTCGCTGGGCGTGCGATGGTTACGCTCAATATGGCAGTTTATACACTGCTGAAAAAGAAATATTACCAGAACTAATCACAGGTGAAAACACCAAAATCATCCAACCCAGAACAGCAAAAAGTAAAGAAGAACAACAAAATCGCACAAAAAAATCTGCAGAGGTATTTACACCGTCGTGGATTTGCAACGATATGAACAATTTATGCGATGATGAATGGTTTGGTTATACAAATGCCTTTAATACCAAGCAAGAACACTATTGGTTAACCAATCTTGAAAAAATCAACTTTTCAGGAAAGAAAACTTGGCAAAAATATGTTGATTCCAAACGGTTGGAAATCACTTGCGGAGAAGCTCCTTTTCTCACATCTCGTTATGATACCACTACAGGAGAAGTATTAGGGGTTAATCAACGTATCGGCATTATTGACCGTAAGTTGCGTGTGATTTGTGAAAATACAGACAATGAAGCAGATTGGTTTAAGTGGGCAAAAAGAGCTTATGAGGCAACCTATGGTTATGAATTTCAAGGAGATAATCTGCTCTTAGCCAGAGAAAATCTACTTTATACCTTCATCGATTTTTATAAACACCATTTTGGCAAACGGCCAAACCTCAACCAAATCAAACAAATAGCAAATATTCTGGCTTGGAACATCTGGCAAATGGATGGCTTAAAAGAATGTGCTCCTTTTGATGCGGCTGACGAAGCCCAGTATGAGCTTTTTGACAATCTACCAACTCTTAATTTTCCAATCAACTGCCGCATAAAAAACTGGCGGACAAAACAGGTCTTCAATTTCAGAGACCTGAAAGGAGATAAAACAATGAAATTTGATTTTGTGATAGGCAATCCACCTTATCAGGCGTCAAGCGATACGTATAATAGGCAGGAACCTATATATCCCTTATTTTATGATGCGGCTGAATTTATTGCTGATAAATCAATTTTAATATCACCTGCCAGATTTTTATTTGATAATGGACTAACTTCAAAAGAATGGAATCAGAAAATGTTACGAGATATTCATATTAAGGTAGAACTTTTTGAGGCTGATTCTTCTAAAATATTTCCTACGACTGATATTAAAGGTGGTATTACAATTATATATCGTGATAAGAAAAAAGAATACGGGGCTATTGGAGAGTTCATTCCCAACGCGACACTTCGTAGTATTGCTGCAAAATTTATAAAAGACGAAAGACATTGTTTACCTTCTATTATGTTTGGAGGACGTTCTGATTTAAAATTTAATGATAAATACTTAAACGATTATCCTGAATCAGTTAATAAAAGGCTACAAGCTATTCAAAAAAAACACCCTGATGTTAAGGAGCTAAGCCCTAATGAAGAATATGAGGTTAAATCATCAACATTAGATATTCTTGCTGATTGTGGCTTATATAATGATAAACCAAATAACAAGATATGTTATAAAATATTAGGATTATGTAATATGAAAAGGGATTATCGTTTTGTTGAACAACGTTATATGGTTGCAAGATATCCTCATAGGAATAATATTGAAAGCTACAAAGTATTTGTTCCAGAATCCAACGGAAGCGGAGCAATAGGAGAAGTACTAAGTACACCTCTTATCGGTACACCTCTTATGTCTGCTACACCGACATTTATTAGTATTGGTAATTTTGATAATCAAGATGAAGCCGAACACCTTTTAAAATATATTAAAACAAAATTGGTTCGTACATTATTAGGCATTTTGAAAAAAACACAGCACAATCCAGTATCAACGTGGGCATATGTACCCCTTCAAAATTTTACCAACAATTCAGACATCGATTGGTCTAAATCAATACCAGAGATTGATAAACAACTTTATGCCAAATATGGCTTATCAGAAGAAGAAATCAACTTTATTGAACAAAATGTAAAGGAGATGGTATAATGGGACGTTCAGGTATCTCAATGAAATTAGAATGCTGGTATTTCAATTTAATTAACTATTTAAAAGATAACATTTTAAATGGTCTCATTGTTTCTTCAATAACAGGTATTGTTGGTTGTGCGATAAAAAAACATAAAGATAAAAAACAACAGCAAAAAATTTTTTATGAACAGCTAAATAATACTATAAAATCTATTATGGATAACACATTAGAAACCCTATTTAGTGGTAAAAATTTTCTTGATATTGAAGAAATAATATATGAACTAAATCAAAAAGTTGGTACCTTATTCGATTCTGATATAGAAGCAGATATGCATTCTTTGTTTTCCCTATATCAAACATTTTTGAACCAACCCTATGGTATTTATGGATATAAACTTAGAAATGTCCTGCATAATTTTAACTCTCCAGATTCTTTAGGGAACTGGCAACTATATTACGAAATGGTTCAACAATTACAAGAGCAATTACAAGTAATTTATTATAAAAACTTAGAACCAAAATTAAAAAAGACTATCAGTAAAGGGTAAAGGATAACTACTATGGCCAAATTAAATATCAAAACCAGCAAAAAAGTCGTGCCGATGTGTTATGCTTATACAACTCCGCAAATTAAAGACCACGATGGCTGGACTAAAATTGGTTTTACCGAACAAGATGTTGATACTCGCATTCGCCAGCAAACTCAAACCGCCGATATAGAATATAAAATAGAATGGAAAGCCAATGCCATATACGATGATGGTTCAGGCGATATTTTTCACGATACGGATTTTCACGGATATCTGAAAAAAGTAGGTATTGAACGCAAAACGGGCACAGAATGGTTTCATATTTTACCACAGATTTCAAAACAAAGATTTGATGAATTCCGAGCTAATCGCGGAGTGTCACAGACAGACGCTGTCATAGAATACAAATTAAGAGATGAACAGCAAAAAGCCGTTGAACAAGCTAAAGCCTACTTTAAAAATCATACGGAAGAAGATGCTGAGTTTTTATGGAACGCAAAACCACGTTTTGGAAAAACACTATCCGCATATGATTTGTGCAAACAATTGGATGCTAAAACAGTCCTAATAGTTACCCATCGTCCTGCTATTGCCACTTCGTGGTATAGTGATTATGAAAAGTTCTTGGGAACGCAATCAGGATACTATTTTATTAGTCAGGCAGATGCCTTAAAAGACAAACCATCTGTTGTTAAAAGGGAAAATTTGCCTGCGTCAGCAAGAAAATATATAGAATTTGTATCACTGCAAGACCTTAAAGGGGCGATAGAATTTGGCGGTAAATATGATAAATTAAACCATATATCCAAATTAAAGTGGGATTTATTGATTATCGATGAAGCACACGAGGGAATTGACACTTATAGAGCAGATGTCGCTTTGGATAATATTCATCGCAAATACACACTTCATTTATCTGGCACACCATTCAAAGCATTGGCAAACGCTAAATTTGAATCTGAAGCTATTTATAATTGGACTTATGCCGATGAACAAAAAGCTAAAAATGAATGGAATCCTTCGAATGAAGAAGAAAATCCGTATGCTACCTTGCCAAAATTAAACTTATATACTTATCAAATGTCCAGCATCATTGCCGATAAACTAAAACAAGGTGCTGATTTTAATGATGATGGAGAGAATGAAAACTACGCGTTTGATTTAAATGAGTTTTTTGCCACTAAATCTGACGGTAATTTTTTGCACGACAATGATGTTGATAAATTTTTAGATGCATTAGTTTCGCAAACAAAATTCCCATTTTCAACACCAGAGCTTCGGGATGAATTAAGACATACATTTTGGCTTCTTAATCGTGTTGACAGTGCCAAAGCTCTCAAAAAGAAATTAAACACTCATCCAATATTTAAAGATTATCACGTTGTTTTGGCCGCTGGTGATGGTAAAATAAATGAAGACGAATTTATAGAAACACAAAAATCATACAACAAAGTTCTAGAGGCAATTAAATCTTGCGATAAAACCATTACATTATCAGTTGGTCAATTAACAACAGGCATTACCATTCCAGAATGGACGGCAGTTTTAATGCTAAGCAATGTAAATAGTCCGTCTCTTTATATGCAGGCAGCCTTCCGAGCCCAAAATCCGTGTCTTTTCCATTATGGACAACAACAATTTCGTAAAGAAAATGCCTACGTGTTTGATTTTGACCCTGCTCGCACATTGGTTATCTTTGAACAATTTGCTAATGATTTAAGCTCAACAACCTCTGCAGGCAAAGGAAGTATTGACGAACGCAAACAGCATATTCGAGAGCTGATAAACTTCTTCCCAGTTTATGGCGAAGACGATGATGGAGAGATGATAACTCTTGATGCTGAAAAGGTTCTCACTATTCCCAGAAAAATTCACGCCCAAGAAGTGGTTCGTAAAGGGTTTATGTGTAACTTTTTATTCCAAAACATCGGTAATATTTTCAATGCTCCGCAAGAAGTTATCGATATAATTCATAATTTTGAGCCTCAAAAGGAACCTGTTACTATCACTCCAGAAACAAAAAATGAATTATCAATCAATGACGAGGGTAATATCGAAATATCAGAGAATATCATTATAGGAAAAGCTGATAATATATTCGGCCCTAAAATATATGAAGAAGCAAAAGAAGAATTAATTGAAGCAGTGGAAACAATCGCAAAAGAAAATCAGGATAAGAAAGAACCTGATGCCATTATTGAAAAAATGAAAGAAAAATTTGGAGAGGTTGCCACTTCACTAATAAATACAGCTCAAGATTCCTATGGCAAGGATTTAAGCAAATCCACAAAGAAAGCTTTACAAAGAGAACTTGACCGTAAAGCGAATGCTATCATAGCAACGCAATGTACCAAGCATATAATTGAACAAAATGTAATTGAACGAAATCGCAAAAAAGAACTTGAAGAAGCAAGCTCAACAACTGAAAAGGAACAAATAAACCATAAATTTGATAAAGAAAAATTAGCTAGTCAGGATAAATTTTTAGAAGAGATGAAAACGGCCATAGAGGAATTGCCGAAAACCTTCGGGGAAACAGTCGTTAAAGCAGTGGAAACAGATTCTAAACAACGAGAAAAAAATAGTATAGAGGATGGGGTTAGAGACCATTTACGCGGTTTTTCAAGAACAATTCCTTCGTTTTTAATGGCCTATGGAAACGAAAATACAACACTCGAAAATTTCGACACTATTATTCCTGACGAGGTCTTTAAGGAAGTTACCAGTATTTCATTAGAAGAATTCCGCTTTTTGAGAGATGGCGGTGATTACGTAGATGAGCAAGCTGGCGAAACCAAACATTTTGAAGGACAACTATTTGACCCTGTTGTATTTAACGATTCTGTAAAAGAATTTCTAAGCTTGAAAACAAAATTGGGTAATTATTTTGATGAAAAACAAACAGAAGATATTTTTGATTATATCCCACCTCAAAAAACAAACCAAATCTATACACCGAAAAAAGTTGTAATTGAAATGGTTGATATGTTGGAACAAGAAAACCCGAATTGTTTTGATGATGAAAATAAAACTTTTATTGATTTATATATGAAATCGGGCTTATACATTACTGAAATTGTGAAAAGATTATACAGAAGCGAAAAGTTAAAAAAATTATATCCAGATAGAATAGAAAGGCTTAAACATATATTTGAAAAACAAGTATATGGTCTTGCCCCAACCGAAATCATCTATCGTATAGCAATAGCCTTTATCTTAGGATTTGATGATACTATTCTTATAAAAAAACACAATTTACGACAATTTGACACGTTGCCCTCTGTTCAAGCTGGAACATTAGAAACAGATTTGGATGAAGTATTTGGATAAATACCCGAAAACGTGAATTGGAAGCATTGAGAGATATTGGCGACAGTTATCCGAAGGTTATTCTGACAACAAATATTTTACAAACAGGAACAACCGAAGACGGCATTAAAATTGTAAGTCTTACGGATTGGCTATTGAAAGGTAATTAAAAGATATTTTCAGCTAGTTCAAGCTGAGAATAGATTAAATTAATTCAGTTATTCGAAAATTTCGAATAACTAATACTAAATTTAAACTAACATAAAAATGCACACAATCTATTCTTACGCTATCAATTTAACAAGGAAGTCAGCATCTCCTTTAATTTTTCAAATAACTATAAACCGTTGGACGAGTTATTTTAAATTGCTTGGCAATGCGTGCGATAGGCATTCCTTGCTCGTGGAGTGTGGTTAATCTAATTTTTCAAGAAGTATAGCAAAATTTTTACAAATGATTCACCATATTTTAAATTGATTATATTACTATAGAAAAAATTGTATAAAGGTTTATAAAAATGACAAACGGGTTTAATTTTCTAATATATAAAACTCCAGATAAGGATGTGAAAGTCAATGCTGTTATCAAAGATGATACAATATGGCTTACACAAAAATCTATGGCAGAACTGTTTGGATGTTCATCTGATAACATTTCTTTGCACCTGAAAAATATATTTGAAGCAGGAGAATTAGAAAAAGATTCAGTTACCGAGAAAATCTCGGCAACTGCCGCAGATGGTAAAAATTATCCAACAAATTTTTATAATCTTGATGCTATTATTTCCGTAGGCTATCGGGTTAATTCAATTCAAGCTACACATTTCAGAATCTGGGCGACAAAAGTTCTTAAAGAATACATCCAAAAAGGTTTTGTTTTGGATGATGAACGGTTGAAACAAGGAAAAGATGCTTTCGGAAAAGACTATTTTCGTGAATTATTGGAGAGAGTTCGTTCCATCAGAGCATCTGAACGCCGTATCTATCAACAAATTACAGATATTTTTGCCGAATGTTCTATTGATTACGATAAGGATTCGCAAATAACACAAGATTTTTATGCTACTGTGCAAAACAAGTTCCATTATGCTATTACGGGACAAACAGCGGCAGAAATCATTTACACAAAGGCAGACCACACTAAAGAACATATGGGATTGACAACTTGGAAGCATTCACCTGAAGGCAGAATCTTGAAGTCAGATGTATCTGTTGCCAAAAATTATTTGCCAGAGAAGGAAATTAAACGTTTAGAACGGACAGTTTCAGGATACTTTGATTATATTGAAGACTTAATTGAACGTGAAAATACTTTTACGATGCAAGAGTTTGCTAAAAGTGTTAATGAGTTTTTATCATTCCGCAGGTATGACATTCTTCCCGATGGCAATAAAGGGAAGATTTCGCAAAAACAAGCCAAAATTAAGGCAGAAAAAGAATATGACGTATTTAATAAGACCCAACAAATAGAATCTGACTTTGATAAAGAAGTAAAGAAATTACTGAAACAGGACAAGAATACCAATTAATTAGATAATTTTCTTGATTAATTTACGAGCGTGTTCAATATCACTTTTCATCTCTCCTTGGCTAAATACGCACCCCAAACAGCCGAGGACGGAATCACATCTTTTGCATTTGTTGGCAATAATTTCAGAAATTGCTTCTAAATGCTGTACAATTTCAGCATTTTCTTGTTCTCGTAGAGATTTCAAATCTTCTTTTAGCATTTTACTTTTCTTCATTTCTTAAATAACTATACACAGTTGGGCGAGTTATTTTAAATTGCTTGGCAATGCGAGCAATAGGCATTCCTTGTTTGCGGAGTGTGTTTAATTCTGCCACCTGCTCGGTGGTTAGTTTATTCTTACCACCTTTGTACTTGTTGTGCAGTTTAGCAAGAGCAATACCTTCACGCTGACGTTCCAACAAAATAGAGCGTTCCAGCTCTGCCACAGCTCCAAGCATAGTCATCATCATTTTTTGGTAAGGGTCTTGTTTTTCATTACCTTTAAATGTCAAATTTTCTTTATGGAAAACAATTGTTGCTCCTTTGGAAGTAATCTCTTCAACAAGATTTAATAAATCCCGAGTATTTCTCGCCAAACGGCTCATTTCGTGAATATTAATGATGTCCCCAGAACGGATATTGGACAGCATTGCCTGTAATTGGGGACGGTTGGTATTCTTACCACTAATTTTTTCTTCATATACCCTATCACAAACAACATCCCTTAACTGTCGTTCGGTATTTTGTTCAATCGTAGAAACTCTAATATAGTTAAAAATCATCACTTAATCCTAAAAGTGTAAAATCTATATTAAAGAATATATTTTACACCTGTAAAATTGTCAAGCAAAATGATTTAGATTTTACACTTTTGCAAATGTAAAAATAGGGTATGCTCTAATATTACTTATAAGCTAGACCTGTAGTCATTTATCTTGTTTTTTATATTCTATCAATTTAAGATAAAACGATAGAGAAAAAATTAAGCATTGGCGATGAATGTAAAATTTATAAATTAAGTGATTGGTTACAAAAATGTCAGTTTCAGATTATACGAGAATATATACTTATGAAGAAATTAGAGATTTCGCCCTTTATGTTGCTAAAAATATATTGGATTACAAAGAAATAGAGCTTTATAAAAAAAATAAATTGGTTCTTAAACAGATGGGGGTTTTTGAAAATTTACTTTTGGAGGCATTTAATATTTCAAAGAAACGAGAGAATTGTATTTATTTTATTGTTTGTGCAGATATGATTTGGCAAATAGTAAGGGGGCTTTTAGGTGTTTCAGGAACAGCAAGTATTTTTAACAAAACAAATGATACTCCTACACTATATTGTGACATTGAGAAAAAAATCAATTTGATTTTTGAGTATCATTCATATATCAGACATCCAACGGAATGTAAGATGCAGGAGTATGGGTGGATATTAGACAGAGAATGGAAAATAGAAAATTTTGAAATAGTCAGAAATATAGGTCAAATTTTATATAAAGTGGTGATGACTTTTAGAATGGTTCTTTGTTATGATACACCAACGTTTGAGCTTACATCAGAACAAAAAAAAGAGTTCTTAAAAGAGGTGTACGATAGTTAACAAAAGTTTTTCAATATATTTTGATAATAATTTGTAAATGTTAGAGAATAAATGTAACAAGGAGTTTATACCAGATGTCTGAATTTAACTGTATAACGATTGATACTAATATTTTTGAAAAAGAGGGGTTTAATTTAGAAGATGGTATACTGGCTAATTTAAAACAATTTTCTAGAACAAAAACAATTTCTTTTGTTATGTCAGATATTGTATTAGAAGAAATAAAAAGGCATATGATAGCAAAAACGGATAAAGCAAATAAAACCTATTGTAAAACATTAGGTGATTTATGTTTTTATAAAATAAATGAAGAATTCTCTCGGGAAAAGATTAAAGAATTAAAAGCTCTTAATGTTGTTCCAATAGTGGAAGCAAGAATAGATAAATTTAAAAAAACTTCTAATTTTCAAAATTTAAATATTAAAGAGGTGGATGTAAATGTTTTAATAAAAAGATATTTTGAAGGGAAAGCCCCATTCTCTCTTGCTGAAAAGAAAAAATATGAATTTCCAGATGCAATTGCATTAATATCAATGGAAAATTGGGCACGCAAAAATAAAAAAAAGATGTTGGTTATATCCGAAGATTTAGATTGGAAAAGATTTTGTGATGAATCTGAATATATGAAATGTGTAAGAGAATTAGATGAAGCTCTGACAATTTTACACAAAGATAATACTTTGATGAAAGATTTCGTTTGTGATTTATTTGATAAAGACAAAAAAGATGAATATGAAGAATTTTGGACTGAATTGGAACAGAAAATTATAAATCAAGTTGACCAATTAGATTTAGAAATTGAAGTTACTTCTGCCTTTCATTCTGATGAAGAAGAAGCAAGTATAGAATATAATGATATTGATTATAAGTATGATAAAAGTGGAAATATAATTTTTGATATATTGGATATTAACAACAATAGTGTGACATTAAGCCTTCCTATTCAATATTCTCTAAATGTATATGCTATATATAGTTTTTATTTAAGAGATGAGGCTGACTATATTGATATGGGTGGAACAGAGATTAATAGTGAAACTAATTTTGATACAAAAATAATATTAGAATTGGAATATAACAAAGAAAATCCTGAAAATAGTAAAATCCAAAAAATAAAACTAGTAAATGATAAGGTGTTCTTAAATTATGGTCATATTGAACCTGACTATGATAGAGATGAAGAGTGGGAACAAGATGAAATATGTATGCCTGATAATTTTTAGTTGATTCTGAATGTTTTTACAAATATTATTATACATTCGCATTTTCTTCATATAAGAAAATTTCACAAAATACATCAAAAGAATTACCCTTGAGTTTGCAAGCGTCATTATTCTAAATGCTTAGCAGTTATCATCAAAATATTAAAAAAATCGCCTAAATGATATTTAGTATAGTTATAATTTACGCATATACGTAAATTCCCCTAACAACTCATCATATTTTGTTTTATCAAGTATTGGCTTATTAAGTTCAATTAAATTATGTTTTCCTGTAATATATTTTAATTTATCTTTCAACATCACCACAAAAACCTGCTTATTGGAATTTAAAATATACTTTTCTAATGTTTCATACATCAGTTTTATATTATTTTCAGTTAATTCATCTTTGATTAAAGCATCAAAGCCAAAAGGCAATTCAACAACTGAATATTCAGATAACAAACGTAGATAAATGATATAAATAGAAAATAATGTTACATTGCTAACAGTTCCACTTGCCGTAATAGTCTTAAATTCAAGAAACGATAATTCATTTAAAGAAGCGGTAGAAAAAGTAATTTTCAATTTTTCCTTTAATTCATTAAATCTTAAGCCTATTGTATCTCTCTGAACTCTTTGCTGTTTTTCTAAAATTCTAATTTCAGAACTGAGTTTATTGATTCTTTCTGTCAAGTCGGCTATTTTCTCATTTAATGTATTTTTCACTTCAACGTAATTAGTCTTAGCTAGTTTTTGAGCTTTCTGCTCAATAAATTGCTGTAATGTTATTTCTCCTTGTTTCTTTTCGGCGATGGATAATAAAGATGCATATTCATTTTCAAACCCTAATTTACCTTGTAAAATACTATCTATTTCAGCTTCTAATTTTTTTATTTTTCTATCTAAATCATTTCTCAATAAAGTCGCTTCATACTGGTCATTTTCAAGTCTAATTCTCATCATTGATTGTTGTTCTGTCAAATCAGACCCACAATGAGCACACACATCTCTAATTTCATTATAAGAATGTCTTGTATTTTCAATAATTTTTGTAAGTTCCAAAGTCTCAACCTTTAAGTTATCAACTTCAATCTTCTTTTGGTAAATACTAGATTTAAACTCATTAAGTTTAACATTTATACCTTCTGCGAGCGAAAGATACCTTTTTATATCATTGATTGCTTCCTGTTCATTAAAGGTATATTCTTCTGTATCTTTTCTTATAAAGTCATCTTTGAGCATAGACAAAGTATCATATTGTTGTCCTAATGAATTTTTTTCATTAGATAAATATAATCTTTCTTGTTTTTTATCCATTATAACATTTGTTGAGATACCAAATAAATATTCAAATAAAGCACTAGGTATTACAGAACTTGCATATTGGGACAAATCATTTGCTACATTTTTATATGGAATTGCAGACCACGATACATCTTGGTCAACATAAAATGGTAATATTATAGCAGATGGGTAAACGGTTCGTATATCAACATTATCTTTCAAAGGAAGCCTTATATTTAAATTATATTTTTGAAGTAACCATTTTGAATATTCCATTGTGCTAAGAGCTTCAGATACGTCATCTACCCAATAGGTATCACCACTTCTAATTATAAAGCCTTCTTTGTTATCGTGTATATAGTAAAGTTTGAATAATTTATTTTTCAAAATCCAACCACTCTGTATTACTCTGATTGGAAATCCCATAGCATAAAACATAGATTTTAATAAACAAGATTTTCCTACATAACTATCATCTGATGTTATAATATTAGCTTTATCAGAGAAAACAAAAACATTTGCTTCTTTATCTGTGCGGTCTAAAATTACCAACTTAGTTAATATCATTTTTGTTTTCTCCTAATTTTTGAATATACAAATCTATCAATAAAGCAAAAATAGTGCTCTTATTTATATTAGGCAAAATTTTCTGTGCTTTGCCAAATAATTCAGTAAAGACCTCTTTAAGGCCGCCAGAAATATCAAAACTTTCTAATTGCTCATCTAACAGCTTTTTGGGAAATTTATAAAAGGACATTATTCTAAGAAATTCCCTGCTAATATTATATTTTTCAGGATATGTTATTAATTTTTCTCTATAAAGTTCTGTTAATATATCTTCTTTAATTGCATATGTTTCATTCGTTTCAAATAATTTAGTTAAATACTTTTTATCAATTTTTTTCTTTTCAATATCCTCTGGTGTTTTTATAACTTTTTCAGCTTTTTGATTAATAACCGAGAATAGTTCATTAAGTAAAATTTTTCCTCTCTCATCAACCTTAATATTCTTATCACACATACAGCCAATAAGAAATTTAGCAGCATCCTCTTTTTTATTTTTAAATGGTGTAAAATATAGACGACAAAGAGGAAGCTTACTATTTAATTCTTCCTCTGTAAAACCTATTTCTTTTAATTTTTGTATTATTTTGTTTTGCTGTTCATCAGAATATAAATATTCTTCAGAAAAAACTGTGTTTTCGGATGCTTCTATAACATCTTTTTGGTCATTTTTTAAACTTAACAACACAATATGATACAAAGCTTTTGGGTGATTCTTTTTTATGTTTTTTGAGAAAATACACTTTTTGTTATCACTATTTTTATTTTCAATAGAAAGTAAATTGGTCAAAGAGAGACTCTGTCCTTTTACTTGAATAAAAACGTGTTTATCCTCTATATCAACTTCAATATCATCTTTTGTTTCTATAAAAAGCAGAAAATTATCTTTATCGTAATTCAATATTGCAATTAGACTAGCTACTGCATTTTGATAGTTAAAACCTTTAAGAGCAATAGCTCCACCATTATCCACTTCCTCATCATCAACTGAAACAATTTTATTCATCTATGTATTCCATTTTAACTTGAACCTAATTTTAGTATAAACACATAAATAATTTTATTTCAATAAGTTAGAATTATGCTGTGTTGATTTACCTTAATTTTATCAAAATTCTAAGATACAATATCCTTAATCACCTGATGCATATTTGTGTAAGGACAGCTATTTTCTTCTAATTCCAAGCTATCTGCATTAACTATTGCAGAATCCAAATTATCTTTCAAATCATTAAAAATATCTGTTTTTGCCTTCAATTGCTTAACTGTATACTGGGTTTGGAATTTTCTATTATATTCGGATTGGAATGTTTCACAGCATTCTTTGGCATCTCTAAACGGCTGATTGGTTTTCTTCAAATGCAATAAAAGCCAATATTCATAACAAGGAACCGAAACAGCATCTACAAAACCTGCTTTTCTACATTGCTGAATAGCTTTCTTAAACTTTTCATCATCACAATCATCTTTATCAAAAAGACAATAAATTTGTACGGTTCCTTTGTCTTTAAATAGTTTCTGCTTTTCTTTTGCACTTCTTAAAACATTTGCAGGGCTTGTCCCGTCTGCTTCTTCGGCTTTAATATTAATACCTTTGGCTCTCCCTAATCCCTGCATATAGTATTTTGAAGATTTACTGTCCTCACAAATAAACAGATGCAAGGGGCGTAATTGTTTATTTTTTTGAGTCCTTGCCATCGTTTAGTCTCCATTGATATTGGGAATAGCCCCAAAGATGCCATACATATATTCATTATAAAAAGCACCTTTTTTTCTTTTGATTTGTTTGAAATCACTCAAAGAATACAAATCGCTGGAATAACCATTTTCCTTGGATACAAACCAAATTTGGTCTCTGGTCAGATGCTCTCCATCCATCAAATAGTGAGCGTGAGAAGTGAAGATAAGTTGTGCTCCTTTCGGATTTGTTTCTGGATTGTTGAATAATCCTACCAAATATCTTACTAAATGAGGATGTAAAGATTTATCAAGCTCATCAACAAAAAGTATTTTACCATTTTCCAATACAGGTAATACATCATCAGATAAAGCCAATAAAATAATTGTTCCTTCTGATTCCTCTTCTTCAAAATTGAATGCGACTTCTTTCCCGCTTTCACTTTTGTGTATAGAAAAAAGCCCATCTCTGTTAGAAACTAATCTATCAATATGAATATCTGCCTTGTTTAAAAACTTTGTTTTTTCTTCTAAATCAAGCTCTCTTTTAGCAATATCACTTCTTAAATTTAATTCATACGGGGTTGAAAGAACTGTAATATCCATAACTATCCAATTATATATATTCAATATATGTTGGTCTTGAATATTTCTATTATTCACCAATTCACTAATCAAAAGCCTATTTTTTAAGGTTTGCTTTGCAAATTCTTTATCCAAACCATATGGGCTGACAAAATCTTCTAATGACCGTTTGAACAAACACTTTTCTCTTTTATCTTCTGAAAGTTCGGTGTAAAAAGCTTCTTCCTTCGCAATTTCAGTATCATTTAATTCTATAAAATATCTGTAAGCTATTCCATTTTTAATAAATTCACATTCAAATTTTGAATTTTCTTGTTCATCGCAAAGCTTATATGAGGGAAGCTCCATTGATTCATTTAATCTTTTTAAGTAGCTACTCTCCATTAAATGCTGAAAGTAGTTTATTGCTTCAATAAAATTAGACTTACCAGAGGCGTTAGCTCCAAAAATTGCCGATGAGCTATAAACCCAAGATGCTTTTCTATAAGCAGTTTCAACAGCATTACTAATAGCTCCATTTTTTGTTAATGGTTCCATTGAAAACTCAACACTGTCTTTAAAGCTTTTATAATTACTAAATTTGAAACCTATCAACATATAATCACCATTCTTTGCTAAAATTTTACATAGATTTATTATTAATATAGTTAACATCTTAAGATAAGTCAACAAATACTTTATTTTATCACTCCATTATCATTTTAGAAAACACCTAATATTGGTAAAAATCTAAAATAGAATAAGGCTTTTATAAATTTCCTTATCGGTAAATTTTAATCACAAAAAATTTTTTTGAATAAAAAAATTCCCTATCGGTAAAATTTTGTAGGTTGTTGTATAGAGCTATAATCTACGCAAAATATGCGGAGATTAGACTAGTTATTCTCCGCAAAAAAACAACATCCCAAAATAATCAAATGATTCCGAAAGACATCGCCTAATACCCAATTTTATCAATATCAACATATTGGCTGATTATCTCATTTACTTCTTTTCTGATTTCATCAGTAGGAATAGCAGACCGCCCATCATACTTATCCCAACTACGTGCTTTTTTCAATATTTCGCCTAACGCTTTCGCCATATCATCAGCCTGTTTATGGCGTTCCAATTCAATAGAATTAAAATTTTCACTCTCTGTATCAAATTCAAATATTACCTTCATATTATCTCACTCTACTTCACTTAATTCTTCAATATCTTCTAAATTGCCACATCTACGCAAGTAATCACATCCACCATCAACGGCCACTGCTCCACACTTACAAAATTTGAAATCATTTACAGATACACTTTCTATAATGTCACCACATTTTTTACATCTTATCTTATTTTTTACAATTTTTCTTGCATTAAAAAGTTCTCCTGTATCATCAGATTTCCCTATCATACTTTAATCCCTCATTAATACTAATCATTAAATTACAAAAATCTCATTTTAGAAAATACCCAATATTGGGCATTTTCTAAAATAGAAATTTACCAACCCTACATAAAAAACTGAATTATAACTGAGCAACCCTTGCTTTAATAATCTCTATAACCTTATCATAAACAGGATTATAAGTTTTTTCAGTTGTCGTCATTTCCTTGAGCTTTTCTGCCTGCACAATGATTTCTGCAGCCAATTTATCCAAAATGTCATTAATAAGTTGAGATTTCACACCAAGTTCTTTTGCCATTACCATAAAATTGGTTCTGGTAATTCTGTCAGGTTCATACTCGCCACCGATAGACATTGACATTTCTTTGGCTAGTTGCGGATAAACTTGGGTAGATACCAAATCATACAAAGGAGAAAGAACATACCCGTTCGCGGTATGCAAATAAGAGAAATTCTTTCCGTGAGCATCAGAATTACCAATTAAAAAGTTAAAAGCAATGCTTTTCAGAAAATGCAATTCATCTTTCGCCTTGTTCGCCAGATTATTATGGATGAACTGAAAACATTGCTTAATGCTCGGTCCTCCCTCAGTCCTTTGATATTTTTTATTGGACAGTCCCAAACCTTGGCAAAAATCTTCCTGCTGGATTCGCTGAACAGTATTTTGCCTGTCAAATCGCTTTGTCATATAAGCCGTTACTGAGCCAAACATCCTAATCTTACATTCAGCAACATTTAATCCCATAAGACCTGCTAACTTCATACAAAAATATTCATTATAGATTAAGTCTGGAAAATTCCGATTCTCAGGCTTTAAAATCCAAGTAGAAATATACTTATCGGATGGCTTATAATACTTATCATCATCAGGAAAAATTGTTAAAGCCAGTTTTTCTTGTGCTCCAGCAAGCGATAAACGAATACCTTCACCCATTAATAACGGAGTTTGAGAAAGCTTGTTCAGAAGAGTAGCCAACTCTTCTTCGGATACTTCTTCCAAAGTATCATCAAAAATCGGTGTCATATCTTGCGGATAAAGGGAAACCGCCCCTGCACATTCTCCGCCTAATTCTCTTAATAATGCAAATGGATTGTTGAGCGAAACTTGTTTTATCTGAGCGATTTTCTTCACCACATCACCTTCTGGCAATAAATTAGAAAAGAAACTTCGTGTTTCTTTATCGCCAAAAGCTTCTTTTTGCAACGGAAGCTGATGAGCAATCGCTTCTGTAGCATCATCCGAATATTTGAAGCTCAATCTGGAATTATGCTCTTTTAAAACTCCAATTTTTTTGTTATGAAAATAGACATCAAGCAAATTCATTGATTTTCTCCGTCAATTTTTAATTTAATTCCCAGCATATCCAGAACATATAGCACTTTGCCAATCTGACAGGTTTCTTTGCCCGATTCCAAATCAACAATAAACCGCACACCGACATTGCATAACCCAGCCAGTTGTGGTTGAGTTAATTTTTGCTCTTTGCGTTTCTTTTTTATTATATCTGCCAAATCTTTTGTTTTCATAAATTTCCCCATCGGTAAATTTTAATCACAAAGGAAACCTCTTTAATAAAAAATTTCCCTATCGGTAAATATACACTATTAAACGACAAAATGTCAACAAAAAATTTCCCTATCGGTAAAGTTAACTAACTTTGCTCTTTACAATTAGTGCCAGTTATCCCATAATTTTCAGTATTAATTTCAAGGGTCTTGGCTCTAACGGAGTTCAACAATTCGTCAACTTCGGAGCACCATAATAAAAACAGACCCCTAACGGGTCTTTTTTTTTATGGTAAAAGCACTTGCTGGTTTGTAACGCCGCAACAGTGAGCTAAAAAATGTTACAAATACTTTGACAAAAGCAAAATTATTGAACCTAACGGCGAAATTTACGGGTAGAACATAACCTTTACAGTCTCCTAAATTTGATAGGCGGTAAGGTTTTTATGATATAATTTAATTTAAAATTAAAATAATGGGAGCAACAAATTGCTCCCTCATCTTACGGCATTTCCAGCCTTATTATATATGTGTTGACCGTCTAATTAATCTCTGAAAAAAATTACGTCATTCACATAACACCCAACATTATGCCGATATTATTGTTGAAATGTCAATAGTTATATTATAGCCTATATCAAGTTGCTTGCATATACGGGAGATAGCCATGAAATATCGTCTAGGTCTTGATTTGGGTGTTGGTTCAATAGGAAGTGCAGTAATTGAGCTTGACAATGAAAATAATGCAAAAGATATTATTGATGCAGGCGTCCGTATTTTTGAAATTTCAGAAGGCGCCGAAGAGAGAAGACTTAAAAGAACAGCCCGCAAAAATTTGGTCAGAACCAAAAAACGGTTGGAACTCTTAGCTAAAAAGCTTTTTGAAAATGGCTTGTGGCCGAATGAAAATCCTGAAGGAACCGATAAACTAAAAAGCAAATCTCCTTATAAAATCAGAACAGATGCCCTAAACGAAAAATTGGCAAGCCCTTATTATGTCGGGCGAGCCATTTTGCATATAGCCAAACATCGCGGAGCAGGTTTTGTCTCGGCCAGTGAAGAAACAGAAGAGGAAATCTTAGAAGAGGGTGAAAAGTCAAAAGCTAAAAAGTCTTCTTATGATATGATGCTGCATCATTTAAAAGAAACAAATTCCAGAACCATCGGTGAATTTTTTTATAATAAAATAATCTCCGGCAAAGGAAACGACAAAACGGTTCGTCAGAAAAAATATGCTATTGAAAAAAATATTGTAGATTATGCAATCCCTCGCTACCTGGTTAAAGATGAGTTTAATAAAATTTGGGATAAACAAACTGAATTTTATCCGCAAATGAAAAAAGAAAATCTAAAAAAAGAAATTTACGACATTTTATTTTATGAACGTCCGGCAGCGCCTTACGCTACAGGTAAATGCATTTATTTCAGAGAAGAAGACCGTTTGTTAAAAGCCCACCCGTTATCGGAAATGCGTCGTATTTATGAAGAAGTCAACAACATCCGCATTTTAAACGATATGAACAAAAGAAAATTAACCTTGGAAGAAAGAGATTCTATCGTTAATAAACTATTGCTAAAAGGACAAAATGCAGGTAAGCAAGCAATAAAAAAATTGCTCAACTTGTCAGCTCAACACAAAATTTCTTTGGTTGATGACAGAGTAATTAAGGCCTATTTATATTCTCGTCCCGAATTTGCCAATAACGAACATTTGCGGAATATGAACGAAAATGAGCTTTCATCTTTTATTGAATTTTTGGCCGAACCTAAAATGTCCAAGGATAAAAATGCTCGTTTATACAACGAAGATGCGTTAATCGAATATCTTAAACCTATTCTGAAGATTGATGACGAAAAAGAAATCGGCAACCTTTTAACCAAACTGCCCAAAGGGCGGGGAATGTTGGGTATAAGCGCCACCAAAATTATTCTCGAAAAATTAAAAGAAGATGTAGTAACACATCGTGAAATTACCGACAAATTAGCAGAAACGGATAAACGATTTATGGCAGAGGAAGAAATTGCCCGCCAAAATCAGGGAAAATGTTTTCAGCTTCCCTATTATGGAGAAATTTTACAAACAGATACGGCTCCGCTTCCGCCGTTAATGATAAATAACAACAAAAGCCTTAACCCTGATGAAGTAAAATGGGGCAAAATTGCCAATCCTGCCGTACATATGATTCTCAATCAAATTCGCTTAGTTGTTAATGAAATTATTAAAATTTATGGCAAGCCTTATGATATCAATATTGAGCTTGGTCGTGATGTCGGTATGTCAACAAAGAAGAAAAAAGAATTTGAAAACCGACAAAAACAAAATGAAAAACTTAATGAAGAAGCTAAAAACTATTTAAAAGAACATAAAATTGCCATAAACAATAAAAATATTTTAAAATATAAATTAGCCAAAGAGCAAGGCTGGAAGGATGCTTACAATCCGACACAAAACATTTCTTCTGTGTTTACGGGTATGGAAATTGAGCATATTATTCCCCAAGCCAAAGGCGGAACAGATACATATAACAACCTCTGTTTAGTTAACTGCAACGACAACTTAAACAAAAGCGACCGATATGCCTATGAATATTTCGAAGAAACAAAAACACAAGAAGAAATAAGAGAAATCTTAAAAAATGCCCGTTCCCGCACCCCTGAGAAATCCTGGCGTTTTGAAGCAGATGCCCGTGAAAAGTATGAAGAAAGCGGCGATAAAGAAGAGAGCACGCGTTATCTGACGGATACCCGCTATGTGGCAAAAATGGCACAGCGATATTTGCGGGCCATTGTCGATTGCTCTGATTGTGACGAAGTTATGCAAACTCGTATTTTGGCGGTCAAAGGCGGACAAACGGCAAAATTACGTCAACATTGGAATTTATATGGTCTGGAATATGATTTGATGGGGCTTGATATTCCAAGATATGTCAATTGCCCTCCTTACTGGCTGGAATTGGATACCGGCGAAATTACAGAGGGAATAAACAAACCTGATATTGATGGCAAATGGAAGTTTTTTGATAAGGCAAAAAATAAAGAATGGCAACCCAAACCCCGTATTGACCACCGACATCACGCCATGGATGCCATAACGGTTGCTTGCGCAAATCGCGGATTGATTCAAAAAATGGCAGAAGAAAATGACATTAACAAAATTCATTATCCTTTGCCCTTAACTTCCGTTAAGTCTGTAGCCGATTTCAGGCGAAAAGTTATTTCCTGCCTAAAAGATGTCAAAGTTTCGCATAAACCTAATCACAGCAAAGCCGGACAATTCCATAAAGAAACAGGTAGAACCGTTTTGTGTCAAAACCCTGATGACCCAAATTCTTTAATCACCGTTTATTCTCGCAAAATTTTACAAGTGGTAAAATCAGCCAAAGACTTAACGAAACTGCTTATTCCCGAAACAATAAAAAATGAATGGCACGAAGATATTGCAGAGCATAAAGCTAAACAGGCTAAGTTAGTACAAGATTTTGAACTCTATATGAATACGGCGGAACAAATCTTAATTGCCGAAAATGAGCAAGGCGTAGCTGACGGTAAAAAGGAAATCAAAATTACCGAAGGAAGAATTTTGTTAAAAGCGTTCCGCATTATTCAAGACAAAGGCTTATGGAAAGGCGATAAATTCAGATGTTATTCCAACAGCTCATCTATGATAAATATTCCCAAACATGGTGTCGCTTATGAGGCTCAAAACAACCATTGCGTAGATTTTTACCAAAAAAACGGTAAAATCGGCTGGGAAGTTATTAAACGCTTTGATGTAAACCAGACAGATTTTGAGCCTCAATGGAAAAAAGAAAGCGGAAAAATTATCTGGTCTGTCCAACAAGGAGATATTTTAGAACTTGATACACCTGATGAATGGAAACAATATACCGATAAAGAAAGATGTTTGGCAAAAGTGAAGAAGTTTAGTGATGGAAAAATTGCAATTGATTTGATCACCGATGCCCGTATGACTTCTCCCAAAAATAAAGAACTTAAGTATATGTTTGTAAATACTATTTCAGATAAAGGATTAACTTATCTAATAAATCACAAAACACGTAAAGTTGAATTGACGCCATTCGGCAAAATCAAAAAGAAACATAAGGTTCTCTGGAATGGCACGAAGACAGCGGCTTGAAACTCTGACAGGATGGTCAATGATGTGGATAATCTGTATGTTTGACGTTCCTGTCCGTACCAAAACCGAAATGCGTAAGGCAACAAGATTTCGCAATCTATTACTCGATAACGGTTTCGTGATGAAACAATTTTCGGTATATATTAAGCCGGTTAAAAGCTTGTCTGTCGGACAAACAACCACGAAAAAACTTGCAAAATTTATTCCTGATAATTCATCAGTGTCATTCATCTACATTACGGATAAACAATATCTGATGACGGAAAATTATTTAGGCAAGAATTTTGAAGAAAATGAAGAAGAGATTCGCGAAAAAAATGGTCAATTATTGTTGTTTTAAGCATAAAAAAATGTGTTTTTAAAGCTAAAATAAGGCCTTGAAATTATTTTATTTCAAGGCCTTATGCTATTAAATAAAGTATCAGAGATTAATTAAACGGTCAACTATAACGTTGTTTCCAACTTAAGCCTGCTGCTTTGCAAAGTATCAGAGATTAATTAAACGGTCAACTATAACTGAACAACTACATCTCCACCTCTGTCAACAAAAGTATCAGAGATTAATTAAACGGTCAACTATAACTTTTCAGCATTGAAATATTTGACAGCATTCAAAGTATCAGAGATTAATTAAACGGTCAACTATAACTCATTCTTTTCATCAATAAAACTATCAGTCAAAGTATCAGAGATTAATTAAACGGTCAACTATAACACCAGCGCATCGTTATTCGAAGCACCACCAAAAGTATCAGAGATTAATTAAACGGTCAACTATAACGAAGAGAAAGTAGGCGTTATCGAAAATTTAAAAGTATCAGAGATTAATTAAACGGTCAACTATAACAACTATCTGAACGACAATATGGAACTTGTTAAAGTATCAGAGATTAATTAAACGGTCAACTATAACATTCAGATTGATAAAACTGACGCAGATTTGAAAGTATCAGAGATTAATTAAACGGTCAACTATAACCGGTGCTTCTGACAGCAATTCTCCAGAAATAAAGTATCAGAGATTAATTAAACGGTCAACTATAACCACATTCCAACATGAACCTGATAGGTTTTCAAAGTATCAGAGATTAATTAAACGGTCAACTATAACTGAATTTTATCGTAAACGTTAAAAGTTTTCAAAGTATCAGAGATTAATTAAACGGTCAACTATAACACTCGGCCGCGTCGTCTATATCCTCAACGCAAAGTATCAGAGATTAATTAGACGGTCAACTATAACCGTCGGCCTGAACTCCAGCACATAGCGAATAAAGTATCAGAGATTAATTAGACGGTCAACTATAACAAGCGTCATCTACATAAATTTTAACGCTCAAAAGTATCAGAGATTAATTAGACGGTCAACTATAACTGACTATAACCAGTGTATGGCACTGTCTCTAAAGTATCAGAGATTAATTAGACGGTCAACTATAACCTCGGACGATGTGACTGATAATGTTCTGAAAAAGTATCAGAGATTAATCAGACGGTCAACACCCTCATGTCTAATTTATTTTGACAATTCATATTGAGGATATTTAAGCAATACTTTTTTATCTTCAAAGCTTGATACTAAGCTGCCGACAAAATCGTATATCGCATCATTCAAAGTAACAGCTCCCTTACCTGTAATCGCCGGAAAAACAATAAGCTTTGCTAAATTTCTTTTTATTTCTGCATTTAATTCAATATTATCAGTATTGATAATTTTATTTACTTCATCAAAAACTAATTTATCGGCTATTGCTCTGAATGGTTCAATCAAATCATCAACCAAGGGCAACGAATTAGTTTTTCCGCAATGCTTTAACCCCAAATAAGGCAATAGACCATTGCCGGAAACGGCTCTGGCCACCATAGCCCTTAATATGGTATAAGCATAATTAAGCAAAATATTTATATCGGGATTCAACCTGTTGCGCACAAATTTTTTGCCGAACAATGATTTAAAATATAAGGCTGCTGCCATTCCTTCATGATTGCGGGCATCATCGCTTAGAGTATCTTTGGCTAAAATTTTTAATCTTTCGATATTTTTGTTATCAGGAAAAAAATATTCCAGAACAGAGGCTTGATTTAATATTTTATGCTGAACAATACTCTTCCATAAATTTTTTTGCAATGGTCTGGAACAATCTATTTGCTGCTTTATTCGATGTGACGTTAACCAATGTCCCGTATATGGCACGGCTATCGTTGACGGCAAATATTTTTTGTCGCAAAATATAATATTTCCACCCTGTTCAATAACGGCATTGACTATATTTTTAGATATAACGGTATTATCTGCCGACAATATTAAAGATAAAATATTATCTAAAGGTATCTCTTGTTTTTGTTTCTTCTCATTTTCTATAACAAGAAATCCCCGATATAATGATAAGAAAAAACCATTATTTGAAATTTCAATAATTTGTCTGTCCATTATTTCAATCTCCTGTTATATAACGCAAAATATGCGAAAATTATGAGTGCTATTCTCCGCAAAAGTCAATATGTTTCATTTAATTCCTACGTTAAACGCCGGAGCCGCATCTCTGACGAAGTTCAACGATTCCACAACCCCAGAGCACCATACTAACAGACGGCTTTCGATTTTTGTTGAATATTCGGACAAAAAGACTACAATAAACGGAAATTTCGCATACTATTGAGATTATTACCATATTGTCTAATTTAAAATTATTACTGTCATGGGATACATGGATTTCTTAGAACAGAGAATTATTATCATTCCGCCGGGAATGTGGTCTTTTCTGCCGCATTGGCTTTCCCTCGATTTTATCGGGAAAAACCGCCGGGCACCCAAACTTTTGCAAACACGGCTGCCGCCGGCCGATGCCCTGAACCGACGCCATTGCGGACAATCGCAGCAAAGCGCCGTCATCAAACGCCGGGAACGTCTTGCCAAAAGCAAAGCCTTGGGAACCGAACGCAGAAAACATGCTAAAATCAAAAAGAAAAAAGCCAAACAGGTAGCGGCGGCGTACAGTTTCAAACGAAAAGGAAAATAATATTCTCCCAAGAACGCAAAAAGGTTTCTGATATTTCAGAAACCTTTTTTTGATATGTATAATTGCAGAGAAAATTAGACTTCCGCACAATTTTCCGCTATACTTACCCCATGTCAAACGATTTGTCAAAATTGCTGTTGAGCTGGTATGATAAAAACGGCCGCCGCCTGCCTTGGCGGGTCAAGGGCGGCGCTCATCCCGATCCATACGTCATCCTTGTTTCGGAACTCATGCTCCAGCAGACCACCGTCAAAACCGTCATTCCCTACTTTCGGCGTTTTATGGAGCGTTTTCCCACGGTTCAAAGTCTGGCCGAAGCGCCGCTGGAAGAAGTTTACTTTTACTGGCAGGGACTTGGCTATTATACCCGAGCCCGTTCGCTGCATGCGACGGCAGGCATCATCGTCAGCCAATACGGCGGAAAATTTCCCCAAACCCGGCAGGAAGTGCTCAAACTCAAAGGCATCGGCAATTACACCGTTGCCAGCTTTTTGGCTCTGGCTTTCAATCAGCCCGAAACCGTCGTCGACGGCAACGTCATTCGCATCATCTGCCGGCTCTATAATCTGACCGAACCCGTTGACGAAATCGCCGGACTGATTCGCCAAAAAGCCGAAGCGCTGACCGACCGGACATGTCCTGCCGACTATGCCTCGGCGATAATGGATCTTGGCGCCGGTATCTGCACACCGAAAAACCCTCAGTGCCTGCTCTGCCCCTGGCAAAACTTCTGCCGGGCCAGAGGCCTTGAAAATCTGGAAAACATTCCCCGGCGCAAAAAAAGCGGCAAAAAAGAAAAAACCGGCTTCGTCTATCTTATTCATAATAATCAAAATGAAATCCTTATCCGCCAAAGGACAGAAAAAGGCCTTCTTTCCGGACTTTACGAATTTCCATGGAGCGAAGAAAAGCTTTTTGCCGAAGCGGAAGACACCGGACTGGAAGTTTCGCACGTCTTTACCCACATCAAGCTCACACTGCGAATATGCCTGAGGCAAGACAACAATGTTTTCGACAACGGTCGTTTTGTTCCGACCGCCGAACTCTCCGCCTACCCTTTCTCAACCCTGATGAAGAAAGTCTATCAGAAATTCTCAGCCCGCTGAACGAATTTCCGACATACATACCTGCAGGTATATAATTTTTGTTGCAATCTGAAAACCGCAAGCTAAAATAAAGTCATAATAAGTTCCGATAAAACTGGAAATTAACCGCCGGAAGTATTATAATTATATTGTTCACATCTTAGGGAGGGCCGCATGGAAGTAGAAAACATATCACTCGAAAACCTGCGTATTCAGCATGCTCATTTAGATGCTGTCATTAAGGAAGAAGAATCCCATATCTGGAAAAACTGCATTAAGATTGAAGAACTCAAAAAACAAAAGCTCAGAAAAAAAGACGAAATGCTGCGCCGGATTATGCAAACAGCAGAAGCTTAACCAAACGCATACTTTCTCGAAACGGCTTCTCGGCAAAGAGCAGCCGTTTTTTAATGGATATTTAAATACGCCAATGCTACATTAAAAGTAAGATAAACAATTTCAGGAAAATGCCGATGCCGATACTGATTGCCTTGCTGATTGCCCTCACCGGTTTCAATGCTGCCGCCGATGTCCGCTTCATTACCGAAACGGAAAACACCGCCGACTATGAAAAATTTCAGAAACTCAATCCCAAATATGCCCCGCAGGCCGACAACTATGCGCTCGACGACGAAAGACGCTGCCGCGCGGAAGGCTATACCTACCAAAAATGTGACGACGGCATGCTTCTGGCCGATCCCTGCCCTTATGACCGCAGCCTTTACGCCAACTGCTGCCCGGACACTTACCGCTATTCAGCCGCCGAATGCCGGGCCATGGGCAAAGGCCTCGGCGAATATTCCTGCGGCGGTTTTTATAAATGCCAGTAAAAAAACACAAATCTCCCTCAAATGTATAAATCGGCAAAGACACTGACTTAACAGTCTGTCTAATCAGTTTATAAATTTCAAAATAATGTAAATTGATAAAATACCTAAAATATTTGTCATTTTTTTCTTAAATTTTTGTCAAAAATACGATATATTTAACTTAACAAAAAAATTATGAAGTTTATTATTAGCAAACTGACATTTGTAATTTGATTCGCTCAAATTATACATTTTTAGCTAAAATAATAAACTTCCCAATTAAATTATGTTTAACTAAAAATTATAAATTATGAGCAAGAAAACAGCAACAGTACTGATCATTTTGATTGTACTCGTATTTGGATGTTGGAGAGTATCTCAAGACTCCTTTGTCAAAGTTAATCCCGGACAAAGAGCCGTAAAAACCGTATGGGGACAAATTAAGGATTCATCCTATGTTCCCGGTCTGGTATGGTACATCCCCTATTCTCGGCACATGGGAAACGAAGTTCAAATTGTCGATGTCCAGCCACAGAGGTATGAATATACCTTCAGCGTTCGGACCAAGGACCTTCAAAAAATCTCCCTGAAATGTGCCCTGTTGTGTGAAATGAATGACACTCGCGTACACAAGATGTTTGAAAAATATCAGGGATACAAACAGTATGAAGAGAAAGTCATCAGAGACATGGTAAACAGCACAATGCTGACTCTATCTGCATTAACAGACATTTGGTCGTTTGTCGGAAATGAAGAAAAAATAGTCACGGAAGCTGTTGAATACATCGTCCGAGACCAGTTGCTGACCGAAGGACTTGTCAAAGTCAAAACATTTCGTTTACTGAGCTATCAAGCTTCCCCTGAATTCGAAAACTTAATTGAACAGACGGTTCAGGCAAAACAAGGCGAAAAGCTTGAAAAATATAAAAGCCAAATGGCCAAACAGGCGACAGCCAGAGTTAAGGAAGAAGCTCAGCAAATTTACGAACGCATGGCCGCGGAAGCCAAAGCTCAGGGAATTGAAGTTGAGCTGAAAGCAAAAGCTTTGAAAAACAATCCTTTTGTGGCGCAATACGAATTGGCCAAAGCGGTTCAGAAATGGAACGGCGAACTGAATTTGCCCCAGACATTGACAATGATGGAAGGAGCAAACAGCAGCGGAACGATTATTCCGTTCCTGAAAATAGGCAAATAATGTTTAATTTAAATCAAATTGCATATGGAATTATTAGTATTATCGGCAATAATTACTATTTTGCTTATTGCCTACAAAAAAGAAATCATTTCTGGAGTAAAAAAACTTTCTATCGAAATAGAAAAAGTCAAAAAAGCTAAAAAAGCTACAGAAAAAGCTACAGAAAAAGCTACAGAAAAAGCTATTAAGGAATATGTTATAAAGATAGTAGACTACAATCACTCTTTTGTGAAACTTTCAGACGGTGCCTGCATCGAAAGAGATGATAGATGGAATCTCTGTCAATATGGTGACAAAGTCAGAAAAATCATCCACCCATCGGGAAACGTAGAATACACGCCGGTATTTGAAAAAGACAGAAAAGAATACTAAACTCCAGAATAAAAAAACCGCCGGCAACAACCGGCGGTTTTTCATTAAAAAATTCTAAAAACTTAGAATCCTTCAGTATCTAAGCGCTTCCGCAGCTGCTTACGGGCACGTCTGACAGCCTCTGCCTGACGGCGGGCTTTCTTCTCAGAATTCTTTTCGTGATGACGTCTTAACTTCATCTCGCGGAAAATGCCTTCACGCTGCATTTTCTTCTTCAGAACCTTCAAAGACTGAGCAACGTCATTGCCGATAACAGTAACCTGAACCACTTAAATCACCCCTTTTCAACTTATCTTAAGGTTAAACATTGAATTGTCTTGTATCACAGGCTTTTTTATTATGCAACATAAATTTATAAAGAAGCCTCAAAACAGTTTTGATTAAGAATGAAGATAATTAAACACATTCATTAGGCGATGATATTCGGCATAATCTTAGCCTCAACGCTCTTAATTTTGGTCTTCAGACCAGAACGAAGCGTATTAAGCTGTTTTGCCTGAAAAAAATCAATCGTCTGGTTTTTGGCAACTAAATGTCTGATATCCGAACAAACGCGGCGCTCCTCGAGTCTCAGTTCACAAAGCTGGTGCTGGAGTTTGCCTAAATTGTCGTTATTTAACATTAAATAGTCCCTTCTTGAAAAAAAAACGATGAAAACAAAAACTTTTTGCTGGAAATAATTTCCTAAAATTTGTATTAGATTATACAGTATATTTAAGAAAAAAGCAACAATAAAGAAAACTAGGAGTTTTTATATGAGCACTACCAAAAAAATCGGCATTTTAACCAGCGGCGGCGACTGCGCCGGATTGAACGCCGTCATCAGAGCCGTGGTTAACTCTGCCAGCAGGCTCGGCTGGGAAGTCTACGGTATCAAGAATGGTACGGACGGCCTGACCGAAAAGCCTCTCGCCTACGAAATTTTGACCGTTCATAACTTTTCCGACACCCCGTGGCCGAGAATCAGCGGCTCTTATCTGGGTTCGCTGAACAAAGGCGTCAAAATGGAATCTCTGGAAGAAGTCTCCAAACGTTTCGGCGAAGGCGTCAAAACTCTTGGTTTGGATGCGATTGTCGTTGTCGGCGGCGACGGCAGCATGAACATTGTCAGCAATTACTGCAAAAATGCCGGCGTTAAGATGGTCGGCATTCCGAAGACCATTGACAACGATACGCCGATTACCGAATTTTCAGTCGGTTTCAACTCCGCCTGTCAGGTCTGCACTTCGGCCATCGACAGCCTGGACGCTACAGCCCGTTCTCACTCCCGCGCCCTGATTCTGGAAGTTATGGGTCGCGATGCCGGACACTTGGCCATGCACTCGGCTCTGGCCGGCGGCGCCGACGTCTGCCTGGTTCCCGAAATCCCTTACAAAATTGATTCGATTATCGAAAAACTCAAGGAAATCAAGACTTCCGGCCGCAGCCACGCGGTTCTGGTCGTATCCGAAGGCATCAAGACCGAAAACGGCGAACATATTACCGGCGCCAAAAACCTTATCGGCGAAAACGTTTACGGCGGCGTCGGCCAGTATCTGAGCGCCGAACTCAACAAACGCTTGCCCGATTTTCAGACCCGCGTTACCACCTTGGGCCACCTGCAGCGCTCCGGCATCCCGACCGCATTCGATCGCATGTTGGCCGCCGTTTTCGGAGCCAAGGCCGTTGAACTGCTGGAAAAAGGCGAAACCAACAAAATGGTTGTCTGGGAAGACGGCGAAGCAAAGGCTTATTCTTTGGAAGAAGTCGTCAAAAAAGGCACTACTCTGCTGGATGTTCATGGCGACTATGTTAAAGCCGCACAGAAAATCGGCATGTATGTCGGCGAAATAAAAGCTTGAGCCAAAACGCTTTAAGCTCCCTTCGGGGCTTTTCATTGTGACCGGAAGCCATACGCTCAGCGTATGGCTTTCCTAATGCAAAAAAACAGCCCCTCGGAAGAGGGGCTGTCAACTTTAACCGGAAACGGCTTATTTAACGCTGTCAATCTGTCTCTGGATTTCAGCACCGTCAATGGTCTGAAGCTGTTTGCCGTTCAGGAACAGAGCCGGAACGCCGTTAACCTGAATTTTGCCGGCCAAATCGTTAATGCTGCTCAGAGCATTGTTGACTTTGGCAGAATTCATGTCAGCCTTCAGTTTTTCCATATCGACACCGGTCGAAGCAATCAGTTCATCAACTTTGGCTTCATCCGGTCTGCCTTCAAATTCAAAGATGGCCTTATAGGCATCAAAGAACTTGCCCTGTTCGTTGGCAGCCAAAGCGGCTTTGGCGGCATACTGGGAAATCGGCGCAACGAAAGTCAGCGGCTTGAAAACGATTTTGATATCCGGATTGGCTTCGGCAATCTTTTTAACCGCCGGATAAACCTTGTGGCAGTAATGGCAGGAGAAGTCAAAGAACTCAACCAGAACCGTCTTGGCGTCAGCGGCGCCGATAAACGGCGTGTTGGCATCATTGTTCAGAGCCGGCAGGTTGGCCTCAATCATCTTCTGAGCTTCGGCAGCAGCCTGTTCTCTCATTTTCTGCTCATAGTTCTGCATGGCATTGATGATAATCTCGGGATTATTGTTCAGGGTTTCTTCAACGCTGAGCGACTGTTTCTGAGCGCAGCAGTGGATGCACATACCCAGAGCAACCAGAGCCGCGACCAAAGCCAGCAGCGAAACGTAAAGTGAATTCATTTTACTCATTTTAGTATCCTTAAATTATTATATAATAAAACACCTAATAATTTAGCCAATCTGAAATATATTTACAAGTCTAAATTTATATAATAATTTTCGTTTTCCGTTCAAAATGCTAAAGCTTTTTTCATAATTAAGACGTATGATATTTAAAAAATTTAAATTAAGGAAGCGGATATGTTCCATATAAAGGTATCTTTGTTTGCACGCACCAAATCGCTTGAAAACAAAATCGACTTGTTTCACGATAAAATCATTGACGCGGCCATGACGTTCAAAAAGGCCATCCGCGTATTTCTGAACGAGAAACGCAGCGAGAACTATCGCAAGCTGAGCAAACAGATAAAAACCATTGAACATGACGCCGACGCCCTGCGCCGCGACATCGAAAACAAACTTTATATCCAAAACCTGATTCCCGACCTGCGCGCCGACGTGCTGCACCTGGTTGAAAATCTGGATAAAATCATCAACAAATTTGATGAAGTTACCTACAAATTCTACATCGAGCAGCCGGACATCCCTGCCGAATACCATTCGCGGGTCATTGAACTCTGCGAACAGGTTTCCGACTGCGCCGAAAACATGGCCATTGCCTCCCGTGCCTTTTTCCGTGACTTCAGCACCGTCCGCGACTACTCGCAGAAAGTTTACTTCATCGAACATGAATCCGATTTGACTTCGGGACGCATGCTGGAAGCCATTTTCGATTCCGAGCTGCCGCTGGCCAACAAACTGCAACTGGATTCACTGATTACCGAAGTCGCCGATATTGCCGACATCGCCGAAGACTGTGTCGACGAACTGCTGATTTTCACCATTAAAAGAGATATCTGATGGATTTGAGCTATTTCATATTTCTGAGCAGCGGCCTCTTTCTGGGCTGGTCCCTCGGCGCTAACGACGCGGCCAACGTCTTCGGTACCGCCGTCGGCACCAAGATGGTCCGGTTCCGCACCGCTGCCGTCATATCCTCATTTTTTCTGATTCTCGGTGCCGTCTATTCCGGCGGCGGCACGACCGAAACCCTGACCAGGCTCGGCAACGTCAACGCCCTGCCCGGCGCTTTTATGGTTGCGCTTTCCGCCGCGGTCAGCGTTTATTGGATGATTAAGGGAGGCCTGCCGGTTTCAACCTCGCAGGCAATCGTCGGCGCCATTGTCGGCTGGAACTTTTACAGCGGCAGACCGACCGACCTGAGCATTGTTTCCAAAATCGTCAGCACCTGGGTCATCTGTCCGGTTCTGGCCGGCATACTCGCCACGCTGATTTATTTTCTGGTGCGCTCGCTGATAAAATATTCCAAAATACACCTCATCCGCCAGGATTTATATACCCGCATCGGCCTGATTGTTGCCGGCGCGTTCGGCGCCTATGCTCTCGGCGCCAACAACATCGCCAACGTCATGGGCGTATTTGTCGATTCCGCTCCGTTCCAAAATCTGAAAATCGGTAGTCTGACCTTCAACCCCGAGCAGATTCTTTTCTTCATCGGCGGCATTGCCGTCAGCAGCGGCATTTTCTCTTATTCGCACAAAATAATCAAAACCATCGGCAACGGCCTTATGCGCATGTCGCCGATTGTCGCCTGGATTGTCGTCGTCTCACAGTCGCTGGTTTTATACATGTTTGCTTCCGAAAAACTGGAAAACTTCCTGTTGTCAAACGGGCTGCCGGCGCTGCCGCTGGTACCGGTTTCCAGTTCGCAGGCCGTCATCGGCGCCATCATCGGCATCGGTTTGGCCAAAGGCGGCCGCAGCATAAGCTGGAGCATTCTCGGTCACATAGCCCTCGGCTGGATATTTACGCCGATAATGGCTGCCCTGCTCTGCTTCATCTCACTTTTCTTTCTCGAAAACGTCTTTAATCTGGTCGTTTACCTGCCCGAAACCAACTGACGGCAAATAACTCGCCCCGTTATACGAGGTTTTACAAAAATTTGAAGAATGAGGCGTATAGTAAAATTTAAGAGTGAAAAAAGCGGAGTGTACACATTGGTACATAAGCATTTTTTCAACTCGCAAAATCTGTACGAGACGTCCGTTATACAAATTTTTAAAGGTTCAGGTTATTCCAACCGCTCTTCTTCGGTGCCGCAGGTTTTGCCGGCGCGGACTGCGTATCCCAGTTGCGTATCGGACCGCTCTGCTTGGCAACCATATCCTTCTGCGACTGCGTCTGTGCAACGCCGATTGGCAGCAGCTGCCTCAGCATGGCCGGCGACACGAAAGGAACCGTCTTCGGACGGAAAGAATCTACCATCACGTCAATAATTTCCGCTGCCGGACTGAAATTATAAGACTTTACCTTGCCGCCGTAAAAAACCGAAAAAGAATGGCAGGGCGAAGAAAGCAGCACGTCCGTATAATCCACGCCGCGGACAAAACGCAGCATCAGCCGCGGCTTGATAACGCACTGCGCCACTTCCTGAGAAATATTCTCGGGCGTGGCAAAAAACTGCCTGATAATCATATTTTTCAGGTCGTTTTCAATAATGCCGCAAAAACCGGTAACGGCCATGTTGTCAATTGTATATCCTTTGTAACCGGCCGGTTTGGACGAAACCTGATAACAGAAGACGGCTTCTGAGTCGGTAATGTTGGCTATGCCGCTGTTGCCGACGGCGTCAATCATGCTCTGGCTGATAACCGGCGGCTGATTGTCTTCTTCCGCACGGCGCCAGGAATCGCCGCTCTGCTGAAATGACTGCACACCTTCCCTGCCGGTCTGAGCAGCAGCCGGACAAGCCAGTCCAAGCGAAACGCCCATCATTAACAGTGCTGCAAACTTCATTATCCATCTCCTCAAATTCATAGACATATTATCAACATAATACTTAATTAAAAAATTTTTACACCAAAAAATATTTACTTTTCCCACCCTGTCAAAAAAAAAGCCCCTCAAAAAAGGGGCTTTTCGTATTCGGCCTTACCACGGCTCGGTATATTTGAGGTTCGGATCGTTCAGGCGGTTGAAATAACCGCTGTCGCTGCCGGTTGTACTTGCCGATTTTCCGCTCATCGGCGCCCGGAAGTTAGACAGCTGATCATAAGTCGTATCAACCAGGTTGGAGTCAAAAGTCGTGCCCAAACCGCCCTTGCGGTCAAAATAGCAGTAAACGGTGGCATACGCTTCCAGCTGCTTTCTGAAAACCGGAAACAGGTTCCATGCAATTGCGTCGTTGCCGCTCAAACCCAACCCCAGATCGTCCATATACTTCTTATAATAGGTATATGGATACATAAAGCCCATAATCGCGCTCCAGCCTTTGAAACCGTTGTCCGAACCATGCGTATAGACTTTGGCGCGCAGCCAGGTGCTCTTCTGGAAATAAAGCGGCGAAGGCGCCTCGGACGGATTGGCCGAATAGTCTTCATTCGGATTTTTCGGATAGTTTATAATCACGATATCCTGCTTTTTGCCGGCTTGTCTGGTACCCGGCACACCGGCCTGAGCCATGGCAAAACCGGCCGGCGTAATCGTAATAACCTTGGCGTATCCCGGAGGACACATCGGCGCCGGAACAACGCCCAGCCACGGCGACGTCCAATCGGTGTGGTTGTTGGCTACATATGAGGAAGAAACGGTCTGACAGCTGTTACCGCTGGTCTTGCTCGGACACCCCGACGAATTCTCCCAGCTGCCAAAAGTTTCCAGATAGGTATTGTCAACCACATAAATGCCTTTGTTGATGAAATCCGGCAGAATGTCGCTCAGACGGGCGCCGCCGCGCGACGTCAGCTTAATGTCGTGCATAACCGACGTATAGGCGGGGTTAACCTGATAGGCGTCATAAGTCGTACCGCGGTTAAAGCTGGAAACCACGCCGCCGGTAATCGGATTCGTCCAGCCGCGGTTGGATACGAAACGGTCTGCCCGGACATAACCCTTATCATTGCCGGAAGTCGCCTGCGCCTGAACCTGCGCGTCGGTCAGCTTGGTTCCGTAACTCGATTCCAACTCGACGATACCTTTACGGATATAAACGCTGCCGCGGTCGGCCGTCGACTTGTCCGTTTCATTGGCATCCACCGTCAGAACTTTTTTAACTGTCGTCCCGTTGTCTTTGACGATAACCTTGCCTCTGGTAATTTCAGCCGTGGCATTTCCGCCGCTGTTGTTGCTCGCCTGCGAAACCTGCAGCAGTTTTTCGCCGGAATCGCCTGTAGCGTTATCGTTATACACAATCAGTTCGCCGTCCACTTTAACTTTTGACTTGTTGGCATTCTGCGGTTCCACTTTCAGGACATAGGCGCCGCCCGGTTCTTCAACCTGAAAATTCATGTTGCGAACCCGGCTTACCGCACCGGAAATATCCGTCTGATCCAGCTTGCTTCCGTCCGTATTTTTGACAGTAAAGCTGTTGACAATCGAATTAATTGCAATCGTACCACGGTTTGCCCTGAACATCGTGTCCTGAATGCTTACCTCATTGGCGGTCAGCGACGGATTCATTGCTCCCGTATACAGATGCACGCTGTTATTGCCGTGCATCTTAACATTATTCGTCGAACTGATTTCCGCACCGCTTGAATTAAGCACAGCCTTGGCCACGTCATTCGCGTTCAGCGTAATTGTCGCATTTTTCATACTCGATTCGGCAGAGGTAATTTTCAGCTTGTCGGTCGCCACATTAAAGTCAGGCTGGGCAAAGCTGGCTTTCGTCGCCTCGACGTGCAGGTTCCACGGCCCCGTATAGGCGGCCGCGCCGGCGTCCAAGGTCAGCGACTTGAACTTCGGCGTGCGGATTTCCCCGGCCGTAAAGATACCGGTCACGTCCGCGTTTCCCTTAACCGTCAGTTTGTTGGCAACGCCGTCCGTCGAATTGACGCTGGCATTCAAATCGCCGATGACCGTATCGCCGGCAATGTTGGTTTTACTGTTGATTTTGGTTCCGCTGCTGTTGACCGTAATCTTGCCGTTCAACAGGTTCAGATCCGAAGCGCTGGCATTGATGACGCTGCCGTTTTCGCCGTATTTCAGATTGCTGTCGGTAACCGTAAACAAAGTTCCGTACTGCAAACCGGAATTATTGACCTTGAACTTGTCTGCCAAAGCCGACAAAGCGCCGCCGATAACGGTGTTGCCGCCGATGGTCGCGCCGCCGCTGCCCTTAATCAGCAAAGCGCCGTCGTTGCCGCTACTCTTGTCGGAAAAATTGGCCTGATTCTGCGCCGAAATAATCAGCTGGTTAATGTTGCTGATATTGTGATGCGTGCCGCTGTCGGCACCGAGCTTGAGATTGGCCTCCATCTGGTTCAGTTTGGCCGTCGACGGATTGCCGCTCATATCAATGCGGTACAGGTAATTCTCGTTATTGCCGCCGCCTCCGGCTTCCGTAATCGGCTGTACCGAAGACGTGACAATGGAACCGTTGGTCGTTGTAACCCCCAGTTCGCTGCTCATGTTGTCAATCGTCCAAATACCCTGCACGCCGTTAACCGTAACTTTGCCGCCGCTGACCTGCGCATAACCGCCGTTGGTGCCGACCATCGACGCAATACGCGACGCGCGCAGCATCGGGAAATTGCCTTTTTCCTTAGGCTCTGCCACCACAAACGCCGTTACCGCCTTACGGCCGCCCGCATTCGTATATTTGAAGACGACTTTGTAGTCTTTGCTGAAAGTTTTGGTATCCTGTACATTGCCCGACGAGTCTAAAAAGCCGTACGGCAGATAGTCGCGAAAATGCTTAATGTCAATCGTCTTTTTGCCGCCGCTGACCAAATCGCTGTAGTTGACCGAGTTGTTGACGCTGTTGTTAACCGCATTGCCGGCGACAATCGTGTTGTAGTTGTCGCTCACATAGTCGTCCACGGCCTTAATCAGGCTGCGCATCTGCCCTGCGGCGTTAATGTCCTGCAGCTCGGTCGTTCTCTCGGCCGCCTTACGGTACAAAATCGGCGTAACCATGGAAATGAGGGCAAGCATTGCCATCGCCTCAACCATCAGGCTGCCCAGCTCGTTCAGCTTTGCAAATTTGCTTTTCAACATTGTCTTTCTCCTCATCTCCGCCTAAATCGGCGTAATATAAACCATGCAGTAGGAACAGACCTGCGCCTCGACGACGTTTCCGTCCTTGTCCTTCAGCGGTTCGACGCACATGCGGTTAAACGACGTATTTCCGCCATCCGTATCGTTGACCACATATTCCGGAATACCGATCCACTCGACTTCGCGGCCGACCAAGTGCATGGTATACTTGTCCTGCACCGTTTTGCCGTTGGCCACGTCATAAGTCCGCGTAAAGGTCTTGTCCTCAAAGTCGGCATAACCGATGTTGACACCGACGCCGACCGTGTTTTTAATCGCGTTCAGCAAATCGTTGTTGGGCTTTCCGGTTTTGATGTTCCGCCAGCGCTGCGGCACGCAGCCATAGGTCACGACATAGTTGTAGGCGTTGTCCTGACTGCAGCAGCTCGGACTTCCCGGACATCCGGTTACGGACTTTGAATATCCCGACGAACTCTTGTCCAGACAATATATCCGCGACTGAATCTCCTGCCGGCGCGAAATTTTGCTGGTATCGGAGGGATTACAGCCTTCCAGGCCGTAGGGGAGGTAATTTTTCTGGCACAGCAGCTTAAAATCGACGTTGCCCGGATAATAAGACGTATAGCCGAGATCCCGGGCATAGTTTTCGGCCGCGCGATGTTGCAGGAGCATTTTGCTCACAATCGCCTCCGCCTGCGGCTCGACGTAAATTTCGCGCATGTCGGAACGCGTCGGCAGATTAAACGAATACAAAATCGCTATGAATGTCGCCAGCAGTACCCAGATATACATTTACGCCACGCCCCGTTCCAAATCCTTTAACTCATTATCCATCCTACCACAAAAGCGCGCTTTTTTCCATGTCAAAGCTTTAAATTTCCTCAAAATTAACATATCTGTAACAATCAGGCGGCGCTAATGTTCATAAGACCTTTTCAGCTTGATTTATACACCGGAAATCCTGAAATAATGGTTAAAATCACAAATACGTTTAATAAGTATGTTTTTAGGGTTTCATTCTTGAAAAAATATTATAAAATGTCGGACAGACAAATCTATTGTTAAGGTTGGGTTATGGCAAATTTAGACGACGATTTCGACGCGGATTCCGATGCCGAGGAAGGCAAAAAGAAAATCGACCGCAAAAAGATTCTGATTTTCCTGCTGCCGGCACTGATTGCAATCGGGCTGGTCGTCAGTTTTTATTCGGTTTTCAGCAAAAAAACCGGTCCGCAAAACCTTTCCTACGCCGTTGTCGAAAGACCCGGCGGCACGGACGGCGACGCCGCCCAAAACAAGCTGACCATTCTTTACGACATTCCCGAAATCAACGTCCGGATTAAAGATGAAGCCGGAACGCCGCAGGACGTCAGCCTCAGGCTCAATATTGAACTGACCCGGATGGAAGACATTCAGATTGTCGAGGGGCTCATGCCCAAAATCGTCGACGCCGTCATTGCCCACACGATTGAGCTGACGCCGGACGAAATCAGCGGTTCCAACGGGCTTTACTGGCTCAGGGAAGAGCTGTTGTACCGCATCAACCTGATTGTCAGCCCGGTTGTGGTTGCCAACCTGAACTTCAAGGCTTTCGGAATTGACAAATAACCAATTTTAAGGACACAAAAAGTGGCAGAGGAAAATACGACAAATAATCAGGAACAGGCAGCCGACCGCAAGGAAGACAAGGACTGGGCCGATGCCATAAAGGTTCGCGGCGGGGAAGAAGTTTCTCCGGCGGCGGGCGACGGCGGCGATTCCAAAATCCTCAATCAGGAAGAAATCGATTCCCTTTTCGGCTACACGCCCGACGAAGAGGACGAAGATTACGAAATGAAAACCGGCGTCCGGGCCATTTTGAACGCCTCCATGGTTTCTTACGAACGTCTGCCGATGCTCGACATCGTATTTGACCGCCTTATCCGCATGATGGCCACATCGCTCCGCAACTTCACGCAGGACAACGTTGAAGTTTCGCTCGACAACATTGAGTCCATGCGTTTTGGCGAATATATCGATTCTCTGACGCTGCCGACCCTGCTTGCCGTTTTCAAGGCCGAGGAATGGGACAACTATGGCCTGATGTCCGTTGATTCGTCACTGGTCTATTCCATCGTTGACGTATTGCTCGGCGGCCGCCGCGGCACCGCGGCCATGCGCATTGAAGGACGTCCGTATACCACCATCGAGCTCAATCTTGTCAAAGACATGATTGAACTGATTTTGTCCGACCTTTCCACTTCTTTCGACCCGGTAACTTCGGTCAACTTTGCTTACGACCGTCTGGAAACCAACCCGCGCTTTGCCACCATTACCCGTTTGTCCAACGCAGTCATCGTCGCTCATTTGCGCATCGACATGGAAGACCGCGGCGGCAAAATTGACCTGATGATTCCCTATGCAACGCTGGAACCGGTGCGCGACCTGCTGCTGCAAATGTTCATGGGCGAACGCTACGGCCGCGATACCATCTGGGAAAACCACCTGATGGAACAGTTGTGGGAAACAGATGTCGAAATCAAAGCCATTCTCAAGGAGCGGATGATAAGTCTCGGCGAAATCGCCAAATGGGAAAAAGGTTCATTTCTGCCGCTCGAAATGTCCTGCTGCGACGACGTAACGCTCATCTGCGGCGACGTTCCGCTGCTTAAAGGCTGTATGGGACGCAAATCCGACCATGTCGTCATCAAAGTAAAAGATAAGGCTGACCGCAATGGATAGTTTTGAATTAATCATCAATCTCACCATCATCGGACTGTTGATTCCGACCATTGTCTTTGCATATCGGCTCAACAAGAACCTGAGCATGCTGCGGCAGAACCAAAAAAGTCTGGCTCAGTTGGTGCAGTCGCTCAACGAAGCCACTTTCAAAGCCGAAAATTCCATTCCGAAGCTTAAATCGGTTACCGAACATTCCTCGGAAGGCCTCAAAGAGGTCGTAGACAGTGCCAAAACGCTCAAAGACGACCTGACTTTCATCAACGAAAGAGCGGATAATCTGGCCGACCGGCTGGAAATCATGATTAAGGACGGCCGCAGCATTAAGGAAGAAAAACCCGCCGCCGGCTTGTTCGGCGCAAAAAAAGCTTCCGTAAAAGCCCGCGATGATGTAGAAGAAGATTTTGCGGTTTCGGATTCGCGTTCCGAGGCCGAAATGGAACTATTAAAAGCCCTGCGTTCGATAAAGTAAGGAACTTCGATGCTGACCAAATTCAAAAACAATTTTCGTATTCTGCCCGTTTTCATTTTTCTGGCTGTCTTGACCCTGTCCATCCGCGTCAACAATGTTTTTGATTCGCTCAAAAACGCAGACAGCCGCAGCTTCAGCATCAGTCAGAGCAAGGCCTGGGCCGAAGAAGAAGCATCCAGGGACACCGCTGAACTCGGCAAGGTTCTTGAACAGTCCGAACGCGGGCAAAACCCGGGCGGCAATGGCGAAAAGGCCAACAGCACCTTTACCCAGTCCGAAATCATGATTTTGCAGGAACTAGCCGAACGGCGCGAAGCTCTTGATCTCAGAAGCCGCGAAATCGATAAAAAAGCCGTTCAGCTGAAAGTCGCCGAAGAAGAAATCGAAAAAAAACTGGCCCAGCTTCGCGAATACGAAAGCAAACTGAAAAAACTCATCGGCGAATACAACGAAAAGGAAAAGGAAAAAATTGCGGCTCTGGTCAAAATGTATGCCAGCATGAAGCCGCAGAGCGCCGCCAGAATTTTTAACACGCTGGATATTGAAACAGCGGCGTCTCTCCTGCGGGAAATGAAACCGTCCTCGGCTTCCGCCATCGTTTCGCAGATGGAGGCGGTAAAGGCCAAGGCCGTTACGGACGAAATCATCGGCAACAGCATTTAACGGCAGCGGGAAATGGTTTTGAACAAAGCGATAACAGACATTTCAAAGCTAATCAGCCGGCGTATGGCAGCCTGTACGCTGGTTTTTGCTTGTTTGTTCCCGGCTCCGGCAACCGCTTTGGTTGAAACCGCCGCCGCAATCGAACCGGTGGCCACCGCACAGATAAAGCCGATTGAAACCCGCAGCTCGGCAAAGGTTTCTGGCACCAGCGAAATGGTTGCGCCGCAAATGACCGAAGACGGCGGCCAAAGCATCAGCCTGAGTTTTCCGTGGAACATTCCCGTCGGTCTGGCTGTTTTCCGCCGCGGCGATTACTTATGGATTATTTTCGACCATTCACAGAACATCAATGTCGACGAACTGGCCGCCAGCGCGGCGCCTCTGGTCGACGAGCTGATTCAGATACCTAATTATCAGGCTCTCATTTTGCGCCTGAAACCCAAAGAAGGAACCTATTATACCGTTCGTAAGGAAGGTTTGCTGTGGGTTGTCGACCTGCTCAAAAAGCCATTTCCCGACGAAGAGCACCGCTACCTGCAGGCATTCACGCAATATGACAGCCGCAAGCAGCCCTACCTTTTCGTCCCCGTATCCAACACCGGAAACATCGTTTCCACGCTCGACCCGGAAATCGGCGATACGCTTATTGCCGCACCCAGTCTGGACATCGGCGTCGGTATGGAGCACCCCTATACTTACCCGGATCTCGACATCTTGGATTCCTATCAGGGTATCGTCATCGTATCCAAAACCAACGACATTGTCGTCAGCCGCGCCACGACCGGCCTCTCGATTCAGGGCTACAACCGCGGACTGAACATCTCCCATAACCTCGAAATTCTCAAACGGCAAGCCATGCTCAGCCAGGATGACAGCGAACTTTCGCCGCTGACCGGAGCTTCCAACGCCGCACTCATGAACAAATCGTTTGTCGAGGCCGAAGAACAGCTGCGCGGCGACATCGCCGCCGCGCCCGAAGAGCAAAAAAACAAAGCCCGTCTTGAACTGGCCAAATACTATGTTATGCGGGGCCTCGGCACCAATGCGCTGACCATAATTAATCAAATAAAGGAAACCGGCGCGCCGGAAGCCGCTTCCGAACGGCTGTACGGATTGTCCGGCGTGGCCAACTTCCTGGCCAACCGCTATGAACAGGCGGTCGAAGACTTTTCATACGGCCGTCTGCCGACGCTGAACGAAGCCATTTTCTGGCGAACCCTGTCGGAAGCGGCCGTCGAATACAAAGACGAATACAGCGGTATACTGCTTTCGTTCATCTCGCTTATCCGCGACTACCCCGACGAAATCAAGGACCGCATTGCGCTTGTCGGTGCGCGTATTGCACTTAATGCCGGCGACGACCTTTCCACCCAGAACTTTATTGACATTCTCAAAAACAGCCGTCATCCGGAAAGACTGGTTCCCGCCGTTCATTACCTGACCGGCAAAAAACTGGTTCTGCAGGGATCGCCGATGAGTGCCGTCAACGAATACAAACGCATTCTGCCGATGGATTCGCTCAAATACACCTCGCTGGCCCGCAAGGAAATCGTCGAACTGGGCTTAAAACTGAACCTGTTCCCGCTGGACAAGGCAATCAGCGAATTTGAGCGCCTGCGCTACGCCTGGGGCGAAAGAAGCTTCAAGCTGGAACTTTTGGACGGCCTCGCCGACATGTATATCCGCAAAAAAGACTTTGCCAATGCGCTCCGCACCTTGCAGGAACTGAAAAACTACGCCGGCTACGAAGACAAACCTGCCGTTGAAGACCGTATGGTCCGTCTTTTTGAAGACATCTACATTCGTAACGAAGCAGATAACCTGTCGGCGCTGAAATCGCTGGCGCTTTATCACGATTACGAATGGCTGGCGCCGAAAAGCGCGCGTTACAACACAATTGTTCAAAAGCTCAGTGACCGCCTGGTTGCCGTTGATTTGCTTGACCGTGCCGAAAGCCTGCTGACCGGACAGCTGCGCAATGTTCCGATGACGCCGGCCGACCGCGCCAAAATCGGTACGCGCCTGGCTTTGATATACCTGTTTAACCACAAGGACGGCGAAGCTCTGCTGATGCTTGACGATACCGAAAACGGCGCCATTCCGCAGACGCTGGCGTTGCAGCGCAAAATCATCCGCGCCAAGGCCCTGACCAACCTCAACCGCGAAGAGGAAGCGCTGGCGCTGCTCAAAGACGATTACAGCAAAAACGCCATTTTGCTGAAAAGCGAGATTTTCTGGAATGCCGGCCTTTGGGGGCCTGCCTCTGACAACCTCAAATACCTGATTGAAAAACCGGTTCCCGGACAGCCTCTCAGCGAAGAACAGATTAATTACATACTCGACTGGGCCACCGCACTGAAAAAATCGGGCAAGGAAACCGTTATCGTCCGGCTGCGCAACAAGTTTATGCCCTACTTTAAAGATACGAAATATTATAGCGTATTTAACATCTTAACCGGACAGCTGGAAGATGATAAGATAGACATCAATTCAATCGACCGCATGGTCAACGACGTCGCCGCCTTCAGCAACTTTGCCAAAATTTATTCCAATTCGCTGAAACTCGACGACATGGATAAAGATACGGAAGAATAAAACCGGAAAACAAAATGAGTCGCGATTTCAAAATCGAAAGTCCGTTTGCTCCCGCAGGCGACCAGCCGCAGGCGATTAAGGAACTCTGCGAAGGCATAGCCAACGGCGAAAAAAATCAGGTTCTGCTCGGCGTTACCGGCAGCGGCAAAACTTTTACCATGGCCAAAATCATTGAGCAGAGCAAACGTCCGGCCCTGATTATGGCGCCGAACAAAATTCTGGCAGCCCAGCTTTATTCGGAAATGAAAGAGTTCTTTCCCGAAAACCATGTTGAATATTTCGTTTCCTACTACGATTACTATCAGCCCGAAGCTTATGTTCCCAAAACCGATACCTATATTGAAAAGGATTCGGCCATTAACGAACAGATTGACCGCATGCGCAACGCTGCCACGCGCAATATTCTGGAAGACAACGACGTCATCATCGTCGCATCGGTTTCCTGCATTTATGGCTTGGGCGACGTTGAGTCCTATTCGCAAATGACAATTCCGCTGAAAGTCGGCGACGAAATCAACCCGCGGGAAGTCCACCGTCGGCTGGCAGAGCTGCAATATGAACGTAACCAGCAGAACTTTGTCCGCAGCACTTTCCGCGTTCAGGGCGACGTGCTGGACATTTTCCCGGCGCACTACGAAGACCGGGCCTGGCGCATTTCCTTCTTCGGCGACGAAATCGAAAGTATCAGCGAATTCGATTCGCTGACCGGCAAAAAAACCGCCGATTTGAAAGAAGTGACCGTCTATCCGGCCAACCACTATGTCACGCCCCGGCCGGCTCTGTCTCAGGCGATTGCGCATATTAAGGAAGAACTCGGCGAACGCCTGGACGAACTGAAAAGCCAAAACAAACTGCTCGAAGCCCAACGGTTGGAACAGCGTACCCGTTTTGATCTCGAAATGCTTGAAGCGACCGGCCATTGTAAAGGCATCGAAAACTATTCGCGCTACCTGACCGGACGTCCGGCGGGAGCGCCGCCGCCGACGCTGTTTGAATATCTGCCGCCGAACGCCATCATCTTCATCGACGAAAGTCATATTTCGGTGCCGCAAATTGGCGGCATGTACCGCGGCGACTATAACCGCAAATCGACTTTGGCCGATTACGGTTTCCGTTTGCCGTCCTGCGTCGACAACCGCCCGCTGAAGTTTGACGAATGGAACGCCATGCGCGGCCAGACGATTTTTGTTTCCGCAACCCCCGGTGACTGGGAACTGGAGCAAAGCGGCGGCAGTTTCGTCGAACAGGTTATCCGCCCGACCGGGCTTGCCGACCCGGTTTGCGTCGTGCGTCCGGTTGAAAACCAGATTGACGACCTCATGGAAGAATGCCGCAAGGTCATCGCCAAAGGCGAGCGGGTTCTGGTAACGACTCTTACCAAACGTATGGCGGAAGAATTGAACACATACCTGTTACGACTCGACATTCGCTGTAATTATATTCACTCAGACGTCGATACGTTAGAACGTATTCAAATCATAGAGGATCTACGCAACGGGCTTTACGATGTCCTTATCGGAGTAAATCTTCTTCGTGAAGGTTTAGATTTGCCAGAAGTCTCATTAGTCGCCATACTGGACGCAGACAAAGAAGGCTTTTTAAGATCTCATCGTTCTTTAACTCAAACGGCAGGACGGGCCGCCCGAAACCTGAACGGAATGGTAATCATGTATGCAGACAAAATTACCGAAAGCATGCAAAAAACGATCGATGAAACTAATCGGCGCAGAGAAAAACAGTTGGCTTATAACGAAGCAAACCATATTACGCCTCAAGCAATACAAAAAGCCAGAAACTCTATTCTCACAAAAGAAGCGGATGTTCAAACCGAAAAAGGTCAACCGATTTTATATAAAGAGGAATATGATATTTCGCATGTCAACATAGCTGCCGATCCGGTAGTCCAATACATGAATAAAGACCAATTGAAAAAGGCTATTGAAAATACCCGGAAAGCAATGGTTGAAGCTGCTAAACGAATGGAATTTATCGAAGCTGCCCAATACCGGGACGAATTGGTAAAACTACAAGACCGATACGATTCATTGTAATACAGCAAACTGAATTTCATAAACCGGATAAAACAAAGATACAATCGGACGACAATGAAAGAATATAAACTACAAGATTGGTTACCGACTACAAAGAAGGAGCTTGAGATCAGAGGGTGGGATTATCTGGATGTAATTATTTTCTCAGGAGATGCATATGTCGACCATCCCTCTTTCGGAGCTGCAGTAATCGGACGTATTCTGGAATCCGAAGGATTACGTGTCGCTATTGTTCCCCAGCCGAACTGGCGCGACGATCTAAGGGACTTTAAGAAATTAGGAGAACCCAGATTATTTTTCGGGGTCTCTGCCGGAGCTATGGATTCAATGGTCAACCATTATACGGCAAATAAAAGACTTCGTTCCGATGATGCTTATACTCCAGACGGACGAGCAGGAATGCGACCCGACTATCCGACAATAGTATATACTCAAATATTAAAAAAACTCTACCCCCACATACCGGTTATTATCGGAGGCATAGAAGCCTCACTGCGACGAGTTACTCATTATGACTATTGGGAAAACCGTTTAAGACCGAGTATTTTGATCGATAGCGGAGCAGATATGCTCATCTATGGTATGGGAGAACTCCCGATCAGAGAATTGATAAAGCGGCTTCGGAACGGTGAAAAAACAGGTCAGATCAAAGACTTGAGACAGACCGCCGTTATTACACCTGAAAACGAGTTGCCTCACGCACATGAAAGCGCAACCGATCTCGTTTTGTTCTCTCATGAAGAATGCTTGCAAGACAAAAAGAAACAATCCCGCAATTTTTTCCATGTCGAAGAGGAATCGAACCGATATGAGGCTCGCCGATTATGGCAAAAATATAAAAACTCGGTTATAAAGGTAAACCCACCTTATCCTCCTATGAGCGAAAACGAGATAGACGCATCTTTCGACTTGCCTTATACTCGTCTGCCTCATCCTAAATATAAAGGGAAAAACATTCCGGCATACGAAATGATCAAGTTTTCTGTAAATTTACA
>OMDZ01000037.1_pt1 | contig 108597 bp, 108 predicted proteins | sample 1673641 | NCBI WGS metagenome assembly OMDZ01 (sample SAMEA103958117, study PRJEB25191) | human gut metagenome | biome: human-associated habitat [ENVO:00009003]; feature: intestine environment [ENVO:2100002]; material: feces | place: Germany | collected 2013/2015
GGTATCTGATTTTCTCCTGTTCCCACATTCCGTTTTGCCGCTTCTCCCAAACCAAGGTTTTCGAGAGCCGTTTTCACTGTGCCATCCGATTTGATATCGCCAAACGGATTCTTGCGGCTTAACAGCAGCGCACGAAGCGCGGTAAGCAACTGGTCGTGCCGCGCCTTCTCCAGACTGGCACCGGATGTCTCCACCACGCTGCAAAGCTCTTCCTGCAACATGTCAAAGTAGTCATCATCCAGATCGGTGGCAGGCGTGCCTGTCTGGGGGTTACCACGGGTAAAACCGTTTTTACCCGCGCCGAACTTATCCTTCTGCGCGGTTTTCGTGTCTATACGATGCATGGATTACTCCGGATATTTAAAAATTACGTAGGTATGCGACGGGCAGAGTTTGTTAAGCACGCACTCGACAACGGTGTCGCCCCAGATAAACAAGCGACGGTTAAGCTCCTGCTCCCAGTTCGTCACCCACGGCATCATCGTGTAGCGGACAAACTGAATCGCCTGCGCAGAAATATTGGAGAAGGTGGCTTTTTCGAGGTCATTAATCATGTGCGCAGGAATATTGAAAATACCGGCAATCATTGAACGGTTCAGTTTCATCATGTCAATGATCTGAGCGTCAACTGGCGACACAGTCAGTGCCTTGTAATCCAGATCGGCTGGCAGCAGCATGGTTTTGTTTTCCTGGCTGCGTAACGCCTGCGATGCCTTCTGCCACTGATCTTTAAGCCAGCCCCAGCTGTCCTTATTGAGTCCGCTTTTAACGGATACTATCCCCGCCGGACGGGCATTACCGCTGAAGAAGCTTTCTGTGTATTTCTGACCGCTCATCCCCATGCCTATTGTTTCGGCATGTTGCATAATCGGACTCAGCCCCATCTTCTGATTATTACCCAGCGCACGGATGTGGATCATATCGTCGGGGCTGATCGCAAACGCCCCATATTCGTTGTACAAACCGTAGGTGTATCGACCACCAGTATTCATCAGCGTCGTTTCCCACGGCATACAGCAATCCAGGGATATGACTTCACCGCGACGATTACGTTTCACCCAGGTATACCCATTCCCCCAGCCAAGGATGTGACGTTGCTTCAGTTCGCGCCATTTGTAACTGGTTTGCCAGGTATTGGGCTCATCATGAACCAGATAAAACGCCGGATGATCGCGTGCGGGCTCAACCTTCCCATTGTGCCTGCGCATAACATGCAACGGCATCTGGGCAAGGCTGGAAGACAGGACATAGATACAGGAATACACCGCAGCCAGTTTCATCGAAGTTTCAGGACTGACATAAACGTCTGCCCGGAACAGCCCATCAGTATCAACGGCATCCCCGGTTATCGGGGTGGAAGGATTCTCCAGTGATTTACTTCTGAACAGAGCATCAAGCAGCACGCGTCCCCCTTCTGGCCATAGCCAGTGCACCCACCAGCAGTAAACCGCCGGACAGCATCAGAGCCGGAGCCATACCAAACTGCAGGTAAAACCCGCACGTAAGCAGGCCAAAACCAGCCAGCCCGATAACATCAGCAATTAGTGATTTCATAGAATTAAGAGAGCATCGTCCGGATCAAGAGATGAGAGGAAATCGTCGGGTTCTTTGAGCATTGCCCGACCGATCGCCATAATCAGTGCAACCGCACCATCGATTTTGTTTTCCGCCTGCTCCTTGACAGGCTTCACCACATCATCGTTACCCGGAATGGTTTTGCCGACCACGTTGCCGATACACCAGGTCATGATGGGATTGCCATCATGATGAAAGCGCCCCGATTCAATTGCCGCTTCCAGCTCTTTCATCGGGTCGGACATGTTGGTGTAGTTCTGAATGATGGTGACGGGGTTCAGGTCTTCATCAGCAAGGTCATGTGACAGCCCGGTCGCCCCGAAGGGGTCGATGGGTGACTCGCTGACCGGGCTGATTTTGTTCGCCGCTTTGGCCTCCTCGAGGATGTAGCGATAATCCACCTCCGCACCATCGGTAACGGTCAGAACCCCCATCTCCACCCATTTCTGAAAGCGTTCGGCTGTCCGGCGATCTTCATTTTTCTCGACGCTGTACACCGTGTCATACGGTACCCAGAAGCGCGGAGCCACACTGTAGTAATGCGTTTTACCGTCAATCTCGCGGGTATAAAGTCGCGCCATACTGTTCATATCCAGCTTACGCGCCAGGTCAAAGGCCAGGATGCACGGTTGCCCCTCGAACTGCTCAAGGGACAGTGATTTATCCTCGCAGCTCTGCCAGCTCACCAGGTTGAAATACGCCGAACGTGCCGACACCCAGATATTGAGGTGTTTTGTTTTAAAGACGTTTGCCAGACGGGCGTTATTTTTCGCACGCTGCTGCTGACTTAACAAAAATTCGCGATAAACCGACACGCCAATATTTGGATTGGCTTTTTCCAGCACCTGCGGGTCGATCCAGTCGTCACCTTCATCAACGGTATAGATGATCCCGAACAGTTCATCGTTAGGCACCGAGCCGTTGAGCATCTCGATGACTTCCCGCCGCTTGTCGTAGCACGGCCCCTCAATGTTGTACCCGGCGGTGGTGATGGCCCACATCAGTGGCTGACGTCGCGCCCCCATCCCGGTAAGCATTGTGGTATAAAGCGCATCGGTGGCATGCTCGTGATATTCATCAACCACGGCACAGTGGGGTGATGAACCATCACCGGGGTTGCCGATCAGCGGTTCAAACCGCGCGCCATCCTCCGGACGGTTCATGTTTGAGGCGTTAACCTCAATCCCGAACGCTTCCGTCAGCATGGGTGTGCGTTTACACATCAGTCGCGCCGGACGAAAAACTTCCCACGCCTGTTTCTCTGTCGTGGCACCGGAATACACTTCCGCGCCAAACTCGTTATCACAGGCAAAACAATACAGGGCAACACCGGCAGAGATTGCCGATTTGCCGTTCTTACGGGGGATTTCGGTATACACCTCCCGGAAGCGGCGCAGCCGGGAGCCTTTATTGACCCAGCCAAACGCACAGCAGATCACAAAGAGCTGCCACGGCTCCAGCGTGATGGGCATCCGTTTGAATGCCCACTCCCCCTTGGTGTGTGGCAACAGCTGAATAAATTTCGCGGCCCGTTCAGCCAGGTCCTTGTCGAAGCGGTAACGAAACGACTTACTTTTTTCCGCCATCAGGTCATCAAGATGGCGCTGGCAGGCCTGAATCACAAACTGGCAGGCCACAATCTTTCCGCGCACGACATCACGGGCATACTGATTAGCAGCATTTACGTTGGGGTAAGATTTCCGGCTCATGACTCGATGATTTTCAGAAACGGGTTAGTGGCTTTCTTCTGCCCCGCCAGGCCAATCAGACGCTGGCGGCTGCTGGGGTCGAGTCCGAGCATTGCACCCGTGCTGCTCATCTCGGACTCCTGTTCTTTTTTGGCGGTCAGCTCCGGATTTTTGACCATGCCGCCCATTGCACCGGTGATGGTGTTGCCCTGTCTGGCAATATTTTTCACGGCACGTCGCCAGAACTCATAGGCCACGCACCACCGCTCAAGTACCGCCAGGTCAGTCACGCACAGCAGGCCCTGACCGCAGAGTTCTTTGGTTGTCAGTTGCCACATGATCGTGGCGAGAGGGAGCTCTTCTTCTGTGAACCACTCCGGTGGCTCAACACCTTTGATGGGCGTAAAAACAGGTTCATCTTTATTCAGGGCTCGCTTGCCGGGGTTTCCGGCCAGCGCCTTGCGCGCCGTTGGCTTGGGGCGACGCCCGGAACGCCCCGCCGTTCCAGCCATATGCGGCACTCCTGGTTAAATTTCATTTTTCGCGGGTATAAAAAAACGATGGGGCGGGCAGTCCGGAAGGCGCGCGGTCGCAGAGATTTGACCTCCCCCTCCCCAGTCTGATGATGACATTAATTATCACTTGAGCCGCTCACGCGCGGTCTTCGCTGCGTGACACGACCAGCACAGGCTTTCAAGGTTGCTGTCTTCATCAGTACCGCCGTGGGCCTTCGCCTTGATGTGGTCCACGCAGGACGCCTGCTTCACTATCGCCTGCCGTAGATGGTTCTGACACAGCCCTTTGTCGCGCTTAAGTATCCGCTCCCGGATGACTTCCCACTTTGTTCCGTATCCTCGCTGCTGCCGTGATTGACCAGGCTTGTAGGACTTCCAGCCTTCACCTTTGTGATTTTCACAGTAGCCAGATGGGTCTGTTGTGGTGTTGCGACAGCCGCGAACACGGCAAGCCTTTGGTGTGCGCGGTGGCATATTCACTCCCCAAAAAACGTATAGCATTATCGCAGACACTTAATGAATGCCTGCTGAATGCCACTAATCGTCGAGTTGCAATACACCGTGCTCAAGTGACTCTGAGTAAGCGATCAGCCCTGTGTATTCAGGGATAATCTCGCCATCATCCGCTTCGAATTCCGGGATTGTACCAGTGGTGATGGTGTATTGGGGCTGACCATCTTCTTTCGCGAATGCTGCTAGGTCTTCAATCTGCTTAGCTGTAAGAACTACTGTCATGCTCATACCTCAGTTGTTAAAAAGCCCCGCTATTGCGAGGCTATGATTGACTAAAGTGATGCTGTCAGGTGTGGGTCCAAATGAATTTAACAATCCCAATAATGCTAGCCAGAACGCCAAAACCAAAAATAAATTGACCACATACCCCTATGATTCCCGATGCAATGGCACCGGCATTTGTCTGAGCATTTTCGTTTATGCTCGCCCCCACTAGATACATAATCAAACCAACTATGAGAGATGCGATAATCCAATGTTCCACTGCTAATACAATTACAATGCTCAAAATATCTGCTAAACCATCACTATGACCACTCACTGCATATCCTTGCTTTGACATTTGAAAAATTCATCACTGGATTATAATTGTTTACACCCTTCATAGTCGTTCGAATATGATAAAAAATCAATTGTGGGGGATAGCGTTATTTGACTCTCTCAACGAGTCGTAAATACGTTCACACGTCATCCCGGCGGTGTAGCGTTCGTCAGCGATTCCAGCATAACGTTTAGCTTCTGCTGCAATATCTCCGAGCATGTCGGCGAACATTCCGGCGTCGGCGTCGGTTGTTTTGCTTCGGACGGCAGCGGCAAGATCAGCGGTGTGCTTTGCGGCGTCCAGGCGTGCGGCAAGCTTTGTTGCTTCGGTACGCAACTGGCTAACAGTGGCAGACAGGCCAGCAGCAGTGGCAGCAGATTTAGCGGCTTGTGCTTGTGCATCTTTTACAGCCTCATCACGGGCAATTATGCGCCCTTGTTCAATCCAGCGTGCGGCAGTCTGCGCGTTCGCTTCCTGTGAAGATTCCATGCTATTGTGGTCAGCCCACTTCTTTTGCCAGCCCCGCTCACTCCAGATGTTCCCGGCAAGAAATGCACCAGCCAACATCAGCAAAACAATGATTGTTTTCCACCGCGCCTGAACAAAAGCAAAGACCGCTGTCATACCAGCAACGCCGCCCGCGCTTTGTTATAACGACTATTTCTGTCAGCCAGTCCATTCTGGCCACCGTTGATGATCTGCGTTACACGGACAACATCACCTGAATACATCAGACAACCACGTAATGTGAAATACCATGCAGCAGAACGGGCTGCATGTTTCTCCTGTGTCAGCAACTCTGGTGTGCTGATCAGATCCAACTTCAGCGCCGCACCGCATTTGGCGTAGTTCTCGCGGCCGGTGATTTGAAGCAGGCCACGACCGCGATATTTCCAGCCGTCACCCTGGCTGTTATTCCCCATGCGGTCACCATAAACCAGATTGGCTATTTGCGGCTGGTGGGCTACCTGCTTACCATCGACACGCCCCAGCATTTCACACTGATAAGGCGTCAGGCGTTTACTAAAGGTTTTCTTCAGCCCGTCTACCGAGTAGTTGAAGCTTTCCACCAGCGAGGTAAAACCAGCAGATTCATGCCCAACTTGTGCAATGAACATGGCCTGATCGTTAACTGCTGTGATTCCAAACTCTTTCATTGCAGCATCAATGTGCGGAAACCAGCGCGCAGCCAGCCCGGCGCTAATACCAGCCGCCTTTTGAAATAATTGTTGGTTCATTAGTGCCTCAGATGATCAACCAGACGTGCAACGTTGCCTCTGACGGCCACCAGCACGGAAAGAAAAATAGTGTTCGCCACGATAATGGGCCATGAGGAATGGGGATAAATCCCACAGAGATAGGCCAACGGAACAGCACTGTATGTAACAGTAATCAGCCAGGCTAAACGTGAAACCCAAGGACGATGCCGCGAATAACCACGACGATAAAACATCAGAGTAATAACAACACAAGCACATAACAGCGCATTTATAGTTGCTGTCGGGTCATTTAGCTCCACCTGAACCTCCCCGGCGCGTTATGAGCGCCACCAGCGAGCCGATATCCTGATTATTCAGGAACGTCAGGATTTTAACGGCTAAAGCAGAGACGATTACGGCACCAATAGCATCCAGAGGTTTATCACTGTATCCGGTCAAGTGCGCCAGCTTGGAGCCAACCAACCCAGAGCAAAGGATCCCGGCAATATATGACACGATAAAATATGCCAGTCGGCGCGATGCACTCAGATCTGCTGCTGTTGCTATGTAGAATACCGTCCTTTTTACAAAACAGAGAAGAGCATCACCGGACGACGGGCTCATAACCCAATCCATCCGGGCGGCTGCCACCGCAGGTGTTCTTCTCTGTTTTGTGGAGAAACTAATCGGCCTTGCAGGGTCGATATGATGAGGAGCAGCAAAATGGCTAGCGAACGCAGTACTGATGTGCAGGCATTTATCGGGGAGCTGGACGGCGGCGTATTTGAAACCAAAATCGGCGCAGTTCTCAGTGAAGTCGCTTCCGGTGTGATGAACACGAAAACCAAAGGTAAGGTCTCACTCAACCTGGAAATCGAACCATTTGATGAGAACCGTGTGAAAATCAAACACAAACTCTCATATGTTCGCCCGACTAACCGCGGGAAAATTTCCGAAGAAGACACCACCGAAACGCCGATGTATGTCAATCGCGGTGGTCGCCTGACTATTCTGCAGGAAGACCAGGGACAGTTACTGACTCTTGCCGGTGAACCTGACGGAAAACTCCGCGCAGCAGGTCGTTAATATCGTTTTTAATTAACTGATTATTTATCTCATCACTGAATATCTTTATATAGTGAGGACTTATTATGTCTCAGAACTTAGACGCAACCGCAATTAATCAAATCCATGCCCTTATTTCTGCTCAGGGTGTTAATGAAATTATCAGTAAGATTGGTGCCGATGCTGTGGCATTGCCTGAGAATTTCCGCATTCATGATCTGGAAAAATTTAATTTAAATCGCTTCCGTTTCCGTGGTGCGCTTTCCACTGCCAGCATCGATGACTTTACCCGTTATTCTAAAGATCTTGCAGATGAAGGCACCCGCTGCTTTATCGATGCTGATAATATGCGTGCCGTCAGTGTGCTTAACCTGGGTACTATTGATGAACCAGGTCACGCAGATAACACCGCCACACTCAAACTGAAAAAGACAGCACCGTTCTCTGCTCTGTTGTCTGTTAACGGCGAGCGTAACTCCCAGAAGTCACTGGCAGAATGGATTGAAGACTGGGCCGACTATCTTGTGGGCTTTGATGCTAATGGTGACGCTATTCAGGCAACAAAAGCGGCTGCGGCTGTCCGTAAAATCACGATTGAAGCAAACCAGACCGCTGATTTTGAAGATAATGACTTCAGCGGCAAACGCTCCCTGATGGAGTCTGTCGAAGCGAAGACCAAAGACATTATGCCAGTGGCATTTGAATTTAAATGCGTTCCGTTTGAAGGTCTGAAAGAACGTCCGTTTAAATTACGCCTCAGTATTATCACTGGCGATCGTCCTGTACTGGTTCTGCGCATTATTCAGCTGGAGGCGGTGCAGGAAGAAATGGCTAACGAATTTCGTGATCTGCTTGTTGAGAAATTCAAGGACAGCAAAGTAGAAACCTTTATTGGTACTTTCACCGCCTGATTTCATTACTGCAAATGCCCCTGCGGGGGCATTTATGGAAACGTAATTTACTCAATAATCGCCGGATGGTGAGGGATTCTTTTTACCAGAATTCAGCGCGGTGCAGCGCATATACGTGGAGAACAAAATGTCATTTATTAAAACTTTTTCCGGGAAGCATTTTTATTATGACAGGATAAATAAAGACGACATCGATATTAACGATATCGCGGTTTCCCTTTCAAATATCTGTCGCTTTGCCGGTCATCTTTCGCACTTCTACAGCGTCGCCCAACATGCGGTTCTTTGCAGCCAGCTGGTGCCGCAGGAATTTGCTTTTGAAGCGTTAATGCATGATGCAACAGAAGCGTATTGCCAAGACATCCCCGCACCACTGAAACGACTTCTTCCTGACTATAAACGGATGGAAGAAAAAATAGACGCCGTAATCCGTGAGAAATACGGGTTACCTCCTGTTATGAGCACGCCAGTGAAATATGCCGATCTCATCATGCTGGCAACCGAACGCCGCGATCTCGGGCTTGATGATGGCTCTTTCTGGCCTGTGCTGGAAGGTATCCCGGCAACAGAGATGTTCAACGTGATTCCACTGGCTCCAGGCCATGCCTACGGGATGTTTATGGAACGCTTTAACGAATTATCGGAGTTACGCAAATGCGCATGAATGTTTTCGAAATGGAAGGGTTTCTTCGCGGGAAATGTGTACCGCGAGATCTGAAAGTGAACGAAACAAATGCTGAGTACCTGGTACGTAAATTCGACGCGCTTGAAGCTAAATGTGCGGCACTGGAAAGCAAAATAATACCAGTGTCAGCTGAACTGCCACCAGCAAATGAAAGTGTTCTGTTATTTGATGCTAACGGAGAAGGCTGGCTGATTGGCTGGCGTTCTCTCTGGTACACCTGGGGACAAAAAGAAACCGGAGAATGGCAGTGGACATTTCAGGTCGGGGACCTTGAAAACGTCAATATCACTCACTGGGCAGTAATGCCGAAAGCACCAGAGACTAAGAAATGAGCGTGATAAAAACTCATACAGGAATTGTTATCACCCGAGACGGTGAAAAGCGGATGAAATTACATTCCACTGAAACGTCCTGGGTTGCCGGACGTTGTGAATCCTACGACAAAAAGACTGGTTACCGTTGGGGGGCACCTAACATGCGTCGCCGTCTGCTACTGGACAGCATCAGGCCAATAAAACAGGTAGCAACCAGGGAACAAAATTAATTATCAGGACTGGAATTTGATATTACTGCCCGTGTGCAGCGGGCTAAGTGGAGAAACATATGCTGAACCTCGATTGTGTTCCAATCTCAACTTATTGCAAAGAAACTGGCGAAACTCCTGAAGCAATAAACAAACGTGTACAGCGCGGTGTTTGGCGTGAAGGTGTTCAGGTTTTAAAGGTTGAAGGCGTTAAGGAGAGGTGGATTGATCTTAGTGAGGTTGCAAAATGGGCCAGACAAAACTGCTCAAACTACCGCGCGGCGTAACAATCAGGAAACACCGCCAGGGCGAAACGATCAATATAACTTTCACCTACAAAGGAGTTAAATGTCGTGAGCCTCTTTCCAATCTGGAAGTAATACCAAAGAACATAAAATACGCCGAGCGCACACTCGGCGAAATTCATAATAAGATCGAAAGGGGAACATTCATTTATGCGGAATATTTTCCCCGTTCTGCTCGTTTGAAAATTTTTGGTAATGCTGCTGCAGGCAAAACGGTAAAAATGTACCTGGACGAATACCTTGAAATCTGCGAAACGAGAAAACTTTCACCCTCTACGATTGGTGGTTATAAAAAATGCCGTAGTGCGTTAGCCTCACTCCACATTTGCCCTGCAAGTGAATTAACACCAGCAATCCTGAAAGCGTGGATTCAAAGCCAGAAAACGACCTCAAAAACAATTCGCAACCAGTTATCTTTCCTGCGGTCAGCACTTGATGAAGCCGTAACCGATGGGGTACTTCAAATTAACCCCGTATCGTTGGTAACTGCTTCGCGCTACCAAAGTGATAAGTCAGAAGCAGAAAGCAGCTACGTGGTTGATCCGCTATCACCAGCAGAAGTTGATGCATTACTAGCAGCAGCCGGAAACAAACAATGGGAAAATCTGTTCCGGTTCGCTATACATACAGGCCTGCGTAGTTCTGAATTATGTGCCCTTCGATGGCGTGATATCGACTTTGTTGGAAAAACTGCCCATGTCCAGAGCGCAAGTGTTGTCGGTGTTATCAAAGGAACAAAGACAAAAGCCGGTACTCGTAAAGTTGAACTGACAGAAGAGGCAATGTTGGCGCTGATAAATCAGAAGCCATTTACATTCATGAAGGATGCTACTGTCTTTGAAGATCCAAAGACAAACAAACCGTGGGCCAGCGCCGATGCGATAAGGAAAAAAGCGTGGATACCAACCTTACGTAAAGCAGGTATCCGGTACCGTAACCCATATCAGACCAGGCATACATTCGCCACCAGCCATATCAGCCGTGGTGCGAACCTGTTCTGGCTTGCAGGCCAGATGGGCCATAAGGGACCAGAAATGCTATTTCGTCACTATGGCAGTTACCTTGCTGCATATGACGGACATACCGCTAAAAATACTAATGATACAAAACAGGCTTGATGCTGCCCGAACAAATAGCCACTGAAACCTGATAAAAAGTTATTTGTGATGTGGTTATGTTCGTCATATCCACATCATACATACTTAAACATAAGGCACTTTTTACCTTGCAAAAATTCGAACCAAGCATATATGTTATAGGTGAACTTGGTACTCAGGCAGCTGTCCTAGTACTAGGAACACGCGGGAAATCTTGGAGCCAGTACGTAGATTATGGTAAAATCCCGCGCCCCGTTCTGCGGGGAGCAATAAATGCCTCAAAAGGATACATTGGGGGGACTGAAAGGAGGTCTTTATGTCAGAACTAGTCATGAAGATGTTTGGGCTGAATGATTTGGTCAAAGGCGGACAAGCCATGGCCGATCGTTTGAACAAATCTGGTGTTAAAAACATCAAGGTCGTAGGGCGTGGTGCAGTTATTGTAGACCCATCTACTGACCCAGAAAAAATCACTCAGCTTAGGAAAGCAGCTAGAAAATTCGTCGAGCAGGATGCAAAAGCTGTTGCAGCCGCTAAAGCTAACTCAATGGACAATGACGACTAACAAATGTTTGCATTGCTGATCATTCCACTTTTAGTAAGTGGATCCTTACTGGTTACATCGCCCCATAACATCAAATTATTCTATCGACTCCACCGTTACGACGGCCAGCTTCTCTATATGAAGGTGGCCACGTACGGTGTGTACTCGTTCATTGTTGCAGTCGTGCTGGCGTATGCAACCAAGTACTTTATACCAAGCCTTACACTGGTCACATGGGTATCACATCTTATTGATGGTAGTGCAGACCCTAAAGAAAACAGGATAACATCATGGCTCATCCTGCTATCAGTGGCGACTTGTGGAGTTGCTTTTATTTGGTTGCAGATATGCAAATTTCGTATGTTTGTGGCAGCAAAAACTATTAGTTCTGCATCCAATAATGCAATTTCTATCAATTTCGCAAAGCAACTAATCAGGCTTAATGAGTTGGAAAAACTGTTGTCTGATGGCTCACTTGGTCAGCTATTCTTTGATTCAGCGACTACAAACAGACCGGTACTGATAAGCCTGAAATGCCGCAAAGTATATGTCGGAACAGTTAACATGATTAGTGAGCCAAACGAAAAACAAGGCCCTAACCTTGAAATTTCTATTAGCCCAATCATATCTGGTTACAGGGACAAGGACACACTAAGGGTCCTGTTTTCAAATGATTACAACGATCTTGATGGAGTTGATACCAGTATCATATTTCCATTAAGTGAGGTTTCGCATGCTTCTTGGTTCAATATGGATATACATGAAAAAGTAGACAATAACCGAGAGAAGAAACCAGAAACAAACCGCAAGAAAAAACGTAAATATGGCAGGACTACGAATTGATAGTAAAATATCCGCAAAAGAGCCGTAAGAACCAACTTTAAATTTTATTCGTTATAAATCAACGCATTGCAAATATTCGGACACGGGTTCAACTCCCGCCAGCCAATCATGATTGGACGGTGTAAGGACAACACCAACAAAAACAGGAAGTTAGAAGTCTCAGCAAAACACCGACCAGACGGTGAGGAGACATAAAAGGATACGCAAAGGAGCCGCGGCTCCTGGTAACATGAAAGCCCACAGATGTGGGCTTTTTCGTTGATGGTCAGAACGACCAGTTCACACCAGCTACCGCGTTCCACGGGGATTCCACACCGGCACTATGGCTATACCCCACCCCAAGATGCCCGCTTAACGTACTGCTGAATGAGGCTTTAATACCTGCCTGGTATATTCCACGTCTGCCCGACAAATAATTGACGAAATTACCGTCACTATTCACTTTCACCCGGTTATCATCGACAAATTCTTTGCGCACAGCCGCCTTCAGCCACGGCTCAACTTCCATACCGTTCCCCAGACGCATGTTGTAACTCAGCGTTGCGCCCAGTTCACGATATATACTGCGGGTATCGACTGATTTCGATTTCATGCCATTGGATAAATGATATTCGGGGTTATCAGCGGTGAACCCCGTTAACGATGCATACGGCGTCAGGTTCCAGTTACCATCGGTAAATCGCATCCCGGTTTCAATGTGACCGCCCAGCCCGTTGCTGTGGTAACTGCCATTGGCGGCTCCACCGCTGCTCATTTTACCTGCTACGTTACTTTTAAAACGGTTCAGCTTCACGACACCGTCCAGATAGAAACCACTTTCATGTTCCCAACTGGCATAGCCGCCCAGAGAATAACTGCCCACACTGCCATGTCCTCCGCGATCAAAACCGATATGTGAATGGGAATAGCCCATAAAAGCGCCTAGCGTGGTAATTCCTTCAGGAATATCATTACGGCTGTCGATCCCCACTGTCATTCCGGTCAGCGTCTGCTCAAACCCGGCACCCGCATCGGTGGTGACATTATTACGGGTGTTATACGTCGCCCCCCAGACATTATTGTTGTGTGGACTCGCTTTCATTATGTTCAACCGCTCGCGAATACTGTTTAGCTCAGCATCAAATACCAACGGTAATGTTGCTGCCATATTGAGTACGGCTGCCGTAGAAGGCGTAATGCGTTTCTCCGGAACGGGTGTCGGCGTTGGATCGGGAGTAGGGTCTGGTTTTGGATTTGGGTCTGGCTTTGGATCGGGTTTTGGGTCTGGCTTTGGATTTGGGATGGGGTCCGGGTTGGGTTTGACATCATTGGTCAGGTTCCAGTTGCTGTTGCCGTCACTTTTCAGGACATACTCATAGGTCCCAAGATCAACGAAACCGCCGGTATTGCCCAGCGTAAACGAAGCATCCCCTCCCCCTGTTTTCACCAGCGTCATCGCGTCGTCAGACTGTGGGCTGACGCCGGTATCCTGAACAAAGATTTTAAAATTACCAGTGGCGTTGTTGTTGACGACCAGTTGATCGCCCCGGGAGCCTGCAACGTTGGTATGCAGGTAGAAATTACCGCTACCGGAAAGTTCATTGGTTGTCAGCGTATTGTAGATACCGTTAGTTGTGGCAGGCGCTGCTGTTTGTGCTGACAAATAAACATCACCGTCGTTGAGTAGCAAACTGTTTACTCTATATTCGCAGTTGCTGGTACCTGCACAGGAATTATTGCTGTTAAGCCAGACACTGCCCCGGCTGGCAGCCGTCAGGTCGGCAAGCGTGGTATCGACGCCATTTCCCAGAGTCAATGTCGCGCTATCGGTAATCCGGACCGCCCCTTCGAGTTTAACTGGCGTAACATTATCCCGTGGCGTCATTAACGACAGGCTTCCTGTCGCGCCACTGACCGATGCATCCGCCAGCGTACCTGCGTAGACGATTGCCGTACCGCCAGCGACCTGGAGATCTTCTGCCCGGGCCAGAGCCTGAAACTCATCTTTTGACCGCCCAAGGGTATATTGCCCGCCAGAGTTAACCTTTGTGGCGGAGTCCTGACCCAGGTTTTGCATTGCCCCACCCTTGCCAACCGTGGAGTCGCGAGCTTCGGTACCTGCTAATACCAATAAATTACCGCCATTTTCCAGCAACATATTGGTCGCTAAATTGCCGGAAATGGAAAAAGTACCGTACTGGTGAGTACCGCTGATTTCAATACCGTTAGCCGTGCTCGTCTGGAGAGCGGCACCGCTGTTCTGGACGATATCTGTCGCTTTGCCATTATCGTTGACTGTCAGCGTACCGCCTTCATTGATCTTTGTTTTTATTGCCTCTCCGTTAGCTGAAACTGTTTGTATTCCGCCGTCGTTAATTGTTGTCTCATTCGCCACACCCTCGACAATTTGTTCACCGCCGGTGAGCGTCGTGCCTGTCGCAGTGGCTTTTGTTTTGACGATCTCCCGTCCGCCCATATTGACCTGTGTTTTGTCAGAAGAGGTGTCTGACTCCACGGTTAACACGCCGCCATTTGCCAGCAGGATATTGTTCGCCGCACCCTGCTCGATGCTGAACGCGACGCCATCCGCGCGTGTTCCTGTGACCCGCGTCGCCCTGGTGGTTGCAACCAAAGCGCCCTGGCTACTCTGCTGTATCCCCGTTGCGCTGCCTTTCTCCCGCACATCGAGTGTGCCGCCGTCATTAAGCACCGAGTTTTCAGCCAGACCGCCCTCATTAACTACCTGTGAACCCCCATTAATAATGGAACCTTCCGCTGTCCCGTTTGCCATAATTTGTTGTAGGCCAGAGACGATATCGGTATTGATTGCCTTACCATAATTCTGAACGGTTTGCGTGCCACCATTGATGTGTGTTTTCTCTGTTGACCCACCATCAACAATTTGTTCACCACTTTCGATATTTGCTTCAGTGGCTAAACCATATACCGTTTGCTTGCCACCTTTGATATTTGCTTTATCAGAAGTGGCACTGGCATATATTGTTTGGGTGCCAGCACTATTGAGTACAGTGCCAACATCTTTTCCATAAACATCCATTTTGCCGTTGGCATTAATAATCGTGTCAACTGCGCGGGAACCAGTGACGACTGTTAATGAGCCAGCGTTTTCCAGCACTACATTTTTAGCTTCTGAATTCCTGATGTAGAAAGCATCACCATAACTGTTGGTTCCTTCGATAAGTGTTCCGGAGGTCGTGGAAGCAATTAATGCGCCGCCGGATTGTTGCTCAACATGCTTAGCCTCACCACCGTCCTGAACCTCCAGAACGCCGCCATTATTAAGTCTGGTGCTATCTGTTTTAGCCTCCTTCTGGACAATCAGCTTACCGCCAGTATCAATGGTAGTATTTTTCGCCGAGGTTTTAGCCACTACCGTCAGTTCGCCGGTATTTTCCAGCACAACATAATTAGCCTCCCCTCCGGTAATAGTGAAGTGAGAGAGCTTGTTGTATCCTTCGATATCAGTCCCTGCACCCGTGTTGGCAACTAAAGCACTGCCCGTCTCCTGGTTAACCCCATGTGCAATACCGCCGGTATAGACAATCAGCGAGCCTCCGGCGCTAATATTGCTGCCAATTGCCGTACCATCTTTCTCAACAACCTGCCGGCTCCCGGAGGATATAATTGTTGTGTCAGCTTTCCCGCCGCTTTTGATATTTTGCGTTCCGCTGTTGATATTGGTGCCTGTGGCTATGCCATAATTATTAATATTCTGTGTGCCACCATTAATTATGGTATTTGTCGCGTTTCCTGCAACATCCATAACCCCGCCATTATCTATTCGGGTCGCATCAGCTTTAGCATTGGTTAAAACTGACATTGTTCCTTTATCTTTAATAATCGTCTTGTTTGCCGAACCATATGCGTTTATGTCTAAATGACCACCGTTTTCCAGCAACACATTGTCTGCCACGTGATTGTGGATGGAGAATGCACCTTCACTATTCGTACCGCTCACCGTCGTACCGTTAGTGTTAGTTTTTAAAATTGCACCATCGTGCTGGGTAACATTTGTTGCCGTACCACCACTAACATCAAGCACGCCACCAGAATAAACTTCAATAACATCCGAGGTGCTGGTGTTATCAACAATTTGCGTGCCACCAGAATAGATATGCGTATTTTTTGCCGTTGACTTACTATTCAGAGACTGAGTTCCGCCTTCAATCGTCGTGTCCAGCGCACGGCTCTCATATACTCTTTGCTCACCGCCATTTTTAATGGTTGTTGTTTCTACTGTGCTCTGTTCAACATACTGTCGACCACCATTTATGGTTGTGTTCGTTGCCAGACTTCCTTGTACTACGTCCTGAGAGCCAGACTTATTTATCGTTGTACCATCAGCATGCCCTTGAACTTTTACTATCTGGCTACCACCATCAATGAGTATTCCATTCGCACTCCCTCCCTCTACGCGTGAAGCACCGCCCTTAATTGTCGTTCCATTGCTGATACCCCCTTTATAAACGTCCTGATTGCCACTCTCGATTGTCGTACCTGTGGAAATACCCCCGTCATGAATTGACTGTCTGCCACCGTTAATGGTTGTATTATTAGCCTGCCCCACAAAATTGTTATGACTTCCTATATCTTGATATCCACCAGATTCAATAAGACTTCCATTAGATACCCCGCCATGAACATTCTGCTGGCCATGGTTGATAATATGAGTGTTATTTGTTGTACCTCGTTCATCCACTTTTTGGTTGCCATCTACAGTCTCATCGTTTACCACACCAATAACATTAGTAGTGAAGGCAGCCATCCCGGGCGGGGCATATATCAAGGCAGATATCAATAAGGAAAGTACTGAGCGGCGACAATAATAGGGACTGGTCCTGTTCATAAATTTCATCCTCTGAAAAGTGAATACTGAGTAGCGTTTAAGCGACCTTAGCTTTGCTGCAACATCAGCCCACAGGCACCAGACCAGGGGATTCATCCTGAAGAGACAGCGCAAGTGTATTGTGTTCACCGCTCATCAAAGACATCATGATGAAATGATGATATTCCGCATAAGAATGAGGCATTTTTTAAACGCAGTGCGCTGAAGTGTGGTTGGATAAAAAAGTCAATCCATTCAGGAAATACGGGCGTATTTTTTTCTTTCGACAATGAGGCCGTTGGCAAAATAAAATGATTTACATAATCGTTTCTGATGAATATCTTCTGCTCACATAAAAATCACACAATAACTTTGAGATCGCAGATTGTTTTACTTTTACAGCATTCGTCCCCCCATTGTTGGGCAAATATAGATTGGGCCAGAGCACGAAAGTTAATACCACGTTCGCACAGCTCCTCCAACAGCACGACAAGATGCCACATACTGCGCCCCAGTCGGTTCAGTTTACAGACTAGCAGTGCGTTCCCTGCCGATGATGTCCTGACCAGTTTTTTCAGTCCGGACCTCCTGCCACGGTTTTACGTTGAAGTGGTAACCCTGAGCACGCAGTTCTTCAGTCAGGCGTGGTGCACCGTAACGCTGTTATTGCTGGGTAAGATCAAAAAACTTTCAGGCAGCTAAGGAAAGTTGAACCAGACATTAGATGAAATATTTCAACCAATTACAGCACCAATTCAGTCACTGCCAGCCCACCAAATAAATCAAGGGGTTACATGAAAACGTAGCCCCTTTTTCTTTGGTAGTGACACTAAAATGGATGTAGTGTGAAGAATAATCCCGTTTACTCAATCAATAATACATATTGTTTCAATCTACGTTATTATCTCTTTGTAAAAATTGCCATTTATTAATCATTGAAAACTGCTTTTAGAACTTGATACAACGGGACTAGTCACAACAGGACTATTCTCAACGGGATCATCCTCAGAGGAACTATCATCAAAGTCATCATCCATAAATAAAATATCATCGAATGGTGCCACGCCCGTGATGAGTTTTATTTTATTATTACGATCAGTCAATACTCCACTTAAACCGTTTTCGCTCACAGGTTTTAATGATTTTTCATTACTCTTGTTGTAAGCAGGCGCATTAAAAATACACGGAGTATCAACATCAAACAATGACATTCCCCAGTTCACATATTGAATATCATAGTTACTGAAGTTCTGTCCAGAAAAGAAGCACCCCTTAAAATCCAATCCACGTAAATTATATAAACCACCCTCTTCTTTTTGGAGAGTAATGTTAATTTTGGCTATCTCCCGGACATCATCGCCATTTTTGTATTTGAATACCGTTTCAAGATGTTCTCCAGACAGCTTGACTTCAGGAAATAATTTGAAATCAAAGCCTATATTATTATGTGTCAACGTAGATGAACAAAAAATGGAAAAAGCTTGCAGTGCTGAATTATAGCTATCGATTTTATCTTGAGGCTGAGCTCTTGGTAAAAACTTATAGCAACACTCATAAAAATTAAACAGAAGCTCTGAAGACCTTGTATTTTTATCAAATAATACCCCCTTGAACTCATTCACAAACGCATCTTTTTTTTCTTGAATATCTATGGGGTGTTCCTTTGACTCTGACAAAGATGAAATCTCATCTATTTTGTTTTCATATGAATTACGTGATTCCATACAGACATTTGGCGGCGTTTCTAAAATAACACTACGCGTACTACTTGGCTTAAGTAAACCAACATGAAAATCACTTTTTCTTATATTATCGAAAAGGTTCTATTCATTTCTTTTAGCGCATTCAAAAAACTGATCGGCATTATTTTTATTCGATAATTTTTTAGTTTCAGAAAACACATTTTCATTGTTTTCCAGCTTTAGTTTAATGAGAAGATTTTCCCAGACCTGCTTGCTTAAACATATTACGTCAGGCTCACCAGAACTAACTAACTCGTGATTATTATTAAAGTGTACGTTGAATACCTTTAAGTTATTTTCACCAACTTCATATTTAATACGTTTTAATTGTTCTCCAGCTCCCATAATGACAAAGGCGTTGCCTTCTTGATATATACATTCAGACATCATTTTTTGTAAAGTTTCAAGAGCACCGCGATACGTCTCTGATGCAGCTTCCTTACAAATTAATTTTAAAATACTATGAGCTAGTAGCTCCATGTGTTTAGAAGATTTATTTTCATTATAACTTCCACTACCCAAAACTGCGCTAGCGTTAAATCCGTTGCTTTTACTAACTAACATTGTCTATTCCTCAATTAATGTCTACATGGCTATTTTTAATGTTATTACTGTTTGTCACTATAAAAAAACGCTCATTTGAGACAATTACTGACATTAACTGCTTCACTTGCTACGCATGGAACTTTTAATTAAATTAGCACAGGAATGTTAAATTTAATAAACAAAAGGTTATTTCGCTGTATGATAAAAAAAACCGTTATAATTTATTAGTGAAAATCGTTTTTCAAGTGTTAGAAATTTATATCTCAATAGCGTTGGTTAATGAGCATAGCCACGCTCCTGTAACGCTCACAAAACTCATCTGCCTGCGGCGGGTGTTCTGGTCAGTAGTAGATGTTTAAGGCGTGGCAGAGACATTTCATCCTTACTCTACGGCATTGTTCTACATACATTGGTTGTGGTACTCACTTATCATCAGTGAGCGAACAGAGAATAGTTCAGTGATTTGAGTAATTAACCTGATTAAATGAAGGGGTATAATAAATGATAATACTCTGGCTTTATCGTTAATTACTTAATTCCACATGTAAGCAATTTGCCCGCTTGGCATAGCAGGCATTTTTTCCAGGTACTTTTGAATGAGTACTGATGGATAAATACATTGCAGTGGCGTGCCACGTACCAAAACACCAGCCCTCATTCGAAACCACCCACCGCACTTCTTCCTTGAAATGGCGTTAGTCATGAAATATAGACCGCCATCGAGTACCCCTTGTACCCTTAACTCTTCCTGATACGTAAATAATGATTTGGTGGCCCTTGCTGGACTTGAACCAGCGACCAAGCGATTATGAGTCGCCTGCTCTAACCACTGAGCTAAAGGGCCTTGAGTGTGCAATAACAATACTTATAAACCACGCAATAAACATGATGATCATATGATGTAAATAACAGATTTTTATGCGTTCCCATTCACCTTGGGTCGTGATTACACGCGACATAAAACCCGACACCGCCTCCATTCGCAAAGTCGATACTCGCAGTCAACAAGCAAATGTTAATAATTAGCACTATCTATAGTTATCATCGATTCAATGATACTTTGTAATGATTTTGTATCTAATAATATAACTTTATTACATTAGCTGAAGAGTTTTCGCATCATTATGATATCTGTTACTTTTCACTCCATAAAAATAAACTTCGTATAGCAATATATTCTTTCATAGATCTTATTCTGCTAATCATTAGTTTCGTATGAGCGATTTTTGACAGTTGCCTCTCCAGACCACATCGATAATTAATAAAACAGATTTAAGCATTATCCTTTTCCATATAAATATTGGATAAAAGTAGGACATCTGTTTGCAATTACTTTCACAACAATTAAACATTTTTATGTTTCCGTATACATCATATTACTCTACCATTAGAGGAACTTTATTATGTTTTCTATAAAACCAGGACCCAGAAATTTACCTATCGACAACCCCACATTGTTATCATGGAACATTACTGACGGGGATCTAAATTCCAAATTAAATACATTAGAATATCTAAACTGTATAACAAATATTATTAATTCTTGTGGAGTTTACCCTCAAGGATTAAAAGACAGAGAAATTATATCAACTTTTCACGCAGAAAAAGTTATTAATGATCTGTTAAAAAACGATTATAAAATTTCCCTTTCTCCAGATACAACTTACCGAGAGTTGAATAAAGCAGCACAGCGTAGCATTACAGCGCCAGACAGGATAGGAGAAAGAAAAACATAGGTTTATCAACGAGATACAATGATTGAAAGAGGTGATAACAGCGGTGTTTATCAGTATGGTCGTGCTGAACATTTCACCCACATTATATCTGACAAACCTTCCCCAAAAGATAAATATGTTGCATATGCTATTAACATTCCTGACTATGAGCTGGCAGCCGATGTATATAATATTAACGTGACGTCACCTTCCGGACAGCAAGAAACATTTAAAATATTAATCAATCTAGAACATCTACGGCAAACACTTGAGCGTAAATCTCTTACTGCTGTTCAGAAATCACAATGTGAAATCATCACCCCCAAAAAACCTGGCGAAGCGATTCTTCATGCTTTTAATGCCACCTACCAGCAGATCAGAGAAAATATGTCTGAATTTGCACGTTGTCATTATGGGTATATACAAATCCCTCCAGTGACAACTTTCCGCGCCGACGGACCAGAAACTCCCGAAGAAGAAAAGGGTTACTGGTTTCATGCTTATCAACCCGAAGATCTTTGTACCATCCATAATCCAATGGGAGATTTGCAGGATTTTATTGCATTGGTTAAAGATGCTAAAAAATTTGGTATCGATATCATTCCTGATTATACCTTTAACTTTATGGGAATTGGGGGTAGTGGTAAAAATGACCTGGATTATCCCTCTGCTGATATACGAGCGAAGATCAGTAAAGATATAGAAGGTGGTATCCCTGGCTATTAGCAAGGTCAGGTTTTGATTCCATTCATTAAAGATCCAGTAACAAAAGAACGTAAACAAATCCATCCAGAAGATATACATCTCACTGCAAAAGACTTCGAAGCAAGTAAAGATAACATCTCTAAGGATGAATGGGAAAACCTCCATGCATTAAAAGAAAAGCGTTTAAATGGAATGCCTAAAACAACACCCAAAAGTGACCAGGTTATTATGTTGCAAAATCAATACGTTCGTGAAATGCGAAAATATGGCGTACGAGGTTTACGTTATGATGCGGCAAAACACTCAAAACATGAACAAATAGAAAGATCAATAACCCCACCGCTTAAAAATTATAATGAGCGGTTACACAATACTAACTTATTTAACCCAAAATATCATAAAAAAGCCGTTATGAATTACATGGAATATCTGGTAACTTGTCAGTTGGATGAACAACAAATGTCATCACTGCTTTATGAAAGAGATGATTTAAGCGCCATTGATTTTTCATTGCTCATGAAAACGATAAAAGCCTTTTCATTTGGTGGAGATCTTCAAACCCTTGCATCAAAACCGGGTTCCACAATCTCAAGTATCCCATCAGAAAGACGGATATTGATTAACATTAACCACGATTTTCCTAACAATGGTAATCTTTTCAATGACTTTCTATTTAACCATCAACAAGATGAACAATTAGCAATGGCATATATAGCCGCTCTGCCGTTCAGCAGGCCTTTAGTTTACTGGGATGGCCAAGTATTAAAATCAACGACTGAAATTAAAAATTATGATGGGTCCACGCGTGTCGGCGGTGAGGCGTAGCTTAATAAAGGTTGCTCTACCTATCAGCAGCTCTACAATGAATTCCACGCATTATATATAGATAAAGCAGGAATATGGAGCGCATTTGAGGGTATATCTGCAACTAAAAACGTTCTGGCCTTTAGTCGTGGGGATTCTGTGAACATTAATCACTCTCCTCATGATGGACTAGTTATAATAAATAAAGGAAACGAAGAAGTTGAAGGTACCTGGCCTAACAAATTGCAACCTGGAATATACAAAAACATGGGGAGTAATAGCGTTAACATTATTATTAATAATACCCGAAAAATTATCCCCCCTGGTAAAGTATTTACGCTTAGAGGCGGAACTCTAAATATCAATATTCCTGGGCGTAGCGCTCTTCTTTTAGGGAAAACAGGAGAACCGCCGAACTATCTCTATTTATAATTTAATGTTATATCTGCCCCGATAAAACGGGGCAGATAATATGTTTAGTTTACTAACGGTCATTTTGCAGTGAAGCCATTTACTGTTTTTTATCGACCAGATAATCTGTTCTCTAATGTTAACTCCCCCTAACCTGTTGCTTTAGTTATTCATTTCCTGTCTCACTTTGCCTTAATACCCTACGTTAAATGTTACTAATTTGTTGCTTTTGATCACAATAAGAAAACAATATGTCGCTTTTGTGCGCATTTTTCAGAAATGTAGATATTTTTAGATTATGGCTACGAAATGAGCATCGCCATGTCACCCTACATCTCATAAGAGGATCGCTTCTGATGAATGCACTGACCGCCGTACAAAATAACGCTGTCGATTCAGGCCAGGACTATAGCGGATTCACCCTCACCCCGTCGGCGCAATCCCCGCGTCTGCTGGAACTCACCTTCACCGAACAGACGACCAAACAGTTTCTTGAGCAGGTTGCCGAGTGGCCCGTGCAGGCGCTGGAGTACAAATCGTTTCTGCGTTTTCGGGTAGCCAAAATTCTTGACGATCTATGTGCGAACCAGCTGCAACCATTGCTGTTGAAGACGTTGCTAAACCGCGCTGAAGGTGCGTTGTTGATCAATGCGGTGGGTGTCGATGATGTGAAGCAAGCGGATGAGATGGTGAAGCTGGCGACGGCGGTGGCGCATCTGATTGGCCGTTCCAATTTCGATGCGATGAGCGGTCAGTATTACGCGCGTTTTGTAGTGAAAAATGTCGATAACTCAGACAGCTATCTGCGCCAGCCGCACCGCGTGATGGAGCTACACAACGACGGCACGTATGTCGAAGAGATAACCGATTACGTGCTGATGATGAAAATCGACGAGCAAAACATGCAGGGCGGAAATTCGCTGCTGCTGCATCTCGATGACTGGGAACATCTCGACAACTATTTCCGCCACCCGCTGGCGCGTCGCCCGATGCGCTTTGCCGCGCCGCCGAGTAAAAACGTCAGCAAAGATGTTTTTCATCCGGTGTTCGACGTCGATCAACAGGGTCGCCCGGTGATGCGCTATATCGACCAGTTCGTCCAGCCGAAAGACTTCGAAGAAGGCGTGTGGTTGAGCGAGCTTTCCGACGCCATTGAAACCAGCAAAGGCATTCTTTCTGTGCCCGTTCCCGTTGGCAAATTCCTGTTGATTAACAACCTGTTCTGGCTGCACGGTCGCGACCGCTTTACTCCGCACCCGGATCTGCGCCGTGAACTGATGCGCCAGCGTGGCTATTTCGCTTACGCCTCTAACCACTACCAGACGCATCAGTAAGCGCAAAGGAATTGAGCGGATGTATGATTTTGTGATTATTGGCGGCGGCATCATCGGCATGTCGACCGCCATGCAACTGATTGATGTCTATCCGGACGCCCGCATTGCGTTGCTGGAAAAAGAGTCCGGCCCGGCCTGTCACCAGACGGGCCACAACAGCGGCGTGATCCATGCCGGGGTCTATTACACGCCCGGCAGCCTGAAGGCGCAGTTTTGCCTGGCGGGAAACCGCGCCACCAAAGCCTTTTGCGATCAAAACGGCATTCGCTACGACAACTGCGGCAAGATGCTGGTTGCCACGTCCGATCTCGAAATGGAACGGATGCGCGCCTTATGGGAACGCACAGCGGCGAACGGTATCGAGCGCGAATGGCTTAACGCCGACGAACTGCGCGAGCGCGAACCGAATATCACCGGGCTCGGCGGCATTTTTGTGCCGTCCAGCGGCATTGTCAGCTACCGCGACGTGACGGCGGCGATGGCAAAAATCTTCCAGTCCAGAGGCGGTGAAATTATCTATAACGCCGAAGTCAGCGGGCTTAATGAGCATAAAAACGGCGTGGTGATACGTACCCGTCAGGGCGGCGAATATGAAGCATCAACGCTGATTAGCTGTTCCGGGCTGATGGCTGACCGGCTGGTGAAAATGCTCGGACTCGAACCGGGCTTTATCATCTGCCCGTTCCGTGGCGAGTATTTCCGCCTTGCGCCGGAGCATAACCAGATTGTTAACCACCTGATTTACCCCATTCCCGACCCGGCAATGCCGTTTTTGGGCGTTCATCTCACCCGCATGATCGACGGCAGCGTGACCGTCGGGCCAAACGCGGTGCTGGCTTTCAAACGCGAAGGCTATCGCAAGCGCGACTTCTCATTTAGCGACACGCTGGAGATTTTGGGCTCGTCGGGGATTCGCCGGGTGCTGCAAAACCATCTACGCTCAGGACTGGGCGAGATGAAAAACTCGCTGTGCAAAAGCGGCTATCTGCGGCTGGTGCAAAAGTATTGTCCCCGGCTTTCGTTAAGCGATCTCCAGCCCTGGCCCGCCGGTGTGCGGGCGCAGGCGGTATCGCCGGACGGCAAGCTGATTGACGATTTTCTGTTTGTCACCACCCCGCGCACGATCCACACCTGCAATGCGCCCTCCCCGGCAGCGACATCAGCAATTCCTATTGGTGCGCATATTGTCAGCAAGGTACAAACGCTGTTGGCAAGCCAGAGTAACCCCGGACGCACGCTGCGAGCGGCACGTAGTGTGGATGCCTTACACGCCGCATTTAATCAATAACCTTTGAAAACAGGATGTAGCGATGAAACTTAACGACAGTAACTTATTCCGCCAGCAGGCGTTGATTAACGGGGAATGGCTGGACGCCAACAATGGTGAAGCCATCGACGTCACCAATCCGGCGAACGGCGACAAGCTGGGTAGCGTGCCGAAAATGGGCGCGGATGAAACCCGCGCCGCTATCGACGCCGCCAACCGCGCCCTGCCCGCCTGGCGCGCGCTCACCGCCAAAGAACGCGCCACCATTCTGCGCAACTGGTTCAATTTGATGATGGAGCATCAGGACGATTTAGCGCGCCTGATGACCCTCGAACAGGGTAAACCACTGGCCGAAGCGAAAGGCGAAATCAGCTACGCCGCCTCCTTTATTGAGTGGTTTGCCGAAGAAGGCAAACGCATTTATGGCGACACCATTCCTGGTCATCAGGCCGATAAACGCCTGATTGTTATCAAGCAGCCGATTGGCGTCACCGCGGCTATCACGCCGTGGAACTTCCCGGCGGCGATGATTACCCGCAAAGCCGGTCCGGCGCTGGCAGCAGGCTGCACCATGGTGCTGAAGCCCGCCAGTCAGACGCCGTTCTCTGCGCTGGCGCTGGCGGAGCTGGCGATCCGCGCGGGCGTTCCGGCTGGGGTATTTAACGTGGTCACCGGTTCGGCGGGCGCGGTCGGTAACGAACTGACCAGTAACCCGCTGGTGCGCAAACTGTCGTTTACCGGTTCGACCGAAATTGGCCGCCAGTTAATGGAACAGTGCGCGAAAGACATCAAGAAAGTGTCGCTGGAGCTGGGCGGTAACGCGCCGTTTATCGTCTTTGACGATGCCGACCTCGACAAAGCCGTGGAAGGCGCGCTGGCCTCGAAATTCCGCAACGCCGGGCAAACCTGCGTCTGCGCCAACCGCCTGTATGTGCAGGACGGCGTGTATGACCGTTTTGCCGAAAAATTGCAGCAGGCAGTGAGCAAACTGCACATCGGCGACGGGCTGGATAACGGCGTCACCATCGGGCCGCTGATCGATGAAAAAGCGGTAGCAAAAGTGGAAGAGCATATTGCCGATGCGCTGGAGAAAGGCGCGCGCGTGGTTTGCGGCGGTAAAGCGCACGAACGCGGCGGCAACTTCTTCCAGCCGACCATTCTGGTGGACGTTCCGGCCAACGCCAAAGTGTCGAAAGAAGAGACGTTCGGCCCCCTCGCCCCGCTGTTCCGCTTTAAAGATGAAGCTGATGTGATTGCGCAAGCCAATGACACCGAGTTTGGCCTTGCCGCCTATTTCTACGCCCGTGATTTAAGCCGCGTCTTCCGCGTGGGCGAAGCGCTGGAGTACGGCATCGTCGGCATCAATACCGGCATTATTTCCAATGAAGTGGCCCCGTTCGGCGGCATCAAAGCCTCGGGTCTGGGTCGTGAAGGTTCGAAGTATGGCATCGAAGATTACTTAGAAATCAAATATATGTGCATCGGTCTTTAACTGGAGAATGCGAATGAACAGCAATAAAGAGTTAATGCAGCGCCGCAGTCAGGCGATTCCCCGTGGCGTTGGGCAAATTCACCCGATTTTCGCTGACCGCGCGGAAAACTGCCGGGTGTGGGACGTTGAAGGCCGTGAGTATCTTGATTTCGCGGGCGGGATTGCGGTGCTCAATACCGGGCACCTGCATCCGAAGGTGGTGGCCGCGGTGGAAGCGCAGTTGAAAAAACTGTCGCACACCTGCTTCCAGGTGCTGGCTTACGAGCCGTATCTGGAGCTGTGCGAGATTATGAATCAGAAGGTGCCGGGCGATTTCGCCAAGAAAACGCTGCTGGTTACGACCGGTTCCGAAGCGGTGGAAAACGCGGTAAAAATCGCCCGCGCCGCCACCAAACGTAGCGGCACCATCGCTTTTAGCGGCGCGTATCACGGGCGCACGCATTACACGCTGGCGCTGACCGGCAAGGTGAATCCGTACTCTGCGGGCATGGGGCTGATGCCGGGTCATGTTTATCGCGCGCTTTATCCTTGCCCGCTGCACGGCATAAGCGAGGATGACGCTATCGCCAGCATCCACCGGATCTTCAAAAATGATGCCGCGCCGGAAGATATCGCCGCCATCGTGATTGAGCCGGTTCAGGGCGAAGGCGGTTTCTACGCCTCGTCGCCAGCCTTTATGCAGCGTTTACGCGCTCTGTGTGACGAGCACGGGATCATGCTGATTGCCGATGAAGTGCAGAGCGGCGCGGGGCGTACCGGCACGCTGTTTGCGATGGAGCAGATGGGCGTTGCGCCGGATCTTACCACCTTTGCGAAATCGATCGCGGGCGGCTTCCCGCTGGCGGGCGTCACCGGGCGCGCGGAAGTAATGGATGCCGTCGCTCCAGGCGGTCTGGGCGGCACCTATGCGGGTAACCCGATTGCCTGCGTGGCTGCGCTGGAAGTGTTGAAGGTGTTTGAGCAGGAAAATCTGCTGCAAAAAGCCAACGATCTGGGGCAGAAGTTGAAAGACGGATTGCTGGCGATAGCCGAAAAACACCCGGAGATCGGCGACGTACGCGGGCTGGGGGCGATGATCGCCATTGAGCTGTTTGAAGACGGCGATCACAACAAGCCGGACGCCAAACTCACCGCCGAGATCGTGGCTCGCGCCCGCGATAAAGGCCTGATTCTTCTCTCCTGCGGCCCGTATTACAACGTGCTGCGCATCCTTGTACCGCTCACCATTGAAGACGCTCAGATCCGTCAGGGTCTGGAGATCATCAGCCAGTGTTTTGATGAGGCGAAGCAGTAGCGCCGCTCCTATGCCGGAGGCGACGCTGCGCGTCTTGTCCGGCCTACGGGGATCCAGGTCGGATAAGGCGTTTACGCCGCATCCGACAATCTGTACGTGAACAGGAAGAAATCTATGTTGGCCGGGTAAGGCGGAGCCGCTCTCCGGCAAAAAGAATCAATAACAATTATACGCGTGACCCGGCGCGGGAAATGTCGGGGCGCTCTCCCAAGTGACACACTTTCGAGAGGATTCAGGATGGGGCAATCATCGCAACCACATGAGTTAGGCGGCGGGCTGAAGTCACGCCACGTCACCATGTTGTCTATTGCCGGTGTTATCGGCGCAAGTCTGTTTGTCGGTTCCAGCGTCGCCATCGCCGAAGCGGGCCCGGCGGTATTACTGGCCTATCTGTTCGCCGGGCTACTGGTGGTTATGATTATGCGGATGTTGGCGGAAATGGCGGTTGCCACGCCCGATACCGGTTCGTTTTCCACCTATGCCGATAAAGCCATTGGTCGCTGGGCGGGCTATACCATCGGCTGGTTGTACTGGTGGTTTTGGGTACTGGTTATCCCGCTGGAAGCCAACATCGCCGCCATGATCCTGCACTCATGGGTTCCAGGCATTCCCATCTGGTTATTTTCCCTCGTCATTACCCTCGCCTTAACTGGCAGTAACTTATTAAGCGTTAAAAACTACGGCGAATTTGAGTTCTGGCTGGCGCTGTGCAAAGTCATCGCTATCCTGGCCTTTATTTTCCTTGGTGCAGTCGCAATTAGCGGTTTTTACCCGTATGCCGAAGTGAGCGGGATCTCAAGATTGTGGGATAGCGGCGGCTTTATGCCCAACGGTTTCGGTGCGGTATTAAGCGCGATGTTGATCACCATGTTCTCGTTTATGGGCGCAGAAATTGTCACCATTGCCGCCGCGGAATCCGACACGCCGGAAAAACATATTGTCCGCGCCACCAACTCGGTTATCTGGCGTATTTCTATCTTCTATTTATGTTCTATTTTTGTCGTCGTGGCATTAATTCCGTGGAATATGCCCGGACTAAAAGCCGTCGGTTCTTATCGCTCGGTACTGGAATTGCTCAATATTCCCCATGCGAAATTAATCATGGACTGCGTGATATTACTTTCCGTAACCAGTTGCCTGAACTCGGCGCTGTATACCGCGTCAAGGATGCTCTACTCCTTAAGTCGTCGCGGTGATGCTCCCGCGGTAATGGGTAAAATCAACCGCAGTAAAACCCCGTACGTGGCGGTGTTACTCTCCACCGGCGCGGCATTCTTAACGGTGGTGGTGAACTATTACGCGCCTGCGAAGGTATTTAAATTTCTGATCGACAGCTCCGGCGCTATCGCCCTGCTGGTTTATTTAGTCATCGCCGTTTCACAGTTGCGGATGCGCAAAATTCTGCGAGCAGAAGGAAGCGAAATTCGCTTGCGAATGTGGCTTTATCCGTGGCTCACCTGGCTAGTCATCGGCTTTATTACCTTTGTGTTGGTAGTGATGCTATTCCGTCCGGCGCAACAGTTAGAAGTGATCTCCACCGGCTTATTAGCGATAGGGATTATCTGTACCGTGCCAATTATGGCTCGCTGGAAAAAGCTGGTATTGTGGCAAAAAACACCCGTTCATAATACGCGCTGATCATGATCAGGAGTCACACCATGACCATTACGTCTCTGGATGGCTATCGCTGGCTGAAGAACGATATTATTCGCGGTAATTTTCAACCGGATGAAAAATTACGAATGAGTTTGCTGACATCGCGTTATGCACTTGGCGTTGGGCCGTTACGGGAAGCTCTTTCGCAACTGGTGGCGGAACGGCTGGTCACGGTGGTGAATCAAAAAGGGTATCGGGTGGCGTCTATGTCAGAGCAGGAGCTGCTCGATATTTTCGACGCCCGCGCCAATATGGAAGCGATGTTAGTGAGTCTGGCGATTGCCCGCGGTGGCGATGAGTGGGAGGCAGACGTTCTCGCAAAAGCGCATCTGCTGAGTAAGCTTGAGGCCTGTGACGCCAGCGAGAAAATGCTTGATGAGTGGGATCTGCGTCATCAGGCGTTTCATACGGCAATTGTGGCGGGCTGTGGTTCTCACTATTTGCTGCAAATGCGTGAACGGTTGTTTGATCTGGCGGCGCGTTATCGATTTATCTGGCTGCGGCGAACGGTGCTTTCGGTGGAAATGCTGGAGGATAAACACGATCAGCACCAGACCCTGACTGCGGCGGTACTGGCGCGAGATACCGCGCGCGCCAGTGAGTTAATGCGCCAGCATTTACTGACGCCAATTCCCATTATCCAGCAGGCGATGGCTGGCAATTAACTACTCTTCCGGAATACGCAACACTTGCCCCGGATAAATTTTATCCGGGCTTTTTAGCATCGGTTTATTCGCTTCGAAGATTTTATTGTACAGATTAGCGTTACCGTAGACCTGTTTGGAAATGGCACTCAGAGTGTCGCCAGACTTAACGGTATAAAACTGGCTGGCAGTGGCTGGTGTCGCCGTTTTCACCTGATCATCGACACTGGCAATACCGGAAATATTCCCCACCGCAACAAGGATTTTCTCCTTCGCCTCCTGACTCAGGCCGTCACCAGTGACCGTCGCTTTGCCGTCGGCAATTTGAATATTCACTTTATCGGCATCCGGTATACCGGTTTTGTTCAGATGCTCCTGCACCTTCTTCGCCTGATCGTCTTTATCGTGCTGACCTGTAACCGCGTCCCAGAGTTTTTCTCCGGCATCTTTCACAAAATTGAACAGACCCATAGCTACCTCATTCGTTAACGGAAACACTCAGAAAGTGTAGCAGAGGAACGCGGCGCGTTAACGCCGCGGGGATGAGCACAGGTTTAATCGCGGGTTTGCACCCAGAACGCGTGAATCAAACCGGGGATATACCCAAGCAGTGTCAACAGAATATTAATAATGAACGCCCAACCGAACCCTTTACCGAGCAGCACGCCGAGCGGCGGCAGAATGATGGTGATGACGATTCTCCAGAAACCCATATGTACTCCCTATAAGAAAATTACTCATTGTTTAAAAAGAGATTTTATCTCTTAAGCGTAGTAATTTTAGCGGAGCCTGCCAGTTTCAGCTTACGCTTTTACTCTCATTTACGCTGCTGAGGCTGGTATATGTTGCATTTTTAGTTTAGAGTTTACTTAATTTAGAAAATACTTAAATAAATATGACTGAACTCGCGCAATTACAGGCCAGTGCCGAACAGGCAGCGGCCTTATTGAAAGCAATGAGCCACCCTAAACGATTGCTGATTCTGTGCATGCTTAGCGGTTCCCCCGGCACCAGCGCGGGAGAGCTGACGCGCATTACCGGACTGAGTGCCTCTGCGACATCACAGCATCTCGCTCGTATGCGGGACGAAGGGCTTATCGACAGCCAACGGGATGCCCAACGCATTCTATATTCCATTAAAAATGAGGCGGTAAATGCCATTATCGCCACCCTGAAAAATGTCTATTGTCCGTAAGGAGTCACTATGGCTTTGACAACCATTTCGCCGCATGATGCACAAGAATTAATCGCACGCGGCGCAAAGTTAATCGATATTCGTGATGCTGATGAATATCTTCGTGAACATATTCCTGAAGCAGATCTGGCTCCATTATCCGTGCTGGAACAGTCAGGTCTTCCGGCTAAATTACGTCACGAGCAAATTATATTCCACTGCCAGGCAGGTAAACGCACCAGTAATAATGCCGATAAATTAGCAGCGATTGCCGCCCCCGCAGAAATCTTTTTACTCGAAGATGGGATTGATGGCTGGAAAAAAGCAGGATTGCCAGTAGCGGTAAATAAATCTCAACCCTTGCCGTTAATGCGCCAGGTGCAGATCGCTGCGGGTGGTTTAATATTAATCGGCGTTGTACTGGGTTATACCGTAAATAGCGGTTTCTTCTTATTAAGTGGCTTTGTTGGTGCCGGGTTACTGTTTGCAGGAATCAGCGGTTTTTGTGGAATGGCAAGGTTGTTAGATAAGATGCCGTGGAACCAACGAGCTTGAGAAGCGACGCCGGACGCGCCCTAGCAGCGACATCCGGCCTCAGTAATTAGATCAGGAAATCGTCGAGAGATTTACCTTCTCCCAGCGCCTGAGCAATTGGCTTCGGTGTACGGCCCTGACCGGTCCAGGTTTTAGTTTCACCGTTAACATCGGTGAATTTATATTTCGCCGGACGCGGCTGGCGTTTTTTACCAGCGCGTGGTGCAGCAGCAGAGCTATTACCCAATAACTCTTCCGGGTTAATTCCGTCAGCTTTCATCAGCTCCAGCCAGGTGCTAATTTTTTCCTGGCGCTCTGCCAGTTCACGCTGCTGCTGTTCTTCTTCTTCACGTCTTTCTTTAGTGACAACCCTGAATTTTTCGAGCATTTCTTCAAGAACGTCAATGGAGAATTCGCGAGCCATCGCACGGAGGGTGCGAATGTTATTTAAACTTTGTAACATTACGGACATAATAAAGAAAACCTTTTAACGCCAAAACAAAAAAAGTATTTCGTCGCGTAGTGTAAGCGATCACTTATTATATTTCCACAAAATTTAATCTATTTACAGTCCTGCGCGAGATTATTTCAGCTGTTATTTTCTGAAACTCTCAGAATAATTTCAAGATTATATATTAGCCATTTTGATGAGTAATTTAGATTATTGGTGAACAGAGCGGCGCTCTCTGCTCGCTAATTCCGCAAGCCTGACAAAATCAAAGTGAATAAAAATGCAATATAACAGAATAAAAGAAAACATCCATCACTGGTGCTTTCTGCTGTTAATGTACATTGTCTGGCATAAAAAATGCTGAAAATGACCCAGCTACTACATACACCGAATTCTCTACGCTTATAGCGTTACCTCACCCCCAAACTTTCATTAGTGATATTAAAGGTAAGGCCATATCTAATTGATTTAATTAAAAATAAATCATATCGGCATGTAAAAATCCACAATGTACAAAAAACGAGCCGTTACGGAATATTTTATCTACAAAAACTGACTAAATAAAAATTTTTCACTAATTGATTAGTCATAGCCAGCGATATACGCTATGCGAAAATGCAGATGGCAATGAGATCCACTGCTTTCATCTCCATTAACATCCCATTACGCTTTTATTAAGGAGCATTAGCATGTTCTCACCGCAGTCACGCTTGCGTCATGCAGTTGCAGATACGTTCGCGATGGTTGTTTACTGTTCTGTCGTGAACATGTGTATTGAAGTTTTCCTCTCCGGAATGAGCTTCGAACAGTCTTTTTATTCCAGATTGGTAGCGATTCCGGTGAACATCTTAATTGCATGGCCATACGGTATGTACCGTGATCTGTTTATGCGCGCGGCACGCAAAGTTAGCCCGTCGGGCTGGATAAAAAATCTGGCGGATATCCTGGCTTATGTGACGTTCCAGTCACCGGTGTATGTGGCGATCTTGTTAGTGGTGGGCGCAGACTGGCATCAGATTATGGCGGCGGTCAGTTCAAACATCGTTGTTTCGATGTTGATGGGGGCGGTTTATGGCTACTTCCTCGATTATTGCCGCCGACTGTTTAAAGTCAGCCGTTACCAGCAGGTAAAAGCCTGACTCTTCTTTTCGCGACTGGCATCGCCAGTCGCGTCTTTAACTGGCTTCGCCAAATAAACCATTCAAATAACGTTCAAGCGCAACACGCGAACTAAAGCCATGCGGGATACCGTAATGCTCGTGTCGCTCGCCTGCTAAATAGAGCGGAAATTGCTGGTAATGATCGCAAGTTTTAATATCGGAAGCGGGTTCAGCCAGTGTCGAACTGCGTTCTTTTAATGTTGGATGAATTACCAGAGCGGTACGTCCCATTCGCGCTTCGCGATTAACATAGACATAATTTTCCCCACGGCGGTAACCATACGCTTTCTGGGTTACCACATCGACAGTAAAACCGACTTTTTCAAGTACGCGCGCCACCTCGTCTGGTCGTAAATACATATTTGATCCTCGTTATTATCAACCGCGGGCCTACCTTACCTGATTGCGCATTCACAACGCTTTCAGAAAAGTCCATAAAGCCGCGATGAACCTCAGTTAAGAAAATTATGGTCTACACTGAAAATTACATCGAATTCTAATGGGGGATCATATGTTTAACCGACCGAACCGCAACGACGTTGATGATGGCGTGCAGGATATCCAGAATGATGTCAATCAATTAGCTGACAGCCTCGAATCTGTATTGAAGTCCTGGGGCAGCGACGCCAAAGGGGAAGCTGAAGCCGCACGCAGTAAAGCTCAGGCATTGCTGAAAGAAACCAGGGCGCGAATGCATGGTCGTACTCGCGTCCAGCAAGCCGCGCGCGATGCCGTTGGCTGCGCGGATTCTTTTGTTCGTGAAAGACCCTGGTGTAGCGTGGGTACAGCAGCTGCGGTAGGTATTTTTATCGGCGCACTGTTAAGCATGCGCAAATCGTAGTGCAAAAATGATAATAAATACGCGTCTTTGACCCCGAAGCCTGTCTTCGGGGTTTCTTTTTGCCTGGTGAATCACAAAAATCCCCCTACCCCGTCACGCTCATATCCAGGGTAATTTCGACCACTATTTGCTATATATTGTGTGGTTGAATCTTTTTTCAACTACATCTAGTATCTCTGTATCAACAGAGAGACAACCCGACGCGTATCATCGCGCCGTATCTTCATTTTAAACGGAAATACGAATCATGCGCATTACTATTTACACTCGTAACGATTGCGTTCAGTGCCACGCCACCAAACGGGCGATGGAAAACCGGGGCTTTGATTTTGAAATGATTAATGTCGATCGCGTTCCTGAAGCGGCAGAAGCGTTGCGTGCTCAGGGCTTTCGTCAGTTGCCGGTAGTGATTGCTGGCGATCTTAGCTGGTCTGGTTTCCGTCCGGACATGATTAACCGTCTGCATCCAGCGCCACACGCGGCCAGTGCATGAGCCAGCTCGTCTACTTCTCCAGCAGCTCCGAAAACACGCAGCGTTTTATCGAACGTTTAGGTCTGCCCGCGGTGCGCATCCCGCTCAATGAGCGGGAACGGATTCAGGTAGACGAGCCTTACATCCTGATCGTGCCCTCTTACGGCGGCGGCGGTACGGCTGGCGCGGTGCCACGACAGGTAATTCGCTTTTTAAACGACGAGCACAACCGGGCGTTGCTTCGCGGCGTTATTGCTTCTGGTAATCGCAACTTTGGTGAGGCGTATGGCCGCGCCGGAGATGTGATTGCCCGGAAATGCGGCGTGCCGTGGCTGTACCGTTTTGAACTCATGGGTACGCAAAGCGATATCGAAAACGTTCGTAAAGGAGTAACCGAATTTTGGCAACGACAACCGCAGAATGCCTGACGCAGGAAACGATGGATTACCACGCGCTGAATGCGATGCTTAACCTCTACGATAGCGCAGGTCGCATTCAGTTCGATAAAGACCGCCAGGCCGTTGACGCCTTTATTGCGACGCATGTGCGTCCGAACAGTGTGACCTTCAGTAGCCAGCAGCAGCGCCTGAACTGGCTGGTCAACGAAGGTTACTATGATGAAAGCGTTCTTAATCGCTACTCTCGCGACTTTGTCATTACGCTGTTTGCCCACGCACACACCAGCGGTTTTCGTTTCCAGACATTCCTCGGGGCATGGAAGTTTTACACCAGCTATACGTTGAAGACATTCGACGGTAAACGTTATCTGGAAGATTTTGCCGATCGAGTAACGATGGTGGCGCTGACGCTGGCACAAGGCGATGAGACGCTGGCGTTGCAACTGACCGATGAAATGCTGTCAGGACGCTTTCAGCCAGCCACGCCAACATTCCTCAACTGCGGTAAGCAGCAGCGCGGCGAACTGGTTTCCTGTTTTTTGCTGCGTATTGAAGACAATATGGAGTCGATTGGTCGGGCGGTAAATTCCGCACTGCAGCTGTCGAAACGCGGCGGCGGCGTAGCATTTTTGCTGTCGAATCTGCGAGAAGCGGGCGCGCCAATTAAACGTATTGAAAATCAATCTTCTGGCGTAATTCCGGTGATGAAAATGCTGGAAGACGCATTTTCCTATGCCAACCAACTCGGCGCTCGTCAGGGGGCTGGTGCAGTCTATTTACATGCTCATCATCCCGATATTCTGCGTTTTCTCGACACGAAACGGGAAAATGCCGACGAAAAAATCCGCATTAAAACACTGTCGCTTGGCGTGGTGATCCCGGATATCACTTTCCATCTGGCAAAAGAGAATGCGCAGATGGCGCTGTTTTCGCCTTATGACGTAGAGCGAGTTTATGGCAAGCCGTTTGCCGATGTGGCCATCAGCCAACACTATGACGAACTGGTTGCCGATGAACGCATTCGCAAAAAATACCTCAACGCCCGTGATTTCTTCCAGCGACTGGCAGAAATCCAGTTTGAGTCCGGCTATCCCTACATCATGTATGAAGACACGGTAAACCGTGCTAACCCTATCGCCGGGCGCATAAATATGAGTAATCTCTGCTCAGAAATTTTGCAGGTTAACATCGCCTCAGAGTATGACGAGAATCTCGACTATACCCGCACAGGCCATGATATTTCCTGCAATTTAGGTTCGTTGAATATTGCGCACACCATGGATTCCCCCGATTTTGCCCGCACGGTAGAGACTGCCGTGCGCGGTTTAACGGCAGTATCAGATATGAGTCATATCCGCAGCGTGCCGTCCATCGAAGCCGGAAATGCCGCCTCGCACGCCATCGGACTGGGGCAGATGAATTTACACGGCTATCTGGCGCGAGAAGGCATCGCTTATGGTTCGCCGGAAGCACTGGATTTCACCAATCTCTATTTCTATGCCATCACCTGGCATGCACTGCGTACCTCGATGTTGCTGGCACGCGAACGCGGTGAAACCTTCGCCGGGTTCAAACAGTCACGCTATGCCAGTGGTGAATATTTTAGCCAATATCTGCAAGGGAACTGGCAGCCGAAAACGGCGAAAGTTGGCGAACTGTTTACCCGTAGCGGTATTACGTTACCTACCCGTGAGATGTGGGCGCAGCTGCGCGACGACGTGATGCGCTACGGCATATACAACCAGAATCTTCAGGCGGTGCCGCCAACCGGTTCTATCTCTTATATCAACCATGCTACGTCGAGTATTCATCCGATTGTGGCGAAAGTAGAGATACGCAAAGAGGGCAAAACAGGACGCGTTTACTACCCTGCCCCGTTTATGACTAACGAGAATCTGGCGCTGTATCAGGACGCTTACGAAATTGGCGCAGAAAAGATCATCGACACCTACGCGGAAGCGACTCGCCATGTCGATCAGGGGCTGTCGCTGACGCTTTTTTTCCCCGATACCGCCACCACTCGCGATATCAACAAAGCGCAGATTTACGCCTGGCGCAAGGGTATCAAAACGCTCTATTACATCCGCCTGCGTCAGATGGCGCTGGAAGGCACTGAAATTGAAGGCTGCGTCTCCTGTGCACTTTAAGGAATATCTATGAAACTCTCACGTATCAGCGCCATCAACTGGAACAAGATATCTGACGATAAAGATCTGGAGGTGTGGAATCGCCTGACCAGCAATTTCTGGCTACCAGAAAAGGTGCCGCTGTCGAACGATATTCCTGCCTGGCAGACATTAACTGTCGTAGAACAACAACTGACGATGCGCGTTTTTACTGGCCTGACGCTGCTCGACACGCTGCAAAATGTTATCGGCGCGCCTTCTCTGATGCCCGATGCACTCACGCCTCATGAAGAAGCGGTATTATCGAATATCAGCTTTATGGAAGCGGTTCATGCCCGCTCTTACAGTTCGATTTTCTCGACGCTATGCCAGACCAAAGATGTCGATGCCGCCTACGCCTGGAGTGAAGAAAACGCACCGTTGCAGCGAAAAGCTCAGATTATTCAGCAACATTATCGCGGTGATGATCCGCTGAAAAAGAAAATCGCCAGTGTGTTTCTTGAATCTTTTTTGTTCTATTCCGGTTTCTGGCTGCCGATGTATTTTTCCAGCCGCGGAAAGCTGACCAATACCGCGGACCTGATCCGTCTGATTATCCGCGATGAAGCAGTCCACGGTTACTACATAGGCTATAAATATCAGAAAAACATGGAAAAGATATCTCTGGGACAACGTGAAGAGTTGAAGAGTTTCGCCTTCGATTTGTTGCTGGAACTCTACGACAACGAGTTGCAATACACCGATGAGCTGTACGCCGAAACCCCGTGGGCTGACGATGTGAAAGCGTTTCTCTGTTACAACGCCAATAAGGCTTTGATGAATCTGGGCTACGAACCGTTATTTCCCGCAGAAATGGCGGAAGTGAATCCGGCAATCCTCGCCGCGCTTTCGCCGAATGCCGATGAAAATCACGATTTCTTTTCCGGTTCAGGCTCCTCTTATGTGATGGGGAAAGCGGTTGAAACAGAAGATGAAGACTGGAATTTCTGAGGGTGTTATTTTCAAAAATATCACTACCCGCAGCAGGGAAATAATTCCCGCCAAATAGCTTTTTATCACGCAAATAATTTGTGGTGATCTACACTGATACTCTGTTGCATTATTCGCCTGAAACCACAATATTCAGGCGTTTTTTCGCTATCTTTGACAAAAAATATCAACTTTCTCGATTTGCTCTCAGCCCTTATATCACGGGAAATTCCGGCGATTTGCTCGCATCAATATTCATGCCACATTTGCCATCAGGGGTTGCCTCAGATTCTCAGTATGTTAGGGTAGAAAAAAGTGACTATTTCCATTGGGTAATATATCGACATAGACAAATAAAGGAATCTTTCTATTGCATGGCAATTAAATTAGAAATTAAAAATCTTTATAAAATATTTGGCGAGCATCCACAGCGAGCGTTCAAATATATCGAACAAGGACTTTCAAAAGAACAAATTCTGGAAAAAACTGGGCTATCGCTTGGCGTAAAAGACGCCAGTCTGGCCATTGAAGAAGGCGAGATATTTGTCATCATGGGATTATCCGGCTCGGGTAAATCCACAATGGTACGCCTTCTCAATCGCCTGATTGAACCCACCCGCGGGCAAGTGCTGATTGATGGTGTGGATATTGCCAAAATATCCGACGCCGAACTCCGTGAGGTGCGCAGAAAAAAGATTGCGATGGTCTTCCAGTCCTTTGCCTTAATGCCGCATATGACCGTGCTGGACAATACTGCGTTCGGTATGGAATTGGCCGGAATTAATGCCGAAGAACGCCGGGAAAAAGCCCTTGATGCACTGCGTCAGGTCGGGCTGGAAAATTATGCCCACAGCTACCCGGATGAACTCTCTGGCGGGATGCGTCAACGTGTGGGATTAGCCCGCGCGTTAGCGATTAATCCGGATATATTATTAATGGACGAAGCCTTCTCGGCGCTCGATCCATTAATTCGCACCGAGATGCAGGATGAGCTGGTAAAATTACAGGCGAAACATCAGCGCACCATTGTCTTTATTTCCCACGATCTTGATGAAGCCATGCGTATTGGCGACCGAATTGCCATTATGCAAAATGGTGAAGTGGTACAGGTCGGCACACCGGATGAAATTCTCAATAATCCGGCGAATGATTATGTCCGTACCTTCTTCCGTGGCGTTGATATTAGTCAGGTATTCAGTGCGAAAGATATTGCCCGCCGGACACCGAATGGCTTAATTCGTAAAACCCCTGGCTTCGGCCCACGTTCGGCACTGAAATTATTGCAGGATGAAGATCGCGAATATGGCTACGTTATCGAACGCGGTAATAAGTTTGTCGGCGCAGTCTCCATCGATTCGCTTAAAACCGCGTTAACGCAGCAGCAAGGTCTTGATGCGGCGCTGATTGATGCGCCGTTAGCAGTCGATGCACAAACGCCTCTTAGCGAGTTGCTCTCTCATGTCGGACAGGCACCCTGTGCGGTGCCCGTGGTCGACGAGGACCAACAGTATGTCGGCATCATTTCGAAAGGAATGCTGCTGCGCGCTTTAGATCGTGAGGGGGTAAATAATGGCTGATCAAAATAATCCGTGGGATACCACGCCAGCGGCGGACAGTGCCGCGCAATCCGCAGACGCCTGGGGTACACCGACGACTGCACCGACTGACGGCGGTGGTGCTGACTGGCTGACCAGTACGCCTGCGCCAAACGTCGAGCATTTTAATATTCTCGATCCGTTCCATAAAACGCTGATCCCGCTCGACAGTTGGGTCACTGAAGGGATCGACTGGGTCGTTACCCATTTCCGTCCCGTCTTCCAGGGCGTGCGCGTTCCGGTTGATTATATCCTCAACGGTTTCCAGCAATTGCTGCTGGGTATGCCCGCACCGGTGGCGATTATCGTTTTCGCTCTCATCGCCTGGCAGATTTCCGGGGTCGGAATGGGTGTGGCGACGCTGGTTTCGCTGATTGCCATCGGCGCAATCGGTGCCTGGTCGCAGGCAATGGTGACTCTGGCGCTGGTGTTAACCGCCCTGCTGTTCTGTATCGTCATCGGTTTGCCGTTGGGGATATGGCTGGCGAGAAGTCCGCGAGCGGCGAAAATTATTCGTCCACTGCTTGATGCCATGCAGACCACGCCAGCGTTTGTTTATCTGGTGCCAATCGTCATGCTATTTGGTATCGGTAACGTGCCGGGCGTGGTGGTGACGATCATCTTTGCTCTGCCGCCGATTATCCGTCTGACCATTCTGGGGATTAACCAGGTTCCGGCGGATCTGATTGAAGCCTCGCGCTCATTCGGTGCCAGCCCGCGCCAGATGCTGTTCAAAGTTCAGTTACCGCTGGCGATGCCGACCATTATGGCGGGCGTTAACCAGACGCTGATGCTGGCCCTTTCTATGGTGGTCATCGCCTCGATGATTGCCGTCGGCGGGTTGGGTCAGATGGTACTTCGCGGTATCGGTCGTCTGGATATGGGGCTTGCCACCGTTGGCGGCGTCGGGATTGTGATCCTCGCCATTATCCTCGATCGTCTGACGCAGGCCGTTGGGCGCGACTCACGCAGTCGCGGCAACCGTCGCTGGTACACCACTGGCCCTGTTGGTCTGCTGACCCGCCCATTCATTAAGTAACTCTGCACTTGCCCGGTGACGCCGGGCATTATCACCCTGCCAAAAAAAGGAATAACAATGCGACATAGCGTACTTTTTGCGACAGCGTTTGCCACGCTTATCTCTACACAAACTTTTGCTGCCGATCTGCCGGGCAAAGGCATTACTGTTAATCCAGTTCAGAGCACCATCACTGAAGAAACCTTCCAGACGCTGCTGGTCAGTCGTGCGCTGGAGAAATTAGGTTATACCGTCAACAAACCCAGCGAAGTAGATTACAACGTTGGCTACACCTCGCTTGCTTCCGGCGATGCAACCTTCACCGCCGTGAACTGGACGCCACTGCATGACAACATGTACGAAGCTGCCGGTGGCGATAAGAAATTTTATCGTGAAGGGGTATTTGTTAACGGCGCGGCACAGGGTTACCTGATCGATAAGAAAACCGCCGACCAGTACAAAATCACCAACATCGCACAACTGAAAGATCCGAAGATCGCCAAACTGTTCGATACCAACGGCGACGGAAAAGCGGATTTAACCGGTTGTAACCCTGGCTGGGGCTGCGAAGGTGCGATCAACCACCAGCTTGCCGCGTATGAACTGACCAACACCGTGACGCATAATCAGGGGAACTACGCAGCGATGATGGCCGACACCATCAGTCGCTACAAAGAGGGCAAACCGGTGTTTTATTACACCTGGACGCCGTACTGGGTGAGTAACGAACTGAAGCCGGGCAAAGATGTCGTCTGGTTGCAGGTGCCGTTCTCCGCACTGCCGGGCGATAAAAACGCCGATACCAAACTGCCGAATGGTGCGAATTATGGCTTCCCGGTCAGCACCATGCATATCGTTGCCAACAAAGCCTGGGCCGAGAAAAACCCGGCAGCAGCGAAACTGTTTGCCATTATGCAGTTGCCAGTGGCAGATATTAACGCCCAGAACGCCATTATGCATGACGGCAAAGCCTCAGAAGGCGATATTCAGGGACACGTTGATGGTTGGATCAAAGCCCACCAGCAGCAGTTCGATGGCTGGGTGAATGAGGCGCTGGCAGCGCAGAAGTAATTTTTATTCGGGCGGATAAGGCGTTTTTGCCGCATCCGCCGTTCTGTGCACAATGCCTGATGCGACGCTGGCGCGTCTTATCATGCCTACAAACCACATCGCACATTTCAACAATCTATCTTTCATCCCATATTCATCAACATCCGCTATTATTGATTTCCAGCTTAATCATCACCTGATGAACAAAAATAATGACTAAACCTAATCATGAGCTTAGCCCGGCGCTGATCGTGCTGATGTCTATCGCCACCGGTCTGGCGGTAGCCAGTAACTATTACGCCCAGCCATTGCTCGACACCATCGCGCGTAACTTTTCCCTTTCCGCCAGTTCGGCAGGCTTTATTGTTACCGCCGCGCAGTTGGGCTATGCCGCAGGTCTACTGTTTCTTGTTCCCCTCGGTGATATGTTTGAACGCCGCCGCCTGATTGTCTCGATGACCTTACTGGCGGCATGCGGCATGTTGATTACCGCCAGCAGTCAGTCGCTGGCGATGATGATCCTCGGTACGGCATTAACCGGTTTATTCTCAGTCGTGGCACAAATTCTGGTTCCGCTGGCAGCGACGCTGGCTTCACCGGATAAACGCGGCAAAGTGGTTGGCACTATTATGAGCGGTCTGCTGTTGGGGATCTTGCTGGCACGGACAGTTGCCGGATTGCTGGCGAATCTCGGCGGCTGGCGCACCGTCTTTTGGGTTGCTTCGGTGTTAATGGCACTGATGGCGCTGGCATTATGGCGTGGTCTGCCACAAATGAAATCAGAAACCCACCTCAACTACCCACAGTTGTTGGGTTCCGTTTTCAGTATGTTTATCAGCGATAAAATTCTGCGTACCCGCGCGTTGCTGGGCTGCCTGACCTTTGCCAATTTCAGCATTCTCTGGACCTCAATGGCCTTTTTGCTTGCCGCTCCACCTTTTAACTACAGCGATGGTGTCATTGGTCTGTTTGGACTTGCGGGAGCTGCCGGAGCGTTGGGCGCTCGTCCGGCGGGCGGTTTTGCCGATAAGGGCAAATCGCACCACACCACAACTTTCGGTCTGCTGCTGCTATTACTTTCATGGCTGGCGATCTGGTTTGGTCACACTTCCGTACTGGCGTTGATTATCGGAATCCTGGTGCTGGATCTCACCGTGCAGGGCGTGCATATCACTAACCAGACGGTAATTTATCGGATACATCCTGATGCGCGCAATCGCCTGACCGCAGGTTACATGACTAGCTACTTTATTGGCGGTGCCGCCGGTTCGCTAATTTCAGCCTCAGCCTGGCAACATGGCGGTTGGGCTGGCGTTTGTCTGGCTGGCGCGACGATTGCCCTGGTTAACTTACTGGTCTGGTGGCGAGGTTTTCATCGTCAGGAAGCCGCAAATTAAGCAATCAGCAACCGTTTTCGTGGCTTTACACTTATAAGGGTGTTAAGAAGCCCATCAGTCTGATAAGGTTAAGATATTCATTCAGTCTATTTATAATATTAACAATCGTTAAGCGTACACTCTATGGAAAGCCCTACTCCACAGCCTGCTCCTGGTTCGGCGACCTTCATGGAAGGATGCAAAGACAGTTTACCGATTGTTATTAGTTATATTCCGGTGGCCTTTGCGTTCGGTCTGAATGCGACCCGTCTGGGATTCTCTCCTCTCGAAAGCGTTTTTTTCTCCTGCATCATTTATGCAGGCGCGAGCCAGTTCGTCATTACCGCGATGCTGGCAGCCGGGAGTAGTTTGTGGATTGCTGCACTGACCGTCATGGCAATGGATGTTCGCCATGTGTTGTATGGCCCGTCACTGCGTAGCCGTATTATTCAGCGTCTGCAAAAATCGAAAACCGCCCTGTGGGCGTTTGGCCTGACGGATGAGGTTTTTGCCGCCGCAACCGCAAAACTGGTACGCAATAATCGCCGCTGGAGCGAGAACTGGATGATCGGCATTGCCTTCAGTTCATGGTCATCGTGGGTATTTGGTACGGTAATAGGGGCATTCTCCGGCAGCGGCTTGCTGCAAGGTTATCCCGCCGTTGAAGCTGCATTAGGTTTTATGCTTCCGGCACTCTTTATGAGTTTCCTGCTCGCCTCTTTCCAGCGCAAACAATCTCTTTGCGTTACCGCAGCGTTAGTTGGTGCCCTTGCAGGCGTAACGCTATTTTCTATTCCCGTCGCCATTCTGGCAGGCATTGTCTGTGGCTGCCTCACTGCGTTAATCCAGGCATTCTGGCAAGGAGCGCCCGATGAGCTATGAGGTTCTGCTGCTTGGGTTACTAGTTGGCGTGGCGAATTATTGCTTCCGCTATTTGCCGCTGCGCCTGCGTGTGGGTAATGCCCGCCCAACCAAACGTGGCGCGGTAGGTATTTTGCTCGACACCATTGGCATCGCCTCGATATGCGCTCTGCTGGTTGTCTCTACCGCACCAGAAGTGATGCACGATACACGCCGTTTCGTGCCCACGCTGGTCGGCTTCGCGGTACTGGGTGCCAGTTTCTATAAAACACGCAGCATTATCATCCCAACACTGCTTAGTGCGCTGGCCTATGGGCTCGCCTGGAAAGTGATGGCGATTATATAACCCACAAGAATCATTTTTCTAAAACAATACATTTACTTTATTTGTCACTGTCGTTACTATATCGGCTGAAATTAATGAGGTCATACCCAAATGGATAGTTCGTTTACGCCCATTGAACAAATGCTAAAATTTCGCGCCAGCCGCCACGAAGATTTTCCTTATCAGGAGATCCTTCTGACTCGTCTTTGCATGCACATGCAAAGCAAGCTGCTGGAGAACCGCAATAAAATGCTGAAGGCTCAGGGGATTAACGAGACGTTGTTTATGGCGTTGATTACGCTGGAGTCTCAGGAAAACCACAGTATTCAGCCTTCTGAATTAAGTTGTGCTCTTGGATCATCCCGTACCAACGCGACGCGTATTGCCGATGAACTGGAAAAACGCGGTTGGATCGAACGTCGTGAAAGCGATAACGATCGCCGCTGCCTGCATCTGCAATTAACGGAAAAAGGTCACGAGTTTTTGCGCGAGGTTTTACCACCGCAGCATAACTGCCTGCATCAACTCTGGTCCGCGCTCAGCACAACAGAAAAAGATCAGCTCGAGCAAATCACCCGCAAATTGCTCTCCCGTCTCGACCAGATGGAACAAGACGGTGTGGTTCTCGAAGCGATGAGCTAACGCGTCATCTCGCTCAAAAATCCAGATTTATAAAAGAAAAAATGACTGGCCAGCATCGCAACATGCTGGCCTTTTTGGCAAGCAGGTCGGCTCAGCCGATGAGTTAAGAAGATCGTGGAGAACAATATGAGCGCAAATGCGGAGACTCAAACCCCGCAGCAACCGGTAAAGAAGAGCGGCAAACGTAAGCGTCTGCTCCTCCTTCTCACCTTGCTCTTTATAATTATTGCCGTAGCGATAGGGATTTATTGGTTTTTGGTACTGCGTCACTTCGAAGAAACCGATGACGCATACGTGGCAGGGAATCAAATTCAAATTATGTCTCAGGTGTCTGGCAGCGTGACGAAAGTCTGGGCCGATAACACCGATTTTGTAAAAGAAGGCGACGTGCTGGTCACTCTCGACCCGACAGATGCTCGCCAGGCGTTTGAAAAAGCCAAAACTGCACTGGCTTCCAGCGTTCGCCAAACCCACCAGCTGATGATTAACAGCAAGCAGTTGCAGGCGAATATTGAGGTGCAGAAAATCGCCCTCGCGAAAGCACAAAGCGACTACAACCGCCGTGTGCCGCTGGGCAATGCCAACCTGATTGGTCGCGAAGAGCTGCAACACGCCCGCGACGCCGTCACCAGTGCCCAGGCGCAACTGGACGTCGCGATTCAACAATACAATGCCAATCAGGCGATGATTCTGGGGACTAAACTGGAAGATCAGCCAGCCGTGCAACAGGCTGCCACCGAAGTACGTAACGCCTGGCTGGCGCTGGAGCGTACTCGTATTATCAGTCCGATGACCGGTTATGTCTCCCGCCGCGCGGTACAGCCTGGGGCGCAAATTAGCCCAACGACGCCGCTGATGGCGGTCGTTCCAGCCACCAATATGTGGGTGGATGCCAACTTTAAAGAGACGCAGATTGCCAATATGCGTATCGGTCAGCCGGTCACTATCACCACGGATATTTACGGCGATGATGTGAAATACACCGGTAAAGTGGTTGGTCTGGATATGGGCACAGGTAGCGCGTTCTCACTGCTTCCAGCGCAAAATGCGACCGGTAACTGGATCAAAGTCGTTCAGCGTCTGCCTGTGCGTATCGAACTGGACCAGAAACAGCTGGAGCAATATCCGCTGCGTATCGGTTTGTCCACGCTGGTGAGCGTCAATACCACTAACCGTGACGGTCAGGTACTGGCAAATAAAGTACGTTCCACTCCGGTAGCGGTAAGCACCGCGCGTGAAATCAGCCTGGCACCTGTCAATAAACTGATCGACGATATCGTAAAAGCTAACGCTGGCTAATCCAGAGGTGCGTGTGATGCAACAGCAAAAACCGCTGGAAGGCGCGCAACTGGTCATTATGACGATTGCGCTGTCACTGGCGACATTCATGCAGGTGCTGGACTCCACCATTGCTAACGTGGCGATCCCCACTATCGCCGGGAATCTGGGCTCATCGCTCAGCCAGGGAACGTGGGTAATCACTTCTTTCGGGGTGGCGAATGCCATCTCGATCCCGCTTACCGGCTGGCTGGCAAAGCGCGTCGGGGAAGTGAAACTGTTCCTTTGGTCCACCATCGCCTTTGCTATTGCGTCGTGGGCGTGTGGTGTCTCCAGCAGCCTGAATATGCTGATCTTCTTCCGCGTGATTCAGGGGATTGTCGCCGGGCCGTTGATCCCGCTTTCGCAAAGTCTATTGCTGAATAACTACCCGCCAGCCAAACGCTCGATCGCGCTGGCGTTGTGGTCGATGACGGTGATTGTCGCGCCAATTTGCGGCCCGATCCTCGGCGGTTATATCAGCGATAATTACCACTGGGGCTGGATATTCTTCATCAACGTGCCGATTGGCGTGGCGGTGGTGTTGATGACACTGCAAACTCTGCGCGGACGTGAAACCCGCACCGAACGGCGGCGGATTGATGCCGTGGGGCTGGCACTGCTGGTTATTGGTATCGGCAGCCTGCAGATTATGCTCGACCGCGGTAAAGAGCTGGACTGGTTTTCATCACAGGAAATTATCATCCTTACCGTGGTGGCGGTGGTGGCTATCTGCTTCCTGATTGTCTGGGAGCTGACCGACGATAACCCGATAGTCGATCTGTCGTTGTTTAAGTCGCGCAACTTCACCATCGGCTGCTTGTGTATCAGCCTCGCGTATATGCTCTACTTCGGCGCTATTGTTCTGCTGCCGCAGTTGTTGCAGGAGGTCTACGGTTACACGGCGACCTGGGCAGGTTTGGCCTCTGCGCCGGTAGGGATTATTCCGGTGATCCTGTCGCCGATTATCGGCCGCTTCGCGCATAAACTGGATATGCGGCGGCTGGTAACCTTCAGCTTTATTATGTATGCCGTCTGCTTCTACTGGCGTGCCTATACCTTTGAACCAGGTATGGATTTTGGCGCGTCGGCCTGGCCGCAGTTTATCCAGGGGTTTGCGGTGGCCTGCTTCTTTATGCCGCTGACCACCATTACGCTGTCTGGTTTGCCACCGGAACGACTGGCGGCGGCATCGAGCCTCTCTAACTTTACGCGAACGCTGGCGGGGTCTATCGGCACGTCGATAACCACGACTATGTGGACCAACCGCGAGTCGATGCACCATGCGCAGTTGACTGAGTCGGTAAACCCGTTCAACCCGAATGCCCAGGCGATGTACAGTCAACTGGAAGGGCTTGGGATGACGCAACAGCAGGCATCAGGCTGGATTGCCCAGCAGATCACCAATCAGGGGCTGATTATTTCCGCCAATGAGATCTTCTGGATGTCAGCCGGGATATTCCTCGTCCTGCTGGGGCTGGTGTGGTTTGCTAAACCGCCATTTGGCGCAGGTGGCGGCGGAGGCGGTGCGCACTAAGTACAACTAAGCCAGTTCATTTGAACTGGCTTTTTTCAATTAATTGTGAAGATAGTTTACTGACTAGATGTGCAGTTCCTGCAACTTCTCTTTCGGCAGTGCCAGTTCTTCGTTGCTGTTGATGCGTACGTCACGTTCCAGAATGCTACGCGCAATATCCTGCGCTTCCTGCAACGAGTGCATCTGGTAAGTGCCACACTGGTAGACGTTCAGTTCCGGGATCTGATTCTGATCCTGCACTTTCAGCACGTCTTCCATTGCCGCTTTCCAGGCATCAGCAACACGCTGCTCATCTGGCGTACCAATCAGACTCATATAAAAACCGGTGCGGCAGCCCATTGGCGAGATATCGATAATCTCTACACCATTACCGTTAAGATGGTTACGCATAAAACCAGCAAACAGGTGCTCCAGGGTATGGATCCCTCTTTCTGGCATCACTTCTTTGTTCGGCACGCAGAAGCGCAGATCGAACACGGTGATTGCGTCGCCATGCGGGGTGTTCATTGTTTTCGCCACCCGAACTGCAGGCGCTTCCATCCGGGTATGATCGACTGTGAAGCTATCTAACAACGGCATTTAGCCACCTCCGGTAATTTTTTTAAAAATTTTCTGAACTCTTTCTTCCCAGGCGAGTCTGAGTATATGAAAGACGCGCATTTGTTATCATCATCCCTGAATTCAGAGATGAAATTTTGGCCACTCACGAGTGGCCTTTTTCTTTTCTGTCAGGCGTGTTTTTCCAGCCACACCGCAAACGGTTCGGTATCAGCGGCTTCCATTTCCTGCTGACGGCGTTCAGACGCCTCGCGCTCGGCTACAAAATCCTCTTCGCGCAGAATTTCCAGCGGCTCTTCACGCAGCAGATTACGGTAGGCTTCTGCAAATGCTTTGCCTGTTCCGCCAATACCAGTATCAATCATAGACCTTAAGATACGGGCAGAGAAAGTCAGATCGGGATTATCGAAGCAGGCAACCAGTTCATCACACACTTTCTGATACGCTTCGCCGCCGTTAATACTATCCAGCGTTTGCGCGACGCGTTTCAGATCGCGGAACAGATCTTTACCCACCTGCGGTAACGGGAACTGTGCGGTTTCGCAGCCGATACCCAGCGTCAGACCCGGTTTGCGACCTTCGAGGATCACCCGGTTCCAGTTAACGCGTGTACAGGCAAGTTCGCTACTGCTCATTTCCGGTGCATCAGCCAGCGCACACCAGACCATAAACAGGTCGAGGAATCGCACCTGCTGTTCATCTACACCAATCGGCGAGAACGGGTTGATGTCCAGCGAACGCACTTCAATATATTCAATGCCGCCACGTAACAGCGCATCAGAAGGCGACTCGCCGCTGCGGGTAACGCGTTTTGGACGAATCGGCGCGTACAGTTCGTTTTCAATCTGCAACACGTTGCTGTTGATTTGCAGCCTCTTACCGTCTTTCTCAATACCAATCTTCGCGTACTCTTCCGATGGCGTTTTGATTGCCTGTTTAAGGCCCGCTACGTACTCGTAAAGATCGTTGAAGGTAATACCAAGATTGCTTTGCGATTTATTGGTATAGCCGAGATCGCTCAAACGAAGAGAGGTCGCATACGGCAGGTAATACATACCGCACTCGGTTTTCTCAAACGGCAGCGACGTTGGTTTTCCTTGCAGGAAAGAAGAACAAATCGCCGGAGATGCACCAAACAGATAAGGAATGACCCAACCGAAACGATAGTAATTGCGGATAACGCGGAAATAGCCCGCAGAAATTTTCTCTTTGGCATCAGCGCCCGAGATATCACCGCACTTCGCTTGCCAGAATGCCATTGGCAAAGAGAAATTGTAGTGCACGCCGGAAATGGTTTGCATCAGCGCGCCGTAGCGATTTTTCAGCCCTTCACGATACAGCGTTTTAAAGCGTCCGGTGTTAGAAGTGCCGTACTGTGCCAGTTCGATGTCCTGACCTTCTGCGATGTAGCATGGCATACTTAACGGCCACATCCGCTCATCGCCCATATTGCGCGCCGTATAACGATGCAGATCGCGCATAAAGGTCAGCATATGTTCAATATCACCATCCACTGGTGTAATGAATTCCAGCAATGCTTCCGCAAAATCGGTAGTAATCCATTTGTGCGTCAGTGCGGAACCTAATGCTTCAGGATGACCTGTTGTTGCCAGTGTGCCATCAGCATTAACACGCAAAGTTTCGCGCTCCAGCCCACGCTGTATCCCCTTTAACGCCTGAGGATGTTTTTCCAGCCAGGCCAGCGCCTGTGATACGTCCGGGATCAAATTGACCTCCCGCCTGTCAAAATCGTTTTAATTAGCATAACTGTAATGGTGACCATATGTGCAGGCCTACAATTAGTGCCACCACATCATGCCCTGAACGGTCGCTGCTGCAACTGCAACATAGCGTAACGCTTTACCAAGGCACAAAAAAAAGATTACCGGTCCCCACGAGATGCGCATCCATCCCGCTAACAGACACAGTAAATCGCCAACCACGGGCATCCAGCTTAATAATAGCGTGACTGCACCATAGCGTTTCAGCCAGCCGGTAGCTTTCTCTTGCCAGCGCGATGTTTTACGCAATGGAAAGAAACGCCCAAGGATAACGTTAGTTAACCCTCCAAGGCTATTACCCATTGTTGCTGTTAAAACTAAAACCCAGGGATGACTGATCCCGGAAAGCAACATTGCCACCAGCACGACTTCGGAGTTGCCGGGTAATAGTGTAGCGCTGAGAAAACTACTGGCAAACAACGAGAAAAGCGATAACGCTTCACTCACAGCAAGCGAACATCCACGGCGTCCATGCCTGCTGCACGGGCCGCCTGAATACCGAAATCGGCATCTTCAAAGACCACACACTGCGTCGGTTGCACGCCCATACGCTGCGCGCACAACAAAAATGTGTCTGGCGCGGGTTTATGGTGTTTGACGTGATCGGCAGCGACGACGGCGTCAAAATAATGGCGTAATCCCAGGTGCGCCAGCAATGCCTCAGCGATGGCGCTTTCACTCCCCGTTCCTACAGCCATTGGGCGACGACCATGCCAACTTTTCACCACATCAACAAGAGGAAGCGGTTCGACGCTATCCAGCAGCATACTTCTTACTGCTTCTGTTTTTTCACGCGCTAACGCATGCGGGTCGAGATCGGCCTGATTCAGCTCAATAATTGCCTGAGCAATACGCCAGGTGGGCGATCCATTAAGCGCAATCATCGCCTGAATATCGTACTGAAGACCGTAGTGCCCTAATACTTCGCGCCACGCTTTACGGTGCGTAGGCTCCGTATCCAGGATTGTGCCATCCATATCAAAAATTAAACCTGCATAACGCTCGTACATGGTCTTCTCGCAAGTCGAAAAATATGACGCTACTTTAGCGTAATTGCTTGATTTTGTCGCTGATGGCGAAGGAGAAGAAAATTCAGGAAATGGATAAAGGAGTTATTTAGAAATGAGATATTTTTGAAGGAAATTTTTTGGAGAAGATGGTGCATCCGGGAGGATGACTCACTGACGTTCGCCCTTCGGGCCGTTGCTGGCGCAACGTTATCCTTCCTGGTGCCTGCGGTTAATACCGCTATCTCTTCGATACCTTCATTGCTGAAGGTTACGGAGAATATGGTGCATCCGGGAGGATTCGAACCTCCGACCGCTCGGTTCGTAGCCGAGTACTCTATCCAGCTGAGCTACGGATGCAAATGGCGGTGAGGCGGGGATTCGAACCCCGGATGCAGCTTTTGACCGCATACTCCCTTAGCAGGGGAGCGCCTTCAGCCTCTCGGCCACCTCACCACACGCCTCTTACGAGTGCTTCGAAGAACTTGTTTATCGCTCATCGTCGCTGCGTGGCGCACATATTACTTTCTGAGACTTATAAGTCAAACAATTTTTCCTACACTTTTATCGTTTGCACACTTCACGTTCAATTAGTCTGTAAAAACGTCAAAAAGAGTGTTTTATCAACAGAAGAATGGAGGTCTGACAGATAGTAGTAATGCAAAAAAATGGAGACTTAAGTTGAATGAACGGGAGTAAAGCGAAAAGACTATAGAGTGAAGGAGAAATTTTGAGGGTGCGTCTCACCGATAAAGATGAGACGCGGAAAGATTAGTAACTGGACTGCTGGGATTTTTCAGCCTGGATACGCTGGTAGATCTCTTCACGGTGAACAGAAACTTCCTTCGGGGCATTTACGCCAATACGTACCTGGTTGCCCTTTACCCCTAAAACTGTCACGGTGACCTCATCCCCAATCATGAGGGTCTCACCAACTCGACGAGTCAGAATCAGCATTCTTTGCTCCTTGAAAGATTAAAAGAGTCGGGTCTCTCTGTATCCCGGCATTATCCATCATATAACGCCAAAAAGTAAGCAATGACAAACACATTACATCTAAGCAGTCATGGCATTACATTCTGTTAAACCTAAGTTTAGCCGATATACACAACTTCAACCTGACTTTATCGTTGTCGATAGCGTTAATGCGAATGCCGTGAAGCGAGTCCACGGCATTGCCTGACGCTTATATTATTGCAATTTCGCGCTGACCCAGCCTTTCACACTGGCTAACGCTGCAGGTAAGGCCGCAGCATCCGTACCACCGGCTTGCGCCATGTCAGGACGTCCACCACCCTTGCCGCCCACCTGCTGAGCGACCATACCAATCAGTTCCCCTGCTTTCACACGATCTGTGACGTCCTTAGATACGCCTGCAATCAGAGAAACCTTACCTTCGACTACCGTTGCCAGCACGATAATTGTCGACCCCAGCTGATTTTTTAAATCGTCAACCATGGTACGCAACATTTTCGGCTCAACACCGCTAAGCTCGCTAACCAACAGCTTAACACCATTAACATCAATTGCCTTACTGGAAAGATTTGCGCTCTCCTGTGCGGCAGCTTGTTCTTTAAGCTGTTGTAACTCTTTTTCCAGCTGACGCGTACGTTCCAGTACTGAGCGCACTTTATCAGCCAGATTATTGCTATCGCCTTTCAGCAGATGCGCGACTTCGCTTAAGCGATCGCTGTCTGCATGAACGGTGGCGATAGCACCTTCTCCGGTTACCGCTTCGATACGACGAACGCCTGCAGCAGTACCCGATTCAGAGATGATGCGGAACAGACCAATATCACCAGTGCGGCTGGCGTGAGTACCGCCACACAACTCGGTAGAGAAATCGCCCATGCTCAGCACGCGTACGCGCTCATCATACTTCTCGCCGAACAGCGCCATCGCACCTTTCGCTTTCGCCGCTTCGAGATCCATGATGTTGGTTTCGATCGGCAAATTGCGACGAATCTGTGTGTTCACCAGGTCTTCGACCGCACGAATCTCTTCTGGTTTCATCGCTTCGTTGTGTGAGAAGTCGAAGCGCAGCACCTTGTCGTTAACCAGTGAACCTTTCTGCGATACATGAGTACCCAGAACCTGGCGCAGCGCAGCGTGCATCAGGTGCGTTGCGGAGTGATTCAGACGAATACGGGCGCGACGAGCCTCATCAACATCAGCCTGCACCGCGTCGCCCACTTTCAGAGAACCCGCAGCAAGTTTACCGATGTGACCAATCGCCTGGCCGTATTTCTGCGTATCTTCCACCGCAAAGGAGAAGTTAGCGCCTTTCAGTTCGCCTTTATCGCCAACCTGACCGCCGGATTCCGCATAGAATGGCGTTTGATCCAGCACGACCACAGCTTCCTGGCCTGCATTGATGGCATCAACCGCTTTACCATCAACAAACAGCGCAGTCACTTTGCCGTTCAGTTCCAGATGGTCATAGCCTTTAAATTCAGATGCACTGTCAACACGGATCATTGCGTTGTAATCGGCACCAAAGCCGCTGGCTTCGCGCGCGCGACGACGCTGCTCTTCCATTGCAGCTTCAAAACCAGCTTCGTCAACTTTGATGTTGCGCTCACGACAAACATCAGCCGTCAGGTCAACCGGGAAGCCATAGGTGTCGTACAGACGGAAAGCAGTTTCACCATCCAGCGTATCACCAGAAAGTTTTGCCAGCTCTTCATCCAGCAACGCCAGACCGCGCTCCAGAGTACGAGCAAACTGCTCTTCTTCAGTCTTCAGCACCTGCTCAACCTGCGCCTGCTGGCGTTTCAGGTCTTCACCCGCAGAGCCCATAACGTCGATCAGCGGACCAACCAGTTTGTAGAAGAAGGTTTCTTTCGCGCCGAGCATATTACCGTGACGCACTGCGCGACGAATGATACGACGCAGTACATAACCACGGTTTTCATTGGACGGCATTACGCCATCCGCGATCAGGAACGCACAAGAACGAATGTGGTCAGCGATTACGCGCAGCGATTTATTGCTCAGATCGGTTGCGCCAGTGACTTTCGCTACCGCCTGGATCAGCGTGCGGAACAGGTCGATGTCATAGTTAGAGTTAACGTGTTGCAGCACCGCAGCAATACGCTCCAGACCCATACCGGTATCTACAGACGGCTTCGGCAGCGGTTCCATCGTGCCATCGGCCTGGCGGTTGAACTGCATGAAGACGATGTTCCAGATCTCAATGTAGCGGTCGCCGTCTTCTTCCGGGCTTCCCGGAGGGCCCCCCCAAATGTGGTCGCCGTGATCGTAGAAGATTTCGGTGCACGGGCCGCACGGACCAGTGTCACCCATCTGCCAGAAGTTGTCAGATGCGTATGGCGCACCTTTGTTATCGCCGATGCGAATAATACGTTCGCGCGGGATCCCTACTTCTTTTTCCCAGATTTCGTAGGCTTCGTCGTCGCTTTCATAGACGGTAACCCACAGACGCTCTTTCGGCAGGGCAAACCATTTTTCGCTGGTCAGCAGTTCCCATGCAAACTGAATGGCATCGTGTTTGAAATAGTCGCCGAAGCTGAAGTTGCCCAGCATTTCGAAGAAGGTATGGTGACGCGCGGTGTAACCGACGTTTTCCAGGTCGTTGTGTTTACCACCCGCACGCACGCAGCGTTGGGAAGTGGTAGCGCGGGAATAATTACGCTTGTCGAGCCCAAGGAACACATCCTTGAACTGGTTCATCCCGGCGTTGGTAAACAACAAAGTTGGGTCGTTATGGGGTACCAGGGAGCTGCTGGCAACTACCTGATGTCCCTTACTATGGAAAAAGTCGAGAAACGCCTGACGGATCTCAGCGGTGCTCTTGCTCATAATTATCCTGAAATCAAGCTAACGAAATATCGCCACCAGCTCCAGCGTGTCTTAACCGCCGGGCTGGTAACTGAAAAGTGGGAATAAGATAAGTTTTCTTGACTGGGAAGTAAAATACCGTATGCGTTCAGTCGGCAAAATTTCGCCAAATCTCCTGGATATCTTCCATCAGATAGCCACGATAGAGCAGAAAACGCTGGATCTTAACTTTTTCTGAAAAGACAGTTGGCAAAGGTTCGCCATATTTTCGCGTCGCCTGATCGCGCGCCAGTGCGCACCAGTCGATGTCACATTCACGCATCGCTTTTTCTGTCGCTTCGCGGGAAATACCTTTCTGATTCAGTTCCTGGCGAATACGCGCAGGTCCATAACCTTTGCGGCTACGGCTGGCGATAAAGCGCGCAACAAATCGGCTGTCATCGAGATAGCCATGTTCATGGCACCAGGCAATAACGCGCTCGTAATCTTCTGCCGTAGCATCAATCTCTTCTGGGCCATTTTTGCCCATAATCGGTGCCGCGAGTTTACGTCGCAGTTCTTGCTCACTGTGATCGCGCACCGCCAGAATGCGTACCGCACGATCCAACAGGCGAGCATATGCCGGGCGACGGGATGTTGATTCTGTCATGGCATATCCTTACAACTTAAAAAAGCAAAAGGGCCGCAGATGCGACCCTTGTGTATCAAACAAGACGATTAAAAATCTTCGTTAGTTTCTGCTACGCCTTCGCTATCATCTACAGAGAAATCCGGCGTTGAGTTCGGGTTGCTCAGCAGCAACTCACGTACTTTCTTCTCGATCTCTTTCGCGGTTTCCGGGTTATCTTTCAGCCAGGCAGTCGCATTCGCTTTACCCTGACCGATCTTCTCACCTTTGTAGCTGTACCACGCGCCTGCTTTCTCGATCAGCTTCTCTTTTACGCCCAGGTCAACCAGTTCGCCGTAGAAGTTGATACCTTCGCCGTAGAGGATCTGGAATTCAGCCTGTTTAAACGGCGCAGCGATTTTGTTCTTCACCACTTTCACGCGGGTTTCGCTACCCACCACGTTTTCGCCCTCTTTCACCGCGCCGATACGACGGATGTCGAGACGAACAGAGGCGTAGAATTTCAGCGCGTTACCACCGGTAGTGGTTTCCGGGTTACCGAACATCACACCAATTTTCATACGGATCTGGTTGATGAAGATCAGCAGCGTGTTGGACTGCTTCAGGTTACCCGCCAGCTTACGCATCGCCTGGCTCATCATACGTGCCGCAAGGCCCATGTGAGAGTCGCCGATTTCGCCTTCGATTTCCGCTTTCGGCGTCAGTGCCGCCACGGAGTCAACGACGATAACGTCTACTGCGCCAGAACGCGCCAGGGCGTCACAGATTTCCAGTGCCTGCTCGCCGGTGTCCGGCTGGGAGCACAGCAGGTTGTCGATATCGACGCCCAGTTTACGTGCGTAGATTGGGTCCAGCGCGTGTTCAGCATCGATAAACGCACAGGTTTTACCTTCACGCTGCGCTGCGGCGATCACCTGCAGCGTCAGCGTGGTTTTACCGGAAGATTCCGGTCCGTAGATTTCGACGATACGGCCCATCGGCAGACCACCTGCCCCAAGCGCGATATCCAGTGAAAGCGAACCGGTAGAGATGGTTTCCACATCCATGGAACGGTCTTCACCCAGGCGCATGATGGAGCCTTTACCAAATTGTTTCTCAATCTGGCCCAGTGCTGCCGCCAACGCTTTCTGTTTGTTTTCGTCGATAGCCATTTTTACTCCTGTCATGCCGGGTAATACCGGATAGTCAATATGTTCTGTTGAAGCAATTATACTGTATGCTCATACAGTATCAAGTGTTTTGTAGAAATTGTTGCCACAAGGTCTGCAATGCATACGCAGTAGCCTGACGACGCACCGCATCACGGTCGCCGCTGAAGCATTCCCGCCGGGTAATGCCTTCACCGCGGGCAGTGGCAAAAGCAAACCAGACGGTGCCGACAGGCTTCTCTTCACTGCCGCCATCCGGCCCGGCGATACCACTAATAGACACGGCATAATCAGCACGAGCCGCTTTCAGTGCGCCTATCGCCATTTCCACCACGACGGGTTCACTCACCGCGCCATGCTGCGCCAGCGTCTCTTCGCGTACGCCGATCATCTGCGCTTTGGCTTCGTTACTGTAGGTGACAAATCCGCGTTCAAACCAGGCGGAGCTACCGGCAATATCGGTAATCACTTTCGCTACCCAACCACCGGTACAAGACTCGGCAGTTGTTACGGTTGCGCCACGGGCTTTCAGCGCCTGCCCAACCTGTTCACTTAACTGCATCAGTTCACTGTCAGTCATCACAACCTCTGTCAGTCAAAAATTTATGCCGGACAAGATAGCACTTTCGTCAGGAAGATGGTGTTGGCGTTGCAATTTTACGAGGAGGATTCAGAAAAAAGCTGATTAGCCAGAGGGAAGCTCACGCCCCCCTCTTGTAAATAGCTACTGTACTCGCGCCAGCGCCACGGCTTGTCCTAACTGCCAGACCGCCATTGCGTAATGGGTGCTGTGGTTGTAACGGGTGATGGTGTAGAAGTTCGGCAGACCGTACCAGTACTGGTAGCCGGTGCCAACATCCAGACGCAGCAGGCTGGCTTGTTGATGGTTGCCCAGCGGCTGCTGTGGCGTTAAACCTGCGGCGGCAAGCTGCGAAATGCTGTACTTAGTTTTGAAGCCATTTGGCAAGCCTGGAGCCTGACCGTTTGCCATTACCGCGACCTGATCGCCTTTCACCCAGCCGTGCGCTTTGAAATAGTTCGCCACGCTACCGATCGCATCAACCGGATCCCACAGGTTGATATGCCCGTCGCCGCTGAAATCTACCGCATATTGTTTGTAAGACGACGGCATAAACTGTCCGTAGCCCATCGCCCCGGCAAAGGAACCTTTCAGATTGAGCGGATCGTCCTGCTCGTCGCGCGCCATCAACAGGAAGGTTTCCAGCTCGCCAGAGAAATACTCCGCGCGGCGTGGGTAGTTAAATGACAGCGTTGCCAGCGCATCGAGGATGCGAGTTTTCCCCATCACGCGCCCCCAGCGGGTTTCAACGCCGATAATCCCGACGATAATTTCCGGCGGTACTCCATACACCTGCCACGCGCGATTCAACGCATCTTCATACTGATTCCAGAAAACCACACCGTTCTGCACGTTGTCCGGCGTAATAAATTTTTTGCGATAACGGAGCCATGCGCCGTTCGGACCTGATGGCGGTTTCACCGATGTGGTTGGTGCCTGGTTATCCATCAGCCGCAGTACCGAATCCAGACGCTTCGCCTGGGAGAGAATTTCCTGCAACTGCTGACGATCGAAACCGTGTTTGTTCACCATTTTGTCGATGAACTGCTGGGCATTCGGGTTATTAGCGAAATCGCCGCCCATCTGCATCACATTGTGCTGCGGCTCAAGCAGGAAGCCGCCAGACGGCGTTCCGGTGGTCGTATCAGTCTCAGTAGGTTTTGGCTTGCTGCTACAGGCGGCAAGCAACACAAAAAGGGGAAGCAATGTTACATAACGACGCTTGAACATGAGGGGTCCATTTAACAGATTCAACCAGGGGCAAGTATGGTAAAGCATCACGCCCCGCACAAGGAAGCGGTAGTCACTGCCCGATACGGACTTTACATAACTCAACTCATTCCCCTCGCTATCCTTTTATTCAAACTTTCAAATTAAAATATTTATCTTTCATTTTGCGATCAAAATAACACTTTTAAATCTTTCAATCTGATTAGATTAGGTTGCCGTTTGGTAATAAAACAATAAATCCTGAAGGAGAGAACAATGATAGAAACCATTACTCATGGTGCAGAGTGGTTTATCGGGCTGTTCCAAAAGGGCGGAGAGGTGTTTACCGGGATGGTGACCGGCATTCTTCCGCTGTTGATTAGCCTGCTGGTTATCATGAACGCACTGATTAATTTTATCGGTCAGCATCGTATTGAACGTTTTGCTCAACGTTGCGCCGGTAACCCTGTTTCCCGTTACCTACTGTTACCGTGCATTGGCACGTTTGTCTTTTGCAATCCGATGACCCTAAGCCTGGGTCGCTTTATGCCGGAAAAGTACAAACCCAGCTACTACGCGGCGGCCTCTTATAGCTGCCACTCAATGAATGGCCTCTTCCCCCATATCAACCCTGGCGAACTGTTTGTTTATCTTGGCATTGCCAGCGGTCTGACAACGCTGAACCTGCCACTTGGCCCACTGGCGGTGAGTTATCTGCTGGTTGGTCTGGTCACCAATTTCTTCCGCGGCTGGGTGACCGATCTGACCACCGCCATTTTTGAGAAAAAGATGGGCATTCAACTTGAACAAAAAGTTCACCTGGCAGGAGCAACATCATGACGCATATTCGGATCGAAAAAGGAACGGGTGGCTGGGGCGGCCCGCTTGAGCTGAAAGCCACGCCGGGAAAAAAAATCGTCTATATCACCGCCGGTACCCGGCCTGCGATTGTTGACAAACTGGCACAGCTTACTGGCTGGCAGGCTATTGACGGATTTAAAGAAGGTGAACCCGCGGAGGCGGAAATTGGTGTCGCGGTAATCGACTGTGGCGGCACATTACGCTGCGGCATCTATCCGAAACGACGTATTCCCACCATTAATATCCACTCGACGGGCAAGTCCGGTCCGCTGGCGCAGTACATTGTGGAAGATATTTATGTCTCTGGCGTAAAAGAAGAAAACATCACTGTAGTAGGTGATGCGACACCACAACCCTCTTCCGTGGGCCGTGACTATGACACCAGTAAGAAAATCACCGAACAAAGCGATGGTTTACTGGCGAAGGTGGGAATGGGCATGGGGTCCACCGTTGCGGTGCTGTTTCAATCTGGTCGTGACACCATCGACACTGTATTAAAAACCATTCTGCCGTTTATGGCATTCGTCTCGGCGCTCATTGGCATCATTATGGCTTCTGGCCTTGGTGACTGGATTGCCCACGGTCTTGCTCCGCTGGCGAGCCATCCACTGGGTCTGGTCATGCTGGCGCTCATCTGTTCCTTCCCACTGCTTTCACCTTTCCTCGGCCCAGGCGCAGTTATCGCACAGGTTATCGGCGTATTGATTGGCGTGCAGATTGGTCTCGGCAATATTCCGCCGCATCTGGCTTTACCGGCACTGTTTGCCATCAACGCGCAGGCGGCCTGCGACTTCATCCCGGTCGGTTTGTCGCTGGCGGAAGCCCGTCAGGACACGGTTCGCGTCGGTGTCCCTTCTGTACTGGTGAGCCGCTTTTTAACCGGCGCGCCGACTGTACTGATCGCCTGGTTTGTCTCCGGTTTTATCTATCAATAGAGGCTGAAACATGACCGTTATTTATCAGACCACCATCACCCGTATCGGCGCGAGTGCCATTGACGCCCTCAGTGACCAGATGCTCATCACCTTTCGTGAAGGCGCGCCTGCGGACCTCGAAGAGTATTGCTTCATTCATTGCCACGGCGAGTTGAAAGGTGCACTCCATCCCGGTTTGCAATTTTCACTCGGGCAGCATCGCTATCCGGTGACCGCTGTTGGCAGCGTGGCGGAAGACAACCTTCGCGAACTGGGTCATGTCACCCTGCGCTTCGATGGTTTAAACGAAGCGGAATTTCCGGGCACTGTCCATGTGGCAGGCCCTGTCCCCGACGATATCGCGCCGGGATCGGTTTTGAAGTTTGAATCTGTTAAGGAGTAAAAAATGAATCAGGTTGCCGTTGTCATCGGTGGTGGGCAAACCTTAGGCGCGTTCCTGTGCCACGGTCTGGCTGCCGAGGGGTATCGCGTCGCGGTTGTCGATATTCAGAGCGACAAAGCCGCAAATGTGGCACAAGAAATTAACGCCGAATATGGTGAAAGTATGGCGTACGGTTTTGGTGCTGACGCCACTAGCGAGCAAAGCGTTCTGGCGCTCTCTCGTGGGGTAGATGAAATCTTTGGTCGCGTGGATTTGCTGGTCTACAGCGCCGGAATAGCAAAAGCAGCCTTTATCAGCGACTTCCAGCTCGGCGATTTTGACCGTTCGCTACAGGTGAATCTGGTGGGTTATTTCCTGTGTGCGCGTGAATTTTCGCGTTTGATGATCCGCGACGGGATTCAGGGGCGCATTATTCAGATCAACTCGAAATCCGGCAAAGTGGGCAGCAAACACAACTCTGGCTACAGCGCAGCGAAATTTGGTGGCGTCGGGCTGACTCAATCACTGGCGCTGGATCTGGCGGAGTACGGCATTACGGTGCATTCACTGATGCTCGGTAACCTGCTGAAATCGCCGATGTTCCAGTCACTGTTGCCACAATACGCGACCAAGCTGGGTATCAAACCGGATCAAGTCGAGCAGTATTACATCGACAAAGTACCGCTCAAACGCGGCTGCGATTATCAAGATGTGCTGAATATGCTGCTGTTCTACGCCAGTCCTAAGGCGTCGTACTGCACCGGACAGTCGATCAATGTCACCGGCGGTCAGGTGATGTTCTGATCAACAGCGGAGATCCATTAAGGATCTCCGTGAGACTATAGAATGCCTGATGCGCTACGCTCATCAGGCATACAGGACTTCCGCCACTACATTAAGGAAAAGTTATGGTATCCGCACTCATCACCGTCGCCGTTATCGCCTGGTGTGCGCAACTGGCCTTAGGCGGCTGGCAAATTTCTCGTTTTAACCGTGCCTTCGACACACTATGCCAGCAAGGGCGGGTTGGCGTGGGCCGTTCCAGCGGGCGCTTTAAACCGCGGGTCGTGGTCGCCATCGCGCTGGACGATCAGCAGCGCATCGTCGACACCTTGTTTATGAAAGGACTGACCGTCTTCGCCCGACCGCAAAAAATTCCCGCAATTACCGGTATGCATGCGGGTGATTTACAGCCCGATGTGATCTTTCCCCATGATCCACTATCACAGAATGCTCTATCATTGGCGCTTAAACTGAAACGTGGATAATTTCGTTGTGAATGTTACTTGCTTGCGAAGTTATCATTTTGAAACCTAAATCAGGTAATCACGCCCATGAAACCTCGTCAGCGTCAGGCCGCCATTCTGGAGTATCTGCAAAAGCAGGGTAAATGCTCGGTTGAAGAATTGGCGCAATACTTTGACACCACAGGCACAACCATTCGCAAAGATCTGGTCATTCTGGAACATGCCGGAACCGTCATTCGTACTTATGGCGGAGTGGTGTTGAATAAAGAGGAATCCGATCCGCCTATCGATCATAAAACACTCATCAACACCCACAAGAAAGAGCTGATTGCAGAAGCTGCCGTTAGTTTTATCCATGATGGCGATTCGATCATTCTTGATGCTGGCAGTACCGTTTTGCAGATGGTTCCCCTGCTCTCGCGCTTTAATAACATCACGGTGATGACCAACAGCCTGCATATCGTCAATGCGCTATCCGAACTGGATAACGAACAAACTATCCTGATGCCAGGCGGAACGTTTCGCAAAAAATCGGCCTCATTTCACGGGCAACTGGCAGAGAATGCCTTCGAGCATTTCACCTTCGATAAATTGTTTATGGGCACCGACGGCATCGATCTCAATGCGGGCGTAACCACCTTTAACGAGGTTTATACCGTCAGTAAGGCAATGTGCAATGCCGCGCGCGAAGTGATTTTGATGGCGGACTCATCAAAGTTTGGCCGTAAAAGCCCCAACGTAGTTTGCAGTCTTGAAAGCGTCGATAAGCTGATTACCGACGCAGGTATCGATCCGGCGTTTCGTCAGGCGCTGGAAGAGAAAGGGATCGATGTGATCATAACCGGAGAGAGCAATGAGTGAAGCACTACTGAACGCGGGACGTCAGACGTTAATGCTGGAGTTGCAGGAAGCAAGCCGTTTACCGGAACGTCTGGGCGATGATTTTGTTCGCGCCGCCAATATCATCCTGCACTGTGAAGGCAAAGTGGTGGTTTCGGGAATTGGCAAATCGGGCCACATTGGTAAGAAAATCGCCGCAACGCTTGCCAGTACCGGCACTCCGGCTTTTTTTGTCCATCCGGCAGAAGCGCTGCACGGCGATCTGGGGATGATCGAAAGCCGCGATGTGATGCTGTTTATCTCTTACTCCGGTGGCGCGAAGGAACTGGATCTGATTATTCCGCGTCTGGAAGATAAATCTATCGCGCTGCTGGCGATGACCGGCAAACCGACGTCACCGCTGGGCCTGGCGGCAAAAGCGGTGCTGGATATCTCCGTAGAACGCGAAGCCTGCCCGATGCACCTTGCGCCGACCTCCAGCACCGTCAATACCCTGATGATGGGTGACGCGCTGGCGATGGCGGTCATGCAGGCGCGCGGATTTAATGAAGAAGATTTTGCCCGCTCCCACCCAGCCGGGGCACTGGGCGCTCGCTTGCTGAATAAAGTGCATCATCTGATGCGCCGTGACGATGCCATCCCACAGGTGGCGTTAACCGCCAGCGTGATGGATGCGATGCTGGAACTCAGCCGCACCGGTCTGGGGCTGGTGGCGGTATGTGACGCTCAACAACAGGTACAAGGCGTCTTTACCGACGGCGATTTACGTCGCTGGCTGGTTGGCGGCGGCGCACTCACCACGCCAGTCAATGAAGCGATGACGGTCGGCGGCACCACGTTGCAATCGCAAAGTCGCGCCATCGACGCCAAAGAGATCCTGATGAAGCGCAAAATCACTGCCGCACCGGTGGTGGATGAAAACGGCAAACTCACCGGCGCAATAAACCTGCAGGATTTCTATCAGGCCGGGATTATTTAATCCTTCAATCCCAGACGTTTCGCCAGCCGATGCAGGTTGGCGACGTCGGTTTCCAGCATCCGCGCGCAGGCAGCCCAGTTGTGATGATTTTGTGCCAGTGCCTGACGAATAGTTTCACGCTGGAACGCTTCTGTCGCTTCACGCAGGTTTTGCTTAACAACGGGCACCGCCGCCACTTCTGGCGTCGGCAACGTCACCTCAGGAAAAGCAAAATGTTGCGCCTCAAGAATCACTTCATCGCCGCTGCGGGTGGCTCTCGCCAGAACTACCGCCCGATGAATAGCATGTTCCAGTTCGCGCACGTTTCCCGGAAAACTGTAGTGTTGCAGTAAATTTCGCGCTCCGGCACTTAATACCACGCGGGAGAGCCCCTGCCGCAAACGACACTGCTCGCAGAAATACCCCGCCAGCAGAATGACATCATCGCCCCGCTCACGCAGCGGCGGCACCGAAAGTGGAAACACGCTCAGGCGATGAAACAAATCGGCGCGGAATCGCCCTGCCAGCACCTCTTCGCGTAAATCGCGGTTAGTCGCCGCCAGCACGCGCACATCGACCCGCAAACAACGGTCATCGCCAACGCGCTGAATATCGCCATACTGCAACACCCTCAGCAGCTTGGCCTGCAATGCCAACGACAACTCGCCGATCTCATCCAGAAACAGCGTGCCGTTATCCGCCATTTCAAACTTCCCGCTGCGATTACTGATAGCGCCAGTAAACGCTCCTTTCACATGCCCGAACAACTCACTTTCCGCCACACTTTCCGGCAGTGCAGCACAGTTGAGATAGACCAGCGGATTCACCGCCCGTGGCGAGGCTTCATGAATCGCTTTCGCCACCAGCTCCTTACCGGTTCCAGTCTCACCGCTGATCAGGACGTTGAGATCGGACGCCGCCACAATCTCAATCTCTTTTTTCAGTTGCGTCATGCCAGGGGACAAGCCAATCATCTGCGTCTGTTTCACCGCTTCAAACGGCGTGGCATCGCCTGGCAGCATATTCTGGCTTTCCAGTTGTTCAATCAGCAACGCATTGCTTAACGCTCCCGCCGCCAGCGCAGCAATCAGCCGTAGCTCTTCGTCGCTGAAAACATCGAACTGATCGGGCTGCATCCCGTCGAGCGTCAGTGCGCCGATCAGGTTTTGCCCGGCAAACAATGGCAGACCAACGCAGGCGTGAACCTTCAGACTCTCCTGCCCAGGAATCAAACCGTCATAGGGATCGGGCAATTCGCTGTCTGCGGGAAAGCGCACCACATCCCCGGCGCGGGCAATCGCTTCCAGCCGTGGATGCCCTTCCAGCGCAAAGCGTCTACCGAGTACATCCTTTGCCAGACCGTCGATGGCAAGCGGAATAAACTGCCGCGAATCGTAACGTAGCAACGCAGACGCATCGCACTCCAGCACCTGACGTAGCGTGGTGATCAGGCGCTGAAAACGATCCTGGTGACCAATCCCACGCTGCAATTCGATGGCGATATTCGCCAGCACATCAACGGAAAAACTCATCTTTGCCTCACTGTCAATTTGACTATAGATATTGTCATATCGACCATTTGATTGATAGTCATTTTGACTACTCATTAATGGGCATAATTTTATTTATAGAGTAAAAACAATCAGATAAAAAACTGGCACGCAATCTGCAATTAGCAAGACATCTTTTTAGAACACGCTGAATAAATTGAGGTTGCTATGTCTATTGTGGTGAAAAATAACATTCATTGGGTTGGTCAACGTGACTGGGAAGTGCGTGATTTTCACGGCACGGAATATAAAACGCTGCGCGGCAGCAGCTACAATAGCTACCTCATCCGCGAAGAAAAAAACGTGCTGATCGACACCGTCGACCATAAATTCAGCCGCGAATTTGTGCAGAACCTGCGTAATGAAATCGATCTGGCGGATATCGATTACATCGTGATTAACCATGCAGAAGAGGACCACGCTGGGGCGCTGACCGAACTGATGGCACAAATTCCCGATACGCCGATCTACTGTACTGCCAACGCTATCGACTCGATAAATGGTCATCACCATCATCCGGAGTGGAATTTTAATGTGGTGAAAACTGGCGACACGCTGGATATCGGCAACGGCAAACAGCTCATTTTTGTCGAAACACCAATGCTGCACTGGCCGGACAGCATGATGACTTACCTGACAGGCGACGCGGTGCTGTTCAGTAACGATGCTTTCGGTCAGCACTACTGTGACGAGCATCTGTTCAACGATGAAGTGGATCAGACGGAGCTTTTCGAGCAGTGCCAGCGTTACTACGCCAATATCCTGACGCCGTTCAGCCGCCTGGTAACGCCGAAAATTACCGAGATCCTGGGCTTTAACTTACCAGTCGATATGATAGCGACCTCCCACGGCGTGGTCTGGCGCGATAACCCGACGCAAATTGTCGAGCTGTACCTGAAATGGGCGGCTGATTATCAGGAAGACAGAATCACCATTTTCTACGACACCATGTCGAATAACACCCGCATGATGGCTGACGCTATCGCCCAGGGGATTGCGGAAACCGACCCACGCGTGGCGGTGAAAATTTTCAACGTCGCCCGAAGCGATAAAAACGAAATCCTGACCAATGTCTTCCGCTCAAAAGGCGTGCTGGTCGGCACTTCGACGATGAATAACGTGATGATGCCGAAAATCGCCGGGCTGGTGGAGGAGATGACTGGTTTACGCTTCCGTAACAAACGCGCCAGTGCTTTCGGCTCTCACGGCTGGAGCGGCGGTGCGGTGGATCGTCTTTCCACGCGCCTGCAGGATGCGGGTTTCGAAATGTCGCTCAGCCTGAAAGCCAAATGGCGACCAGACCAGGACGCTCTGGAGTTATGCCGTGAACACGGTCGCGAAATCGCCCGTCAGTGGGCGCTCGCGCCGCTGCCGCAGAGCACGGTGAATACGGTAGTTAAAGAAGAAACCTCTGCCGCCACGACGGCTGACCTCGGCCCACGGATGCAGTGCAGCGTCTGCCGGTGGATTTACGATCCGGCAAAAGGCGAGCCAATGCAGGACGTTGCACCAGGAACGCCGTGGAGTGAAGTCCCGGATAACTTCCTGTGCCCGGAATGCTCCCTCGGCAAAGACGTCTTTGACGAACTGGCATCGGAGGCAAAATGAGCAACGGCATTGTGATCATTGGTTCGGGCTTCGCCGCCCGACAACTGGTGAAAAATATTCGCAAACAGGACGCCACTATTCCATTAACCTTGATTGCCGCCGACAGCATAGATGAGTACAACAAACCTGACCTCAGCCATGTTATCAGTCAGGGGCAACGTGCCGACGACCTTACCCGCCAGACGGCGGGTGAATTTGCCGAGCAGTTTAATCTGCGCCTGTTTCCGCACACCTGGGTGACGGATATCGATGCCGAAGCCCATGTGGTGAAAAGCCAGAATAATCAGTGGCAATACGACAAGTTAGTGCTGGCAACCGGTGCCAGCGCCTTTGTCCCGCCTGTGCCTGGGCGTGAGTTAATGCTGACGTTAAATAGTCAGCAAGAGTATCGCGCCTGTGAAACGCAACTGCGGGATGCCCGACGCGTGTTGATTGTTGGCGGTGGTTTGATTGGTAGCGAACTGGCGATGGATTTTTGTCGTGCAGGCAAAGCGGTCACGCTAATCGACAACGCTGCCAGTATTCTGGCGTCGTTAATGCCACCGGAAGTAAGCAGCCGCTTGCAGCATCGGTTGACGGAGATGGGTGTTCATCTGCTGTTGAAATCTCAGTTGCAGGGGCTGGAAAAAACGGATTCTGGCATTCTGGCAACGCTGGACCGCCAGCGTAGCATCGAAGTGGATGCGGTAATTGCCGCCACCGGACTGCGCCCGGAAACCGCCCTGGCACGACGCGCCGGGCTGACGATTAATCGCGGCGTTTGCGTCGATAGTTATCTGCAAACCAGTAATACCGATATTTACGCGCTGGGCGATTGCGCGGAAATTAACGGTCAGGTATTGCCGTTCCTCCAGCCGATTCAACTTAGCGCGATGGTGCTGGCAAAAAATCTTCTCGGCAATAACACGCCGCTGAAACTCCCGGCGATGCTGGTGAAAATCAAAACGCCGGAATTACCGCTGCATCTGGCAGGCGAAACCCAGCGTCAGGATTTACGCTGGCAAATTAATACCGAACGCCAGGGAATGGTGGCGCGCGGCGTTGACGATGCTGACCAGCTTCGCGCCTTTGTGGTCAGTGAGGATCGGATGAAAGAGGCATTTGGATTGTTGAAAACATTGCCGATGTAGGTGGGCTACTGTGCCTAAAATGTCGGATGCGACGCTGGCGCGTCTTATCCGACCTACGGGGACGCATGTGTAGGCCGGATAAGGCGTTTACGCCGCATCCGGCAATGGTGTCCAAATGCAACACGTTTTATCCGTTCTGGACTTCACCCGCTAACCAACGCGCCGCAGCAATAACCCCCTGCCCCAGAGACAAACCGCCATCACCCGCCGGTAAACTCTGTGGAAAGAGCAATGTGAAATCAGCGAGATAATGCGCCAGACGTGCACGCAGCAAACGGTTATGAATAACCCCGCCGCTAAATACCAGCGTAGTGATACCACGCATCGTGGCCTGCTCACGCATCAACGCGGCAAAACCCTGCGCCAGCGCATCATGAAACGCCCACGCGCGTTGATTAACCGGTGCCTGCCAGTTCAGCCACTGCTGCCAGAAAGTGGCGAGATCCAGTTGATTGTCCACCCGCGGCATTGTCACCGGATGCGTCACTCCGTGGCATGAGGCTGCGAGCGCCTCCAGAGCACAAGCCGCTTCACCTTCATAACTTAACGTGGCTGGCGCACAGCCCAGTGCCGCCGCCACTGCATCGAAAAAACGCCCACACGATGACGCCAGCGGCGCGTTAATTCCACGCTCAATGGCCCGCGCCAGCACGCTCCAGTTTTGCTGTTGCACACTTGCTGTTTCAGAGTAATTCTGCCACTCCGGCACAAAGCGCAGGCACTGCGCCAGCAGGTTTCGCCACGGCTGCTTCGCTGCCAAATCGCCACCCGGAAGCGCCACTGCAGGCAAGCCGCCCAGGTGCTCACATTCGCGATAGTTCACCCGCAGGCACTCGCCGCCCCACAAAGCGCCGTTCTCCCCCATACCGATACCGTCGAGCGTCAAAGCAATGACATCACCGCCATCCAGCGGCCACTGATGCTCTGCCAGACACGCCGCTGCATGGGCATGATGATGCAGTACCGTTTGCGTCGGCAGATTCATTTCACGCGCCCACTGGCTGGAGACATAGCCCGGATGCGCGTCATGCACAACGTATTGCGGGGTAAAATCGTAGATGTTTTGCATCAGGCGTAACGCTTCGCGCCACTGCATCTGGATGCCATCGTCACTTAAATCGCCCAGATGCTGACTCAACACCGCTTGTTCACCGCGCACCAGGCAGAAGGTATTTTTCAGATCCGCGCCGAGACACAGCACAGGCGGAACATTTTTAAAGCCCGGAGGCAAAGCCAGCGCATCCGGCACATACCCCCGCGAACGGCGCAGCATTTCGCCGCTTTCGCGCACCACCGAATCATCCATCCGCTGCACGATGTCGCGGTTATGTATCAAGAATCCGTCGGCAATGCCCTGCAAATCCGCCAGCGCCTGTTCGTTGCTGATAGCTGGTGGTTTACCGCTCAGGTTGCCGGAGGTCATCACCAGCGGGCATTGCAGTTCCTGTAACAGCAAATGCTGGAGCGGGTTCGCAGGCAACATTACCCCGACTTCGTTAAGGTCAGGGGCGATATCATCACAAAGCTCAGGAACGTATTTTTTATCCACCAGCACAATCGGCGCGGCGGGCGTGGTAAGCAACTGGCGCGCAGCGTCTGGTAAACCGTCAGCCACTGGCAACATGACCGCCAGCGGTTTCGCCGGGCGATGTTTGCGCGCCCGAAGTGTCGCCACCGCGTTACTGTTACGTGCATCGCAGGCAAGATGAAATCCGCCAATCCCTTTGATGGCGACAATTTTGCCCATTTTTAACTGTGCGATAGCTGCCTGTAATGCCGCCTCTTGTTCCGCATGTTCACCATGACTTACCCATTCAAGATGCGGGCCACACTCCGGGCAGGCCACCGGCTGGGCGTGGAAGCGACGATCGAGCGGGTCACGGTACTCTTTGTCACAGGCCGGACATAGCGGAAACGCCGCCATCACGGTAAATGGGCGGTCGTAAGGCATGGCGCGAATAATGGTGAAACGCGGGCCGCAGTGGGTACAGTTGATAAACGGATAACGATAACGCCGTTCGCCTGGGGTATTCATTTCGGCAAGGCAAGCAGGGCAAGTAGCGGCATCGGGAACAATTTGCGTATTCATGGTGCCGCCTGTGCTCTGGCGTATAGTGAACTCGGTGGGCAGTTGTGACCAGATAAACGGCTCACGCTCGACGCTATCAATACGCGCCAGCGGCGGGCAGTGCTGATACAATTGAACAAGAAACGTTTCCGGGTCTTCCCGCAGCCGGACTTCTACGCCATCGCCGTCATTACAGACATCGCCGTGAAGATTTAATTGCTGTGCCAGCTGCCAGACAAACGGACGAAAACCGACGCCCTGCACTTTGCCACGAATACGCAGTTGGACACCGCAAGATGTGTTTTTTGCCATTGAGTTATTCCCGCCATCATGAATTGCGTAACCCGCCCTGCCGGACACGACAGCGTCGCATCCGGCAGTCACAGGTCGGCGATACCGCCCGCTCCGTATTCTACGAATATTTCCGGGAATTCCTTTGATGCCAGAACAGTTCTGTAAGATTTTTAGAACATCAGCGCCGTACGGCGGCGTTTTTCTGCGCTCAGTTGTTCAAGTTTATTACGATCGACACAAATCAGCGCATGAGTCGGGCAAGCCGCCATACACGCCGGGCCGTCTTCACGATGGTTGCACAGGTCGCATTTATTGGCTTCGGCTTTGTCAGCCCGTACATTCAGACCCGCGCCGCTGTTGCGGATCACCGGACGTACCACCACTTCCATCGCACCATACGGGCAAGCCACAACGCAGGTTTTGCAACCAATGCAACGTTCCTGCATCACATGAACAAACCCTTTATCACGGCTGATAGCACCATTCGGGCAGACGTTAGCGCACGGTGCATCTTCACACTGACGGCAAACTGTCGCCGTGGAAATGTTCACACCTTTAATGACATGGATACGCGGTAAAAAAGTTTCCGGGGTCAGCGATGCACAGTCCTGATTTTCCTGATGAGAAACCACGCACGCTACTTCACAGGTACGGCAACCAATACATTTACTCGCGTCAGCAATGATGAAACGGTTCATCAAATTCTCCAGCAATGACAGTTAATGCGCCGATACATTCACAAATCATGCCAGTTTTTAATTTACTGTTATTTAAGGAAATTAATTTCTGTAATGCAGGAAAAACGATGTCATCGACACTAGTGACGATGACATGTGATGACAATGTTTATCGCGAAGGAGCAATGAGTGAGTCGCGGCGGATCAGTTTTCCGCTGAAGGTTTTCGGCGGTGAGAAATCCCCGCCATCGAGCATAAAAATCAGCCGTCCAATAATTTCCTGAATCATCTCAGTCACCGGAATTTTTACGCTGGAGAGCGCCGGAACGGTGTAGGGGGCAATAGCGATATCATCGAATCCGATAACTGACACCTGCTCTGGCACCGCTACGCCGCGCTCGTGTAACGCTTTCATCGCACCTATCGCCATATCGTCGTTACTGGCAACTAACGCGCTAAATTTAGCCCCACGTTCGAGCAACATTTCTACCCCTTCGGCCCCGCTGGCAGGCGTCCATTTACCGTTAGCGATAAGTTTTTCATTGAGCGCAATACCATGCTGCGCCAGCGCGTCTTTATACCCGGCAAGACGTTCAATGCTGGTGGGGGAATCCATCGAGCCGGTAAGGAAAGCAATCTCCTGATGCCCGGCGTTTATCAACTCTGCCACGGCGTTAAAACTGGTCTGTTTATGATCGCACCAGACGCTATGGCTGCTGTTTTTGCGCAGGCGGCGATTAAGCACCATTATCGGCTGACTGTGCGCGTCAATGATGTCATCGATCTCATCCACGCTTAAAAAACGCGGGTAAATCATGATCGCGTCGCAGCGCAGATCCAGCAGATACTGAATCGCCTGGCGCTCTTCTTCTGCGCTGTGTTTACCATCTGCCAATAGCAACTGCCGCCCTTTCTCTTCCGCCATTCGCGCGGCATGAAAGAGTAATTCACTAAAATAAATGCCGTGGTAAAGCGTGTTGGTCACTACCAGCCCCAGCGTCTGAGTACTCTTCGCCGACAGATTGCGCGCCAGCAAGTTTGGACGGTAACCGCTCTCTTCTACCGCCTGAAACACGCGATCTTTAGTCTCCTGGCTGACGTAGCCATTACCTGAAAGCACGCGGGAAACGGTCGCTTTTGAAACCCCGGCGCGCTTCGCCACTTCCAGCATCGTCGTCATCATTTTCATCCCTTTACACGCAATCAACGCAGTGTACTGCACCGTTTGCCGATTGTCCTTGCACAATCGGCGGGAAAAATATTCAGGTGACCGGTTTCACAAATATAAAAAATGAACAATTCACTCTCTTGCTTATTTAGTGACAACTATTCATGATTTTGTGAAACCGGTTTCTTAATTCCGTTTCAGCATCGGCATTTTTCCGTCACGTCGACTGATAACAACTACATCTACCCTACTGATAACAGGATAAAATCCGATGGCCAAAAATTATGCGGCGCTGGCACGCTCGGTGATAGCGGCACTGGGCGGCGTTGATAACATCTCGGCGGTCACGCACTGTATGACGCGGTTGCGCTTTGTTATCAAAGATGATGCACTTATCGACAGCCCGACGTTAAAAACCATCCCCGGCGTGCTCGGCGTGGTACGTAGTGACAACCAGTGTCAGGTGATTATCGGCAATACCGTTTCACAAGCCTTTCAGGAAGTCGTCAGCCTGCTGCCGGGAGATATGCAGCCCGCACAGCCCGTGGGTAAACCCAAACTCACGCTACGTCGCATTGGTGCGGGGATCCTCGATGCGCTGATCGGCACCATGTCACCGCTGATCCCGGCGATTATCGGCGGATCGATGGTCAAACTGCTGGCAATGATCCTCGAGATGAGCGGCGTGCTGACAAAAGGATCGCCGACCTTAACCATTCTGAATGTGATTGGTGACGGTGCTTTCTTCTTCCTGCCGCTGATGGTCGCGGCATCTGCCGCCATCAAATTTAAAACCAATATGTCGCTGGCGATTGCCATCGCGGGTGTGCTGGTACATCCGAGTTTTATTGAACTGATGGCGAAAGCGGCCCAGGGTGAACATGTCGAATTTGCCCTGATTCCGGTCACCGCGGTGAAATACACCTACACGGTGATCCCGGCGCTGGTGATGACCTGGTGCCTGTCATATATCGAACGCTGGGTGGACAGCATTACACCGGCGGTGACCAAAAACTTCCTCAAACCAATGCTGATTGTGTTGATTGCCGCACCGCTGGCAATCCTGCTGATTGGCCCGATTGGTATCTGGATCGGTAGCGCCATTTCGGCGCTGGTTTACACCATTCATGGTTATCTGGGCTGGCTTTCAGTCGCCATTATGGGCGCGCTGTGGCCTCTGCTGGTAATGACCGGGATGCACCGCGTCTTTACGCCAACCATCATTCAGACCATTGCCGAAACCGGCAAAGAAGGGATGGTCATGCCGTCAGAGATCGGCGCTAACCTGTCGCTGGGCGGTTCATCACTGGCAGTGGCGTGGAAAACGAAAAACCCGGAACTGCGTCAGACGGCGCTGGCTGCGGCGGCATCAGCCATTATGGCGGGGATTTCCGAACCGGCGTTATATGGCGTGGCGATCCGCCTGAAACGTCCGCTTATCGCCAGTCTTATCAGCGGTTTTATTTGCGGCGCGGTTGCCGGTATGGCGGGGCTTGCCAGCCACTCAATGGCAGCGCCGGGGCTATTTACCAGCGTGCAGTTCTTCGATCCGGCGAATCCAATGAGCATCGTCTGGGTGTTCGCGGTCATGGCGCTGGCGGTGGTGCTGTCGTTTATCCTCACACTGTTGCTCGGCTTTGAGGATATTCCTGTTGAGGAAGCGGCTGCCCAGGCGCGAAAGTATCAGAGCGTACAACCGACCGTCGCCAAAGAAGTAAGTCTTAATTGAGGATGAAAATGTCAGTATTTCCAGAAAGTTTTTTATGGGGCGGCGCGCTTGCCGCCAACCAGTCTGAAGGTGCGTTCCGTGAAGGTGACAAAGGTCTGACCACTGTCGATATGATCCCACACGGCGAGCATCGAATGGCGGTGAAACTGGGGCTGGAAAAACGTTTTCAGTTGCGAGATGACGAGTTTTATCCCAGCCATGAGGCGACGGATTTTTATCATCGTTATAAAGAAGATATCGCCCTGATGGCAGAGATGGGATTCAAGGTTTTCCGTACCTCAATTGCCTGGAGCCGTCTCTTTCCGCAGGGCGATGAAATCACGCCCAATCAGCAGGGCATTGCTTTTTATCGTTCTGTCTTTGAAGAGTGTAAAAAGTACGGTATCGAACCGCTGGTCACGTTGTGCCACTTCGATGTGCCGATGCATCTGGTCACCGAATATGGCTCCTGGCGTAACCGCAAGCTGGTGGAGTTTTTCAGCCGCTACGCCAGAACCTGCTTTGAAGCATTTGATGGTCTGGTGAAATACTGGCTAACCTTCAATGAAATCAACATTATGTTGCATAGCCCGTTCTCCGGCGCGGGTCTGGTGTTTGAAGAAGGTGAAAATCAGGATCAGGTGAAATATCAGGCCGCGCATCACCAGCTGGTTGCCAGTGCGCTAGCCACCAAAATCGCCCATGAGGTTAACCCGCAAAATCAGGTGGGCTGTATGCTGGCGGGCGGTAACTTCTACCCTTACAGTTGCAAGCCGGAAGATGTCTGGGCGGCGCTGGAGAAAGACCGGGAAAACCTGTTTTTTATCGATGTGCAGGCGCGGGGCACGTATCCGGCTTACTCTGCCCGCGTATTCCGCGAAAAAGGGGTAACCATCAACAAAGCACCGGGCGATGATGAAATCCTGAAAAACACCGTCGATTTTGTCTCTTTCAGCTATTACGCCTCGCGCTGCGCCTCGGCGGAGATGAACGCCAACAACAGCAGTGCGGCGAACGTGGTGAAATCGCTGCGTAATCCGTATCTACAGGTGAGCGACTGGGGCTGGGGAATTGATCCACTCGGTCTGCGTATCACCATGAATATGATGTACGATCGTTATCAGAAGCCGCTGTTTCTGGTGGAAAACGGCCTGGGCGCAAAAGATGAATTTGCTGCCAATGGCGAGATTAACGACGACTATCGCATCAGCTACTTACGCGAACATATCCGCGCAATGGGCGAAGCGATTGCAGACGGCATTCCGCTGATGGGCTACACCACATGGGGCTGTATTGATTTAGTTTCCGCCTCTACGGGTGAAATGAGCAAACGCTACGGCTTTGTCTTTGTTGACCGTGACGACGCAGGCAACGGTACGCTGACGCGCACGCGTAAGAAATCATTCTGGTGGTATAAAAAAGTGATTGCCAGTAATGGGGAAGATTTAGAGTAGGTAACAGTGCCGGATGCGGCGTGAACGCCTTATCCGGCCTACATGTCGCACGAACCATGAAGGCCCGATAAGCGCAGCGCATCGGGCAATTTAGCATTTGGCATCAGAGCTGGTTCACCCCATCAAGAACATCCCTGTCCTGATTCCTTAATGAAAAACTACTCTTCTTCCACCGCTAACTGCGCGAAGCCGCCATTTCCTTCCCAGCCTTCCAGTCGTTGATAAACGGTTTCTACCGCATCTTTAATCGGCTGGGTCATCGGGTAGTAAAAGCCGACGATATCCGGCTGAATGCCGAGGAAAATCACTTCGCCAATATCTTCTTTCAACTGGTCGATAAGGTAATTCAACGGCATGTTATGGGTAGTCATCATAAACATCTCGGCGATATCATCCGGGTCGATGATGCGGATCTCGCCGGGGTTTAGCCCCATATCCGTGGCGTCGACAATCAGCAGTCGTGTCGGGCGCAGTTCACGGATAGCGACGATGTCGTTTTCCGGTGCGCTACCGCCGTCAATCACCACCCAGTTACCTTTCGGCGCGGCGGCGCACTTTTCCGCCAGCAGCGGACCTGCGCCATCATCGCCCATCATGCTATTGCCAACACAGAGTAAAACGTCAGTCACGCAGTCTCCTCACCATCAAATAGATGGCGTTTTCCTGATGAATATCATGCAGCATACTTAACAGCATTGTACTCCATTCCTGCTGCTGCGAAGTTTGCGCTGCCCGGGCTTTATCGAATGCGTTGGCCAGCATCGGCACATGGTTAATGTCGATGACGATCTCACCATATTTCGGCACGCCTTCCATTTTGCGGCGGGCTTCACTGCCTGCCTCCAGAGTGGCAATCCATGCCAGATATTCATCCCACGGGCAGGTGAGCGCCGCTTCCAGGCAATCGATAACCCCAAGGTGGTGACCAATCGCCAGGCTGTAATAGACCACCTGCTGCGCCTCGGCGGGCGTGGCATCGTTCTCATCAATAAATTTACGGCTCAGTTGACTGAACACCACCTTTTCACTCATCGGATACGCGCCTCTTCAACAACATGATTCAGATGGCTGACAATCTCGTTCAGACGCGGATCGTTTTCCGCTTCCAGCCAGCGTGCAACCTGTTCTTCGCCCTGCCCTAACTGTGTAAGGTAATCATCGGCAATCTGACGACCGTAACGATAACCCGCCAGGCGACGTGCTTCGCGATCCACTTTCACGCGCAGCGGCTGCACCATATCACCATGCAGGATCTCCGCCGGTTGTTCATCCAGTTCACCCGGCCCACGGGCGTGAATTTTCTGCTCCAGCAGGCCGAGCGCCATTGCAAAGCCGTACAGCGTGGCGGCAGGCGTTGGCGGGCAGCCAGGGATATAAACATCCACAGGGACAATTTTATCCGTACCGCCCCACACGCAGTAGAGATCGTGGAAGATCCCGCCACTGTTACCGCAGGCACCGTAGGAGATACAAATTTTCGGGTCCGGCGCGGACTGCCACGCACGCAGCGCAGGGGATCGCATTGCACGGGTGACCGCGCCGGTAAACAGTAAAATATCCGCATGACGCGGTGAAGGAACGACTTTAATGCCGAAGCGTTCTGCATCAAACAGCGGCGAAAGCGTGGCGAAAATTTCGATTTCGCAACCGTTGCAGCCGCCGCAGTCCACGCGGTAAACATAGGCAGAACGTTTGATTTTTTTCAGTAACGACGCCTTCATGCTGGCGATGGATTCATCCACCGTCATGGGGACCGGAATGCCGTTGGCGTCACGGGGGCCTAATAAATTGCTCATCAGATGGCCTCTTTCATATGGCGAGTCAGTTCAATACGGTCGGACGGCACCAGGCATTTCTGGCGCTTACATTCCGGGCAAGTCTCAAAGCTTTCGCGGTGGTTTTCCGCGCGGCTGTCGCCGTTGTGCTTAAGCAGCGCAATGGCGTAGTCGATCTCTTTCTGGACGGCGAAAGGACGATTGCAGACGCGGCAGTTGCACAGCGCGAAGCGGGACTGTTGCAGGAAGTCTTCTTTCTTCCACACCGCCAGTTCGTACTCTTGCGACAGTTTGATCGCCGCCGTCGGGCAGACTTCTTCGCAGCGTCCACAGAAGATGCAGTGCCCAAGATTAAACTCCCAGGCAAGCTCTCCTGTGGCGAGGTCAGTTTCAACCGTTAAGGCGTTTGACGGGCAGGCATTGACGCAGGCCGCGCAGCCGATGCACTGCTGCGGGTTCTGCTCTGGCTTACCACGGAAGTTTTTATCAACCGCAATCGGCTCCAGCGGATAAGACGAGGTCGCCGTGCCGGTTTTGATGACTTTTTTGATAAAGGTAAACATGGCGATTCCTTATTTCAGCGGCGAGTTTTTACGCTCAATGCTGTAACGCTCGAGTTCTTTGTACGGCACCACTTTGCTCTTCTTCTTACGCACATCGACCACGGTCATGCGGTCGGTACAGGAGTAGCAAGGGTCGAGGCTACCGATAATCAGCGGCGCATCGGAAACGGTGTTGCCGCGCAGCATGTAGCGCAGGGTCGGCCAGTTCGCGTAGGTCGCGGCACGGCAGCGCCAGCGGTACAGCTTCTGGTTGTCGCCGGTCATGCTCCAGTGGATATCATCGCCGCGCGGCGCTTCGGCAAAGCCCAGCGCAAAGCGGTGCGGAATGTAGGTAAAGCCTTCCACCATCAGTGGGCCACCCGGCAGGTTATCCAGACCGTAGTCGATCATGTTCAGCGCGGTATAGACTTCGTTGATACGCACTTTCAGACGGGAAATAACGTCGCAGCCCTGCTCGCTGTGGACTTCCATTGGCAGCAGGCCATAGCCGACAAACGGGTGATCGGCGCGGGTATCACGGGCGTGACCGCTGGCACGGACCATCGGGCCGACGTTACTGAAGTCGCGAGCGATTTCCGGGTCCAGACGACCAATGCCGACAGTGCGCTGTTCCATGTTCGGAGTGCTCAGCAGCACATCCACCAGCTCCTGCACTTCACGACGCATCTGTTGTGCCAGCTGGCGGGTCTGGATCATGTCGTCTTTCAGCAGATCGCGACGAATCCCGCCGATCAAGTTCAGGCCGTAGGTTTTACGCGCACCGGTAAGGATCTCTGCCATTTTCATGGAGGTTTCACGCACGCGGAAGAACTGCATAAAGCCGGAGTCGAAGCCGGTAAAGTGACAGGCCAGGCCAAGGTTGAGCAGATGCGAGTGCAAGCGTTCTACCTCCAGCAGAATGGCGCGGATCATCTGCGCACGTTCTGGCACCTGAATACCCATCGCGTTTTCCACCGACGTGGTGTAGGCGGTGCTGTGGGCAAAGCCGCAGATCCCGCACACACGGTCAGAGAGGAAGGTCACTTCGTTATAACCCATACGGGTTTCCGCCAGTTTTTCCATGCCGCGATGGACGTAGAACAGACGGTAGTCGGCGTCGATAATGTTTTCGCCATCGACGAACAGACGGAAGTGGCCCGGTTCATCAGAAGTGACGTGCAGCGGACCAATCGGCACGACGTTGTTTTTCTTGTCGCCCAGTTCGTTGATGAACTCGTAGGTTTCAGCATCGGTGGTCGGTGCCGGACGCTGACGATAATCCATGCTGTCTTTACGCAGCGGATAAAGTTCATCCGGCCAGTCATCCGGCAGCACCAGACGACGTTCATCCGGCAGACCAACCGGAATCAAACCGTACATATCGCGCACTTCACGCTCGCCCCACACCGCCGCCGGAACGCGCGGCGTCACGGACGGATATTCCGGTTTGTTGGCGTCAACTTCGACGCGAACCGTAATCCAACACTTAGTGCCCTTCTCCATCGACAGCACGTAGTAAACGGCGTAATGACCATTCAGTTTGCGTTCGTCGTTACCAAACAGCACCGACAGCCAGCCACCCTGTTTGTAGTAAAGAAACTCCACCACTTCCGGCAGGTAGTTCACCTTTACGGTGACAGTCAGCTGATCTTTGGTCTGCCAGGCGTGGTCCAGCACGACGCCCGGAAATGCCTCATTCAGCGCGGCGAGATAATGTTGACCTAATTTTTCTTCAGACATGCTCAAACTCTCTTTAATCACGCCGCCAGCAAGGAGACGAACGCTAAAAATGCAAAGCCAAACCCAGCCCAGGTAATGCGCGGAGTAATATCAAGACGCAGACGGGCCATGCTGTTTTCGAACAGCGCGATAACCAGGACGCCGACCACCAGTTTTACGATGGCAATCACCAGCGCCAGCAGCAGTCCACCGGCGGTGAAGGTTTCCATTTGTCCCCACGGAATAAACACCCCGACGAACATCTGCAACACCACCAGCTGTTTCAGGCTGATACCCCATTTCATGACGCCAAAGCCGCTGCCGCTGTATTCAGAGAGCGGGCCTTCCTGCAGCTCCTGCTCGGCTTCCGCCAGGTCGAACGGCAGTTTGCCCATTTCGATAAAGGTGGCGAACGCACAGGCACAAAGCGCCAGTACCAGCGGGATGCTCTGGCTCAGCGGCCAGTGATAAACGGTGTCGGTGATGTTGCTGATGTTGGTGGAACCGGCAACCTGTGCGGCAACCCACAGACCAAGCAGCAGCATCGGTTCGACCAGCACGCCAAGCATCGCTTCACGGCTCGCGCCGATAGCGGTAAACGGGCTACCGGTATCCAGACCAGAAATGGCAAAGAAGAAACGCGCGATGGCAAAGAGATACAGTAAGGTGATCAAATCACCCAGTTGCGGCAGCGGAGAACCGACGGTCACCACCGGCAGCGCAGTAGCGATAGTCAGCATGACGCCCACCATCACATACGGCGTCAGGCGGAACACCCAGCCGGAGGCATCCGGGCCGACGCTCTGACGCCCCAGCAGTTTGATAATGTCGCGATACTCCTGCAACACGCCCGGCCCGCGACGGTTATGCAAGCGGGCGCGCGCCACGCGGGTTATACCGGAGAGCAGCGGCGCAACGGCAAATAACACCAGCGCCTGAATTAACGGATATAAAACACTCATTCTCAGGCTCCTCGTGAAACAATAATCACCACCAGTACCGCCAGTTCAACCAGCGCCATCCGGCGGAACAGCAACGCACTCCCCTCGCACTGCCAGCCCGGCACCAGAGACACCGGATTCAGCCATTTGCGTAGTTTCAGCACCGGCGCAAACGCCTGTTTCACCGGCATGGCAAAACCGTGAGCGGTAATCACCATTGATTTTTCGTGGTCGTAACCGCACACCCAGGCCGCACCGCGGGAACGCGATGGCAAACGATCGCCTTTGCAAATCGCCATAATGATGAATGGCAGCAGCGGGCAGGCAATCAGCAGCAACGTGATCATCGGTTGAGAAACGGTGGTGTTAGCAGGCTCCAGCGGCAGAGGTACAGCAGCAGAGAGCATCGGCAGTAGCCACGGCGCAGCAACACCGCCAATTACGCAGCAAATCGCCAGTGCCACTACGCTTACGCTCATCAGGAGCGGCGCACAGGTGGCGTTTTCGGCTTCTTTGGTGCGCGGCGCGCCGAGGAACGTGACGCCATAGACTTTCGCCATACACATCACCGCCAGCGCACCGGTAATTGCCAGCCCCACAGCGAGCAGCGGCCCCAGCAGACGGGCAACAAACGCGCCACTATTGCTCAGTTTGAAAAATGATTGATAGATAACCCATTCCCCGGCAAAACCATTCAGCGGCGGCAGCGCAGCCATTGCCATCAGCCCGACTAACATGGCGATGGAGATAACCGGCATTTTCTTGCCAATACCACCGAGTTTTTCGATATCGCGATGACCGGTACGGAACCAGACGCTCCCCGCCCCGAGGAACAGTACGCTTTTGAACAGGCTATGGTTAAGCAGATGGTACAGACCACCGACCAGGCCAAGAGCAATCAGCGCCGGTTGTTCGAGCGCGATACCCGTTACGCCAGCGCCCAGCCCCAGCAGGATGATGCCGATATTTTCCAGGGTGTGGTAAGCCAGCAGGCGCTGGATGTTGTGCTCCACCAGCGCATACAGACCACCGACAAACGCGGTGATCATGCCGAGCACCAGCAGCGCGATCCCCCACCACAGCGGTGCATTACCGCCCAGCAGTGACAGGGTTAAAATGCCCAGCAGGCCAATTTTCATGACTACCGTAGAAAACAACGCGGCAGCTGGCGCAGAGGCGTTCGCATGTGCCTGCGGCACCCAGCCGTGCAGCGGAATAATCCCGGCCAGCAGGCCAAAGCCAATCACTCCGAGCAGCCAGATATCGGAACCGAGCGGCAGCTGTTGCATACGCATATCCAGCAGGCGCAGATCCAGCGTGCCGTAACGCTGCCACAGCAGCCAGCAAGCAATCGCCAGCAGCAGAGTGCCAAGACGCCCCAGCGCAAACCACAGTTTGCCCTCTTTGCTGTTGCTGGTGAGGAACACCGCGCACAGGGCCATGATTTCGGCCATTACCACGAACATGCCGAGGTTGCTGGCAATGACGGCGCAGACGGCGGCAGCCATCAACATATTGATCTGCAAGCCGTTGCACTTCACCTGCGCGTGGCGATGCCAGTCAATGTTGTAGAGGCTGACAAACAGACCGCACAGACCGAGCGTAATCAGCCAAATCGCGTTAAGCGGAGAGATTTGCACATCGTAGCTTACCAGCGACAGCGCACCGCTCACGCCAACCGCGCCAGTCAGTACAGTGAAGCCCGCGGCTGCCGTATACAGACTACCAACCGCGCCGCCAATTCCAGCTATCCAGCCACTTAACGCTTTTTGAAAAGAAAAGAGAAATGCCAGAACAGCGGCGGCGACAAACCACGCCACGCCGCTATTGATCAGGGAAATTGCGCTCATTTAGCCTCTCCACTTTGAGCCTGCTGAAACAAGGTGAGATCGCCAAAGTCCGTGTTAAAGGTCAGCTCACGCTTACGTTTGCTGACGCGGGCGATATCGGTGTTATCCACCAGATGCAGGGCTTTAGTCGGGCACATCCGCACGCAGGCCGGACCTTGTTCATCAAAGCTACAAAGGTCACATTTGACGGCGATCGCGCGAATACCTGGCACCCAGTCAAGCAATGTGCTGACACGCGCCGGAGCAGGCGGTGCCGGTGGCGCTTTCGGGGTATTGGCGTTTGCCGGAATATCCAGCGGACGGCTGCCGGAAAATTCAATTGCGCCAAACGGGCAGGCGATGCCGCACAGCTTGCAGCTTACGCACAGGCTTTCATTCAACTGCACGGCCCCATCGACGCGGGTGATGGCGTTAACCGGGCAGACCACCGCGCAGGGTGCATCTTCACAGTGGTGACAGAGCTGCGGCGCAGATTCTTTTTCATTCAGCATCACTCTCAGGCGCGGCATTGATTGCAGGCCGTGCTGGCGATGCGTCTCTGAACAGGCGGCCTCACAAGTGTGGCAGCCGATACAGAGCGTGGAGTCAGCAATTACAAAACGATTCACCAGGCATTCCTCAGGTGATTGTCATTTTTGACGAAAACATGCCGATGAAATGTCATTTTCGACACTCATCGACACGCCCATCCCCAAACAGGCGTAACGCCTGCAAAACGGGCAAAGCCTCAGCTCATGCTGCCGGGCTTTGTCCCTTTACCAGTTGGCTTAAATTCACCGGCACATTGTTTTCAATAGCGGTGTATAAGCTGTCGTAAACGCCAGCGATTTTTTCGAGATAGTGTTCCAGAACCTGTTCGCGATCGCGGATGTTGACCTTGCCATCAATCATGCCGTCAATGCTCAGTTGCGCCTGCGCAATCCGCTGTTTGTCTTCGCCATCTTTTGTTTCGACGTAATACTCGATGGTGTGGCTGTTAAAGCCATCCGCCAGGGTGACGTAAATGCGAAAATGTTCAAAAAGGACGAAACAGAGTTCTTTGTCCGGCGCGCAGCTCATGGCGTGATGCAGGCGCGCTTTCGATAACGTGATCCCCTGAACCAGCGAATTGCAGTAGATGTGCCACTGGTCCTGTAGGCGACGATGCCGCTGTGCGATGTAATCGGCTTTCTCGCTTATTTCCCAAATAGTCATTGTCAGGTTACCCGTTTAACAGAGATGCCAGCTTTAAGCATTTTTTGTGCCAACTTTTAATTTATTGTTATTAAAGAGATTTTTAAGCTAAAGATGAATTTCGTCGCCGTGTCGACGTGTCATTTCGACATCATCGACATTATTCACCGCAGGGATAATCAACACTGGCACAATTATTGCTTGTAGCTGGCAATAGTTAATGGGAGGCGATATGCACGAAATAACCCTCTGCCAACGGGCACTGGAATTGATCGAACAGCAGGCCGCAAAACACGGCGCAAAACGCGTAACTGGGGTCTGGCTCAAAATTGGCGCATTTTCTTGTGTCGAAACCAGCTCTCTTGCCTTTTGTTTTGATCTGGTTTGCCGCGGCAGCGTGGCGGAAGGTTGTAAACTGCACCTCGAAGAACAAGAGGCCGAATGCTGGTGTGAAACATGCCAACAGTATGTGACGCTACTGACCCAGCGCGTCCGCCGCTGTCCACAGTGTCATGGTGACATGCTGCAGATTGTGGCAGACGACGGTTTACAGATTCGGCGGATAGAAATAGACCAGGAGTGAGCGATGTGTACAACATGCGGTTGCGGTGAAGGCAACCTGTATATCGAGGGTGATGAACATAACCCTCATTCCGCGTTTCGTAGCGCGCCATTTGCCCCGGCGGCACGCCCGAAGATGAAAATCACCGGCATTAAAGCGCCTGAATTTACCCCCAGCCAGACTGAAGAAGGCGACCTGCATTACGGTCATGGCGAAGCGGGCACTCACGCACCGGGCATGAGCCAGCGTCGGATGCTGGAAGTCGAAATTGACGTGCTGGACAAAAATAACCGTCTGGCTGAACGCAACCGCGCGCGCTTTGCTGCCCGCAAGCAACTGGTGCTCAACCTGGTTTCCAGCCCTGGTTCCGGTAAAACCACCCTGCTGACGGAAACCCTAATGCGCCTGAAAGACAGCGTTCCGTGCGCAGTTATTGAAGGCGACCAGCAAACCGTGAACGATGCCGCACGCATTCGCGCTACCGGCACACCAGCGATTCAGGTGAACACCGGTAAAGGCTGCCATCTTGACGCACAGATGATTGCAGACGCCGCACCGCGTCTGCCACTGGACGATAACGGTATTCTGTTTATCGAAAACGTTGGCAACCTCGTATGCCCGGCCAGCTTCGATCTCGGTGAAAAACACAAAGTGGCGGTGCTTTCCGTTACCGAAGGTGAAGACAAACCGCTGAAATATCCGCATATGTTTGCCGCCGCCTCGCTGATGCTGCTCAACAAAGTTGACCTGTTGCCGTATCTCAACTTTGACGTTGAAAAGTGCATCGCCTGCGCCCGCGAAGTCAATCCAGAAATTGAAATCATCCTTATTTCCGCCACCAGCGGCGAAGGGATGGACCAGTGGCTGAACTGGCTGGAGACACAGCGATGTGCATAGGCGTTCCCGGCCAGATCCGCACCATTGACGGCAACCAGGCGAAAGTCGACGTCTGCGGCATTCAGCGCGATGTCGATTTAACGTTAGTCGGCAGCTGCGATGAAAACGGTCAGCCGCGCGTGGGCCAGTGGGTACTGGTACACGTTGGCTTTGCCATGAGCGTAATTAATGAAGCCGAAGCACGCGACACTCTCGACGCCTTACAAAACATGTTTGACGTTGAGCCGGATGTCGGCGCGCTGTTGTATGGCGAGGAAAAATAATGCGTTTTGTTGATGAATATCGCGCGCCGGAACAGGTGATGCAGTTAATTGAGCATCTGCGCGAACGTGCTTCACATCTCTCTTACACCGCCGAACGCCCTCTGCGGATTATGGAAGTGTGTGGCGGTCATACCCACGCTATCTTTAAATTCGGCCTCGACCAGTTACTGCCGGAAAACGTTGAGTTTATCCACGGTCCGGGGTGCCCGGTGTGCGTACTGCCGATGGGTAGAATCGACACCTGCGTGGAGATTGCCAGCCATCCGGAAGTCATCTTCTGTACCTTTGGCGACGCCATGCGCGTGCCGGGGAAACAGGGATCGCTGTTGCAGGCAAAAGCACGCGGTGCCGATGTGCGCATCGTTTACTCGCCGATGGATGCGTTGAAACTGGCGCAGGAGAATCCAACCCGCAAAGTGGTGTTCTTCGGCTTAGGTTTTGAAACCACTATGCCGACCACCGCTATCACTCTGCAACAGGCGAAAGCGCGTGATGTGCAGAATTTTTACTTCTTCTGCCAGCACATTACGCTTATCCCGACGTTGCGCAGTTTGCTGGAACAGCCGGATAACGGTATCGATGCGTTCCTCGCGCCGGGTCACGTCAGTATGGTTATCGGCACCGACGCCTATAATTTTATCGCCAGCGATTTTCATCGTCCGCTGGTGGTTGCTGGATTCGAACCCCTTGATCTACTACAAGGCGTGGTCATGCTGGTGCAGCAGAAAATAGCGGCCCACAGCAAGGTAGAGAATCAGTATCGTCGAGTGGTACCGGATGCCGGTAACCTGCTGGCGCAACAGGCGATTGCCGATGTGTTCTGTGTCAACGGCGACAGCGAATGGCGCGGCTTAGGCGTGATTGAATCTTCTGGCGTGCACCTGACGCCGGATTATCAACGATTCGATGCCGAAGCACATTTCCGCCCGGCACCGCAGCAGGTCTGCGATGACCCGCGCGCGCGTTGTGGTGAGGTATTAACGGGCAAATGTAAGCCGCATCAATGCCCGCTGTTTGGTAACACCTGTAATCCTCAAACCGCGTTTGGTGCGCTGATGGTTTCCTCCGAAGGAGCGTGCGCCGCGTGGTATCAGTATCGTCAGCAGGAGAGTGAAGCGTGAATAATATCCAACTCGCCCACGGTAGCGGCGGCCAGGCGATGCAGCAATTAATCAACAGCCTGTTTATGGAAGCCTTTGCCAACCCGTGGCTGGCAGAGCAGGAAGATCAGGCACGTCTTGATCTGGCGCAGCTGGTAGCGGAAGGCGACCGTCTGGCGTTCTCCACCGACAGTTACGTTATTGACCCGCTGTTCTTCCCTGGCGGTAATATCGGCAAGCTGGCGATTTGCGGCACAGCCAATGACGTTGCGGTCAGTGGCGCTATTCCGCGCTATCTCTCCTGTGGCTTTATCCTCGAAGAAGGATTGCCGATGGAGACACTGAAAGCCGTAGTGACCAGCATGGCAGAAACCGCCCGCGCGGCAGGCATTGCCATCGTTACTGGCGATACTAAAGTGGTGCAGCGCGGCGCGGTAGATAAACTGTTTATCAACACCGCTGGCATGGGCGCAATTCCGGCGAATATTCACTGGGGCGCACAGACGCTAACCGCAGGCGATGTATTGCTGGTGAGCGGTACACTCGGCGACCACGGGGCGACTATCCTTAACCTGCGTGAGCAGCTGGGGCTGGATGGCGAACTGGTCAGCGACTGCGCGGTGCTGACGCCGCTTATTCAGACGCTGCGTGACATTCCCGGCGTGAAAGCGCTGCGTGATGCCACCCGTGGTGGTGTAAACGCGGTGGTTCATGAGTTCGCGGCAGCCTGCGGTTGTGGTATTGAACTTTCAGAAGCGGCACTGCCTGTTAAACCTGCCGTGCGTGGCGTTTGCGAATTGCTGGGACTGGACGCCCTGAACTTTGCCAACGAAGGCAAACTAGTAATAGCTGTTGAACGCAACGCGGCAGAGCAAGTGCTGGCAGCGTTACATTCCCATCCACTGGGGAAAGACGCGGCGCTGATTGGTGAAGTGGTGGAACGTAAAGGTGTTCGTCTTGCCGGTCTGTATGGCGTGAAACGAACCCTCGATTTACCACACGCCGAACCGCTTCCGCGTATATGCTAATAAAATTCTAAATCTCCTATAGTTAGTCAATGACCTTTTGCACCGCTTTGCGGTGCTTTCCTGGAAGAACAAAATGTCATATACACCGATGAGTGATCTCGGACAACAAGGGTTGTTCGACATCACTCGGACACTATTGCAGCAGCCCGATCTGGCCTCGCTGTGTGAGGCTCTTTCGCAACTGGTAAAGCGTTCTGCGCTCGCCGACAACGCGGCTATTGTGTTGTGGCAAGCGCAGACTCAACGTGCGTCTTATTACGCGTCGCGTGAAAAAGACACCCCCATTAAATATGAAGACGAAACTGTTCTGGCACACGGTCCGGTACGCAGCATTTTGTCGCGCCCTGATACGCTGCATTGCAGTTACGAAGAATTTTGTGAAACCTGGCCGCAGCTGGACGCAGGTGGGCTATACCCAAAATTTGGTCACTATTGCCTGATGCCACTGGCGGCGGAAGGGCATATTTTTGGTGGCTGTGAATTTATTCGTTATGACGATCGCCCCTGGAGCGAAAAAGAGTTCAATCGTCTGCAAACATTTACGCAGATCGTTTCTGTCGTCACCGAACAAATCCAGAGCCGCGTCGTTAACAATGTCGACTATGAGTTGTTATGCCGGGAACGCGATAACTTCCGCATCCTGGTCGCCATCACCAACGCGGTGCTTTCCCGCCTGGATATGGACGAACTGGTCAGCGAAGTCGCCAAAGAAATCCATTACTATTTCGACATTGACGATATCAGTATCGTCTTACGCAGCCACCGTAAAAACAAACTCAACATCTACTCCACTCACTATCTTGATAAACAGCATCCCGCCCACGAACAGAGCGAAGTCGATGAAGCCGGAACCCTCACCGAACGCGTGTTCAAAAGTAAAGAGATGCTGCTGATCAATCTCCACGAGCGGGACGATTTAGCCCCCTATGAACGCATGTTGTTCGACACCTGGGGCAACCAGATTCAAACCTTGTGCCTGTTACCGCTGATGTCTGGCGACACCATGCTGGGCGTGCTGAAACTGGCGCAATGCGAAGAGAAAGTGTTTACCACTACCAATCTGAATTTACTGCGCCAGATTGCCGAACGTGTGGCAATCGCTGTCGATAACGCCCTCGCCTATCAGGAAATCCATCGTCTGAAAGAACGGCTGGTTGATGAAAACCTCGCCCTGACCGAGCAGCTCAACAATGTTGATAGTGAATTTGGCGAGATTATTGGCCGCAGCGAAGCCATGTACAGCGTGCTTAAACAAGTTGAAATGGTGGCGCAAAGTGACAGTACCGTGCTGATCCTCGGTGAAACTGGCACGGGTAAAGAGCTGATTGCCCGTGCGATCCATAATCTCAGTGGGCGTAATAATCGCCGCATGGTCAAAATGAACTGCGCGGCGATGCCTGCCGGATTGCTGGAAAGCGATCTGTTTGGTCATGAGCGTGGGGCTTTTACCGGTGCCAGCGCCCAGCGTATCGGTCGTTTTGAACTGGCGGATAAAAGCTCCCTGTTCCTCGACGAAGTGGGCGATATGCCACTGGAGTTACAGCCGAAGTTGCTGCGTGTATTGCAGGAACAGGAGTTTGAACGTCTCGGCAGCAACAAAATCATTCAGACGGACGTGCGTCTAATCGCCGCGACTAACCGCGATCTGAAAAAAATGGTCGCCGACCGTGAGTTCCGTAGCGATCTCTATTACCGCCTGAACGTATTCCCGATTCACCTGCCGCCACTACGCGAGCGTCCGGAAGATATTCCGCTGCTGGCGAAAGCCTTTACCTTCAAAATTGCCCGTCGTCTGGGGCGCAATATCGACAGCATTCCTGCCGAGACGCTGCGCACCTTGAGCAACATGGAGTGGCCGGGTAACGTACGCGAACTGGAAAACGTCATTGAGCGCGCGGTATTGCTAACACGCGGTAACGTGCTGCAGCTGTCATTGCCAGATATTGTTTTACCGGAACCTGAAACGCCGCCTGCCGCAACGGTTGTCGCCCTGGAGGGCGAAGATGAATATCAGTTGATTGTGCGCGTGCTGAAAGAAACCAACGGCGTGGTTGCCGGGCCTAAAGGCGCTGCGCAACGTCTGGGGCTGAAACGCACGACCCTGCTGTCACGGATGAAGCGGCTGGGAATTGATAAATCGGCATTGATTTAACTGCAAATTGCCGGACAGATCTGCCTGTCCGGCATACTATTCATGAGGTTTTTTCGGACGATATTTTTCCGGCAGTTCTGGCACCGGACGCTTGTCATCGATGAGATGACGCACGGTTAAGATCGGATGACGCCACAGCATTCTCGGCCCGGCCCAACGCATAATCTGTTTCATCTCTTCACGCTTTGCAGGCTGGTAACAGTGCACCGGACACTGCTTACAGGCTGGTTTCTCTTCGCCGAACACACATTTATCCAGCCGCTTTTGCGCGTAAACAAACAACGCCTCGTAATGCTCCGGCTCCGCTGACGCCTGCGGGCATTTCGCTTGATAAAGATCGATCATTTTTTTAATCGTCAGTTTTTCACGAGAGATACGCTTGCCGGACATGCTGCCTCCACCTCATTAAGATGTATTTATATTACATCTTAATCTTAAAGGGCACTATGACTCCAAAGAAGAAGGGTTAGCCAACCGATACAATTTTGCGTACTTGCTTCATAAGCATCACGCAAAAGCTGCAAAACAGCATCTTTCCCGGAACCAGCATCAAGAACTCGCCGTTCGCTTCTTCCCCTGAAATGATTAACTCCGGTATCATGTGCGCCTTATGTGATTACAACGAAAATAAAAACCATCACACCCCATTTAATATCAGGGAACCGGACATAACCCCATGAGTGCAATAGAAAATTTCGACGCCCATACGCCCATGATGCAGCAGTATAAATTTAAACTAATAACTTATTGATTTTAAAAATATATTTATAAAAAATTAGAGTTAAGCTACAAATGAGCTACAAATGAGCTGTAAATTATAAAAGCGAAACCATCTCGCTTTTATGTACGTTTTACCAAAACTATGAACATGACATTCGTCATAGATTCATAAATATGTTTTATAAACATATTAAATTCTCTTTTTACTCTGGTTTGTTTCACTATCTAAATGGTTTGACATAATTGGAGAAAGTATGCTTTTTTCTTTTTTTGCAATTAAAGCCGTTATATCTATATTATCGCAATCCAGATTATCTCCCCACCAATGCATAAATTTATTCACTGCGGGAGTCATATACTTTTTAACCTGGTAACCCCCCCATTTTTAACGGAGTGATAAGTAGAATCAGGTCATGCGTTGAATATGCTGCATCGGCGTGAAGCCATTCAGTGCCATATTCGGACGTTCGTGATTATAAAACCATTGCCACTGCGTGGCATAGCCCTGCAATTCGTCCAGTGAGTTAAACAGGTGCTGGCCCAGCCAGTCATAACGTACCGTCCGGTTATATCGCTCAATACAAGCATTCTGTTGAGGTTTGCCAGGCTGAATAAAACGAAGTGTTATATTCTGCTGAGCTGCCCATGACATCAGTACCTTGCTGGTATATTCTGGCCCGTTATCGCATCGTATTGCTGCCGGTTTACCTTTCCATTCAATGAGTTGTTCGAGAGTCCTCACTACACGATTTGCTGGCAGGGAAAAATCCACTTCAATCGCCAGTGCTTCACGATTAAAGTCATCGATGACATTCAGTAAACGGACGGAGCGACCATCTGATACCGGTGTTCCGGCCTCGGCTTGCTTCAGAATGGACATGATCTGGCTGTCAGTAAAACGTGATTTTTTCATAGCGCTCTCCCCGGTTCAGATTACGAGAAAATTCTACTTATAAACACACCGGTTTTTCGGGGGGATTACCACCTCATGATATTCATTATTCGTAAAAATAGAAGATATTACCTTCAAGTTATCAACTTCGATTTCTCTAACAACTATTCTAAATATATCTTCCGTAGGATGAAAATTAGTTTCCTCTAATGTCATATTGAATTTATCAAGCACCTCATTCATAAGTAAGTTAACTTCATCGAATGCTTTTTTATATTTACCCATTATAATACTCCTTTTATTTGCATTATAGAAAACATTTAATATAGGATATATTTAAAATGTCAAGCATCATAACGGTTGGAATATTTATAATTTTCATTATAGATATGAAATACAACCTCATAATTGAGGTGTAATCCTATATGGATAGCCTCCATTTGTTTTACAGCCTGATTCAGATATCATATATAAATGTTTTTTTGCTCGTGATGAAATGACATAAAGAAGTCTACGGGCAACATAATTCTGATGTTCAAGACTGCACCCTATAATATCATTCCAGTTAGGTATTTTTCCATTAAGCAGGCTGGTGCAAATGACGACCTCAAACTCATCACCCTTTGTTGAGTGACAAGTCGTTATTTTTATGCCACTTTTTGAATTAAAAAACGAATGCAAGTCATTTGCTTTATAAGTCATCTTATACTTACTCATTCTATTTTGAGTGGCATCAATCAAAGATTCTGCTTCTTTGAAGTAATAGCTTTCAGAATTGCAATCAATATGCACATAGTCACAAAAACAACTAATCACTTTATTTATCCAATCAGAAATATCACAATCATAATCAATTGTAATAGCTATTTTATTTATCCACTTCATCATTTGCTTTGAGGATAAAGATTCAGTCCATGGTTCTAAAACGTCTAATTGTTTGTGAAAATCACGAAGCAATTTCTGTCTCAGATTGAAATTATTAGGTGTTTTTTTAATTAAAAGCAATTTAATCAGATTCAGCCAAAAGTTCTCATTATTCTTTGGTATTGGAGAAACCATTACTCCATCTATTTCAAAATGAGGATTCAGAGCAATAATCTCATTAGATAATTTAATTACATCAAACCAACCTGGACACAAAACTGCGATCTCATTAGGAGGGGTACCTTTTCCTAAGTGAATATTAATTACACTTGAAATGTATGACGATAATTGAGTAAAGTCTATTGTGCTTTCAGTGACAAGAACTGATTTAAACTCTTTATACTCTGAAAGAGAATGGATCTTATATGGCTCATCTTTATATTTACTATAAAAATCAATAATTGATTGACTACTTCTAAAGCAACCAGTCAATCTCATCTCAACCAAGTCATCAAGCTCAAAAAAATCTATTAATTCACTTCTATTCTTTACAATAGCTCCAAGCCCAGTATAAATAGCCTGTTCCTTATCCCCTATTAACGACACGATGGTATTTTTTTTCGTAACAATGAGCCGTAATATTTCATACTGTATATGAGATGTATCCTGATATTCATCCACCAGAATATGCTTTAAAAGCAATGAGAGTCGTTCACATAACAAATCATATTTATCCAGAAGACGACATGATAGATTAAGAATTAAGTCGAAATCTATTAAACGATTGGAATTTAGATAAGTATGGTATTCCATTACAACGGAATGCTCTTTTTGGCCAGGATGATAAAGTGGCTTGAAATTTAAATTCAATGCCGTATTTACCTTATCATGAATTGATAATTTATATTTTTCTTTTATCTCATTAATTAAAAATTCCTTTTCATGCTCATCAATTACACTAAAACCTTTTCGAAGTCTTGGTATTCTATCCACATTAGGCTTAATAATCCAATTAAGACAGAAACTATGTATTGTACCAATCCATAACGAATCACTATCGATTCCGAATGACATGATTCTTTCAAGAATCGTGTCTGCCGCTATATTGGTATATGTTAAAGCAATTATTTTTTTCTTACCTATTTTAAATAATTCTTTATTCTCTAATATATAGCATAGTTTTGATACTAATGTCTTAGTTTTACCCGAACCAGGACAAGCAGTTAACAATAAGTGATCATCGAATCTGACCGCATCCATTTGTTCGGAAGTTAAATTTCTGTATGGCATATCACAACTCCATAAAGCGAACAAAAGTATCACTAAAACATTCTTTATATTGTGTTAATTTACTGGCTAAATCAGGCTTACTATTTATGGTATTGAATTCCTTCTCACAATCCTCCCCCATATATGACATATTGTAGGAAAGTATTTTCTCATATATAGTATTAAGTTCACGATCTCCAAGAGCAAACTTAACTGCACTCAAAATATAGTCGGGAATTCTATTATTAACATTAAGATGTTCAACCATACTCGTGGCTAACCAACCTTTACCTATTTTGTTTGCGAACATTAATGCTCTTTTATAACGAACTCTCTTATCAGTCGATGAGATCTCGGCCACTGCTTTCTTATAGTTTGCTTCTTGCTTATAAGCAGTCTTCATTACTGATATAAATAGTTTTTTATTCTGCAAATATTTAATAAGCTCAGTCTCAAATGTATTCGTTGCATAATAAGCATTAACAAATTCATTATTACTTGCATACTTATCCAACTCTACTTTTCTTCTTAACCCATCAACTTCAGCATTAACTAAAGATTGAACAAATTCCTCATCAAATATTTCATCACTTTCTTTTACATATGCCGAATCCAGATCGGTCAATATTGCACATTTCCGCTTCAAACGATGTTTATTAAAAAGATTTGATATATGTGTAAATACTGTTCCATCTACTTTTATTAAACTAATACCTAATTCATCCAAACTGATTCCCAATGTCGCCTTTACCATTGCTGGTATCAGTATTAATTCAGCATCACCTTCGACAAGAATTACACTTTTTGCAAATAAAATATCACTACGAATTGCATCGAGATATCTTTCAATGGATGATATTTCTTTTGGTTTTAATCCATTTGAAGGCTGGTAAACATCAGTATAACCCTTTTGACGGGATAAAATATTCATCGAAGAGATCTTGGATACAGAACTAATTTGAGTTGAATGTGTAGAAACAAAAACTTGAGTATTTTTGAAATTAAAGTTATCGAATAATGTTTTTTGAATATGAGTATGAATATGAGCTTCTGGTTCCTCTATTAACAGAAAATGAGTAATATGATCCTCGCTATCTCTAATTTCTTCATATTCATAGAGTTTCAAAGCAAGGTAAATAAGATTAGCCCCACCAAGGCTTAAATCATCAATACGGCCAGAACCATCATAATCTAAGGAGTCTTCAACCACTAAGCCAAGTGATTGAATTAATTCAGTAAAATCTTCTGGGAGTTGTGATGATACTAAAATTTTTGGTGAATAAGTTGAACCAACAGTATTAATTAATGATGATGATATTTTATTACTTAACCTTTCAATTTCAGGTATGGATGATATTTTTGAATTTATTTCCTTAACATTATCAACGATATCATCTCTATCATCAATTTGTTTACTTTTTAAAGTTAACAGCTTATAGAGTGGATTAGTCTTATAATATTTAAGATCAGCTACAACATTTCGCAGTGCTTTAACATAAGTACAAGCGACCTCACTACCTAAAGCGAAGTAAGGTGGTTTTTTTATTCCTAAAGATCCAGCATCATCATCATTTGGATTAGGGAAAATATATTTATTGAAATCTCCAACTATAGTTTCATAGATTTCATTGTTATTGAAATCAACTTTAGTTCTGACAAATGCAACAGCTTCATAGGTTTCTTTAGATATAATATGATTAGATATAAATTCTTTGAAAGCAATCCGTCGTTTATTGGTCGTGGCATTTTCAGTTGTTAATTCATACAATTTTTTCCTAATATGAAACTTAGGTCTGAATATAAAAGTATAATTCCCATTCGTTATAGATTTATCATTCCCATCGTTAAGTGTATAGTTAGCAAGAACTTGTTCTTCTTCAGATTCACTTAAATCATCGAAATGGAGTGTGATTATGATCCAATGTCCAAATGGCTCACCTATGCCACGATGAAAGTCTTCATTAAGGAGTATCCTCGAATTCATAGGAAGAGAATCATCTAAAATAAGTCTGATGGCATTAAATAGGTTTGTTTTACCTGAAGCATTCTCACCAATGATTGTATTTACTGAGTTTTTTACAAAGTAGAAATTTGAATTACGAAAATTTTTATAGTTTCTGATTGATAACTTATTGATATACATAGAAATATACTAACTCCCTGTTTCATTTTTTCTATACATCAGATTACTCCATTGTAAGCGAAGCACCAAGACCAACTGTTCAAAAAGCTTAGTTAAGTCAAGGAAAAGCAATGTTGACCTTAATTGATCAAGTAAGTCTGATGATTCACTCAGAACAGACATGCTCCTGGAACACCTCATTACGGGGATTATGGAGTTTCTCACACACAATCGAAGCAGCCAATTCAGGGCTTGTTCTGCGTTGTAACAGAAGCGTACGAAATCAACATAAGCAAAGTTTTACGTATTTCTTGCAAGGGTCGCCGTTGCATGAATTTTTTCACTCTTATAACTAAAGCAAGGGCTAACTCTGCGAAGCCGCTGCGCTTGCTTCTTCGAGTTCCCCTTGCTTTTCTGCCCTTCGGTTAGAAAAGAAACCAAACCGCTACCAACCTTGAATATCTATATTTTTGAATAAACCCTCCCCCCTTAACTATCCTTATCAAAAATAAAAAAATAATTTTACAAACAACCCCACACACATCATTTTAATTACGATCTTATTAAATTAAAAATTCAACCTTACATGGAATTTAATGTGCAAGGAATGTCTTGCTGTAACGGAGAATTTTAAATATTAAAAATTATAGTTATGGTTTGTCATAGCCTGTGCATATATTCACCTCATGTATGTGCACTGAGAAAGCTTTTTGAATACTGGAGTTACCCCTGCTAAAACGGACACGGCTAATTAACTGCTAATATGGCATCACAATATTCGCGTGGCGATTTCATGTTCCCCCCCTTGTGTGGACGCAGATTATTATAGCCCTCTATCCATTCTGCCATTTTTTCCATCACTGAGACTGCATACAGCCAGCAGATCATTTACGTACACGTAACCCCTCTTGAACGTCTTCACAAACGATTCTGCCATGCCGTTACTTTCTGGACTGTGTACTGGTGTAGTACACACGATGAACCCCAGTGAACTGGCGAATGTACGCGTGGCATCGGCTGTCCAGCAATTATGCCAATGACAGTGGCTCCATTGACGGCAATGACCTGACATCTACAATCCCGCTACAAAGCACTTACTCCATGAGTCATTGCACTTGCTGAGCTAAACGAACACACTAAAACCAGATAATAATTAATCGCTGTATAAGCTCGTAACAAGCGGAACTTTAAGGCAAAATAGGGCCATCTTCCCCCTTCACAAATTTACGCTAATGGCCAGAAAACCTAAAGAAATCAAAACAGACCCGTTAGAGGTCATCCTGTGGAAAGCGGCTGACAAGCTACGTAAGAACATTGATGCAGCCGAGTACAAGCATGTCGTGCTGGGCCTCATTTTCCTTAAGTATATTTCTGATTCTTTTGAATCTCATTATGAGTTGCTGAAGGCTGGTGAAGGCGAGTTCGCAGGCGCTGACCCGGAAGATAAAGACGAGTACACCGCTTACAACATTTTCTTTGTCCCTGAGCTTGCACGCTGGAACTATCTAATATCTAAGGCCAAGCTACCCGAAATCGGTAAGCTGGTTGATGATGCTATGGAGCTTATCGAAGCGGGTAACCCACAGCTAAAAGGTGTGCTGCCGAAAGTCTACGCTCGTCAGAACCTCGACGCCACTGTGCTGGGTGAACTGATAGATCTGATTGGCAACATTGCGCTGGGAGATGCTAAAGCGCGTTCTGCTGATGTATTAGGCCACGTATTCGAATACTTCCTTGGTGAATTTGCACTGGCAGAAGGCAAACAGGGCGGTCAGTTCTATACGCCAAAATCCATCGTAAGCCTGCTGGTTAACATGCTGGAACCCTATAAAGGCCGAGTCTTTGACCCCTGCTGTGGTTCTGGTGGTATGTTCGTTCAGTCAGAAAAATTTGTGGCAGCACACCAGGGAAATATTGACGATATTTCGATCTATGGACAGGAGTCCAACCAGACCACTTGGCGTTTGGCAAAAATGAACCTGGCAATTCGTGGCATTAACTCCGAACACGTTCGCTGGAATAATGAAGGTTCATTCCTTAACGATGCTCATAAGGATTTGAAATCTGATTTTATTATTGCTAACCCTCCGTTTAACATCTCCGACTGGTCTGGTGAGCAGCTTCGTGGAGATGCCCGCTGGCAATATGGCATTCCACCTGCTGGGAATGCTAACTTTGCCTGGATGCAACACTTTCTGTATCACCTGTCGCCAAAAGGTCAGGCTGGCATTGTGCTGGCAAAAGGAGCTTTGACTTCGAAAAGTTCTGGTGAAGGTGATATCCGTGCGGCGCTGGTTAAAGATGCAAATGTCATTGATTGTATCGTTAACTTACCTGCAAAACTGTTTCTGAACACCCAGATCCCTGCGGCCTTATGGTTTATGCGCCGTGATCGTGAAAACAGCAGCAAGTATCGTGATCGCAGTAAAGAAATTCTATTTATTGATGCCCGTAATCTTGGTCATTTAATTAATCGTCGTACCAAAGTGCTTTCCGACGACGATATCAATACCATTGCCGATACCTACCATAACTGGCGCAATAAAGGTGGTGAATATGAAGATATCCCTGGATTCTGTGCGTCCGTAGACATTAATGAAGTTGCTAAACTTGATTATGTGCTGACGCCTGGCCGTTATGTTGGTCTTGCTGATGAAGAAGACGATTTCGACTTTAAAGAACGGTTTACGGCTCTTAAAGCGGAGTTTGAGGCGCAACTGGAAGAAGAAGCGCGTCTAAATAAATCTATCGCTGAAAATCTGGCGAAGGTGGTACTATGAGTGAATGGGTGGTTAAAAATTTAGATGAAGTTGTTGAATACTTCATTGATTACAGAGGGAAAACACCTGTTAAAACAGGTTCAGGCATACCACTTATCACGGCCAAAATTGTCAAAGATGGATGTTTACAAACACCTACTGAATTTATTTCGGTCGAGGATTACCCACTATGGATGACTCGTGGCTATCCAGAAGTAAACGATGTTGTTTTAACCACAGAAGCTCCATTGGGTGAAGTTGCACTTATCAAGAATAAAAATGTCGCCCTTGCTCAACGAATTATTACCCTAAGAGGGTATAAAAACATCCTGGATAATAAATTTCTAAAATATTGGTTGCAATCAGAACAAGGCCAATATGAACTTGAATCACGAGCGTCCGGCACAACCGTTTTTGGTATTAAATCATCTATCCTTAAAAAAATTCCAATATCTCTGCCACCTTATAATGAGCAAGTTGCTATAAGTTCTGTATTGTATTCTATTGATGAAAAAATAGACCTGCTTCATCGCCAGAATAAAACACTGGAATCCATGGCCGAAACCCTGTTTAGGCAGTGGTTTGATGTAGATAGTAATGAAAAATGGCAAGAGAAAAATGTTCTGGATATTTTTACATTAGTTGGCGGCGGAACGCCAAAAACTTCAGTTGCTGAATATTGGACTGATGAGATCCCTTGGATTTCCGGAGGAGATATTTCATCCGCCCATCAAGGCTATCTGTATCGCACAGAAAAGTCTATAAGCTTAGCGGGACTTCAAAACAGTTCAGCTAAATTACTGCCTAAAAACTCAACCGTTATAAGTGCTCGTGGTACAGTGGGAAAGTATGCTCTTTTAGCAAGGGATATGGCTTTTAGTCAATCCAATTATGGCATTGTTTCAAAAATTGGAAGTTATCCTTTCTTCATATATCTTCTGGTTGGATTTATTGTCGACGATTTGCTAGCGGCGGCATATGGTAGCGTTTTTGATACTATTACGACAAGAACTTTCGAATCTGTAAACTTGAAGTTTCCTTCTTTAAATTCAATTGAAAAATTCAATAAAGAAGTAGCTTCGCTCTTTAACAAAAAAGAAATAAATACTTCTCAAATCAAAATATTGGAAAAACTCCGCGATACCCTACTTCCCAAGCTGATGAGTGGTGAAGTTCGGGTTCGGTATGCAGAAGAAGAAATCTCAGCAGTAGCATAAAATAATTAAGCGGGTGCACAACCCACTCTCTGGTTAAGCAGCAATAAGGACAGTACGCATGGCAAAGATGACCGAATCCGATATTGAAGTAATGGCGATTGAGCACCTGCAAGGGCTGGGCTATGAGTATGTTTATGGCCCGGACATTGAACCCAGTGGAATCAATCCGTTACGTAGCTATCAGCAGGTTATCCTTGAAGACAAAGTGCGTACAGCTCTACAACGACTGAACCCACACCTCAGTGAGCAGAAGTGTAAGGAAGCCCTGAAACAGGTGATGCAGATCAGCACACCTGATCTGATGGCAAACAATCTGGCCTTTCATCGCCTGTTGACCGAAGGCATAAACATTGAAGTCAGTAAGGAGGGTAATACTCAGGGAGAACTTGCCTGCCTGATCGACTTTAACGATCCCACTAATAATGAATTTCTGGTCATTAATCAGCTCACCATCAAAGAAGGCAATCATATCCGCCGACCGGACATTATTTTATTCATCAACGGTCTACCATTAGTCGTTATCGAACTTAAAAATGCCGTTGACGAAAACGCTACGGTATCAGGTGCTTATAACCAGATAAAAACCTATCAGAACCAAATCCCCGGCCTGTTTACCTACAATACCTTTAATGTGATATCTGACGGGCTGGAAGCCAAGGCGGGGACAGTTTCGGCTGATTTCAGTCGTTATATGACATGGAAAACCGCTAACGGCAAAATGCAAGCCACCAGTACCCAACCACAGCTTGAAGTTTTATTACAGGGGTTGCTTAATCCAGTAACGTTGCTGGATATGATCCGCCACTTTATCGTGTTTGAATCCAGCAAACATGAAGACAGCAAAGGGATTATCAGCATCCGTACTGTTAAAAAAATGGCAGCTTATCACCAGTACTACGCAGTCAATGCAGCAGTACTTTCCACTATTCGTGCATCGGCGGTAAATGCTGACTCCCCCTCTGCCGAAGTGGCATTGCGCCAGCAGGGACGTAACAGTAAAGATCTTGTTAATGCGCAAAAAACCGGAGATCGCAAAGCGGGCGTAGTCTGGCATACCCAGGGTTCCGGTAAATCGCTTTCAATGGTGTTTTATACCGGGAAAATTGTGCTGGCACTGGATAATCCGACTGTTGTTGTGATTACTGACCGTAACGACCTGGATGATCAGCTATTCGGTACGTTCTCTTCCGCGACCCAGCTACTTCGTCAGACACCGAAACAGGCTGATAACCGGGAAGAACTCAAAGAATATTTGCGCGTCGCGTCTGGTGGTGTGGTGTTTACCACTATTCAAAAGTTTCAGCCTGATGATGGCAGCAATATCTATGAGTTGCTGTCTGACAGAACTAATATTGTCGTTATTGCAGATGAAGCTCACCGTTCACAATACGGTTTCAGCGCCAAAGAAGTTGACGTGAAAGATAGCGAAGGCAACGTAACAGGTAAACGTACTGTTTATGGCTTTGCCAAATATATGCGTGATGCCCTGCCCAATGCTACCTATCTGGGTTTTACCGGAACCCCCATAGAAAAAACGGACGTTAACACACCTGCTGTTTTCGGTAACTACGTTGATATCTACGATATCTCACAGGCCGTTGAAGACGGTGCAACCGTGCGTATTTTCTATGAAAGCCGTCTGGCGAAAATTGCCATCAGTGATGAAGGCCGACAGCTTATTGAAGAGTTTGACGATGAGTTTAACGAAGACGAACTGACGCTTACCCAGAAAGAACGTTCTAAATGGGCCAGAATCGAAGGTCTGATTGGCAGTTCAAAACGTATTAAAGCCATTGCGGCGGATATGGTTCAACACTTTGAACAGCGCTTAAAATCTAATGCCTATCATGGCAAGGGCATGATTGTTACCATGTCCCGACGTATTGCTGCTGAACTATATAAAGAAATCATAGCCTTAAAGCCTGAATGGCACAGCGATGATTTAAATGACGGTATAATAAAAGTCGTCATGACCTCTTCTGCTGCTGACGGGCCAGAAATCGCTAAACACCACACCACAAAAAAAGAACGTCAGGTTCTGGCTAACCGCATGAAGGATGACGACGATAAGCTGAAACTGGTGATAGTGCGTGATATGTGGTTAACCGGCTTCGACGCTCCCAGCATGCATACGCTGTATATCGACAAACCAATGAAAGGCCACAACCTCATGCAGGCAATTGCCCGTGTGAACCGTGTGTATAAAGATAAGATAGGCGGTCTGGTTGTTGACTATCTGGGCATTGCCTCTGATTTAAAAGAAGCCCTCTCCTTTTACTCTGATGCAGGTGGACGTGGAGATCCTGCTGAGGTTCAGGAAGAAGCCGTAACGCTCATGCAGGAAAAGCTGGAAATCCTGGAAGGCATGATGCATGGCTACGATTACAAAGCTTACTTTGCCGCAACTACCTCACAACGCCTGACAATTATTCTTGAATCAGAAAACCATGTTTTAGGGCTGGATAACGGTAAAGGTAAAATGCGTTTCCTCGCTGCGGTTGCAGCCTTATCGCAGGCATTTGCATTGGCGACACCGCACGATAAAGCAATGGAAGCGGCACCCGAAGTAGCATTCTTCCAGGCAGTAAAAGCCAGACTGAATAAATTTACTGAAAACTCAGACGGATCAGAAGAAGAACACAATGACAGTCTCGAAGTTCGGGTAAAACAGACTATCGATCAGGCTCTGGTTACCGATAAAGTTGTTGATATTTTTGACGCTGCTGGGATACAAAAACCTGATATTTCCGTTCTTTCTGAAGAATTCCTTCAGGAAATGAAGGATTACCAACACAAAAATATTGCTTTGGAAACGCTTAAAAAACTGCTTTCTGACGAGATCAAGGTTCGCTCGAATCAAAGTATCACCCAAGGCAAAAAACTGATTGATATGCTGACCTCTGCAATCAATGGCTACCAGAACAAGGTACTGACCGCAGCGGAGGTAATTGATGAGCTAATCAAGCTTGCCAAGACTATCCAGGAATCTGACAGCCTTGCCAGCCAGTTAAACCTCAGCGCTTATGAATATGCCTTCTATTCTGCTGTTGCAGATAACGACAGTGCTCGCGAGTTAATGGAAAAGGAAAAACTACGAGAACTGGCAGTCGTACTTACGGAGGCTATCCGCAACAATGTCAGTCTTGACTGGACAGTGAAAGAAGCAGCAAGAGCAAAAATTCGCGTGGTGGTAAAACGTCTGCTCAAAAAATATGGTTATCCGCCTGATATGTCATTGCTCGCCACAGAGACTGTTTTGAAGCAGGCTGAACTTTTAGCTGGAGAATTAGGAAAATGATTCCCTAAATTTTTAGCATATAAACTATTTGGTAATGGTCCCAACTTATTGATAGTGTTTTATGTTCAGATAATGCCCGATTACTTTGTCATGCAGCTCCACCGATTTTGAGAACGACAGCGACTTCCGTCCCAGCCGTGCCAGGTGCTGCCTCAGATTCAGGTTATGCCGCTCAATTCGCTGCGTATATCGCTTGCTGATTACGTGCAGCTTTCCCTTCAGGCGGGATTCATACAGCGGCCAGCCATCCGTCATCCATATCACCACGTCAAAGGGTGACAGCAGGCTCATAAGACGCCCCAGCGTCGCCATAGTGCGTTCACCGAATACGTGCGCAACAACCGTCTTCCGGAGCCTGTCATACGCGTAAAACAGCCAGCGCTGGCGCGATTTAGCCCCGACGTATCCCCACTGTTCGTCCATTTCCGCGCAGACGATGACGTCACTGCCCGGCTGTATGCGCGAGGTTACCGACTGCGGCCTGAGTTTTTTAAGTGACGTAAAATCGTGTTGAGGCCAACGCCCATAATGCGGGCGGTTGCCCGGCATCCAACGCCATTCATGGCCATATCAATGATTTTCTGGTGCGTACCGGGTTGAGAAGCGGTGTAAGTGAACTGCAGTTGCCATGTTTTACGGCAGTGAGAGCAGAGATAGCGCTGATGTCCGGCAGTGCTTTTGCCGTTACGCACCACCCCGTCAGTAGCTGAACAGGAGGGACAGCTGATAGAAACAGAAGCCACTGGAGCACCTCAAAAACACCATCATACACTAAATCAGTAAGTTGGCAGCATCACCTATTGCAGCGTTACTTATCCGGATTATCCTCAGAAGTGTAAATCAGCATTCTCCTTTGCTGATGCAATTGCATGCGGCAGGTATACGGACCGGTGATGCAGAGCGAATACTGTCCAGCGGTGAATGCTGGCAACGTCAGAAGACGCTGCTGACAGAAAGGGAAGTCAGTTTTATGAAAGGACTGTTCAGAATTGTGGATATGAAGCGGTGGTATCTGTGTCCGCAGGTACGGGTCGCGGATATCGTCCAGCTGAACGGGAATATCCGGCCACGATCACGCCAGTGGTGGCAGTTATTCAGGATGGTGTCTCAGTGGCATGTTGATGTGGTTATCGTTGAGCGGCGTTCGTTCAGTATTGTTGCAGCAGTAGAGCTGGATGATGCCAGTCATTTACGACCGGAACGCAGACGCCGGGATATTCTTCTGGAAGAGGTTCTGAGGCAGGCTGGTATTCCGTTGCTCAGAAGCCACGATGCCAGAAAACTGCTGCAGATGACCGGAGAATGGCTGAATACAACAGGGGCTGATCAGCAGTCCCCAGAACATCGTAGCTGACGCCTTCGCGTTGCTCAGTTGTCCACCCCCGGAAACGGGAAAAAGCAAGTTTTCCCCGCTCCCGGCGTTTCCATAACTGAAAACCATACTATTTCACAGTTTAAATCACATTAAACGACAGTAATCCCCGTTAATTTGCGCGCCAACACAGATCTTCGTCACAATTCTCAAGTCGCTGATTTCAAAAAACTGTAGTATCCTCTGCGAAACGATCCCTGTTTGAGTATTGAGGAGGCGAGATGTCGCAGACAGAAAATGCAGTGACTTCCTCATCTGGCGCAAAACGAGCATACAGAAAGGGTAAACCTTTGAGTGAAGCAGAACGACAGAGAGCAGCTTCTGCGCGCAAACGATCTGTATGTAAAGAGATCAAGGTTTTCGTCAGACCAGAACTGAAAAACTACCTTACCAGTCTGTGTGCAGAGGAAGGGATAACTCAGGCAGAGTTGATAGAAAGGCTTATCGAGAAAGAGGCCTGTCACCGGAACATGATGTGATGGGATCACATTCTTGCTAGTTTTTTCTGTCAGTGCTAGATTACTGATCGTTTAAGGAATTTTGTGGCTGGCCACGCCGTAAGGTGGCAAGGAACTGGTTCTGATGTGGATTTACAGGAGCCAGAAAAGCAAAAACCCCGATAATCTTCTTCAACTTTGGCGAGTACGAAAAGATTACCGGGGCCCACTTAAACCGTATAGCCAACAATTCAGCTATGCGGGGAGTATAGTTATATGCCCGGAAAAGTTCAAGACTTCTTTCTGTGCTCACTCCTTCTGCGCATTGTAAGTGCAGGATGGTGTGACTGATCTTCAACAAACGTATTACCGCCAGGTAAAGAACCCGAATCCGGTGTTTACACCCCGTAAAGGTGCCGGAACGCTGAAGTTCTGCGAAAAACTGATGGAAAAGGCGGTGGGCTTCACCTCCCGTTTTGATTTCGCTATTCATGTGGCGCATGCCCGTTCCCGTGGTTTGCGTCGGCGCATGCCACCGGTGCTGCGTCGACGGGCTATTGATGCGCTGCTGCAGGGACTCTGTTTTCACTATGATCCGCTGGCCAACCGTGTCCAGTGCTCCATCACCACGCTGGCCATTGAGTGCGGACTGGCGACAGAGTCCGGTGCCGGAAAACTCTCCATCACCCGTGCCACCCGGGCTCTGACGTTCCTGTCAGAGCTGGGGCTGATTACCTACCAGACGGAATATGACCCGCTTATCGGGTGCTACATTCCGACCGATATCACGTTCACATCTGCACTGTTTGCTGCCCTCGATGTATCAGAGGAGGCAGTGGCCGCCGCGCGCCGCAGCCGTGTGGAATGGGAAAACAGACAGCGCAAAAAGCAGGGGCTGGATACCCTGGGTATGGATGAACTGATAGCGAAAGCCTGGCGTTTTGTCCGTGAGCGTTTCCGCAGTTACCAGACAGAGCTTAAGTCCCGGGGAATAAAGCGTGCCCGTACGCGTCGTGATGCGGGCAGGGAACGTCAGGATATCGTCACCCTGGTGAAACGATAGCTGACGCGTGAAATCGCGGAAGGGCGCTTCACTGCCAGTCGTGAGGCGGTAAAACGTGAAGTGGAGCGTCGTGTGAAGGAGCGCATGATTCTGTCACGTAACCGTAATTACAGCCGGCTGGCCACAGCTTCCCCCTGAAAGTGACCTCCTCAGAATAATCCGGCACGCGCCGGAGGCATTCGCACGCCTGAAGCCCGCCAGTGCACAAAAAATCAGCACCACATGCCAAAAAACAACCTCATCATCCAGCTTCTGGTGCATCCGGCCCCCCTGTTTTCGATACAAAACACGCCTCACAGACGAGGAATTTTGCTTATCCACATTAAACTGCAAGGGACTTCCCCATAAGGTTACAACCGTTCATGTCATAAAGCGCCAGCCGCCAGTCTTACAGGGTGCAATGTATCTTTTAAACACCTGTTTATATCTCCTTTAAACTACTTAATTACATTCATTTAAAAAGAAAACCTATTCATTGCCTGTCCTGTGGACAGACAGATATGCACCTCCCACCGCAAGCGGCGGGCCCCGACGGAGCCATTTTAGTTACAACACTCAAATACAACCACTAGGAAAACCCCGGTCCAGCGCAGAACCGAAACCACAAAGCCCCTCCCTCATAACTGAAAAGCGGCCCCGCCCCGGCCCAAAGGGCCGGAACAGAGTCGCTTTTAATTATGAATGTTGTAACTACATCTTCATCGCTGTCAGTCTTCTCGCTGGAAGTTCTCAGTGCACGCTCGTAAGCGGCCCTCACGGCCCGCTAACGCGGAGATACGCCCCGACTTCGGGTAAACCCTCGTCGGGACCACTCCGACCGCGCACAGAAGCTCTCTCATGGCTGAAAGCGGGCATGGTCTGGCAGGGCTGGGGATGGGTAAGGTGAAATCTATCAATCAGTACCGGCTTACGCCGGGCTTCGGCGGTTTTACTCCTGTATCATATGAAACAACAGAGTGCCGCCTTCCATGCCGCTGATGCGGCATATCCTGGTAACGATATCTGAATTGTTATACATGTGTATATACGTGGTAATGACAAAAATAGGACAAGTTAAAAATTTACAGGCGATGCAATGATTCAAACACGTAATCAATATCTGCAGTTTATGCTGGTTATGCTGGCTGCATGGGGCATTAGTTGGGGAGCCAGATTTGTCATGGAGCAGGCCGTTCTGCTTTATGGATCAGGAAAAAACTATTTGTTCTTCAGTCATGGTACTGTTCTGATGTACCTGCTGTGTGTTTTCCTGGTATACCGCCGTTGGATAGCTCCGCTACCGGTCGTTGGTCAGCTGCGCAACGTTGGCGTACCGTGGCTGGTCGGTGCGATGGCCGTGGTGTATGTCGGTGTATTTCTGCTCGGTAAGGCGCTGGCTCTGCCTGCTGAGCCATTTATGACGAAACTTTTTGCCGATAAGTCCATACCTGACGTGATCCTGACGTTGCTGACCATCTTTATCCTTGCCCCGTTGAATGAGGAAACGCTGTTCCGGGGGATTATGCTGAACGTCTTCCGTTCACGGTACTGCTGGACGATGTGGCTGGGGGCGCTGATAACGTCGTTGTTGTTCGTCGCCGCGCACAGCCAGTATCAGAACCTGCTGACACTGGCAGAACTGTTCCTGGTGGGGTTGATTACATCAGTGGCCAGGATCAGAAGTGGTGGCCTGCTGCTGCCGGTATTGCTGCATATGGAAGCAACCTCGCTGGGTTTACTGTTTGGTTGAAAGTTATATTTTTATTAAACATTGTGCGTTAAAGCCTGGTGTGTTTTTTTAGTGGATGTTATATTTAAATATAACTTTTATGGAGGTGAAGAATGCATACCACCCGACTGAAGAGGGTTGGCGGCTCAGTTATGCTGACCGTCCCACCGGCACTGCTGAATGCGCTGTCTCTGGGTACAGATAATGAAGTTGGCATGGTCATTGATAATGGCCGGCTGATTGTTGAGCCGTACAGACGCCCGCAATATTCACTGGCTGAGCTACTGGCACAGTGTGATCCGAATGCTGAAATATCAGCTGAAGAACGAGAATGGCTGGATGCACCGGCGACTGGTCAGGAGGAAATCTGACATGGAAAGAGGGGAAATCTGGCTTGTCTCGCTTGATCCTACCGCAGGTCATGAGCAGCAGGGAACGCGGCCGGTGCTGATTGTCACACCGGCGGCCTTTAATCGCGTGACCCGCCTGCCTGTTGTTGTGCCCGTAACCAGCGGAGGCAATTTTGCCCGCACTGCCGGCTTTGCGGTGTCGTTGGATGGTGTTGGCATACGTACCACAGGTGTTGTACGTTGCGATCAACCCCGGACAATTGATATGAAAGCACGGGGCGGAAAACGACTCGAACGGGTTCCGGAGACTATCATGAACGAAGTTCTTGGCCGCCTGTCCACTATTCTGACTTGAACATGGGGTTTGAGGGGCAACCGGATGAAAACGTACGATTTAGGGCACTAAAACCGCTGTTGTCCCACCATTCTGGTGATTTCCAAACGTTATTTGGCTAAAAAGTAGTTTTGATGTGGTTTATTTCCGAATTCCAAGCGCAGCCCTACTTTCTTGTGCGTATTTGCGTGTTTTGCGCAGTTTTGAAGTTCCTACATCAGATTGACTTCGGATACAAATTCAATGAACATTGATGCAAATACTGACCTATCAGTTTCTGGTGATGCTGCCAACTTACTGATTTAGTGTATGATGGTGTTTTTGAGGTGCTCCA
>OMDZ01000044.1_pt1 | contig 94474 bp, 59 predicted proteins | sample 1673641 | NCBI WGS metagenome assembly OMDZ01 (sample SAMEA103958117, study PRJEB25191) | human gut metagenome | biome: human-associated habitat [ENVO:00009003]; feature: intestine environment [ENVO:2100002]; material: feces | place: Germany | collected 2013/2015
TGCCCGCCGTTTCCATTGCCGAGAGCAGGGTGGCTTCGGTATGCAGCGGCTTGGGCTTGGTCTTGCCCTCCGTGATGGAAGTGCCTTTCAGTGTCAGCGTGTCGCCTTCCTGCCAGCCGGGAATGGCTGTTTCCTCTTGGTTATTGTTCTCATCTCCGTTCTCCTTGCCATAGACGGCACGCCATCCGGCTTGTCTGATGATGCTGCCTTTTACCGTGAACTCCACTCCGGCACACTCCGCCGTGACGGTGGCGGTGTCCTTGACGCATTTTTCGGCAAAAGCCTCGATCATGCGTCCGGCTATCATGTGATAGATGGTGCTGTCCTCTTTGGAGAGGAACAGCGGTTTCTCGCCCGTAACAAGCAGGGCGTGGTGGTCTGTTACCTTGCCGCCGTCCACGCTGCGGCGTGTCGGTACGGCTTTCGGGTTCACCTTTTCTTTCCATTCGGGCAGGTTGCCGATAAAGGCAAGCTGTTTGGGAATTTCCGCAAACACATCTTCGGGGATGTAGCGGCTTCCGGTTCTTGGATAGGTGATGAGTTTCTTTTCATAGAGCTTCTGCGCGATTACAAGCGTCTGTTCCGCCGTGAAACCATGCTTGGCGTTGGCTTCCTTCTGGAGCGTGGTCAGGTCGTAAAGAAGCGGAGTATCTTCTATTTTCTCCTTTCGCTCGGCTTTCGTGACGGTGGCTGTGCCTGCCTCCTTTACCTTATTATATAGCGTCATCGCAGGTTCTTTCTCTTTCCATTTCCCGGTGGAGGAGAACTTCACCACCTCGCCATTGCCTCCGTCCGTGGCGATATGGAGTTGCCAGAAAGGTTCTACCTTGAAGCGGCGGTTCTCCCAATAGCGTGCGCACACCATCGCCAACGTGGGTGTCTGCACACGTCCGACGGAGTATGTGCCGTGTCCGGCAGCAATGGAGAGTGCCTGTGTGCCATTGATGCCCACGAGCCAGTCGGATTCGCTCCGTGCTTTGGCGGCAAGGTAGAGGTTGTCGTACCTGCTGCCTTCTTCGAGGTTGCGCAGTCCTTCACGGATAGCCTTGTCGGTAAGCGAACTTATCCAGAGGCGCAAGAAAGGCGTGGTACATCCGATATAATGGTAGAGGTAGCGGAAGATAAGTTCACCTTCGCGTCCTGCATCGGTTGCCACGATGATCTGCTCGCTTTCCTTGAAAAGACGGGCGATGATTTTTATCTGCGACACCACGCCGCTGTCGGGTTTGTAACCTTTCTCCGTCTTTACCTGACGGGGAATGAGTGTGAAGGTTTCGGGGATGACGGGGAGGTTGTCGCGGACAAAGCCGCGTATGCCGTAACCGTCGGGCATGGCAAGTTGGACGAGGTGTCCGAATGCCCATGTCACGGCGTAGCCGCCTCCCTCGAAATATCCTTCCTCTCTCTTTGCCGCGCCCACGATGCGGGCGATTTCACGTGCCACGGATGGCTTTTCTGCAATGATTGTCTTCATGCTGTCTTATTTTTTTGTGATACTTTGGATTTTACTTTGGATTTAGTGGCGGGCACGGGATGTTACATCTTCATGCCCTTGCTGTTTTTCTTCTGCGGTTTCTCCTGCCGCTGTTGCTGCTTGTCGTCCTTCGGAGCGGTCTGTCCTTTCTGCAACGGCTCTTTCACGTTCTTGGTCGCCTCGTTGGTCTTGCCCTCGTTGTTTACCGCCACCTGCGTGCGGCTCTCGTTGGCCGGGGCGACCTTCTGCGCGTTGTCGGGATTGGTGTCGTAACGGTACGGGCGTCCTTTCTCCGGGTTGAACTTGATGTACATCGTGGCGTGGAAGCCTTGTTTGTCGGTTACGTTCTCTAATTTCACCGCTTTGCCTGCCGCATAGTCGGCTTTTTGCTGGTCGGTGAAGTCCACACCGCTCCATTTGCTGATGGGGCGGATGCTGCCGTCGGCGTTTGTCCATGTATTGCGGCGTTGCTCTTTTTGGGTAGATGACGTATTTCCCGCACCCTGTGCTTGTCCTTGCATTTGTTTGGGATTGTTCTTTTCTTCAATAGTCTGGGCTGTACGAGGCGACTTGCCCGTTCCCGGCACGAACTCCACTCCGCGCTGCTCTACGTTCACTTGCAGGGTGGTGACGAATTTCCTGCCGTCGTTGCGCTCAATGAGTTTGTCGCGCACGGGCAGGCCGGCGCGGAGCATATCCTGCTCCTGCTTGGTGATTTCCGTCTTGCCGATACGCTCCGGAATACGTACCCTGTTCGCGGAGACATCGGTAATCTCGTTTGTCTTCCGGTCGATGCTGATGTAGGAAGGAATAATCTCGCCTGTTTCCTTGTCCACCAGATCCACCTTCCTGCCCATGTTGCCCGTTTCGCGCAGGTTCTTTCTGTCCTCGTCGGAGAACTTGTGTCCCTTGTATTCGTCGAGTTTCTGCTCCTTGCGGATAAAGTGCGGCACGAGGCTGATATTGCCTTCACCGTCTTTCTTGAAGGAGAGGCGGGCATCAAGGTCGAAGGATTCGCCGCCGAAATTGGGCGACACCTTTACCAAGTCGGACTTGCCGTAGTTGAGCATTTTCTGGAGGTCGCCGGACTTTTCGAGGTCGGCGCGCTTCACGCCCCATTTCTCTTCCAACTCCTGCCAGTTGATTTTGCTCTCGTCAATGGGCTGGTAGCCCCGTCTGCCCTGCGCCTGTTGCTGCGGGCTTTCCTGATTCTGTTCCTGCTTCTGTTCCATGTTTTCCTGTTTTTGGGTTTCTTTCGGTTGTTCTTCCTGTTTCTGTTCCGTTTGTTCCGGTTTTTCAGTCGTCTGTTCTTCCTTCACCTGCTTTTCGTAGCCGGAAGTGTCCACCTTGTGGGGCGCAAGCAGTTCCTTGTTGGCTTCAGGGTCTTTCAGTAAGTCCTTGATGACCTCCAGCAGATGGTCGGCCTGGTCTGCCGCGATGCGGTAGAAACCGAAGCGGCTGGGTTCCTTGCACTGCCGGTAGAAGTTCCTGAAGAAGTTGTCTAGCACATCACCGTGTCGGTCGAATTGCAGGAAACTCTGTGCGTTCTCCGCTTTCGCGGGGGTGCGCCTGGGAGAGCCGTCGGCATCCAGCCCGGCTACCACGCTGATCTCGCCCGTTTTCTCGTCGCGGACTATCAGCACATCCTTTTCTGTCTTTTTCTTTGCCATTTGAAAAATGTTTAATGGGTTATTTATTAAAGAAATTATGGATACGCGCCTTGTAGAAGGCTATATCTTCCTTGCGGAAATCCTTTACATGTTCGGAGAGGAACTTCAGCACGTCCTCTTCACTGTAATAGGTCTTTTTGCCGAGCGTCTTGTACGGCAACGCGCCGATGCTGCGGTAGCGTTGCAGGGTGCGCTTGCTAATCTGGAGCAGCATACAGAGGTCTTGGTTGTCGAACATCTTTATACTTTCCAGCGGATTCGGGGCTTTGCCGGACGGCTGCAAGGAAAGCAACAGTTCATCCTGCCGGTCGAGCCGTTCCATCAGCTTCCGCATCCAGTTCTCGAAATTGTTTCGGGTAAGCAGTTCCATACGTTATGTCCTCCTTCCTTTGGGTTTGCCGCCCGTGCGCAGCGTGTGGTTATGTTTCAGGTCTTTGGGTGTCACTGCATCCTCCATGACGGTGCAGTCCGCAAGCAGGCGGTCTATTTCCGACTGGCGGTAGCGGCATTTGCCGCGTAGCACGACATAGGCGATGCGTTGTTCGCTGCGCATACGCTGGAGGGTACGGGTACTCACGTTCAGCAGGTGCGCCGCTTCGCGGGTGGTGAGCAGCCTGTCGGCGGCTTCTTCCTTCCTTTCGCCGGAAACGGCACGCACGTGTGCCGCTATTTCGGCTATCTGTTCCATCAGGGCGGTAAAGGCGGAACTTTCCATTGTTATCACTTTCATATCCGGTTGTCTTTTGTTGTTTCTGCGGCAAAATTCGGCAATAAACAAAAGGGGCTTTAACAGCTCACTACGTGACTCACGTAAGATTTTTATTGGAAATGGCTCCGTAACCCGGACAGACGGCGAAACATGCTGCCTTTCAGTGGAAAACGGCACGGTTTAAGGACGGCCTCGTTACCTTTGCGGCAAACTCTAAATGTATTTGAATATGGAAATCGTATCTATCGAGAAAAAGACCTTCGAGATGATGCTGGCGTCATTCAACGCCCTCTCGGAGAAAGTCGCCGCCCTGAGAAGCAAGGGCGACGGCAGGAGGCTGGAAAGATGGCTCACGGGCGAGGAGGTCTGCGGGCAGTTGAGAATCAGCCCGCGCACATTACAGGCGTTACGTGACAGGAGGCTTATCGGCTATTCGCAGATAAACCGCAGGTTCTATTACAAGCCGGAGGAGGTCAAACGGCTGATTCCGCTTATCGGCACGCTTTATCCCGGCGGCAAATAAATTGATTTATTTACAATCCACTGAATCCGAAGTTATGATGAACGAGAACGATGAAATCCTCACGATGGAGGACGAGCCGATTGCCACCGTGGTGCAGAATATGCGCAAAGGTTCCAGATGGCTCTCCACGTTTTTGGAAGGCTACCGTCCGCCGCTGGATGGGGAGCGTTACCTGACGGACAAGGAAGTGGCAGACTTGCTCCGTGTGAGCCGCCGTACCTTGCAGGAGTACCGCAACAACAGGGTACTACCCTTTATCCTCTTGGCGGGCAAGGTACTTTATCCCGAATCGGGACTTCGCGAACTGTTAGAAGCAAATTACCGCAAGCCGTTGGGATAAAGAAGACAAGAAAATGAAAAAGGAAACGGACAGCCCCGATGGAGTTGCCCGTTTCCTTTTTAGTTATCTATATTTGTGTTCAACAATACCCGGCTTTGCCGTTCTGTATGAACATCACGTATGCCTGCCGCTTTTCCTTAGATAGTGCTTTGCCAACTAACCATGTACGGAACACGTGGGTGCAGTAGGTGTTCAGCCTGAAGGCAATGGGGATGATGATTTCAATTGAATAGACATCCGCGTACAGACCGTTTTCAAGTTGTATGTAACGGCATACCTCGTAATCGTTCAGCACGTCCGACTTGCGGATGGCTTTGATGGTGGCGTTCACTGTCGGGACTCCCGTGTGGAACAGTCCTGCGATTTCTCCGGCGGTCATCCAAACATCGTTACCGGTTACGCTGACCATCTTGTCCTCTATGATGATGATTCCTCGTGTCATGGCTTCTCTTTTTAGATAGTGCAACCCGCAAATTCCTCAATCGTGTTCAACTTCGCAGCAAGGTTCTCCATGTCTTGGTTGAGTTTCTCCTTGGTGATTTTCGCGTATATCTGCGTTGTCTTTATGCTCTTGTGTCCCAACATGGAACTTACCGTTTCGATGGGTACACCGTTGGAGAGGAACACCGTCGTGGCTGCCGTATGTCGGCTTTGATGCCATGTGATATGCTTGGTGATGCCGCAACGCTTGGCGACGGCACGGATTCCTTGCAGGCAGGTATTGTAATGCGGAACGGGAAATATCCTGCCGTTTTCGCACAGACCACGGTATTTGTCGATGATGTGTTTCGCTATGTCGAGCAGGCGGATATTGGACACCACGCCAGTCTTCTGGCGGTTGATGTTTATCCATTCATGTTCATCGAAATAGATGCGGATATTGTCTTCCGTCAGGTTACGCATATCTGCGAATGACAGGCCGGTGAAAGTGCAGAACAGATAGAGGTCGCGGTATAGTTCCTGCTTGGCGTTTTTCAATTTGGCGTCCATTAGCAAGTGGATCTCATCTTTTGTCAGAAAGCTGCGTGTCGTTTCCTCTTTCTTGGCTTCATACTCCCTGAACGGGTCACGTGTCAACCATTCGTTGTTGATGGCGATGAACACCATAGTCCTAAGCGGGCTGACATACTGCCACACGGTATTGGTACGGCAGTGCTTGTCCGTGCGCAGGAACATCTCGAAGTCAGAGATAAAGGCTGGAGTAAGTTCCTTCAATGCGATGTCCTTTACATGGTAACGGATGGAAAGGAACTCTTGAAGGTGTTTGTAAACGCTCTTATATTTGACAAACGAGGCTTTGGCTTTCATGCCTGCCTCTACCTGCTTGGCGTAATCCTCGTTGTGCTGCTGGAATACCTGCATCAAAGTGTGATAGCGGTGTTCCAGTCCGAGAAAAGCGTTTTTTACCTTCTCCGCCGTGACGAAGTTGTCACGTTCCATGATTTCCTGATAGTGCTTGTTGATGCGTACACGCATCTTGTCAAGCATACGGTTCGTTTCCAGTGCTGCCGTACTTCTGCCCGTGACACGTCCGCCTTTGGTGTCCCACAGCTTGGGATCGACGGTCAGTTTGCAACTGAACTGCGTCTGGCTGCCGTCCACCGTGATGCGTCCCATGACGGGAACTGTCCCGTCCTTTTTCACTACCTGACGCTTGAGGTAGTAGATAACTGAAAATGTACTCTTCATCGTCTTTAACTTTTTGGGTTCAAAATTAGTCGGTGAAGAGTTCTCCTTTGATACGCAGAACACGGAAGAACGGCGCAATCTTTTTCCGTAACCGGATTTGTTGTGTGAGTTGTCAGTAACTCACTATATCATAACGCCTTGTTTTGCCATTCATACCCATTTCGTCACCTGTTTGGCGTGGTTACGAACAAGTAACGCAGCGGTGTCTTGATTTGGCTTCGGCAAGGATTGTAATGGCTTTCGGAATAATTGGCAGATTAAATGAAACCCCTGTAAATCAAATCTATTACCATATTCTTCCGCATCTCACTTTTTTGTTATAACTTTATGAGAAAAAATTACAAAAAATTATCGCTATTTTGCTTATCTGCGATGCTTTCTGTAGCAGCAGTGGCTGTTACTGACTCTAACGAAGCTAACTTAGGAACCATGCGCGGACGAATCGTCGACAACTCTAATCAGGTGTTGCCCGGCGCAACCGTTATGATTGAGAATCTGCACACAGGTGTTGTTAGCGACGCTAACGGATTCTACACAATACCCAACCTGAAACCGGGAGTCTACACGGTGAAGGTTTCTTACGTAGGCTACCAGCCGACAACGGCTAAACTGACCATATCTGCCGAAAAGACAGAAGTGAAAGACTTCGTGCTGTCAGAGGGAATGGAGCTTAAGGGCGTTGAGGTAAAAGGAGCGTTCCACGGACAGAGCCGTGCGATAAACACTCAGAAGAATAACTTTAACATAACCAACGTCGTGTCGGCCGACCAGATCGGCAAGTTCCCCGACTCTAACATCGGCGACGCCCTGAAGCGTATCAACGGTATCAACGTGCAGTATGACCAGGGCGAGGCACGCTTCGGACAGGTGCGCGGAACATCACCCGACCTCACATCGGTAACCGTCAACGGCAACCGTCTGCCTTCTGCCGAGGGCGACATACGCAACGTGCAGCTCGACCTCATACCGGCCGACATGATTCAGACCATCGAAGTGAACAAGGTTGTTACGGCCGACATGGACGGCGACGCCATCGGCGGATCGATAAACCTCATAACCAAAAACACTCCTTACAAGGAAGTGTTCAACATAACGGCTGGAACAGGCTACAGCTGGATAAGCGAAAAGCCGCAGCTTAACCTCGGACTGACCTACGGCAACCGCTTCTTCAACGACAAGCTGGGCTTCATGGCAGCCATTTCTTACCAGAACTCACCGGCAGGATCGGACAACACTGAGTTTGAATACGACATCGACGACGACGGCAAAGTGGTGCTCACCGACGCCGAGGTAAGACAATACTACGTTACACGTGAGCGTCAGAGCTACTCGCTCTCACTCGACTACGTGTTCAACCCCAACCATAAAGTGTTCTTCAACGGTATCTACAACCGCCGCAACGACTGGGAGAACCGCTACCGCGTGTCATACAAAGACCTGGCAGACGGCGAGGGAGAGATGAAGGCCACGATAGAAACCAAGGGAGGATCGGCCGACAACCGCGGCGCACGACTTGAGCGCCAGCAGACCATGGACTACACCCTTGGCGGCGAGCACCTGCTCTGGGACAAGCTCTCTGCCGACTGGTCGGCATCGTTCTCAAGAGCTTCTGAGGGACGCCCCGACGAGCGCTACATGAGCCTTGAGCAGAAAGACATAACCATCAACATGGCCGACGCCGGACTGCGCCAGCCCTACTCTACAACATACATCAACCTCGACGAGGGCGAATGGAAGCTCGACGAGTTTACAAACGCCAACGAGAACATCATAGAGAACGAGTGGAAGTTCAAGCTCGACTTCGAGTTGCCGCTCGCAAACGGACTCTACGGCAACAAGCTTAAGTTCGGAGGAAAATACACACGCAAGTCGAAGACAAAGGACGTTGTATGCTACGACTACACCGACGGCTACGAAGCAATGTTCGGCGACGACTATTCTAACTACTACATCAACCGCATACGCGACGGATTCATGCCCGGAAGCCAGTATAAGTCGACAATGTTCATCGACAAGAACTATCTCGGAGGCATCAGCCACGTTGACCTGGCAGCCATGGGCGGCGAGCAGGTGCTCGAGGAGTCGGCAGGCAACTACGACGCAACAGAGCAGGTTTCGGCAGGCTATCTGCGCTTTGAGCAGAAGCTCGGAAAGAAACTTGAGCTTATGCTCGGACTCAGAATGGAGGCCACAAACCTGAAGACAAGCGGCTTCAACTGGATTGTCGACGAGGACGAGAACGAATATCTCGAGCCGACCGGCACCTACAAGAACAACTATATCAACTGGCTGCCGAGCGTGTTGCTGAAATATAACGCCACAGACGACCTGAAGGTGCGCGCATCTTACACCAAGACGCTGGCACGTCCTAAATACTCTCACATGATGCCGGGCAGCAGCATCAACCGCACCGAATCGCCTGTTGAGGTGTTCGTGGGCAACCCTGACCTGAAGCCGGTTATCTCTAACAACTACGACCTGTCGGCAGAATACTACTTCAAGAGCGTAGGTCTGGTGTCTGCATCACTCTTCTACAAGCGCATCAACGACTATATGGTTGAGCATGTGTCTAAAGGCAGCTACGGAAACTACGACGACTGCAAGATAACACGACCCGTAAACGCATTCGACGCAGACCTCCTGGGCGTTGAGCTCGGACTGCAGCGCGACTTCGGATTCATACATCCGTCACTCAAGTGCTTCGGCTTCTACGGCAACTATACCTACACTCACAGCAACGTGGTCAAGTCAGTATTCGGCAACAAAGACGAGCAGGCTCTGCCCGGTTCGCCAGAGCACATGGCCAACGCGTCGCTCTACTTCGACAAGGGCGGACTGAACGTGCGTCTCTCTTACAACTTCACTTCTGCCTTCCAGGACGACGAGGAGTATCAGGAAGAGGCACAGCTGCGCCGCTACTACGACAAGGTTAACTATCTCGACCTGAACGCAAGCTACACATGGGGCAAGGACATCAAGTACACCTTCTATGCCGCTGCCAACAACCTGCTGAACCAGCCGCTGCGCTACTACCAGGGAGAGAAGGACCGCACAATGCAGGTGGAGTACTACGGAGTGAAGCTCCAGGCCGGATTCAAGCTCAGCTTCTAAGCCGGAAACGACTGAACGGTCATGAGAGTAATGTTTAAGAAGAATAGATTTATAATGAATTCCTGAAACGGATTAGCACAGATGAAACCGGGAAAACAGGCGTGAGAGAGTACAAAATGACTTAAGGCAAGTTATCAGTATGTGCTCAGCCTGCTGTCCCGGCTTTGCTTTCAAAACGAATATAAACAACAAAAACATCACAACAATGAAGAAACTTTCAACAACTCTGATTTTGCTTTTAGTGGCCGTGATGAGCATCATGGCGCAGACTCCCGAGCAGTGGGCCAAGCTGGAGAAGGACGTCAACTTCTACGTGGCCAACGACCTGGGACGCAACGGATACTACGACCAGAAGCCTATAGCTGAACTGATGGGACGCATGGCCGAGACCGTGGGCATAGAATGTGTGGCAGCGCCGGGCGACGTACACCACTTTGAGGGTGTGCGCAGCACGCAGGACCCCCTCTGGATGACCAACTATGAGCTTATATACAGCCATCCCGAACTGATGCTCGACTGGTATCCGACGCTCGGAAACCACGAGTACCGCGGCAACACGCAGGCCGTGCTCGACTACACAAACGTGAGCGCACGCTGGGCCATGCCGGCAAGATACTACACAAAGGTGATTGAGGACGGCGGAGTGACCGTAAGACTGGTGTTCATAGACACTGCACCGATGATTGACAAATACCGCAACGACACCGAGAAATATCCCGACGCAGGCAAGCAGGACTACAACAAGCAGCTCGAATGGCTCGACTCTGTGCTCTCTTCGGCCAAGGAAGACTGGGTTATCGTGCTGGGCCACCACCCCGTTTATGCCGACACGGGCAAGGACACATCTGAGCGCGGCGACATGCAGGCACGCCTGAACCCGATACTGACCAAGCACAAGAACGTGAGCATGTATATATGCGGACACATACACAACTTCCAGCACATACGCAAGCCGGGCAGCAACATCGACTACGTGGTGAACACGAGCGGATCGCTGAGCCGTCCGAAGGTGAAGGCAGTAGACGGAACACAGTTCTGCAGCGGCGTTACGGGCTTCTCGCTGGTATGTGCCGACAAGACCACCCTGTCGCTCCATCTCATCGACAAGGACGGAAAGGTGGTATACACGGTTAACCACAAGAAATAACAAATTCTTCTTTTTTCTTTAAAATTAAGCACTATTAAAGGCGGCAAGGACAACATCCCTGTCGCCTTTTGCTTTTCTTGCGGCATGCTTACACGCCCGGAAAGCATGTATCTTCATGTGTATTCGATGTGCAAAAACGGCTGACGCCAACGGACTTCGTAACTTTCTGACAATCAACCACATAAATACGGCCATGCAAAACGTGCCCTTTCAGCCTGCAAAAGGTGGCCTTTCGGGCGGCGAAACATGGCCTTTTGCAGCGCAAGACACGGCATTTCGGAAAACGGCATCGCAGGGCATGCCTAACAGAAGGCATCAATGCTGAAAATATTTTACATCCCGCCGTTACGCCACACCACCCTGCCCCGGCAGCACAATCATGCCCGGCAGGCAAAATTTATGGTCTCCTTACTTGTGCGTGAGCCTCAAACGTTGTATATTTGTACCTGACGAAGGGCTGCACCGCCGCATGGCACGCCGCACGGCATACCGGCCACGGTAACGGCACAATGAGCCCGCAACAAACTTATATGAAGACAATGAACACTGAAGAATTTATAATGCTCCACCGCAACGACGACGTCAGGGCGCTCGCCCTGAAGGCTGCCGGAGCGAAGGACATAGACCTGGGCTACGCGCTCGACCAGATAGCAGGATGGCAGACGGCACGCAGGAAGCTGCCGCAATGGGCCGCGACAGAGGGCATAAAGTATCCGCCCCACCTGTCGATGGAGCAGTGCTCGTCGGAACAGACGGCCACCTACAAGGCAGACGTGGCGCAGAGGCTCGTCAGCGGGCTGCCACGCGAGGCAGAGAGCGTGCTCGTTGACCTGACGGGCGGACTGGGCGTCGACTTCTCCTACATGGCGCGCCGCTTCAGCCGTGGCGTCTACGTTGAGCGCCAGAGCCATTTGTGTGAGCTCTCGCGGCATAACATGGGCGTGCTGGGCATCAGTCAGGCCGAGGTGGTATGCGCCGATTCTGAGCAATTTATGGGCCAAATGGGGCATGTCACGATGATATTTGCCGACCCGGCACGGCGCGACAGCCATGGCGGAAGGACTTTTGCCGTGGCTGACTGCACGCCCGACGTGCTGGCCATGCGCGACGAGATGCTGGCCAAGGCCGACTTCGTGATGCTGAAGCTGTCGCCCATGCTCGACTGGCACAAGACGGTGGCCGACTTCGGCAGCTGTGTGGGCGAGGTGCACATCGTGTCGGCAGGCAACGAGTGTAAGGAGCTGCTGCTCGTCATGTCGGCACGCTTTGACGGACTGACCAGCGTTACGTGCGTCAACGACGGCAGCATATTCAGCTATAATCCGCAGACAGACATACAGAGAAATATAACAGATGAAGACGGCACGGGCGATGACACCAACAACAACGGCAGCCGCGCGCCGCTGAGCCTGCAGCCGGGCATGAGCCTGTATGAGCCTAATCCGTCGGTGATGAAGGCAGGATGCTTCGGCCGCATAGAGGCAGCCTTCGGCGCAAGACAGATAAGCCGCGACAGCCATCTGTTCGTGTCGGAGCAGAGAGCCGTCGGATTTCCGGGCCGCGCCTTCGTCATAAAAGCCGTCAGCAGCATGAACCGCAAGGAACTGAAGAAGGCGCTCGGCGGCATAGGCAAGGCAAACATAACCACACGCAACTTTCCGATGAAGGCCGAGGAACTGAGAAAGCGGCTGAAGCTGGGCGACGGGGGCGACTGCTACATCATGGCCACCACCACGGCCGACGGCTCGCACGTGCTGATAATATGCGCCAAGGAGTGAGCCGGAACATATATGACGACATAACAAAAAACATAAACAGCAATGAAAAAATCTATATTATCGCTGGCACTGGCGCTGCTTGCGGCAGTGGCAACGGCACAAGGACCGCAGGTAAGGACAGCCTGCGGAGTGGTTGAAGGCACCTGCGAGTCGGGCATAAAGGTGTTTAAGGGCATACCCTTTGCAGCGCCGCCCACAGGCCCACTGCGCTGGAAGGCACCGCAGCCGGCAGCCCGATGGCAGGGCGTGCGCAAGGCAACGGAGTTTGGCCCCAACCCTATGCAGCAGCCTATATACGGCGACATGAACTTCGGCACAAAGAAGATGAGCGAAGACTGCCTGTATCTTAACATCTGGACGCCGGCAAAAAGCATGGACGAGAAGCTGCCCGTGCTGATCTACTTCAACGGCGGCGGACTGATGGCAGGCAGCGGCAGCGAGCCGCGGTATGCCGGAATGAGCATGGCGCGCAAGGGCATCGTGGCCGTTACGGCAAACTACCGCGAGGGCATATTCGGATTCTTCGCGCATCCTGACCTGTCAAAGGAGACAGCATACAAGGGCTCGGGCAACTACGGCTTTATGGATCAGGCGGCTGCCATACAGTGGCTCAGGGACAACATAGCGGCATTCGGCGGCGACCCCGACAGGATAACCATTGCCGGCGAGTCGGCAGGCTCGATGTCGGTGAGCGCGCTCATGGCATCGCCCGTGTCGCGAAACCTCTTCTGCAGGGCAATAGGCTCGAGCGGTTCGGTGATAGCCTTCGGCAAGATTGCCACGCTGAAGGAGGCCGAAAAGGCAGGAAAGGAGAAGATGAAGCAGATGGGGTGCAAGTCGCTCGAGGAGCTCAGGGCTCTCAGCGCCGACGAACTGATGGAGCGCGCGGCCGTAAGGAGCAGGCCGGCATACAACATAGACGGCTACTTCTTCACCGAGCAGCCCGAACAGACCTTTGCCGGGGGCAGGCAGGCCAGGGTGCCGCTGCTGGTTGGCGGCAACTCTGAGGAGGCTCAGCCGTCATTCATCCTGCAGGGCAAGCCGGCCACGGTGGCCAACGCCACAGAGGCAGCCAGAGCCGTGTTCGGCAGCAACGCCGAGAAGGTTGTGCAGCTTTACGGCATCAGCACCGACGCCGACGTGAGCGGAGAGCCGGGCATGATGCTTGCCTCCGACATGTTCATAGGCTTCGGCACGTGGAAATGGGCACACATGCACACCATGAGCAGCGGTCAGCCCGTATACAGATACGTCTACTGCCACCCGCGCCCGGCAATGAGAATAAGCGGAAAGGTGGCAGGACTGGCAGGCGGACTGAAGGACAAGGACGCCGGCGACGACAAGACGCCAGAGGCAAAAGGAGCCGTACACTCGGCCGACATAGAGTATGCCATGGGCACGCTGCCCACCAACCGCGTGTTCGACTGGCAGCCGGAAGACTTCCTCATGTCGGACATCTTCTCGGGATATTACGCCAACTTCATAAAGACGGGCAACCCCAACGGACTGGGGCTGCCTGACTGGACGCCGGCAAACGGACAAGAGGCTGTGCCCGTGCTGCGGCTCGACGTAAACACGACGATGACCACCGACAGGCAGACCGAGGAGCGGTATAAGCTAATTGACACAATGATGTGGGGCACGAAGAAATAACACTGCACGTAAACTGACGGCAGGATTTGAAGTAAGCATGCCCAAATCAGGAACATACTGATACTGCAATATGATAAAACAAGAAAGGGAGACACGCCGACACAGGCATGTCTCCCTTTGATGTTTATATCGTTTTATAATGGATTTATCGCCACATAACCTGAGCGCCGCAGGACATACGGCATGAAGAATGGCCGCAGGAGCCATTTTAAGGCCGTCTGAGGCGTCGGATGAAGCAGAGCCAATAAAGTATGCCTGCGCACAGCAAACACACGGGAAACGCGCTCCAAACGCCTACAAGGCCCCAGCCGCTGTGTATGCCGAGGAACCAGCCGAGCGGCAACGACACCACGAAATAGGAGAAAAAGGCTATCCAGATGAGCGGACGCACGCACGAAATGCCGCGCAGGGCGTTGGCAAAGGTGTACTGAAGGCCGTCGCCAAACTGATAGACGATGAGCGGTATGACGGTCTGCGACACGAGGACACACACCTCGGCGCTGTCGGTAAACCAATAGCTGAACGTGTTGCGCAGCAGGAACACGGGCACCGAGAGCACGAAGGCTATGAGCATGATGACATGAAAGCCGGCATAGGCAGCGTCGCGCACGGCGGCAGTGTCGCCCTGTCCGTGGAAATAACTCACCCTGACGGCTATTGCGGCAGCCATGCCGCTGTTGACCATATAGAGCAGCTGCGAGGCCGTGAGCGTAACCTGATGTGCGGCAAGGGCCGTTATGCCTATCCAGCCCACGAAGATGGCAGAGAGCGAAAAGGCCGCGCACTCCATGCCGAGCTGCATGGCAACGGGCCAGCCAAGGGTGTTGATGCGGCGGAAGTCGGCACGGTTGAGCCGTCCGGCTGCATATCCGCGGCGGTAAGGGGCATAGCTGCGGTGAAACACAAACACGGCAACGAAGGCCACGAACATCACGATGCGCGACACCATGGTGCTGATGCCGGCACCGAGAAGGCCCAGCTCGGGCATGCCGAAGGCTCCGTAGATGAGCACATAGTTGCCGAAGATGTTGAGCACGTTGCCGCCCAGGATGACGAACATCGGCACGCGCGTGTCGGTTATTCCGTCGTAAAACTGCTTGAAGGCGTTGAACATGCACAGGAATGGCAGCGACACGATGTTCACCAGAAGATATGAGCGCATGTAGGGCAACAGCTCTACGGGCTGCCCCATGCGGTGCAGGTTGAGATAGAACACCACGGAGACGGCAAGCAGGATGACGGCCATCAGTCCGTTGGCGGCAAGGCTGTTGCGCAGTATGCCGCCAATCTCTTCCTTCTCGCCGCGGCCGAACATGGCGCCCACGATGGGCGTAAGACCATAAGAGAAGCCCATGGCGAAGATAACGATGAGGGTGAACATGGTGGTGACAAAGCTGGCGGCGGCCAGCTCCATCATGCTGTGGTGGCCTATCATGAGCGTATCGGCAAAGCCGAGTACCACGTTTCCGATCTGTCCCACCACGATGGGCACGCCGAGCGAAACGAGCGCGCGGTAGTGTGTTGTGTATCTTTTCAGTGTGAAGTGCATAACGGGTGCAAAGATAGTGCTTTTTTCATAAAAGCCCACCCTTTTGCCCTTCCTTGCACGGCGATGACAAAATATTTTACTGCATCATGCATCTACAAGGACAGAAACACGGCAAAAATAACGGACACAGACGGAAGGCGATGAACAGAGAGGTAGGAAAAGGCTGCTTTTATAATCTATAAAAACTCCATGTTATAACGGGACCTTGCAGAAATGCGCAAAATCCGGCAGACAATAACATTACATGGCATAATACCTAAAACTGCATGCAGGTAACAGCAACGCACAGGACTGGATAACGAAAAAGATAAATAATCAGATGCGTTCTGCCAACGTCATCCACCAAAAATATACAAATGCCTCCGCAGAGACATAAATCCCTTATATGTAAAGGCTGCGCCCTGACCACCCAGTCACATAACCGGGCGGTCAGGGCGCGCCTAAAGATTATAAAAAAATTCTACATTATCATTACCTTCTTACGTTGCAAGCTGTTACCGCTCTTAACCTCGACTACATATGTGCCGCGTGCAAGCGATGCTACTGATACATGGCCGCTTACTCCGGCAGCATTGTATACGCATACGCCGTTTACTGAATATATGCGCACGTCAGCCTTATCTGTGCCTGTTATGTCGATAGTGCCCTCACCCGAGTTGAACGATACCTCTACATCGTCAGCAATCTTATTTTCGGTAATACCCGTTGTCAGGTCATCATATGCACTAAGATTCATGATCCAGCCTGCGTAGCCGTACTCATCAGTCTGGTTGAAGCCTCCGAAAGTAAGTCCTTCAGGATTGTTCGTATTGACAACACCGAAATGTCCGTCGGGGAAGTTCTCCATCAGCTCGTTGTAAGCCTTCTCGCTGTGCTCCCTTACCCAGTCTCCAAAGTCCATCATCGCGCCGTCCTTATGTACGTACGGGACCCTGTCGAGCGGCGGTATAGCTGCCTTTTGGCCGATGAACACGGTGCCGTCGTCAAGCACGCCCGTGGGGAACAGGCCGTCAGCTCCCTCAAGTACGGTCACCTCTTCGGTCTCGGGATTAATCATGACAGTCTCGTAAACGGTGGTAGTTACCATATACTTGCCGTTGCTGCTAAGGCTCATGTTAAGTATTTTGAAACGATTATCGTGTATCACATACTCGTCAAGACGCTCGTTATAAGTATCTATCGAATCGTTATATGCGGTTGTCTCATCCCTGAATTTATTGTAAGCTTCAGCGTATCTATTGTGACGCTCTACTCCGTCGGCTGTATTTATGTCAAAGAAGTCAGTCTTATGCTTTTCAGGATTGTATGTTGGATACGGACCACGCTGGTCAGCAGGAATAGTCCAACTGGCATTCTCCACTGAATCGTTGTATAATTCAAGAGCCTTGGTATATGCAGCAAGCTCTTCTTCGCTGTAATACTGGGTAACGTCAGGTTCGCTTGGCTTGTACTGTGGATACTCTGGCACAGGTTTATCCTTGTTGAAGCAGTAGTCGGTACCAAGCTCCTTATATGTCCACTCATGGCTGTCGGTAGAGCTTCGCTCCCACAATACGGGCAGATAAATATAGCCTGAATGGTCTATTACCCTGCCGTACAACTTCAATCCATCATTGGAGAGACCGAGAAGCCATGCTCCCTGTACATGGACTTTGTCAAATCCTATCTTGTTAAAAGGCAGTTCCTCGTAAACATCATATTCACCTGACTGGTTGCGGTACCATACAACAGGTTGGGTATAGGCACGAGTCGTACTATTATTAGGAATACGCACATTTCCGACTAATAATGAACCATCTGCCGAAGCACCCATACAAAAACTTGACGTTATTCCTTCACGCAGAGGAAGAGGTACAATTCCCTTTTCTTCTGTTACATAGCATGCTGTATCACATCCAAAATCAGGCGTGTAAGAGCCTCCGGCGATGCCGCAGTCTGCAACAGAGTTAAAGTCATATGTAATACCCGATTTTTCAAACATGGTAAGCTTGCATGTCTTGGCGTTTACAAAATAACCGACACCTTGGGTTGAACCTACAGCCCAATTACCATCAGAAGATACGCTTGTCAAAACGGCACTGTGACGTTGGAATGGAATAGGAGCTTCTTGTGCCGGAGCAGCGCAAAAGCAACATATTGCCACTAATGATAATAAAGTTTTTTTCATACGGTTAAGATTTAAATTAGATAACAGACAAATTCAAAAAGCGCTTTCTTAAATATCAATTCCCTATGAGTGACAGTTTCGTCACACCTGCAAAATTATGACATGACAAAAGAAAATGCAAATCAAAAATATCCAATTTCAAGAAATTGGTGATAATACGCAATAAAAACGGCGGTTTTAGTTATAAAACTGTCATGCTTAGTGTAATATGGTCATAAAATGCGCGACGCAATGCATGTCTGCGCATTGTCAGACAGACGCTTTCAGCTTGTCTTTGTACATTGATGGGGTGATGCCGACCACCTTGCGGAACAGCTCGACGAAGGTGGTGTACGACTTAAAGCCTACGCTCTCTGCGATGGCGTTGAGCGTGTAGGAACCGTAAGTGCCGGTGTCGGCCATGCGCAGACAAGCCAGACGTATGCGGTAGTCGTTGACGTAATTCTTGAAAGTCTTGTGGAAGGTATCGTTTATCACGAGAGACACGTACTTGCTGTTGGAACCAACGAGCGAGGCGAGACGCGCAAGAGAGAAGTCGCTGCTGCAAAACTCGGTCGAGTTTTCCATCACGTCGATTACCGCGTCGAGCAGTTTCCTGCGCATATCTTCGCTGATTGCCAGGGTCTTGTTCTTGCCGTCAGCATCGTCAGCAGTAGTGGCAGTATCTGGCGCTTCGCCGGCTCCGTCGGAATGTTCCTGCGACGCACGCAGGGCTGCCAGCTCGGCCTCCGAGCTTTTAAGCCGGTTGCTAAGCTCAAGCATGCGCTGCCTGGTGAACTCCTGTTGCTTGACGAAGTCGCGGTTGATTACAAACAGGTCGTTGTAGCTCTTGTCTATCTTGCCCTTCTGGCGGTACACAAGCAGGAGCAGCACTCCTATCACGGCCGTCACGACAGTGACGCCGGCGATGGTGAGCCTCTGGCGTGAAATGGTCTGCAAGCGTTCCTTCTCGCGGGCGTTGAGCGAGGCTATGTATTTGTCGTACTTGTCCATCTCATAAAGCGTCTGCTCGTTTTTGACGGCATCAAACTCGTTAGTGTTGAATATCGAGTCCTTCTCATGCTGATAACGAGCCCTGTATCGGCTTGCAGCCTTGTAATTGCCTACTGAATCATAAAAGTCTGCATATTTTACAAGGACATCAAGACACGAATGCAGTATTCCGTGCTTTACGGCCGTACTCTCGCACAGACGCAGGTATTTCAACGTAGAGTCACGGTCGCCCAGGCTCATATAGTTTTTATACAATTCTCTGTAAGCAGAACAAATATATCGCGGACTCATTTTATTCTTAACGGCATAGTCTAACAAGTCGTTGCATGTATTAATGGCTTCGCGGTAGTTTTTTTCTGTCATAAGAATCAGTGCGAAATTAAAAATGCTCATGTAGCAGTTTTCCTTGTCAGCAGGATTCTTCACCATCTCGGACATACGGTGATACTTTCGCGCCTCTTTCGTTCTGCCTATCTGAGTGCTCACTGCGGTCATATTGGCAAGAATCTTGTACTCATTGGCCCTGTCGCCATATTTATGACAAGATTCATAGCCTTTCTTGTAATACGACAAGCCTTTGGCATAGTCCTCGAACACACAATAGACACTTGCTATGTTGTTATAGAAGTGCCCTATTTCCCGCCTGTCCTTGCATGCGCTGTAGATGCGCAGTCCGCTGAAATAGGCAGAGAGAGCACCTGCGTAGTTGCCTTTCATATAGAGAATATTGCCTTTCTTCAGATATGCCATTGCGCATTGCTGCTTGTCTTTGTCGGAGAGTTTGTCGTTCATGCGGTTGCACGCCACCATGTAATACACCAGGGCGGTGTCGGAATGTCCGGCATTGAGATAATGCTCAGCCTTTTTCATTATATAGTCTATCGAGGCGTCAGATGTCTTTTTGACCAAGGTCATATAGTCTTTCGCCAACACGCGGGCACCGGCGCATGAGGGCAGGAGCATCAGCAGCACAAGCAGAAGCGTGCGCAACTCCATGAAGCAAGACTTTAAAACAGAACGAGAGGCACCGGCCTTATCGTGTGCAGGTTCTGCCGTAGAGAGCTGCGAACCAAGGCACCGAGATATCTGTGATGCCGGATTATAGGATGAATTTATAATGCTTATGATGATTTTCATTATCCGTAATGATTTCTACGTTTATATTCAAGGCCTGTAGAGAAAGCCAAAATATCAGCAAAGATAGTGAAAGGTGAGAGCAATACAAAATGAAAAACGTATTTTTTTATTTTTATTGCCGAACCGATGCCTATATTATCAAAAGATAGTGAAAGGCGAGAGCAATACATATTGCATGACATGACTAAGGCAAACAAGCAAAATAAGGCACAAAAAAAGGCGCGGCTCTTACGAACCGCGCCCTTGGGCTATGGTATATTCATCTTAAAGTTGCCGCAAGCGGCGCTAAACGGGATGTTATTTCACCTCAATCTGACGTGCCGCAGGACACTCGGGCTTAGCCATCTTAGGCAGCGTTACGGTGAGCACGCCGTCGTTTACTCTGGCTGCGATAGCCTCCTTCATCAACAGGTATAGGCCAGCTTGCTTTAGCAAAAGAGTCTTTATACAGTTCAAGGGCGTGATTGTAGACGGCCAGTTCCTCTTCGGTAAAATATGGGATGTCGGGCTTTTCAGCTCCTGAGGCTATTCGGGACAAATCCCGTCTTTGTTGAATACAAAAGCCTTCTCAAGACCGTTGCTTGGGAAGGCTTTTGTCTGTTAACATCTGAAATTAACTTGTCCAGGTTTTATGTATATGTAGTCTGTTGGTTGCTGACATCGTCAATTTCATTTGTTCATCATAAGTTATAACGTTTTTAAAGGCTATTAATCAAGGAAACGTGTTATTTGATAATTATCTTTTTCACAACAGCTTTTCCACCCTTGCTTATTTTTAGAACATAAATACCCGGTGTTACGCCGTTAAGTGATATAGCGTTTGCGGCAGACTGTGATACGCAGATACCGTTTGTGTTAAAGATTTCTGCTTTGTCAAACTCACCGTTAATATTGATGTTCTTCGTTTCAGAATTGAACGATATGCTAAGGTCGTCAATAGTATATTGGCTGATGTCAGTGCTGCTGTCGAAGATGAAGGCTTCTGATGCGTCAGACACAGAACCGTCAGTATAATATGCCATTACGTAATAGCTGTCGCCATCCTTTGCGTCATTGTCGAAGTAGTGGGTCTGAAGTTTGTCGAGAACAGCTGTAGACAACAACTCTCCGTTGCGGAAGACGCTGTAGTATATGTTCTCTGTTTCTGATGGCTTCAGTTCCGGCTCGTCTGTCACGCAGCCGGTAATGTTCCAGCAGCAAGGTGATTTTTCGTTGTTTTCACCGTAAAATTCTGACACTTTTTGCCAAGTTGCTCCGTTGTCCTCAGAGAACAGGTCGCTCTTTCCTGCAATAAACTTGTCTGAAACGGCGTAGAGCAGAGGTATCTGTTCTGCATCATAGTCGTGTACCTTGATGCCTATTTTAAGCTCTTTGCTTCCGTCAATGAGCAGAGGCTCGTCAAGTGCTGTCGTAAAGTATTCATTGTATGGCAGATCTTCTATTTCTTGCTCTCTTACAAGCTTGCCGTCTTCAAATACAACGATTGCGGCGTGTATGCCTTTGTTTACTTCATACCAGTCGTAGAAATTGATGATGGTTGTTACTCCTGTCAGATACTTTCCTTTGTACGGTGCCAGGTCGTCTTTATCGAAGGCGTTGGCTCCGATTACTTCTTTTCCTTCGTTGCCGAGCGTAAACATGCTTTCAACCACGCTGTTGATATGGTTCAGCTGATAAGCACCGAAATTGTTCTTCCATATAAGTGAAAGCGGTGTGTCGCTGCTGTTCTTGCAGCCTGTGAGTCCTTCTGGAGCTTCTTTCTTTACTTCGTTGCCCGTTGTTATTTTCACGTTCTCAATATCCACGTAATATAATGACTTGCCTTGGCCGTGGCTGTGGAAACGGATAGAGAATATCTTGCCTGCAACCTCTTTTGATATGTCCACGTTTATCATGTTCCATTTGTGCTGCGGGTTTAATTCAGCAATCGACCAGTCGCCTACAGATTTCCATGTGTCGCCGTTGTCTGTTGTCACTTCGAGGCTTATCGAGTCGTTGTCAAGAGCTTGGTCTAAAATGTTGATGAATCCGTAGATATTGGCAAATGAAACATTCACTGATTCTTCGTTGGTGGCGTCCATAGGTCTTGATACAAGACTTGATGAGTGGGGCTTGGCGCTGCTTACGTATATAGCGGCGCATGTTGTCTGAAGCAGTCCGTAGCCGTCCAAAATCCATTTAGTGTCTTCGCCTTCGCCATAGTCAGCCTCAGTAGTCCAATAGTTTGTATCGAGTGAGCCTGAGTCGAAGTCGTCAAAGAATGGCAGGGCGTAAGTGTCGGGAACAGATGCTTTAAAAGGAACTGATTTTTGTGAAAGCATTGTGCCTCCGTCAGCCTTTGCCAGAACTGCCTCTACAGTATATTCGGGGTGTCCGTATATGTCTTTGTCTCTGAAAGACATTTCCTGCTCTGTTGCTTCTATATTGCCTATAAGTTCACCGTCGCGGTATATGTTATATGATTTCAGTGTAAGAGTCTTATATTCAGTTTCGTCTTTTGTCCACGACAGCTTTGCCTCTTTCAGTGCGTCAGACTTTGCATTGAGTCCGGTTGGGGTCAATGGTATTTCAGTGTTGCTGATGTCATCTACGTTCAACACCCAGAATTTAGGTGTCTGTTTATAGAACATGCTGTTTATTCCTGCATTTCCTGCAATAGTCTGGCCGTCAGCTGACATGAAATTTGGCATTGTCAGTGTTTCCTCATCGAAAGTGAAATCAATGTCAGGATTTACGCCTTCGGCTGCTATTGTCATATAATAGCAGAAATCGTAGATTGCATTACGCTCGTATGAATACCAGAAAGGATGTGTATATGGTGTCGGTCCTAAAACAACATTTCCATAGTCGTATGCTCCGGCAACGTTTCCATTGTTGTCAATGCTTGCATAGCTGAAGTTGTTCCAGTTGTCATATTCACCAAAAGAAGGCAAAAGTCTGCATTCTTTTGTTTCTGTGTCGTATATATAAGTCTTGAACGTGTTGCTTTCGCTGAAAATAACGAATTTTCCATTCGGGCTTACATCAATAAGATTCATTACGCATAAATAACGGAATTCTATGCCCAGGTCTTCGTGTGTCAGGACGGTTATCTTGTCGTCATCCCAGATGCACAGGTAAGTGCCTTTGTCGTCATCTTCATTGGATGTTATGATGCCGAATATTTTTCCGTCTGATGATATTTTCATCGCGTATCCGTTTTTCATATTTTCCGGTACGGTAAGAAAATCTATAGCGTATTTACCTTCGCTGTTCTTGACCCACTTACACGGAGTAATATAAGCGCCTGAACCGGTATTGAAGTTTCCTACCACAATGTTGCCGTCTTCAGAAATATCTTGGCTGAAGGCGCCATCTGCAGAACTTGAAATGGTGGAAATGTCAAAGTCGCCATATTCTAATAAAGTGCGTTTTCCGTTTTCCCATATAGCGGCAGAAATCGGGTTCTCTTCAGAAGCCAGCTTAATGTCTGTGTTGATGGCGTCTCCGCAGATAATACCGTTGTTGCTTACGGCCTTAAACCTGCCACACTTTGTGAAGTCGCTCGGGTCAGCCTCTGTGATCCATGAAAGCGTTCCGTCTTTTATGTTGTAAATGAAGCTTTTCATGTCCATTCCGTTTATGGAATGTTCAATGGCTACAGATGTACCAACAAAGTACTGTCCGTTGGGGGAGATGCCACTGCCGTTGATGTTTTCGCCAATAGTTTTGAATCCTTTCTCTGCATAGGTGTTTCCTGTGAACGCCGTAAAAGCAGCCATTAGAAAAATGAAGATCTTTTTCATAAGCAAAAAGGTTTAAAGTTTTTAAAACAATTATTTCACACAAATATTCATCGTCCGGTTTACGTCTGCCTGAAAACAGAACAAATATCTTCAAGAAAGCATTATGTCCGGCAGACTTTTCTCACTTGCAAATGTATGCATTGCTTTAAACAAATGCAAACCGAAGATATCCAACTTTCTGAAAATCGGTGATAATAAATAATAAAAAGTCTGATTATATTTACAATCAGACTTCAATTTTCAGGAAATAATCTTAAATGGCATAAAAACCTTACACGCAAGTATCAAACAGACTCTTTCAGTTTGTCTCTATACATGGAAGGTGTTATTCCAACAATCTTACGAAAAAGTTCAACAAATGTTGTGTACGACTTAAACCCTACGCTCTCCGCTATGGCGTTCAACGTATATGAACCATAGCCTGCTGTGTCGGACATACGCAGACAAGCAAGATGGATGCGGTAATCGTTAACATAATTCTTGAAACTTTTATGGAACGTGTCGTGTATTACAAGCGAAACATACTTGTTGTTAGAGCCCACTAAAACGGCAAGGCGAGCAAGAGAAAAATCGGGACGGCAAAATTCCGTCGTGTTCTCCATTATATCAATCACTGAATCGAGCAGCTTTCTGCGCATGTCATCATTGATGCCACCCGACTTGGCTTTATGTGCCATATCGTCAGACTGCTCTGAGGCACCGGCATCCTTGACGACATCATCGGCATCATAGGCTGCCAGCCTACCCCGAAGCTGTTCGGCCTCGGCCTCCGACTCTTTAAGACGGCTTACCGCATCGTTCAGGCGCTGCCTCATTATCTCCTGATTATTGACAAAGTTGCGGTTGACGACAAACAGATTGTTGTAGCTCTTGTCTATACGCTTTTTCTGTCTATATACAACAAGCAAGAGCAGCCCTACGACAAGCGTTACCACAGACACGGCGGCTATGGTGTATCTTTGCGCCGAGATTGTGAGCACACGCTCCTTCTCGCGCTCGTTGAGCGAGGCTATGTATTTGTCGTACTTGTCCATCTCATAAAGCGTCTGCTCGTTTTTGACTCTATCGAAATCATGTATATTGTAAACCGAGTCTCTGTCTTTCTGATAACGGGCACGGTATCTGCTTGCCGACTTGTAGTCGCCTTGGGCATCAAAATAGTCGGCATGGTCCAAAAGAACATCAAGATAGAAATAATGAATGCCGTGCTTCACAGCAGTGTTTTCACACAGCTTGAGATATTTAAGCGTAGAGTCGCGCTCGCCAAGCTCCATATAGCTTTTATATAGCTTTTTGTAAGCTGAACAAATAAATCTCGGCTCCATGCCGACATCAAAGCTATATGACAACAAACTCTTGAAATTACTGACGGCCTGGGCGAAATTCTTCTCTGCTATAAGTATCAAGCCATAATTAAAGCGCCCCATAAAATTGTCAGCCTTGCTGTTCTTGTCCTTCAACTTTTCAGACAAATTAAAACATTTACGGGCCTCGCGTGTCTTTCCTAACTTTACATTCAATATGGTAAGGTTCGTTAATATTTTATACTCATTTTGATGGTCACGGTATTTACTACAGCACTTGTATCCCGTCTCATAATACGTATAAGCCTTCTCCAACTCATTGAACGCACAGTAAACATTTGCTATATTATTATAAAACCGTCCTATTCCTTTCTGGTCTTCACACGTCTTTATTATCCGCAAGCCGCTGAAATAGGCCTTAAGGGCATCTGCAAATCCTCCTTTCATGTAATAAATGTTGCCTTTCTTCAGGAACGCCATGGCGCAATGATGTTTGTCTTCGTCGGACAGCTTGTCGTCCATACGGTTACATACAACCATGTAATACACCAGCGCCGTGTCCTGATGACCTGCCTCAAGATAGCGGTCGGCCTGCCTCATAACACTCTTTATCGACGACTTTGACGTCTTTTTGACCAAGGTCATATAGTCTTTCGCCAGCACGCGGGCACCGGCGCATGAGGGCAGGAGCATCAGCAGCACTAGCAGAAGCGTGCGCAACGCCATGAAGCAAGACTTTAAAACTGTACGAAGGGCACCGGCCTTATCGTGTGCAGGTTCTGCCGTAGAGAGCTGCGAACCAAGGCACCGAGATATCTGTGATGCCGGATTATAGGATGAATTTATAATGCTTATGATGATTTTCATTATCCGTAATGATTTCTACGTTTATATTCAAGGCCTGTAGAGAAAGCCAAAATATCAGCAAAGATAGTGAAAGGTGAGAGCAATACAAAATGAAAAAATACTTTTTTTTATTTTTATTGCCGAACCGATGACTATCTTATTCAAAAAAATATGGATAAACTTAGCCTGTACGAGTTTACAGCATGGTGCTCACCAATACCCTTCCATGCACGGCAGACACGCAATATTTAATGCTCACAAGACTGCCGTCCGTCACCTTGGCGCCACTACAACAGGGAAATAAGCCGTGGGCGGCAACGCAGGATGCGGATGCAGATGGGTGCTTAGACTGTGAACTATTGTATACCATGACTAAGGCAAACAAGCTAAATAAGGCACAAAAAAAGGGCGCGGCTCTTACGAACCGCGCCCTTGGGCTATGATATATTCATCTTAAAGTTGCCGCAAGCGGCGCTAAACGGGATGTTATTTCACCTCAATCTGACGTGCCGCAGGACACTCGGGCTTAGCCATCTTAGGCAGCGTTACGGTGAGCACGCCGTCGTTTACTCTGGCTGCGATAGCCTCCTTCTCAACGTCGTCGGGCAGCAGCAGCGTCTGTTCAAACTTGCTGTAGGCAAACTCGCGGCGCAGATAGTGGCTCTTCTTGTCCTCCTCTTTCTTCTCGGTGTGGGCCTCCATGTGTATGTGCAGGTTGCCGTCCTTGTCGATGTTCACGTTGAAGTCGTCCTTGGTCATTCCCGGGGCAGCCACTTCCACGGTGTAGTCTTTCTCGGTTTCCTTGACGTTGATGGCCGGTGCCGTAGCCTTAGTTCTTGTCATGAAGTCTGTGTCAAAGAAGTCGTTGAAAACTTCGGGCATCCAATTGTTTCTGCTAATTACTGGTAACATAATAAATCCTCCTTATAATTTTTTTAATCCTTTCATTTTTCTGCCGCCCTGCCCGCCGGTATCCCGGCCGCGGCCTTGCGGCTGCCTGAGGCTCCTGAGCCAAAGGCTTTCGCTTACATAAGTGCAACATGCGTGCCACTTACAGATTTAGACAAATTGGCATTATTCATTGACAATATGTCAGAAAAGATTAATTTTTTTAAACATTCGAGCCGAAAACACTAGCATTTTGTCAGAATATGATAGCCTGCCCCACCCTTCGCAGCACCAAAACATGCACTATCGTTATGCCGTAGCCCTAAATTACGGCACAGGCTTGGCATCATGCAGGCAAAAGCCGCGCAAGCTCACAATTTCTAAGGGGATGCCTTTTGCATCATAAAAAAATACCTTTTACACGCCAAAAGGCCACCTTTTGGAGGCTGAAACACGGCATTTTGCAGCCGAACGCCCATAAAACGGATAACCATCTGATTATCAATATATTACACAACATGTAAATATTATAACGGAGACAACTGCATGACTTTCACTCAAAATGCCGGCATGGCAGGCTGAATGGCGTAAAACGCAGGCATGGAGAGCCAACTGGAATGAAACAGACAAAAGCCGCTCATGACACAAACGAAAGGCAGGGGCACAAAAAAAGGCAGGGCGCACAACGGCGCCCCGCCCATGGAGACTATGAAAAAATAAATTTATAGCGTTCTTTCCATTAGTCGTTCAACTTAGCCTTGATGAACTCGCGGTTCAGACGGGCTATGTTGGCGATGGTCTCGTTCTTCGGGCACTCAGCCTCGCAGGCGCGGGTGTTGGTGCAGTTACCGAATCCGAGCTCTTCCATCTTCATTATCATTGCCTTGGCACGCTTAGCAGCCTCGGGACGACCCTGGGGCAGAAGAGCCAGCTGGCTAACCTTAGAGCTTACGAAAAGCATGGCAGAACCGTTCTTGCAGGCAGCGACACAAGCGCCGCAGCCGATGCAAGTAGCGCAGTCCATAGCCTCGTCGGCAGCCTCTTTAGGTATAAGAATGGCGTTAGCGTCCTGGGGCTGTCCGGTGCGTACGGTGATATATCCGCCTGCCTGTATGATCTTGTCGAATGCTCCGCGGTCAACCATGCAGTCCTTGATAACAGGGAATGCAGCCGAACGCCACGGCTCAACGGTGATAACGTCGCCGTCCTTGAACTTACGCATATACAGCTGGCATGTTGTAGCTCCGGTGTTAGGGCCGTGAGGATGTCCGTTGATGTAGAGCGAGCACATGCCGCAGATGCCCTCGCGGCAGTCGTGGTCGAACACGAACGGCTCCTTGCCTTCCTCAATGAGCTGCTCGTTCAGAATGTCGAGCATCTCGAGGAAAGATGTATCATCGGGGATGTCCTTCATCTCGCGTGTGTCAAAATGGCCCTCGGCTTTCGGTCCGTTCTGACGCCAGAATTTCAGTGTGAATGAAATGTTTGCCATATTTTTAGTTCTTATAATTTCTGGTTTGTACTTTTATTGCTTCATAGTGCAGAGGCTCCTTGATAAGCTCGGGCGCCTTCTCGTCGCTGCCCTGGTACTCCCAGCAGCCTACATAGAAGAAGTTTTCGTCGTCGCGCTTAGCCTCGCCTTCCTCAGTCTGGTACTCCTCACGGAAGTGACCGCCGCATGACTCGTTACGAGAGAGAGCGTCGTAAGCCACGAGCTCGCCCATTGTGATGAAGTCGCGCAGGTGTATAGCCTTGTCAAGCTCGGTGTTAAGACCCTCTTTTGAGCCCGGGATAAACAGGTTGGTCTCAAACTCCTTGCGTATTTTCTTGATCTTCTCGAGACCTGTCTTCAGGCCCTCGGCTGTACGGCCCATGCCCACATACTCCCACATTACGTGGCCAAGTTCCTTGTGGATAGAGTCGACAGAGCGCTTGCCCTTGATGTTCATCAGGCGGTCGATTTCAGCCTGAACGGCCTTTTCAGCCTCCTCAAACTCGGGCAGGTCGGTAGAGATGCGAGGCCAGATAGACTGGTCGGCCAGATAGTTCTGTATGGTGTAAGGCAGAACGAAGTAGCCGTCGGCCAGACCCTGCATAAGAGCTGACGCACCCAGACGGTTGGCACCGTGGTCAGAGAAGTTGCACTCGCCGATGGCGAACAGACCTGTGATGCTTGTCATGAGCTCATAGTCAACCCAGATACCGCCCATTGTATAGTGGATGGCAGGATAGATCATCATCGGGTTGTAATACTTCACGCCGTTAATCTCGTTAGCAAGCTCGCCCGGATTGACGTCTGTGATTTCCTCATACATGTCGAAGAGGTTGCCGTAGCGCTGGCGTACAACGTCGATGCCGAGGCGCTCGATGCTCTCAGAGAAGTCGAGGAACACGGCCAGACCTGTGTTGTTAACGCCGAAGCCCTTGTCGCAGCGCTCCTTGGCAGCACGCGAAGCAACGTCGCGGGGAACGAGGTTACCGAATGCCGGATAACGGCGCTCCAGATAGTAGTCGCGGTCTTCCTCAGGAATGTCGCTTCCCTTCTTTGTTCCGGCCTGCAGAGCCTTGGCGTCCTCAAGCTTCTTGGGCACCCAGATACGTCCGTCGTTACGCAGAGACTCAGACATAAGCGTAAGCTTCGACTGGTTGTCTCCGTGTACAGGGATACATGTCGGGTGGATCTGAACGTAAGAAGGATTAGCGAAGTAAGCCCCCTTGCGGTAGCAAGACATGGCAGCTGTACAGTTACAGCCCATGGCGTTGGTTGAAAGGAAGTATGTGTTACCGTATCCGCCGGTAGCTATAACCACTGCGTTGGCAGAGAAGCGCTCCAGCTTTCCGGTTACGAGATTCTTGGCAATGATACCACGTGCACGGCCGTCAACGAGCACAACGTCTTCCATTTCGTAGCGTGTGTAGAGCTTAACGCGGCCTGCGTGTATCTGGCAGCTGAGTGCAGAGTAGGCACCGAGCAGCAGCTGCTGGCCTGTCTGACCCTTAGCGTAGAATGTACGTGACACCTGAGCACCGCCGAACGAACGGTTGGCAAGCATGCCGCCGTATTCGCGTGCGAAAGGAACACCCTGTGCAACACACTGGTCGATGATGTTGTTAGACACCTCAGCCAGACGATAAACGTTAGCCTCGCGTGCACGGTAGTCACCACCCTTCACTGTGTCGTAGAACAGACGGTAAACAGAGTCGCCGTCGTTCTGATAGTTCTTGGCAGCGTTGATACCGCCCTGAGCAGCGATAGAGTGAGCGCGGCGCGGAGAGTCCTGTATGCAGAAGTTCAACACGTTGAAGCCCATCTCGCCCAGGCTGGCTGCTGCACTGGCACCTGCCAGACCCGTACCTACGACGATAACGTCGAGCTTCAGCTTGTTCTTAGGGTTAACCAGGCGCTGATGTGCCTTATAGTTGGTCCATTTTTCAGCTATCGGACCTTCAGGTATTCTGGAATCTATTTGTTTTGCCATAATATTCTTTCTAAATAATTATGAATTTTGAGTTACGCATTTTGAACTACAATTACAACAGGCTCGGTGCGCATCCGAAAGCGAAAGCAAGCACTACAACGAGGAAGCCCAGCATGAGGAGAGTTGTGTAAACCAGGCCGATGACCTTCCAGCGCTGGAACCAAACCTTGCCGCTCCATCCGAAAGTCTGCATTGCGCTCCAGAATCCGTGTGAGAGGTGGAACCAGATAGCAGCAAGCCAGATGATGTAAAGCACAACGTAAACCGGGCAAGAGAATGTGTCTACGATGTAGGCAAATCCGTCAGCCGGATGATGAGGAACGCTGATGCCTGTCAGTTCGGCAAACATCATGTTGTACCAGAAGTTGAACAAGTGAAGCAGAAGACCGAGCAGAACGATGATGCCGAGCACCAGCATGTTCTGAGAAGCCCACTCCACCTTAGAGGGACGTGTTGTCACAGCGTAGCGCTCGTTTCCGCGTGCACGGCGGTTCTGCATTGTCAGCAGGAACGCATATACGATGTGAATCACCGCAAGAGCCGCAAGAGCCAGAGTTGCAACAAGTGCATACCAGTTGGCTCCGAGGAACTCACAAACCATGTTGTAAGCATCTCCTGAGAAAAGAGCTACTACGTTCATTGACATGTGGAACGTCAAGAACAGGATAAGCGCAATACCTGTTACGGACATCACGACTTTCCTTCCAATAGATGAATTACATAACCACATAAATGATTGAAATTTAAGTATTTAACTGTATTAATTAATAATGTTTCTCTACATTTAAGTGTACTGCATAACCCAAGGTCAGCCCCGCCGCAATACCTTCTTTTAGGTATTTTAGCGTTTATTATGAGGATGCAAATATACTCTATTTTAGCGATAAATCAAACTATTTCATCAAAAATTCAATTTAATTTCTTACTTTTGCGCCAAATTGATATTGCTCTAAAAATTATAAGGATAATATGCTTCTTAAATATGACGTCATCGTGATAGGCGGCGGACACGCCGGCTGCGAGGCTGCCACGGCCTCGGCCAACATGGGCGCAAGCACCTGCCTTGTGACGATGGACATGAACAAAATTGCGCAGATGAGCTGCAACCCGGCCATCGGCGGAATAGCAAAGGGACAGATTGTCAGGGAAATCGACGCGCTGGGCGGACAGACGGCAATAGTGACCGACGCCACAGCCATACAGTTCAGGATGCTCAACCGCTCAAAAGGCCCGGCCGTGTGGAGCCCGAGGGCACAATGCGACAGAGGCAAGTTTATATGGAAATGGCGCGAGGTGCTCGACACGACGCCCAACCTCGACATCTGGCAGGACGAGGCCTGCGAGCTCATAGTAGAGAACGGCGAGGCCGCGGGAGTGAAGACCGTGTGGGGCGTTGAGCTGAGAGCCAAGAGCGTGGTGATAACAGCGGGAACCTTCCTGAACGGACTGCTGCACATAGGACGCAAGCAGCTGCCCGGCGGACGCATAGCCGAGCCGGCCGTGAAAGACCTGACCGAAAGCATAACACGCCACGGAATAAGAAGCGCAAGAATGAAGACCGGCACGCCGGTGCGCATAGACATGAGGTCGGTGCACTTTGAGGACATGGAGATACAGGAGGGAGAAAACGACTTCCATCAGTTCAGCTTCATGGCTCCCCACCGACAGCTCAGGCAGCTGCCGTGCTGGACATGCTACACAAACAAGGAGGTGCACGACACGCTGAGAAGCGGACTGGCCGACTCGCCGCTCTACAACGGACAGATACAGAGCATAGGGCCGCGCTACTGCCCCTCGATAGAAACAAAGCTGGTAACCTTCCCCGACAAGGAGCAGCACCCGCTCTTCCTCGAGCCTGAAGGCGAAACCACCAACGAGATGTATCTCAACGGATTCTCGTCGAGCATGCCGATGGAGGTGCAGATTGCAGCACTGAGAAAAATTCCGGCGCTGCGCGACGCCAAGGTCTACCGTCCGGGCTACGCCATCGAGTACGACTTCTTCGACCCTACCCAGCTCGACCACTCGCTCGAGTCTAAGATAATAAAAGGTCTGTTCCTTGCCGGACAGGTGAACGGAACCACAGGATACGAGGAGGCAGGCGGCCAGGGAACCATTGCCGGAATAAATGCGGCGATAAGATGCGGCGGCGGCGAGCCGTTCATCCTTCACCGCGACGAGGCTTACATCGGCGTGCTCATTGACGACCTCGTGACGAAAGGCGTCGACGAACCTTACCGAATGTTCACAAGCCGCGCCGAATACAGAATACTGCTCCGACAGGACGACGCCGACGCCCGACTGACCGAGAAGGCCTACAACCTCGGATTGGCAAAGCGCGACAGATACGACTGGTGGATGCAGAAGAAGGAAGCGACGGAAAGCATCATAAACTTCTGCGCCACTACTCACGTCAAGCCGAAGGACATCAACGCGGCGCTCGAGTCGCTCGGCACCACCCCGCTGCGCGAAGGATGCAAGCTGATCGACCTCGTGGCCCGTCCGCAGATCAACCTGCAGAATCTTTCCGAACTTGTGCCCGAGCTGAAGCAGCTCATCGCCTCGCTGCCCAACCGCAACGATGAAACGGCAGAGGCTGCAGAGATAAAAATGAAATACAAGGGTTACATCGAACGCGAGCGGATTGTGGCCGACAAAATGCACCGCCTGGAGAACATCAAAATAAAGGGCCATTTCAACTATCTCGAGATGGAACAGCTCTCGACCGAGGCCCGTCAAAAGCTTGCAAAAATCAACCCCGACACACTGGCTCAGGCAAGCCGAATTCCGGGTGTCTCGCCGAGCGACATCAACATCATGCTGGTGCTGATGAAAAGGTAAAACAGCCGTATGTTTCACGTGAAACAAAATGAGTATTTTTTGTTAAGCGAAAACGTTGGAACCGACTGAAAGATAGTAAGATACAAAATCGGGACACAAATTTACTTTAACGTAAAATTTGATGTTCCTCACGATAAAAAGGAGCAATATTTCAGACTGTCTGACTCCTCTTATTATGCCCTCCGGGTGCCCCTGCCGAGGCACGGCTCTGCCCTGCCCCGACGGGTGCTGTGAGGCGATGTCTGAGGCGCCGAAAAGCCACTTTCTAAAAGGTGGCCTTTCAGCGTGCAAAAGGTATCCTTTCGGGCTGTAAAAGACCACCTTTTGCGAGCCAAAAGACGGTCTTTTGGAAAGCCACGAAAAACAGCCCTTTGCAACGGCAGCAGTCTGCCGTCGAAGAATGCGGCCATGATTTCGGCAGAAATATCTGACGGTGAAAAAGCAGAAACAGCATAAGCCGCGGCAGTATATGTCCGCAGAAGCAAAACGCAACACAGAGGGCGAAAAAGGCGGAAGCACGGACGAAAAAGCCCCACGGCGAGAACATGCGCCGGAAAGACAGAAAAACGCCGCAGGCGGAAAAACCATGCGGCAGCGCAGCCGGAAAACAAGGCATCCGCAACGCCACGCTGCACACATATAATATATATAGCGCACAACGCGCCGAAAACAGCGAACAAGAGATAATATTAGTATAAAGTACGTAACTAAAAAGAAAAGATGAACAACAAAACACTATTGGAGAATCTGAGATGTATTCCTGATTTTCCGCAGAAAGGAGTAAATTTCAGAGACGTAACAACACTGTTTAAGAATCCGAAATGTCTCCAGATAATGGAAGACGAGCTTTACGAGATGTACAAAGACAAGGGCGTAACCAAGATTGTGGGCATAGAGAGCCGCGGCTTCGTCATGGCTTCTGCACTGGCCATAAAGCTCAACGCCGGCGTTGTTTTGTGCCGTAAGCCAGGCAAACTGCCCGGCGAAACCGTACAGGAGAGCTACTCGAAGGAGTACGGCACCGACACTATCGAGATTCATAAGGACGCCATCACCGAGGACGACATCGTGCTGCTGCACGACGACCTGCTGGCTACAGGCGGCACCATGAAGGCTGCGTACGACCTTGTGAAGAAGTTTAATCCGAAGAAAGTATACGTAAACTTCCTCATCGAACTTATACACGAAGACCTCAACGGCCGCAGCAACTTCGAAGAAGGCACAGACATAACAAGCCTGCTGCAGGTATAATTATTTAGGAGTTATATTCGGGAGTTAAGGAGTTAGAAGTTATGGAGTTAAGACAAATGCATCTGTTTATTGAGTCTGCACATGGCTCGACTTTCTTATCAGAGAGCTAAGGGCCAAGACCGTTATCAAGTTTATTTTTAAAGCAGAATTTATATCTACGTGATGTCTACAAAGACATCACGTACACCACCGAAAACAACAAGGCATACGTCTTAACTCCTTAACTACATAACTCCTTAACTCCTTATAACTATTCTACACTCTATTTAAAGTTTCACGTGAAACAAAATTTTTCAAAACCATTTTAAATAAGGCACTTACGCGGCATGACTAAAGAAGAAAACGAGAAGAGGCTGGCACGGCTGAAGGCCATTGTGAGCAACCTGCCCGACAAGCCGGGCAGCTATCAATACTATGACGAGAGCGGCACTATAATATATGTTGGCAAGGCCAAGAACCTGAAGAACCGCGTGTCGTCCTACTTTCATAAGGAAGTGGACAGATACAAGACCAAGGTGCTTGTAAGCAAGATCCACGACATAACATATACCGTGGTGAACAGCGAAGAAGACGCGCTGCTGCTCGAGAACAGTCTGATAAAGAAATATCAGCCCAAATACAACATTCTGCTCAAAGACGGCAAGACTTATCCCTCTATCTGCGTAACTAAAGAATATCTGCCGCGCATATTCAAGACGCGTACAATAAACAAGAAATGGGGCTCTTATTACGGTCCTTACAGCCATCTGCCTTCGATGTATGCCGTGCTCGACCTGATAAAAAAGCTGTATAAGCCGCGCACCTGCCGCTTTCCGATAACGCGCGAAGGCATCGAACAGGGCAAATATAAGCCCTGCCTGGAGTATCACATCAAGAACTGCGGCGCGCCGTGCATAGGCAAGCAGAGCTACGAGGAGTATCAGGAGAGCATCGCCCAGGCGCGCGAAATACTGAAAGGAAACACGCGCGAGCTTTCTAAAATGCTCTTCGCGCAGATGCAGAAACTGGCCGAAGAGCTGCGTTTTGAGGAGGCAGAAGCCATAAAACAGAAGTATCTGCTGCTCGAAAACTTCTGTTCAAAGAGCGAAGTGGTGAGCCACACGATCAATAATGTAGACGTTTTCTCGGTAACAGACGACGAAAAAACGGCCTATGTGAACTATATCCACGTGATGAACGGCAGCATAAACCAGGCCTTCACGTTCGAGATGAAGAAGAAACTGAACGAGAGCGAAGACGAGATTCTGCAGCTCGGAATACTGCAAATACGCGAGAAAGTGGGCAGTACGTCGCGCGAAATAATAGTGTCCTTTATCCCCGACATGACGCTCGAAGGCGTTACGTTCACCGTGCCGCAGCGAGGCGACAAGAAGACGCTGCTCGACCTGTCGGTGATGAACGGCAAACAGTATCGTTTCGACCGCCTGAAACAGGCAGAAAAGCTCAATCCGGAGCAGAAATCAGTGCGCCTGATGAAGGAAATTCAGAACGCCCTGAAGCTGCCCAAGATGCCTTATCAGATAGAGATGTTCGACAACTCTAACATCAGCGGAACCGACGCCGTGGCGGCCTGCGTGGTGTTCAAGAAGATGAAACCGAGCAAGAAAGACTACCGTAAATACATAATAAAGACGGTTACAGGCCCCGACGACTATGCCTCGATGCAGGAGGTTGTAAGGCGCCGCTACACCCGTCTGCGCGACGAAGGACAGCCCCTGCCCGACCTCATAATAACCGACGGCGGACAGGGGCAGATGAGCGTTGTGAGAGAGGTTGTAGAGGGCGAACTTCACCTCGACATTCCTATAGCCGGACTTGCCAAAGACGACCGCCACCGCACCAACGAACTGCTCTACGGATGGCCGCCCGTAGTGGTCGGAATGAAGACCGACAGCGAGCTTTTCCACCTGCTTACGCACATGCAGGACGAGGTGCACCGCTTTGCCATAACCTTCCACCGCGACAAGCGCAGCAAGCATGCGCTGCACTCGGAACTGGACGACATTAAGGGCATCGGACCCAAGACAAAAGACCTGCTGCTGAAGGAACTGAAGACCGTGAAGCGCATAAAGGAGGCAAGCATTGAAGAAATAGCAGCGATTATAGGGCCTTCTAAGGCAAAAATAATTGCTGAACACTTTGAAAAAGATATAAATTCTGACTAAATACATCATCCAGACCTATATAAAACTGATAAAAACAAGTAAGATATTGACACTTTTTAACCGTCAAAAACAATAATAATTGCCCTCAAAAAGGTATATTTGTAAATCAATAAAACAATAAAAAACTGTGATGAAAAATATTATAACAATCATTATAGCGGCCATATTGATGCTAACCACATCAGATTGTTTTGCACAAAATAACAGGAATAATGATAGCGAAAGCCCATTATCGAAGATACGTGAACAATTGTATGATCTCATTTTACATTCCGGAGAAAGCAATTCAGAAGGAAACGAAGAAATAGACTTTACAACAACATACAAGATAAAAGACTTTTATGTAACATCAAAACAGATGTTAGAAACAAGAACAGACAGCACAGACCATTTATGCAGCATTGTAAATATATTTCCACAATTCATGCTTCTTTACACTTCACAAGAATCATTTTTAATATTAAAAGTCATCAACTGTGATACAGATGATGTAATATGCAACGATCTTCTGAAGAAACTAAAGGCTATGTCTGTAAAAAAAGATGTTGGCTATGTAACATACGGCACGGCAGACATATCATTTGATGATAACGAAGGATTTAGTGCCCCATTCCACTATATTTACAAAATTGAAGACGGACTAATAAAACAATACATTTACATCCACATAAGCAATGCATTTAATAGCACAAATGTCGAAGAAATAAATAACGGCACATGGGATAATTGGACAAAGCTAAGATATCTGAACTCTTGTCTGGACAAGAAAGACATATTTTTCATTCATCTGACAAGCGACTATGATGAATATCTCGGATATATTGACTTCAGGGAACCAACAGCCGAACTCATACATAAAATTTTGTATCATTTAGGTTCAAATTTAGGTACACATAGATTTTACAAATTCGACTGATAACAAAGCAAACATAATTAAAACAAATGAAGATAGTAATACAGCGCGTAAGCCGCGCGTCGGTAACGATTGACGGACAGGTAAAGTCGGCCATCGGCAAGGGCTACATGATACTGCTCGGAGTGGCAGAAGGCGACACGTCGGAAGATGTCGACTGGCTGGTAAAGAAGGTGGCATCGCTGCGCGTCTTCGACGACGAGCAGGGCGTGATGAACATACCTATAACAGCCATCAACGGCGAGATACTCGTCATCAGCCAGTTTACCCTGCTGGCATCCTACAAGAAGGGCAACCGCCCATCATGGATTCATGCCGCCAAGCATGAAGTTTCTATTCCGCTATACAACGAGTTCTGCGACAAGCTGAGCCGCGAAATAGGCCGCCAGGTAGGCACGGGCGAGTTTGGGGCCGACATGAAGGTTGAGCTGGTGAACGACGGCCCCGTAACCATCTGCATGGACACCAGACACAAGGAATAGCCGCCACGCACAGTGCATCAGGCAGGCCAAGACGGCAGCCGGAAGCACGACAGAGCGCATTTAAGCCCCTCTGAGGCCACAAAACAGCACCGGCGGCATAGTTGTAGGCAAAAGAAGAGAAAACGCCTTACGGGCAAAATAAACGCATAAATATATGGACAACGACATAACAATACGCGAGGCACAGCAGCTCGTAGACCAATGGATAAGGCAGTATGGCGTGCGCTACTTCAGCGAACTGACCAACATGGCATGCCTCACCGAGGAGGTGGGCGAGCTGGCGCGCATCATGGCACGCAAGTATGGCGACCAGAGCTTCAAGCAGGGCGAAGAACAAGACCCGGCAGACGAGATGGCCGACGTGCTGTGGGTGCTGATGTGCCTGGCAAACCAGACGGGAGTTGACCTCACGGAGGCACTCAGAAAGAACCTCGAAAAGAAGACCAGCCGCGACAAGACGAGGCATATAAACAATGAAAAATTAAAAAGTAAAAATTAAAAATTATATCATTATGGCAACAGAAAACGACAACAAGAAGCACGAATGCTCACACGAGCACAAGCACGAGACAGAGTTTCCGAAAATGAGCAAATACGACGAGGCTCTGAGCAAATATAACACCGAGATAGACGACGCTGAAGTGCGCGAGGCAGTAAAGAAGATTATAGCCGAGAAGGTGCACGAGAACGACACGCCGGAGATAAAGAAATTCCTCTTCGGAAGCATCGAACTGACATCGCTCAAGACCACCGACTCGGAGGAAAGCATACTGGCCTTCACGGAGAAGGTGAACGAGTTTGACGCCACCTACCCCGACCTGCCCCACGTGGCAACAATCTGCGTATATCCATGCTTTGCCAAGACCGTGAGCGAGTCGCTCGAAATCGACGGCGTTGAGATAGCCTGTGTGTCAGGCAGTTTCCCGTCTTCACAGGCCGTTATCGAGGTCAAGGTGGCCGAGACAGCGCTTGCCGTTAAGGACGGTGCAACGGAGATTGACATCGTTATGCCCGTGGGCAAGTTCCTCAGCGGCGACTATGAGGGCGTGGCCGACGACATCAACGAGCTGAAACAGGCATGCGGCGAAGCTCCGATGAAGGTTATCCTCGAGACAGGATGCCTCAAGACAGCATCTAACATCAAGAAGGCTTCGATAATAGCGATGTATGCCGGTGCCGACTATATCAAGACTTCTACGGGCAAAATTGAGCCTGCCGCTACGCCGGAGGCTGCCTACGTGATGTGCCAGGCCATCAAGGAATACTACGACGAGACAGGCATACAGATTGGTTTTAAGCCCGCAGGAGGCATCAATTCGGTGATGGACGCACTTATCTACTACACCATCGTTAAAGAGGTCCTGGGCGAAAAATGGCTCACCAACAAGTGGTTCCGCCTCGGCACAAGCCGTCTGGCCAACATGCTGCTAAGCGAACTGCTCGGCGAAGAGACAAAATTCTTCTAAAAGAGGGATTGTGAGGGCCCAAAGATGATGGGACCTATAAGACTTATGGGGCTGATACAGCATGAGCACAACAGGCTAACTGACAGCTGATTAGCCATGTTTTACAGCCTCATAAGTCATTTTTGACCTTAACAACAAGCCGCAAAACGCGGCATTTAACCTGCAACAAAAACACATGGAAAACAACTTTATTCAGTAGCGGGGACACTACAGATAACTCATTATTTATCAGAAGGCTGAATGCATTTATGACATCACTTTTTATTTTGCGCATAAATATCTCGACAAGGCCGACCGAACTATTGACCAGATGATTCAGGCTGCACGCTCGGGCAAGCAGAATATTGCCGAGGGAAGCGCAGCAAGCAGCACCTGAAGAGAGACCGAACTGAAGCTTACAAACGTTGCAAAAGCCAGTCTGCAGGAGCTTTTAATTGATTATGAAGACTATCTGAGAGTAAGAAATCTTGAATTATGGAGCGTCAACAGCACTAAGGCCATGCAGACAAGAATGGCATGCAAGAAGCATACTGACAGCACCTATTTCCGCAAGGCAATAACGGTAAGGCCGGACGAGACAATAGCCAACATAGCGATAACCCTTATTCATCAGACCGACTCGCCGCCGAGAAAACTCATAGATCATCTTAAAACCGAGTTTCTGACACACGGAGGAATAAAAGAAGAGATGTATGCCGCAAGCAAAGAATGGCGCAGACAGAACCAATAATAAGCACATAAAAAACGCAGAACCTGCCCTTTCAGCAAGCCCTGCGCCCTATCTGATATCTCTGATTTTCAACAACTTACAGGTCGCATAAGTCCCATTACTCCCATAACAGTTCTCATCGCACCCACATCTCTCTATCGCTCTCTACCCTACTTTACTTTGTCCTCTCAATGACAAAGCTCAGATAGGCCTCGAGACTGCGGCGAAGCGCGTCGTCAGTAACCTCAGTTTCGATAAACTCCATTGCCTCACGGCGCATTTCCTCCATGCGTTTTTCGGCATATTCAATGCCCCCGTGCTCCTTGGTATAGTCCACCAGGATGGCTATTTCGTCCTGAGTTATCGTGCGCTCCTTCACCTTGTAAGCCAGCTTGCGTATGCTGTCTGGCGCCGAGTTGTTCACGGCATAAATGGCAGGTAGCGTCAGCTTGCCCTCAGCCATGTCGTTGCCCGTAGGCTTGCCTATTTCCGACGAGTCGTAATAGTCGAAGATGTCGTCTCTTATCTGGAAGATTATGCCCAGCGTCTGACCGAATTTCATGGCCTTGCCTATCTCGCTTTCAGGCATTCCAGCAGATATCGCACCCATTGCGCAGCATGCCTCAAAGAGTGCGGCGGTCTTCTGGCGTATCACATTATAATAGATTTCTTCTGAAATCTGCTCGTTGGATATGCTCGTAAGCTGCAGTATCTCGCCGTTAGACAGCGTCCTTCCCAGTTCAGCCAAATATTTGATTATCAGTTCGTTGTGTGTCTCAGCCACATGCAGCAGCGCCGTAGAAAGGATATAGTCGCCAATGAGCACTGCCACCTTGTTGTCATACAGGGCGTTGACCGATGCCTGGCCGCGCCTCTCGGTGCTCTCGTCAACCACGTCGTCGTGCACCAAGCTGGCCGTATGCAGCAGCTCCAGGCCCACTGCGGCGTGCAGTGTGGCACTGCTCACCGAGCCATAATTCTTGGCCATGAGCAGTATTAGCATGGGGCGCATGCGCTTTCCGGCGCGCTGGCGTATACGCCTGAAGATTTCTTCCTGCAGGTTGTCCGTATGTGTGAGCGACTTGTTGAACAGACTGATGAAGTCATCGAGTTCTGCTTTTATGGGCTCCTTAATAAGAGATAAATAATCCATCATGCTGCAATTTTAATACAAAAGTAATTATTTTATCGGATTAATGCTAAAAAATTAGTAATTTTACACGTAAAAAACTCATATTACATGGATAAGCTGTTCCTTTTTGACGCCTACGCGCTGATATACCGCTCGTATTACGCATTTATAAAGAACCCCCGTATCAACTCTAAAGGGCTCAACACGTCGGCCGTGATGGGCTTCTGCAACACGCTGCACGAAGTGCTCACGAAAGAAAAACCCACATATCTGGGAGTGGCCTTCGACCCCCACGGCCCTACCTTCCGCACCGAGGCCTACGCCGAATATAAAGCGCAGAGAGAGGAGACGCCCGAGGACATACGCCGCGCTGTGCCCATCATAAAGAGCCTGCTCAAGGCCATGCGTATACCGGTGCTCGAGGCCGAAGGATACGAGGCCGACGACGTGATAGGCACGCTGGCGCTCAAGGCCGGGGCTGAAGGCGTAGAGACATATATGCTTACGCCCGACAAGGACTACGGACAGCTGGTAAGAGAGAACGTCATGATGTATCGCCCGCGCCACGGCGGAGGATACGAAACTCTCGACGCCGAGAAGGTGTGCGCCAAGTATGGCATTGCAAACACTAGTCAGGTGATCGACCTCCTTGGACTGATGGGCGACTCGGCCGACAACATTCCGGGATGTCCGGGCGTCGGCGAGAAGACTGCCGTGAAACTTATCAACGAGTTTGGCAGCGTGGAGCAGCTGCTCGAGCAGACCGACAAGCTGAAGGGTGCACTGAAGAAAAAAGTTGAAGAGAATGCCGAGCAGATAAAATTCTCGAAATTCCTCGCGACGATAAAAACCGACGTGCCGGTTGAGCTCAACCTCGACGAACTGAAGGTGAGCGAGCCCGACGCCGACGAACTTCGCAAAATCTTCACCGAACTGGAGTTTAAGACGCTCGCAGACAAGTTTCTTAACAAAGCTGAAAATAATAAAAAAAGCGTTCAAATTCAACTCGATTTATTCGCAGAAAATCCGACCGACGGCCAAGTTTTTTCAAAAAACGCTAGTCTGAGAGCGTTAAACGAACTGCCTCATACATACAAACTCATTGATAATGAGGAAGAAATGAAGAAAATCTGTGATTTTTTCATGACAAAAAAAATTCTCAGTCTAGACACAGAAACCACTTCAACGAGCGCAATCGATGCCGAACTGGTCGGTTTGAGCTTCTCTGTGAAGGAATTTGAGGCGTTCTACGTGCCTGTTCCTGCCAATCGTGAAGAAGCGCAAAAGATAGTTAACATATTCAAACCGCTATACGAAAACCCCGAAATTCTTAAAGTCGGACAAAATATCAAGTACGACATGGAGGTGCTGGCAAGCTACGGCGTGTGCGTGGCAGGTCAACTGTTCGACACGATGATAGCCCACTACCTCATCCAACCCGAGCTTCGCCACAACATGGACTACATGGCAGAGACGTGTCTCGGATATCAGACCATACACATAGAGGAGCTTATCGGACCGAAGGGCAAAAAGCAGAAGTCGATGAGAGACCTGCCGCCCGAGCAGATTGTCGACTATGCTGCCGAGGACGCCGACGTCACGCTGCGACTGAAAAACTATCTTGAACCGAAACTCGAGGAGGTGGGCATAACCCAACTCTTCTACGAAATAGAGATGCCGCTGGTGCGAGTGCTCGCCGAGATGGAGCTAAACGGAGTGAGGATAGACACGGCGGCGCTGGCCGAAACGTCGGAGATTCTGACCAAGAGGCTCAGTGACATAGAGAAGCGCATATACGAGCTGGCAGGCGAAGAGTTTAACATAGCGTCGCCCAAGCAGGTTGGCGAAATATTGTTCGGCAAGCTGAAGATTGTGGAGAAGCCCAAGAAGACAAAGACGGGACAATATGTAACGTCGGAAGAGGTGCTGCAACAGCTCAGCGGAAAGCACGAGATTGTGGGTAAGATACTGGAACACAGAGGATTAAAGAAGCTGTTAGGCACATACGTCGACGCGCTGCCGAAGCTGATAAACCCGCGGACCGGACACATACACACATCGTTCAACCAGACCGCCACTGCCACCGGCCGACTCTCTTCGTCTGACCCTAACCTGCAGAACATACCCGTGCGCGGCGAGGACGGCAAGGAGATACGCAAGGCGTTCATACCCGAGGAGGGCTGCCTGTTCTTCTCGGCCGACTACAGTCAGATTGAGCTGCGTGTAATGGCTCATCTGAGCGGCGACGAAAACATGATAGAAGCCTTCCGTTCTGGCCACGACATACACGCCGCAACGGCAGCAAAGATATACAAAGAGGATATTGCCGACGTAACGCGCGACCAGCGCACCAAGGCCAAGCGCGCCAACTTCGGCATAATATACGGCATCACGGTGTTCGGTCTGGCAGAGCGTCTGGACATCAGCCGGCAAGAGGCGTCGCAGCTGATAGACGGCTACTTCATCACCTTCCCGAAGGTGCACGAATACATGGAGAAGGCCAAGCAGACGGCGCGCGAACATGGCTACGTAGAGACATTCTTCCGTCGCCGCCGCTATCTGCCCGACATCAATTCACACAACGGCACGGTGCGCGGCTTTGCCGAGCGCAACGCCATCAACGCCCCTATACAAGGCTCTGCCGCCGACATAATAAAGGTGGCCATGGTGCGCATCTACAAGCGCTTCAAGGACGAAAATCTGCGCTCCAAGATGATTCTTCAGGTGCACGACGAACTCAACTTCAGCGTTGTGCCTGAGGAGAAAGAGACCGTTGAACGCATAGTGCTCGAAGAAATGCAGGGCGCCTACAAGCTCAACGTACCATTAGTTGCCGACTGCGGCTGGGGCTCCAACTGGCTTGAAGCACACTAATGAACAATCAAACGGATAAATATAACGTGCTGCAGGTATTAACTGCAGCACGTTTAAAACAAGAAAAAGAACTATCAAACAACATAAAAAACTATGGGAGAAAAAGCAACTACAGTTGAGAAACAAATCAACCTCCTAAAAGATAGAGGAATGACAATAACCGACATTGAGAAAGCAAAAGAAGTATTACTTGATATCGGATATTACAGACTTGGATTCTACTGGTTTCCGTATGAAATAACATATCCAAACAAATTAAAACGAAATCATTGTTTTAAGAAAAACACAGATTTTGACAACATTGTAAAACTATATTATTTCGACTTCAATCTAAGAAACATTCTGATGAAATATATCAACAGAATAGAAATAAATTTCAGGACATATCTAACTTACCATGTATCAAACAAATACGTCGACTCGCCAACATGGTTCGTAGATCCGTCTATTGTAAAACAGGATTATATACAAAGCTTCAACATAAACGTATATAATGAAAACTTCAAAAAGAATCCGATAATAAAAACACATCATACAAAACACATAAATGATAAATATGCGCCGGCATGGAAAACGATAGAATTCATGACGCTCGGAGCAGTTATAAACTTATTCAATGCCATTAAAGACGAAAAGACAAAGACTGAAATATGTAAACATTATGGAATAAATAAAGTCGTTGTATTCAACAGCTACATCAATCTGGTAAGAAAGATCAGAAACCAATGTGCCCATGGTAACGTACTGTATGACTTATCGTTACCGACTTCCATAAGAAAAGGCCCGGTTGGAAAGATGGAACCAGAAGACTATCACAACCTCAACGGAGCCATAAAAATAATTCGCTATATGCTTGGATGTGTTTCAAAAAATAGAGAAAATGACATGAAAAATGAGATAAACTCATTATTAAAAAAATATGCAAAATATAAGGCTATACACGAAACGTTAAAAAAATCTACAGGGATAAATAATTATTTAAATTGAAGTACATATTAGGAAAAATATTGCTAATTTTGCATTAGCATAGAGTGCCGATAAGAACTTTGTCGTCTTATTTGCACTATAAAAAGTAAAAAATGGGGTTGTACACATAAGCTGTGCAATCCCTATTTTTATAAAACGACCATCATTATTCTATACAATATTTATACACAAAAAACGCTTGAATGCATATTGTTTTGCCGACAAATACCGATACAAAAAGGTAATATTAGAATGCAACATCACACTAAAAAGCGGCATGAGAGGGCGAAAACAAAAAAGTATGGAAAACTAAACACCTCAACACTTAATTATTCGCCAAAAAACACTATATTTGCCATACAATAATACCTAATTTCATCTAACCTATGGCATACCAATTTAAGATTAAACTGCTGAACGTGAAGAAACCGCCTGTATGGCGAAGAGTCATCATACCCGAGAACTGCACTTTTGAAGAATTTCACCACACAATACAGATAAGCTTCGGATGGAACAACGAACATCTGCACAAATTCAGCGATAAGCCCTTCGGAGGCAGCTTTGAGATAAGCTCAAGATGCTACGATGACGACATGTTCACCAACGTGGACAGCAATATGTACAGAAAAAGCCTTGATGAGCAGGAAACTAAGCTGTGCGACGTGTTCGGCACTGACCGCCAAAAGCTGCTGTATGTCTACGACTTCGGCGACGACTGGGTGCATGAAATAGTGCTCGAGGACATTCTGACCGTGATTTATCCTCACCCTGTATGCACCGCCGGAAAGGGCTGCTGCCCGCCCGAAAACTGCGGCGGACCGATGGGCTACGAGATGCTGAAGGAAACGCTCGAGAAGAAGCCTAACAGCGCGGAAGCGCGCCGCATAAGGGCTGAACTGGGGCTGAAAAAGGGTGAGCGCATTGAAGACTACAAACTTGATCTTGACGTAATTAACATAGAACTTAAAAATCTGAAATTTATAATGGAAGAAGAAATTGACGACGAGAGCCTCGACCTCTTTGAGCCGTTCTACGACGACGAATGGGCCGAGCAGATGCACTGTGCCGTAACAGTGTGCGACACAGAGGGAAAAATACTGTATATGAACGAGAAATCGCGAGCCACGTTTGCCAGCCACGGCGACCTGATTGGGCACAACATGTTCGAATGTCACAGCCCGCAGTCGCAGGCCAAGATACGCGAACTGATGGACACAGACGGCACTAACTCGTACACGATACAGAAGAACGGAGTGAAGAAAATGATATATCAGACAACGTGGAAACGCGACGGCAAAGTGGCCGGCCTGGTAGAGATTTCGATGGTGATACCGGAGGAGATGCCGCATTATGTAAGGAGTTAAAGGAGTTAGAGTAGTTAAAGTAGTTAAAGCCAAATGCCTTTCTTCGTAGGAGTTAAAGGAATTAAAGCCAAATGCACTAAAAAGGAAAGCGCCGATTAAAAATATCAAATAAATTGAATAGAAAATAAGATATACAACAAAGATTTATCTTATTTCTTATGATTATGCAAGAAGCATTGTCATAAACAAAAATTAGAGGAGCTAACGTAGCTAAAAGTCTTTAAATAAAGCCTTGACGACATCATAAACAGCCGCAAGACATTTGACTTTAACTACTTTAACTCCTCTAACTTCTTTAACTACTTTTTATTAGAACAGCTTTGTCTTTCCGGCCAGAGTGTCGTGGTTGTTCTTCAGGTCAGTCCAGTCAACCTTAACCTTGGTGCTGATGCCGTTGATATACTTCTCGATGTTGGTATATCCGTCGCCTGTGCAGTCGCCGTTGGCGTCGCTCGGGTCGTTGGGGTTAAGACCGTTGGCAATCTCCCACTCGTCGGGCATACCGTCGCCGTCGGTGTCAACGCGGGGCTCACCCTTATATTCGGGATATCCGCCCATCTGAGCCGGGTCTGTTATGATGCCGTACTTGTAAGAGTCTTTGTCCAGACGGCGATACTTGAAGAAGCCGTCCTCGTTCTTCGACTTGTCGCTCAGTCCCCACATGTCGCCATAAGGATTCTCCTTCGGCAGCTTCTTCACATAGTAAGCCTTGCCTGTGCGAACCTCCTCGATGATGCGCTGGTCAACAATGTCGCGTATAGGCAGCGTTGCACCTACGTTCTCGAGCACGTAGTCGAATGTCTTTTCAGACGGAATGATGGTCATGTGAGCCATAGGGAACGGCTCGTTAGACTTCATCAGGGCCAGTACGTCCTCAGGCACGCCGCCCTCGCCCTTCAGGTCCTTGTCGGCAATCTGTATACCGCCGTCCCAGTTGTCTTTTGTAACAGCCTCGTTGCCTTCCATGATGTTGCCGATGGCATACACGCGGCCAAACTGCTGATACGGGAAGAGGTTCTTGCTGCGGCTCTCTGCCTTGACGATACGGTAGCCTATAGGCGAATCTTTCGGAGTGAGAGGTCCGGGCTTATAGTAGTTGTTGATGAAGTTGCTCATTGTAGAGAACTCGCCTCCGTCGGCAGTACGGTGAACCCAGTTGTATACGATGTTGTTCACGAAGTTGAACACACCGCCCCATCCTATTGACGGGTTACGGCCGGTGTTGTCGGCCCAGAGGTTACGCATGAATGTGGTGTTCTCGCCGCCGATGGTAGAGCCGAAGGCGTGGTTGTATGTGTCGAGCGCCTTAGCCGAGATAGTGTTCTGTATTGTAACGTTCACTGTAGGTTCCTTGCGCGAAGGCTTGCCGTCGCCCATGTCGAACATGTGACGGTAGAAAGAGATGTTCTCGTCAAGTCCCCACTCGCAAGAGCAGTGGTCTATCATGATGTTTCCTACGGGGTTGCCGCCGAAAGAGTCTTCACGGTTCCACACGTGTGTGTTACCGCGGCGGAAGCGCATGTGGCGCACGATAACGTCGTGAGTGTTCACCTGGAACGACTCGCCTGCAATGCACACACCGTCGCCGGGAGCTGTCTGTCCTGCGATAGTTACATAAGGAGCGCGGAGAATGATAGGAGTCTTCAAGTTGATGATACCGCACACGTTGAACACGATGATGCGCGCACCGCCCTGCTCGCAAGCCCAACGGAATGAGCCGGGACCGTCATCGTTGAGGTTGGTTACGACGAGCACCTTGCCGCCGCGTCCGCCGGCAGTGTACATACCGCCGCCCTCAGCACCGGGGAATGCAGGTATCTTGGCCTGCTTCAGGTCATAGGGACGCCATGCCCATGGCACGTAAGGACGGCCTTCCATAGCCTCTTTCTTCACGATGGGGAATGCTACTTGCCAAGCAGAGTCTGAATGAGCCTCCCACTCGGCACGCTGTGCCTCAAACTTAGCCTTTGCTTCGGGCGTAATCTGAGGATACTGAGCCATAGCCTGCTGTGCGCACAGTCCTGTCACAGCGGCCATAATTGCCAATGATTTTTTCATATATAACGTGTTTAAACCTAATTAAATTTTCAAGTATTTCCGATATTAGACGGAGAATAAGTGTAAAAGTAACATACAATTAACATACTTTATTTTTTAAAGTTAAAGAATTTAAATCAAAAAGAGTAAAAACAAGATAACGTATATCGAGAAATTAAAGGAGTTAAAGCCAACAAATTGACCGGAAATAACAAGACTATTGTTCTGTCGGATATGCTATCCGACAGCATAGAATATAAGAACCGAAGGTCAGCGCAGCTAATCTGTGATCCGAAAAACATTCCGATTTTTTCCATAATTAGCCTGCACCGAGATCCGAGAAACATTCAGATTTTTTCCATAAATTAATCTGCATCATGCTATCGTTGAATAATAAAAAGGAAGACAGCGGATTGAAAATCCTGATACTCATTTCCGGCGGAGCGCAGATCCGCCGGCACATTTGCATTGTAGATTTATATCGTTGGTTGCTAAAGGTGGAGACATTGGATGGCTGAGTCAGCGCCAACAAGTTGACAGGAAACAACAAGGCTATTGTTCTGTCGGATATGCACGAGTTGTTGAGCAAAGCGAAAAATTCGACAGCATAGAATATAAGAACCGAAGGTCAGCGCAGCTAATTTGTGATCCGAAAAGCATTCCGATTTTTTTCCATAATCAGCCTGCACCGAGATCCGAAATACATTCAGATTTGTTTTCTACACATCAATCTGCATCATGCTATCGTTGAATAGAAAAAAGGAAGACAGCGGATTGAAAATCCTGATATTTAATTCCGGCGGAGCGCAGATCCGCCGGCACATTTGCATTGTAGATTTATATCGTTGGTTGCTAAAGGTGGAGACATTGGATGGCTGAAATTAAAGGAGTTAAAGCCAACAAATTGACCGGAAACAACAAGAGTATTGTTCTGTCGGATATGTTATCCGACAGCATAGAATATAAGAACCGAAGGTCAGCGCAGCTAATTTGTGATCCGAAAAGCATTCCGATTTTTTCCATAATCAGCCTGCACCGAGATCCGAAAAACATTCAGATTTGTTTTCTACACATCAATCTGCATCATGCTATCGTTGAATAATAAAAAGGAAGATAGCGGATTGAAAATCCTGATACTCATTTCCGGCGGAGCGCAGATCCGCCGGCACATTTGCATTGTAGATTTATATCGTTGGTTGCTAAAGGTGGAGACATTGGATGGCTGAGTCAGCGCCAACAAGTTGACAGGAAACAACAAGGCTATTGTTCTGTCGGATATGCTATCCGACAGCATAGAATATAAGGATCTGTGATCCGAAAAGCATTCCGATTTTTTTCCATAATCAGCCTGCACCGAGATCCGAAATACATTCAGATTTGTTTTCTACACATCAATCTGCATCATGCTATCGTTGAATAGAAAAAAGGAAGACAGCGGATTGAAAATCCTGATACTCATTTCCGGCGGAGCGCAGATCCGCCGGCACATTTGCATTGTAGATTTATATCGTTGGTTGCTATAGGTGTAGACATTGGATGGCTGAGAATTTAAATCAAAAAGAGTAAAAACAAGATGACATATATCGAGTAGCTAAAGGAGTTAAAGCCAACAAATTGACCGGAAACAACAAGACTATTGTTCTGTCGGATATGCTATCCGACAGCATAGAATATAAGGATCTGTGATCCGAAAAGCATTCCGATTTTTTCCATAATCAGCCTGCACCGAGATCCGAAAAACATTCAGATTTGTTTTCTACACATCAATCTGCATCATGCTATCGTTGAATAATAAAAAGGAAGATAGCGGATTGAAAATCCTGATACTCATTTCCGGCGGAGCGCAGATCCGCCGGCACATTTGCATTGTGGATTTATATCGTTGGTTGCTAAAGGTGGAGACATTGGACGGCTGAGTTAACACCAACAAGTTGGACGGAAACTACAAGGCTATTGTTCTGTCGGATATGCACGAGTTGTTGAGCAAAGCGAAAAATTCGACTGCATAAAATATCAGAACCGAAGGTCAGCTATTGTTCTGTCGGATATGCTATCCGACAGCATAAAATATCAGGATTTGTGATCCGAAAAACATTCAGATTTGTTTTCTACACATCAATCTGCATCATGTTATCGTTGAATAGAAAAAGGAAGACAGCGGATTGAAAATCCTGATATTTAATTCCGGCGGAGCGCAGATCCGCCGGCACATTTGCATTGTAGATTTATATCGTTGATTGCTAAAGGTGGAGACATTGGACGGCTGAGTTAACACCAACAAGTTGGACGGAAACTACAAGGCTATTGTTCTGTCGGATATGCTATCCGACAGCATAGAATATAAGGATCTGTGATCCGAAAAGCATTCCGATTTTTTTCCATAATCAGCCTGCACCGAGATCCGAAATACATTCAGATTTATCTTTGCTACTCAACACATTCCTTCTTAATTCAAACTATTAACCTGCTGTTTGCCGATAAAAAACGGGCCACTTTCGATGCAAAAGTGGGCCGTTTACGACTCAAAAACGATAGGTTAACAGTCTGAAAGCAGCAGACATGGTTTTGCTTACGGTTTATGTCGCACGACGGCATACCGGGACTGCACGTTAAGCAAAGCAGGGCGTTTTGCTTACAGATTTTTGACATTAATCCGTCGCGCGGCTTTTCCATGCCGGCAGCAACCGACAAAAAGCGCACGCGTAACAGCTGGCGCTGCCAGCCCAAACATCAGCACGACAATATGAATTTTATCACCCACATCATGCATGATTCAGGCTAAAAACATGATTTTAGACATAAAAACAGACATAAATCAAGTAAAATAAGGGGTTGTCAGGGATTTGTCCGGGTAAAAAAGTTTGGCGGCGATGCATGATTAAGATAAATTTGCGATGTGAACCACATCTGTTTCTTAACAAAACCGAAGTGAAAACACAATAAAGCGTGCCTTTACAAAACTTACCATAATCCGGATATGGGATAAGCATTATTAAACTAACTCAACATGAACCTTAAAAAACAACGATTATGAAAAAATTACTATTACTTGTAGTGACACTGCTGAGTGCGAGTTTCATGTCTGCCCAGACAATGAAGGAAATTCCTGTACAAAAGAGATTTCATACAATAAGCGAAAACGGTAAGTATATGATTACAAACGACCAAGCTTATGTAGGAATATACAATACTGAAACAGATGAATTTGACGAATATTATGATGGTATGAAAACCAACTACCAAATTGGAATGGGCAATATAGTCACAAACGATGGCTTCCTGGTAGGAGCAGTAGACGGAATGCCATCAATATTAGACATAGAAAACAAGAAATGGATACCGCTGGGACTGAAGGAAGGCGACCTGCAATATTCTATGGCAAACGGCATAACGCCTTCACGCAAATATATAGTAGGAATAGTTGGTTTGAAAGGAATACCTTTTGGAAAACTTAAATACAAGCCTGTGTTATGGACCCTCAATGACGACGGCACCTATGGCGAATATGAAGAGCTGCCCTACCCCGAAAAAGACTTCTCAGGGGTTACGCCGATGTATATCCTCGCAAACTGCATATCTGAAGACGGCACCGTGATAGCCGGACAGCTGATGCGCCAGGACAACGAGTGCCTGCCTATCATATATCACAAATCTCAGGACGGGACATGGACCTACGAGGTGTACGACGAGGGCCTGTGCGAGCCCGGACTCGAGTTCCCCGAGTTTCCTGTAGAGCCCATTGCCCCCGACCTATATGAGTTTATGACAGAAGAAGAGATTGCGGCATATAAAGAAGACTCAACGGCATACGCCGACTCGCTGCGCCAGTATAACAACCATGAAATAGACAAGAAGCCTGAATATAAGCCCGAAAAGAGCTATTATGCCTCTGACGAGGAGAACAATCTGTTCAAAGAGGCGTGGGACAAATATCTTGAAGACAGCAATGCCTTCTCCAACCAGCTTAAGGTGTTCAGGACTTTCTATTATGAACACGTTACGCCTAATTTCTATGCCCAAAACTCTGTAAATCTCTCAGCCAACGGAAAATATTATTCAACGACATGCAGCAAAAACTACAAATCGGGCGATGCCGCCCTGTTCACCGTTGACAACGGATTCGAGCTGCACGACTTTGAAGACGGCAACTGGGCTTACACTGTAACCAACGACGGCGATCTCTTCGTGTCAGACAAGAACAGTCCGTTTGTCTATCCAGCAGGCAGCTCTGAATGCATCAGCCTGGCAGACTGGCTCAAATCTAAAGGCGAGAACGAAGCTGCCGAATGGCTGGGCACCGTTGACACACGAATAGCAATATGCAACAGCAACGGACGCGTTATATCAGGATTTTCAGGTATAGGAAGCTACCGCAGCTGGATTATCAAGCTCGACGAGACGCCTACAGGCATAACAGACATTGAGCAAAGCGGCAACAGCCACGTTAAGGCATACGACCTGCAGGGACGCATCGTGGCTGAAGGCGAATACAACGAGGTAAGAAACAATCTGAAAAGGGGTATATATATTATCAACGGCCGAAAGGTTGTAGTAAAATGAGAGTAGAAGAGCATGCACCGCGGCAAAATCATAGCTGCGGTGCATGTCTGTAAACATCTGATTATCAGGGGATAAACATTATTTAACACCATTGTCCACCTTTTTATCCCCTATTTTATGCACCATAAATCAATAAAGAATGCTATCTTTGGAAGTCTGAAACGGCAAATTATCAAAATCATTAACCATAATCATCACGTTATGAGAAAAACATTTTTTACACTGATTGCACTGCTGCTGTCGCTCACGACTGTCAACGCACAGATGCTCACACCAGACGGAAGCATCACAGTAACAAGACAACACACAGCCGTAATTAACAAGCACATGGCTCCGGCAATGGGTCCCAACCGCATAGCGATGGACGCAGACGAGAGAATAATGGGCTACTATGACTCAGACGAGATGGGCACAAACGCCCTCGGACTGAACGGCAGCGGCCAGTTTAAAGCCGGCGTTGAGTTCACCAAGGCACAGATAGGCCACTTCGTTGGCGGACAGATAACCAAAGTGCGCTTCGCTCTCGGCGAGCTCATCGGAGCATCTAAAGTAAGCGTCTACAAGGTTGCGCTCGAAAGCGGTGAGATGACACTCATGTCGGAAGAGGCCGTAGCCAGCACCCAGAAGGGATGGAACGACGTTACGCTCACAACACCTGTAGCCGTAGAAGACGGTGTGGACTATCTCATCTGCTACGACTTCACATCAGTTCCGGGAAAATATCCGCTGGTAGTAGACCAGGACGTAAACCCGGGCGGAGCTGTTGACGGCGGCTGCCTCATGTACGGAAACCTCGGAGAGGGCGGCGAAGGATGGTACAACTTCGGCACACAGTACGGCAACTTCTGCATACAAGCCGTTGTTAAGGGCGGAAGCTTCCCCGACGAAGACATCACCATAAGCTCATTCACATCATCAAAATTCGTGCAGGCAGGACAGAATATAGCCTACAGCTACAGAATAAAGAACAACGGAAACAACATCCCGTCTGCATACACCATCGACGTGATGCTTGACAACAACGTGATAGCTACAGCCGAAACACCCGTTGCCCTGACCAACAGCCCGCAGACCGTGAACGGCAACGCCACAATACCTGCAGACGCTGCATCAGGCAAGCACACACTGGCCGTTAAGGTGACAAAGATAAACGGACAGGCTCCTACAGAGTACACCGAGGACGACATTGCCGGCATGGACGTCAGCGTATATGCCGAAAGCATGCTGAGACAGAAGAACCTCGTTGAGCAGTTCACTTCAACAAAATGTACATACTGCCCGCTGGCAGACCCCGTTCTCCAGAAGCTTTCAGACATGCGCGGCGACATCATCATCGTGGCACACCACAACAAGATACCTGCAGCCGGCGACCCGATGATCTGCGACGATGCACTTGCCATATCAGACATGTTCAACATGAGCGGCAACCCGTCAGGAATGTTCAACAGATACTATGAGCCCAGCATGGAGCTGAACGCTGATCAGACACTGACTCTCGGACTCGGATACAACTCACAGTATGTAGACCTGGCTGCCGAGATGCTCAATCAGGTGGTTGAAAACTCTAACAGCGTGCCGGCATTCGCAAACATCAACATCAAGACTGAATACAACGAAAGCACAAGAGAACTGAGCGTTGAGGTTTACGGTAGCGGCGTCAGCGAGTTTAAAGACTACGTAGGCGAAGACGCAGCTCTGTCAGTGTTCCTCACAGAAGACGGCATACAGGCAGCCCAGACAGGCGGCAGCAGAGACGAAATACACGACAACGTTATGCGCAAGGCTTTGTCAGATGCATTCGGCAGCGCCATCAACTGGGACGGCAACACATACAGCAACAAGTACACTATCACTCTCGACAGCTCATGGAAGCCCGAAAACATGCACGTAGTGGCATTCATCAACCGTCCGGTAACAGATAATTCAGCCATGGACGACGTATGGATCAACAACGCCGAGACATGTAAGCTTGGCGAAAGCATCACAGCCGGCATCGAAGCCCCGATAACAGACAAGGGCACTGGCGTAGAGGTTGAGCGCTACACAGTAGACGGCCGCAAGATAAGCAAGCCTGTGAAGGGCCTGAACATCGTAAAGATGTCTGACGGCAGAACAATAAAAGTTATCGTTAAGTAATTTTCTTCAAAAGCACATCAGGCAGCTGACGGGACAAAAGCCTCAGGCAGCTGCCGCCATAACAAAGCAAAGCCCCCTATGCGCACAACGCGGCGCATAGGGGCTTTGTCATATAATAGCGTCAGCAGAGCCGTCAGGCTGCATAAGGCAGGCATCAGATCATGAGTCTTGGCGCAGCACGCAGACTGCCTTCAGCAGCTACGGGAGGCGCCCATAAAGCACCATATATCAGGAAAAGAACGGCACGACACCGGCAAAGCCAAAATATCGCGCCTTAAACAAGGCAGAAAATACATTTCGAAGCAACATAGCGGCAACGATACTCAAAAATTATAAAAACACATATTTTTCTGCTAAAAAGCCACATTTAGGCATAAAAACAGCCTAAAATAAGGGAATTTCGAAAGTTGTCAGGGTTTTGTCAGGGTAGAAAAACTTGACTTTAAGATATGATTTTAATAATTTTGCGATGTAAATCATGATTGCGCAAGCAAAAAACATGAAGATACATAAAAGAAATTGCATGAAGTTCCCATAATCCGGATATGGGTACATATAGCAGAAAAAAATCCTACACAACCTTAAAAAAGAACGATTATGAAAAAGTTATTATTACTTGTAGTGACGTTGCTGAGCACGAGTTTAATGCCAGCACAGACGATGAAGGAACTCCCCGGACTGCGTTTCCACGCCATGAGCGAAAACGGAAAATGGATGTTAACCGTTGAACAGGGATGGATAGGAATACTTAACACTGAGACTGACGACTTTCAGCAATATGGCGGAGGCGACATAGGATACGACCTCGGCATGGGCAACATGGTTACTAACGACGGATTCCTTGTTGGCTGTATAGATGGCAAACCTGCGATACTGAATATAGAAAAACAGGAATGGCAGGAGCTCCCCGTAAGGAAAGGCGACACTTTCTATTCAACAGCAAACGCCATAACTAACTCACGCAAATACATAGCAGGATACATAGGCACAGACAAAGGATTCGGAAATACAAAGATAAAGCCAGTAATATGGACAATGAACAGCGACGGAACTTATGGAGAATATGAAGACCTGCCTTATCCTGAAAAAGATTTCACTGGCGTTGCTCCTAATTATATACTCCCAAACTGTATATCAGAAGACGGTACGGTGATAGCAGCTCAGCTCATGAGACAAGACAACGAATGTCTGCCGATGGTATACAGAAAAGCAGAAGACGGCACATGGACTTATGAGGTTTATGACAAAGGACTATGCGAAGAAGGGCTGGAATTTCCTGAGTTCCCGACAGAAGAACCTGTAGAGCCAAGTTATTACGACTATATGACACCAGAACAAATAGATGCGTACAGGCAAGACTCTACCGAATATGAAGACTCTTGCTGGGCATACAACATTGGTGAGTCTACCGAATGGCCAGTATATTATCCCGACCCGAAAAATTATATGACAGAAGAAAATCTGAATCTCTATAATGAGACATGGGAAGAGTATGTGGTAATAGCCAACGAATACTCAAAACAACTAATGAACTTCAGAAACTTCTATTATGAGCATGTAACACCTAACTTCTACGCACAAAATGGTGTGTGGCTGTCTACTAATGGAAAATATTATGCTACAACGTGTGAAAAGAATTATGCTGTAGGCGATGCAGCATTATTCACCATAGACGAAACACTCAAACCGCACGACTATCAAGACGGACTCTACGGCTACTGCGTAACCAACGACGGCGACTTCTTTGTGTCAAACCTCAGCACAGCTTATGTATATCCTGCAAACAGCACAGAAAAGGTAACTCTTATCGACTGGCTCAAGTCTAAAGGCGAAACAGAAGCAGCCGAGTGGCTGTCGGACAGAGAAACAGGAACAGCTATATGCAGCGGTGACGGACGCGTGATATCAGGATTCTATGGAGCACCCGGAAACTACACCAGCTGGATTATCAAGCTCGACGAGACGCCTACAGGCATAACAGACATTGAGCAGGACGGCAACAGCCACGTGAAGGCATACGACCTGCAGGGACGCATCGTGGCTGAAGGCGAATACAACGAGGTAAGAAACAATCTGAAAAGAGGTATATATATTATCAACGGCCGCAAAATTGTGGTAAAATAAAAGTAACGTTTTTCTAAAAGCCGGCACATCCTGTCATGTGCCGGCAAATAATAAAACGATCTTGACATATAAAAAAGAGCTGCAATAAAGACAAAAAGAAAGGAGACGAAAAAAGAAAGAAAAAATAAAAAACAAGCATATTAACCTCTATATTAAACCCAAACCGTGCATAATGCAAGATTGGGATTAAACATAAAAAATATTTAGAAGATAAATCTAAATACATCACTCGCCTTATCAGACAAAAGTATTAACCCTTTAATAATTACGAACTATGAAAAAGCAAGTACTTTTCGCTGCAGTTGCAACATTATTAGCTTCTGCCCCGTCGTTTGCTCAGATTAAAATGCAAAAAAACAACTTCACACCGTTAAGCATTTCCAACGACGGAACAGTAAGCGGAACCTACGGACAGGCCATGCCATATTATTTATGGTCATCACAGGACGGAAACATGACAGAGATCGGTAGTACTTCAAACGGCCCCGGATCATCAGGAAACGGAATAATATCTGCTGACGGAAATTATGTTTCCGGTATAGTCAGAACAACTATAAAACCTATAACAGAACTTCAACGAAAGTCATATGTAGATAAATACACATTTACGGATATCGTAAACATAAACGGAGGATACATTGCCGTTGGCAAAACCGAAGACAATAAGGGTATTGTCATCAGAAACACAGGATTCAATACAAGATGGAATCCTACTAATATGGATTCACCTATAAATACAATATGTTTCCTTAACGATTATGTTGGAATAATTGCAGGTGACAACGGATTTTATCAAACTACTATTAGCTCTGGCTCATGGTGGGCTGATGAATATGAGCATCCGGGCAAGGACGACGATGTAGACAAGTTTGTGGCTGTAGACTTCAGCGGCGAGTTCTATGGTGCAGCAGCAGCAGTTCTGGCTGACGGCAGCGGCGCGCTTTACTATTCGGAGAATGGCGCAGAGACGTGGAGCGCAGCTACAGGCTGGGAAGGCCATCCCGCAGCTATATGCCATGCATCAGACAAGAAGTTCTACATGGTTACCGAGGAGGGACGCATATACACATCTGAAGGCGCAGGCGAATGGACACAGTGCGGCGACCTTGGCAAGGCGCTAAAGGCTGTAAGTTTCGCTGACACGGAGAAAGGAATAGTAGTAGGCGACAATATCATAGCCGTAACAACAGACGGCGGAACCACATGGACTGAGATTGAAGCCTATGCAAGCGGCACATGGCTCTCTGCCGTATGGAACGGCGACGATGTCTACGTGGCAGGCAAGGGCGAGGCCATAATATATTCAGCCGACAACGGCAAGACATGGGAGCAGATAAACACTGACCTGGCCGACACTGAAGGAACAGTAAACAGCATCATATATAACGGTAAAGAATTATATACATGCGGTACTTCGAGCACATTCTATTTCCGTCAGTCAGAGGCTACGGAAACACAAATCCGCGAAATGGCACGCTATGACAGAAACGCCGACGAATGGACTCCTCTCGGTTATTTCTCACCAATGGGTGAAAGTGGAAGTAGTGGATATTGTGTATCTGGAGACGGAAAAAGTGTTGGAGGAAACGCTTACGTAATAAGAAATGCTGACTCGTTCAAATTCAAAAACGTAGCAGCCGCTGCAGTATGGAACGAAGAAGACGGCAAACTGATTGAATTGCCCGGACTATATCAGGAAAAAGCATCAAACGCACGTGTTGATGCACTGAACGCAGACGGCACAGTAGCCGTAGGCTATCAGGACATTGACGGCATGTGGACATCATCTGTATGGAAGAAGGAAAACGGAGTTTGGGGTGACGGCATTATATTGTTCAAGGACAAGGAAGTCGGTCTTGCTGACTACAAGAACATAATGCAGATGTGCTCATGCGTTTCTCCCAACGGCAAATGGGTTGGCGGATATGGCAATGATGCTTCATATTACGAGACAGCTGAAGATCAAAAAATGGCAGAACCTTATATCTGGAGCGAAGAAACAGGCGTGATGAGATTAGGTATACTCGAAAACACACCGGCTAAAGAGGGTTATTATGGTTATGTAAGCAGCATATCTAACGACGGATCGATGGCCTTCGGTACGTTCCAGACCACAATGCCCGGCATAGAGATATGGGGTGTGCCATTCATCTGGACCAAAGAAGACGGCATGCGCGACCTCAACGACTGGATAACAGAGAAATATAACACAGACTTAGAGGGGTATAGAATTTACGGAGTTTCAGATTTATCTGATAACGGACAATATCTGCTTTGTTATATCCGCAAGGACTATGATTTCGGCGCTTGTGTCATCGACCTTAATGCTGAAGGCACAGGCATCAGCCTCGGCGAGACAGCAGCCGACAACAGCGTGAGGATATATCCTAACCCGGTATCAGACATGATACACATCGACCTCAACTCGGCAGAAAACGTGAAGATTAGCCTCTACGGACTGACGGGCAACATGGTCAAGACAGCTGCAGAGAGCGGCACAACAGCCACGATGAACGTAACCGACGTGCCCGAGGGCATGTATATCCTCGTGGTGGATAACGGAAAGAACAAGACGGTAAGAAAAATGCACATCACTCACTGATTAGTGTGCCGTGCTTAATCTGAATCACGTATGGGCACGGCATTATTGAATGGGGCGCCGGCATGACATAACTGTTGTGAAACATTAAGGCCGGCGCCCCGTCTTTTTATGACACGGCTTCATAGCATAAAAAATATTATCTTAACAGCCGTCACCGCCACAAAGATGCACAGCCTGCAGGCAGCTATCCCGGCAAGGCATTTACCCCTGAATGTTTAACCCCATACGCCACACCGGGAAAATATTTGCCGGACACTTCTGCCATACCTACAGTCACACATAAAGACACCGGCAGCCGGCAGCATGAGCATCAGAGTGACGCGTGGCGGCTGTTGATATGATGATGCCGGGGTCGGGTAAAGAATAAGGATAAATATATATCAGGCGGCCTATTGTCCATATATATCATGACGCGCTGTCCTGCCCGTCGTCTATTATCGACTGCAGATATCCGCGTATCGACACGTCGCTGCCGAGGCTAATCTTCTTACGGAGCCTGTTGCGGCTCTTCTCTACCGACTCAACCTCGCGGAACGTTATCTGCGATATCTCCTTCGAGGTCAGTCCCATGTATATGTAGGCACACAGGCGGCAGTCGTTCAGCGTAAGGTTAGGGTGAGCCTCCTTGAGCTTGGCGTCGAAGAGTGGCGACACCTCGTTGAAGTATGTCTTGAAACCCTCGTTGAGCCTATTGGCGGTCTGCTGGCGCAGCTTCAGCGATATGCCGTTGACGCGCTTGCGCGTGTCTTCCTCGGCTATGTCCTTGCTCAGCTCGGCCAGCTCCTCGCAGATGTTCTTGTGCAGATTGTCTATCGACGAAAGGTCTATCGAGAATGTTGTCAGCTCGCGGCTCTTCTTTCCTATTTCGCTCTCCATTCTCTTTTTCTCCCATTCGTGCTCTTTCTGCTCGAGCATCCTCAGCTTCTTTTCCTGCTCGAGTATTATAGCGCTCTGCCTCTGCTCGTTCTTGCGCTTCTTTATGCTGACAACCACGAGCACCGACAGCAGCACGGCCACGAGTATGGTGGCCACAACTATTATCATACTGTTGCGCAGCTTTATGTTGGCAAAATCATACTTCATCTTCAGCTCCATGTTGTCGTTGCGCAGCTGTGCTATGTCATACCATGTCATCATCTGGAAGAGTTGCCTCTTCTGGTTGTCAAAGTTGAGCGAGTCGTTGAGTTTCATGCTCTCCTGCAGGCATCTCGACGCCCTTTCGTAATAGTTGAGCTTCATGTAGAGAGTGGCTATCTCCTTGAGATACTTGCCCTTTATGGCGTCCGACTGCTTCGGTATCACTTTCTCCTCGATATACCCAATCTCGCTGAGAGCCTTATGCTTCTGCCCCATGGCTATGTAAAGCTGTACGAAGTTGAGCCTTATCATCAGCTCTGACACCGTAAACTTTTCGCTCGGCAGCGTCTTCTCGGCCATCACAAGAGCACTCTCAGCCTCTTTATATTTGCCCATCTCGGTGAGTAGTCCGCCCTTGTTGATATAAACGCGCGACAGCACATCTCTGTTGCCGGCGGCACACTGCAGCGCACTGTCGAGGCAGGCAATGGCCGTGGGCATGTCCTTCTGTCCGCAGTAGACCAGCGCCATGTTGTTATACAGTATGCTGCTTGCCCCTGCCAGGCTCTTCAGACTTATCAGCATCCTCAGAGCCTTGGCATAGTCACCCGTATCATAATATAATTGTGCCTGATTAGTATATATCTGCGACAGCACCTTCCTGAAGCCGTGCTTGCGGGCTATGGCCGCTGCCCTGTCGAACATCTTGCGGCCTTCCTCATGAAATCCGAGCATCGTGTAGCCTATTCCGGCCGAGTTGGCATACTTTGCCATTATCAGGAAGTCGGTCTTCTTTGAAGCCGTCTTCTTCACCTCGTTGAACACCATCCTGGCAAAGAGCACCTCAGCCAGAAAGTCGCCCTTCTCGGTGAACATCATGCACATTGGATAATAGCTTGCTGCCAGCTGCGCAGGCTTCAGCGAGTCGGCATTGCTGCGGTTAATCTTGTTGATCTCGTTCATATAAAATTTGCTGGATGGAGTATTCTGCACATACTCTTTCAGATATGCCGTCCACCGCTCCTTCAGCGCATTCTTTTCTGCCCGGCCTGCCACCGCAGGACACACACACGACAACAGCAATGCTGCCACTGCGGCGCGTAGAGCCACGCAGCGCACACCGCGGCATGCCGCAGCGCAACATTCAATGACACAGGCTAAAAGGAAAGGCAGACATAAGGAAGGTCTGCCGTATTGGGTATACATCAAGCGCATAACAGATAAAATTAATTTCAGCGGCAAAACATCAAACAGAAATACCGCCCATATCAGCATCACGCTGCATGACGGCAGGCCGTGGCGTAAGACTTGTATGCATTGAGAGCCGCTACACTCAAAACATAATATCAGACAAGGCCGGTCTCAAAGGTACGAATTATTAATCAAAACGTGGCCACTTTATCCGCTATTTTTGTCTTTTTGCCGTAAATTAAGCCCCATCCTGCCGCCTTAACAAGGCCTTAACGACGTATGACATTGCGCCGTACGGCGTATGCTTTTTCAGTCTGTGCGGAGGGCCATGCCGGAGATAATGCAACCAGAACGGCAGCAACATTAAGCCGGAGACAAACAGCCACGCAACAAATCATAACATTAATTATGCCGCCACAATGACAGTTATATCACTTTTTTGTTATAACTTTGCGCCCGGAATATAAACGTTTATAAGACATGTCATTAAAATGTGGTATAGTAGGACTGCCTAATGTGGGCAAGTCTACGATTTTCAACTGCCTGTCGAGCGCGAAGGCACAGGCAGCCAACTTTCCTTTTTGCACAATCGAACCTAACGTCGGCGTGATAACCGTGCCCGACGAACGCCTTACAAAGCTTGCCGAGATAGTCAATCCGGGACGCATTGTGCCCGCAACCTGCGAGATTGTCGACATCGCCGGACTCGTTAAGGGTGCCAGCAAGGGCGAGGGCCTGGGCAACAAGTTCCTCGGAAACATACGCGAAACCGACGCTATAATACACGTGCTGCGCTGCTTCGACGACGACAACATCACTCACGTTGACGGCAGCATCGACCCTATACGCGACAAGGAGATCATCGACACCGAGCTGCAGCTGAAGGACCTCGAGACCATTGAGAGCCGTCTGACCAAGCAGCAGAAGGTGGCAGCAGCCGGAAACAAGGAGGCAAAAATAGAAGTATGGGTGCTCGAGGCATACAAGGAAGTGCTCGAACAGGGCAAGAACGCACGCGTGGTTGAGTTTGACAGCAAGGAAGAGCAGGACGCCGCACGCAACCTGTTCCTGCTGACGGCTAAGCCCGTGCTGTATGTGTGCAACGTCGACGAGGCATCTGCCAAGACCGGCAACGACTACAGCCGCCGCGTTGAGGAGGTGGCAAAGGCCGAAGGCGCCGAGGTGCTCGTAATAGCAGGCAAGACAGAGGAAGACATAGCAAGCCTTGAGACATACGAAGACAAGCAGATGTTCCTCGACGAGCTTGGCCTTGAAGAGAGCGGCGTAAACCGTCTGATAAAGAAAGCCTACGCCCTGCTTAACCTCGAGACATTCATCACCGCAGGCGAGATGGAGGTCAAGGCATGGACATATCACAAGGGCTGGAAGGCTCCTCAGTGTGCCGGTGTAATCCACACCGACTTCGAGAAGGGCTTTATCCGTGCCGAGGTTATCAAGTATGACGACTATATCAAATACGGCTCTGAGGCTGCAGTGCGCGAAGCCGGCAAACTGGGCATCGAGGGCAAAGACTATGTTGTGCAGGACGGCGACATCATGCACTTTAGGTTTAATGTATAAATTTTAAGAGCAAAAGAGGCTTGAAAGAGTAGTTAAAGGAGTTAAAGCAGTTACCGCTCCCTGTGGTCGCTCAGGAGTTAAAGTCAAATGCCTTTAAACCTGCGTACCATAAAAACGTTAACTGCACAGGCTCTGCTCAACAGGCAAGGCTAATGACTTTAACTACCAGCAGGCCCAAGCCTGCGATAACTCCTTTAACTACTCTAACTACATAAATATTACCTATCATGATTTCCGAATTACTATACATCCTGTGGAACCCCAACCTGGTGGCATTTCATCTCGGGCCGATGTCCATACGCTGGTATTCGCTGTGCTGGCTCCTGGGTCTTGCGTCGGCATATTTCATCGTGAAGAGGCTCTACAAGGAGCAGAAGATAAAGCCGGAGCTGTTTGATCCGCTGTTCATCTACTGCTTCGTGGGCATACTGATAGGCGCCCGTCTGGGCCACTGCCTGTTCTATGAGCCCGACTATTTCCTGTCGAGCGGCAAACATATAGTGGAGATGATACTGCCAATACACTTCATGGCCGACGGCTCGTGGAAGTTCACCGGATATGAAGGACTGGCAAGCCACGGCGGAACCATCGGACTTATTATTGCCCTTTGGCTCTATGTCCGCCGAACAAAGATTAATATCTGGCGAGTGCTCGACAACGTGGCGATAGCAACGCCGGTAACGGCATGCTTTATCCGACTGGGCAACCTCATGAACTCTGAAATCATAGGCAAGGCAACCGACGTGCCCTGGGCGTTCATCTTCGAGCGCGTTGACATGACTCCGCGCCATCCGGGACAGCTCTACGAGGCTATAGCCTACGCCATATTCTTCGTCATAGGCTGGTATTTCTACCGCACGAAGCCGCAGCGCGTGGGCACAGGATTCTTCTTCGGACTATGCATAACGCTCATCTTCACGGCACGATTCTTCATCGAGTTCACAAAGGACATACAGGAAGAGTTTGAGGCTTCAATGCTGCTCAACATGGGACAGCTGCTCAGCATCCCGTTCGTTATAGTCGGCTTACTTTGCATATTCAACCGAAAGTTAATGGAACGACTCGGAACTGAAAAACAAATAAGCAAAGACAAGAAGAGCGAATAAGGGTGAATAAGCCAATAAAGAATAGGCATTGACATTATTACCTACAAGATGAACAACCTACTCTACATACTATGGAATCCTGACCTGGTGGCCTTTAACATAGGACCAATATCTGTATTTTGGTACTCATTGTGCTGGCTCTTAGGACTTGCGTCAGCGTATTTCATTGTGAAGAGGCTCTACAAGGAACAGAAAATAAAGCCGGAGCTGTTCGACCCGCTGTTCATCTACTGTTTCGTGGGTATACTAGTAGGCATGAGATTGGGCCACTGTCTGTTATATGATCCTGACTATTTCCTGTCGAGCGGCAAGCATATAGTGGAGATGATACTGCCAATACACTTCATGGAGGATGGATCGTGGAAGTTCATAGGATATAAGGGACTGGCAAGCCACGGCGGAACCATCGGACTTATTATTGCCCTTTGGCTCTATGTCCGCCGAACAAAGATTAATATCTGGCGAGTGCTCGACAACGTGGCGATAGCAACGCCGGTAACGGCATGCTTTATCCGACTGGGCAACCTCATGAACTCTGAAATCATAGGCAAGGCAACCGACGTACCCTGGGCGTTCATCTTCGAGCGCGTCGACATGACTCCACGCCATCCGGGACAGCTCTACGAGGCCATAGCCTACGCCATATTCTTCTTCGTAGGATGGTATTTCTACCGCAAAAAACCGCAGCGAGTGGGCACGGGATTCTTCTTCGGACTATGCATAACGCTCATCTTCACGGCACGATTCTTCATCGAGTTCACAAAGGACATACAGAAAGACTTCGAGGCTTCAATGCTGCTCAACATGGGACAGCTGCTCAGCATACCGTTTGTAATCGTCGGACTGCTCTGCATGAAGGGCGGAAAATGGATGCAGAAACTGGGCATTGAGAAATAGACCGGTATCCTGCGGCTTAACGGCCGAAATAGGGAAATACAGAGGAAAACAAGGGAAATTAGGGGAAATTTTCGGAAAATTTCCCCTAATTTCTTTTTTATTGCCCATTACGTTCAAGCCAAGAAACATAACAAAAGGGATTTTCTGCCGGACATAAAATCCGTTCTGACGCGTTTTCTTGTGTTCGGCGTGAAGATGTAGGGCTGTGCATGAGAAAACGGCTCACGCGGGCTTAAAATGCCGTTATAAAAGAATGTCAGCATGACTCAATGATGCTGACGCGCAACAATGATGCCATGCTGACATATAATGCATATAAACAGTCAAGGATTAATCAAGCTTCAACTCAAAATCCACCACGTCGAGCCAGCGCCCGAGCTTGTAGCCTACATCGTGAAAATGCGACGCCTGACTGAAGCCCAGCTTGCGGTGAAGCTCTATGCTCGCCTCGTTGCAGCCCGTTATGCAGGCTATCAGCACCTTGTATCCGCGCCGGCGGCACTCGTCTATCAGGCGGTGCATCAGGGCAGTGCCGAGTCCGCGGCGGGTGAAGTCGGGCGAGAGATATATCGTCGTCTCGTAAGTGTTGCAGTAGGCTGCGCGCTCCTTCCACGGATGGGCATAGCATATTCCCGCCACGCGGCCGTCTTCTTCAGCCACGAGATAAGGGCAGCTTGCCGATATGTGCCCCACCCTTTCGGCCATCTGCTCTTCGGTGAGCGTCTCGGTCTCAAATGTCTCAACGCCCTCTACGATGTATCTGTTGTAGAGCGCGGTTATCTCCTGAATGTCTTTTTCCTCAACGTAACGTATCATTTCTGTATAATTTTTATTTGCTTTATCTCTTTATCCTCTACGTGCCGCTGCCTGCCATGCGCTGACAGATGCCGCAGGTGCCCTTGCATACATGCAACACAATCGAAGCCTGACGCCTGACATGCGCCTGACCTCGATTGCAGTATGAATAATCCGGGCCCCGGCCGTGCCCGGCCCGGCGTGGCTTTACTGTCTGTTCACGCTGATCTTAATGCTGCGGTCGGCTATCTTCACCAGCACGACGCCGTCCGTGCGGCCTGCGCTGAGCGTTATGCTGCCTGCCGACGCCTTGCCTGCCGAGAGCATCATGCCGCCCACGCTGTAGAGCGCAACCTGCTCGCCGTCGGCAAGTCCGCTTACGGTGATGCTGCCGTCATGCGAGCTTACCACTACGCCGCGGCGCTCGTCAAGGTTTATTCCGGCAGTGTTCAGCGTGGCGTCGATGAAGCACAGCACGGCCTTTGCCTCCTCGCTGTTAAGATAGCCGTGTGCCGATGCATACACTGTTATGTCGTATGCCGCGCCGAGAGCCACCTTGCCGTCGGCCGAGTAGGCTCCTTCAACGGCGTCAGACGCGCTTATCGTGTAGTGATATTCCGCCCCTTCGGTGGCGCATCCGAACGTCAGCGAGTTGTCGGCATAGGCTATTGTCGGCGTGGCGCACCTAACGGGATCCACCACCTGTCCGTCTTCCTCTATGATAAACTTAAACCCGCTCCACGGCTCCTTGACCTTATAGAGCGCCGTGGTGCCTGTAGGCACGTGCAGGCGGCACTCTGTGTATATGTCGCCGAACACGAAATTGCTCGTGCTCACCTCGTCAGGGTCGTCCCACTGGCAGGTTACGTCCGCAAGATAAGTGCAGTCCGAGAAGCTGCCGCTGCCCAGCGTCTCTACGCTCCTTGGCAGCAGTATCGAGGTCAGTCCGCTGCAATTGCGGAAGCATCCGGCGCCAATGTTCTTCAGTCCGGCAGGCAGAGCTATTCCGCTGAGCGAGGTGCAGTTGCTGAAGCAGTATTCATACAGCTTCTCGATACTCTCCGGCAGGGTTACCGAAGCCAGCTTTGAGCAGTAGCTGAAACATTTTTCGTAGAGCCTCGTTACGCCGCTCGGCACGACTATCGACTCTAAAGCGGAGCAGCTCTCGAAGCATCTGCTCTCTATGTTGTCTATGCTGTTAGGCAATGTTATGGCCTGAAGAGCGGTGCAGCCTGAGAAGCAACTGCTCCTTAAGTCGGTGATGCCGTCGGGCAGACTGACCGACATGAGCGAAGTGCAGCCCGAGAAACACTCCTCGCCAAGCTCCCTCACACCCTGCGGGATGTCTATCGACTCGAGCGAAGTGCAATGATAGAAGCATCTCTTCTTCAGCTCCGTAAGGCTTCCCTCAAACTTCACCGATCCAAGCGACGAACAGCCGTGGAAGCAGCTCTCGCCCATAGTGATCAGACTTGCCGGCAGAGTTACCGACGTGAGGCTCTTGCAGGCGTAGAAGCACTGATAGCCAAGCTCCGTGATGCCCTTGGGCAAACTGATAGCCTTAAGCCTGTCGCAGCCTGAGAAACATGCGCTGCCAAGCGATGTAACTCCTGCCGGCAGCTCAATCGCCTCAAGCATGTAGCAACGCTCAAAGCACATATCACCGAGCGATACGAGATTTTCGGGCAGGTCTACCGACTTAAGAGAGTAACAGAAAGAGAAGCTGTTGCCACCCAGCGAAGTTATGTTGTCGGGCAGGTCTGCCGATACAAGCTTAGAACACGACGAGAAGCACGACGAGCCCATCACGGTAACAGTGTTGGGAAGCACAACTCCCGTAATGTCGTTTCCGCTGAAGGCGTTGTTCTGCACGGTGGTAACCGTATAGTCATCTCCGCCGTATCTCACGGTCTCAGGTATCACGATGTCGCCCGTAAGTCCCTTCTGCTGCATCACCGATGCCTTTCCGCCGTCGAGCAGATAAGTTATTCCGTCGATTGTAGCCGTCTCCTGTGCGCTGCCTGCCAGGGTCATCGCCGCCGCCAGACATGTAAGGATAATTTTCTTCATAAATAGTTTTTTTAATGTTCAAGAAATGTATGTGTTCACTTGTTTTATTTGTAAAAATAGCCGATCGTTTCTCCGTGCAAAAATAAGAAAAAAACAACAAACCGAAAGGCCCTGCCCGAAAAAACAGCATTTTGTGTCGACCAACGCCTTGTATGGCACCAACCCACCCTTAATGCCGGCGGCAGGTTTTGTGGATGTTTTGCGGAAATAAAACACCTGCAACGAACCGCCAAAAAACGATATGTGCCCTTTCGCACTGCAAAAGCATATCTTCTGCACGGCAAAAGAGCACATATCAGAGGCCGAAAGGCGGCCTTTTATAATACGCTGAAATTCAATGCGTTATACAATACATGGCGACGCACGCCAGCGTCTGCGGCAGACTGATGCATACCATGCCGCCGACGGGCACGCCATAGGGTATGAGCCACGGCAGCGTCAGGCCTCAGTACGGCCGGCCACGGCAGCCTTCATGCCTGCCTTGGCGTTGGCATACATGCGCACGATGATGTCGCACGCCTGGTCTAACGTCATCGAGCCTGTGTTTATCATCAGGTCGTAGTTGCGCGGATCGTCCCAGCGCTGACCTGTGTAATATTCATAGTGAGTGCCGCGGGCCTTGTTGAGCCTCTTTATCTCGGCCTCCGCCTTAACCTTGTCCAGGCCGTATTCAGACGTGCATCGGTCGATGGCCGTGTCACGGTCGCAATAGCAGAACACGCGCACAACGCCCGGACGGCCCTTCAGCACAAAGTCGGCGCAGCGCCCCACGATGACGCACGGCTCCTTTTCGGCCAGCTGCTGCACTATCTTGCTCTCGGCCAAGAAGAGCACGTCGTCGTCAGACAGTCCCCTGCCCGCCTGCGTGCCGTAGCCCTGCGACAGTATGCACTTCAGCCAGAACGACGGTATGGTCTGCTCGTTGCGCCTTATGTAGTCTTCGTTGATGCCGCTGCTCTTTGCCGCCATCTTTATAAATTCGCGGTCGTAGAGCCTTACGCCGAGTCTCGAGGCAAGCATCTCGCCCAGCATGTGGCCGCCGCTGCCAAACTCGCGGGCTATGGTAACCACCACGTCGGCAGGCGCCGCGGCTGCCTTGCCTTCGGTCTGCTCAGAGTAGCCCAGCACGCCGTTGAGCACACGGCAGAACGGTGTGAGGAAGTGAACTATCGGCCCAACGAGCAGCGCCGCAGCCACCGTGCCCTCGCGCACGCCGTGTATGCCGCCTATGAAGAGCATCGAGAACACGCAGGCAAGGATGACGTTGCCCACGTCGAAACCCAGTTTAACGTAGCCGAAGTCGCCGCCTATGCGCCTTGCCAGCACCCTGACGAAGAACTCGCCCGCCACCATTGCCACGTCGGCCTTAACCTCGAGCGTTATGCCGCACGCCAGAATGACGCATCCGGCGAGCATGCTGAGCAGCTGCATGGGATAGGCCTCGGGCTGAAGCCACGACAGCGACGACATGGATATGTCGATAAACGTGCCGAAACAGAGCGTAACGGGTATCTGTATGAGATACATGCGGAGGTCGGCGCGCAGCTGTGAGCGGCTCATCATGAGCGGCTCTGTGGCCACGAAAAGAAGGTTTACGATGATGGTCCACTGGCCCATGGTCAGGGGCGTAAACATACTCAGCACGTAGTTGACGCTCGTTATGGGCGACGTGCCCAGCAGAGCCTTTGTGATGAAGGCAATGCCGTAGGCGTTGATAAACACCGAAATGATGAAAAGGATGTAACGCCTTGTTAGAAATATTGTCTTTTTCTGCATAATATTTTGACTTGAAAACAAATCTGTTCTAATGGAGAATTGAGAATGGAGAATTGATAATTATGATTTGACTTGAGGAGTATGTGGACGCCTGATGTTGAGCCTATTGCCGGTGTGTCGGGTGTTCTGTGGCCGGTGTATTTTGTCCGCTGTAACCAATGTATTATGTCTTCTGCCGGCATATTTTGTCTTTTACGGCTGTAGTGCTGTCCCCTGCAACTATTCTGTTCTCCTTTCTGATTATGCTATCCTTTCTTTTGTCTTTATTCTCCACGGAGAAATGTTCTCCTTTGTATTGTATTCTGATTTAAATCACGGCGCAGAACTTATTATCAGTGTGCGTATATGTTGATGACTTACGACATTCATTCATGCCGACAGTCATAGACTTAAAATGTCTGAGGGGCTGCCATGCGGCGCCTTGTCTTTAACCCAAATCGGCTATTATGATTCGGTATGAAAGCCTGAATGCACAAAAGTGATAAAACCATGTGCGGTATGATGACCTGTTGGGGGCTAGTTTTCTGCCGTCACTACAGCTCGCGCCGCGCCACGGCGACAGCCCTGCCCTGCCCTATTTGCCTGTAACTATGCGCTTTATGTCGTTCAGCTTGTTGAGCGCCTCCACGGGCGTCAGGTTGTTGATGTCGAGCCCCAGTATCTCGTCGCGCACCTGGCACAGCACTGGGTCGTCGAGCTGGAAGAAGCTGAGCTGCATGCCCTGCCGGCTCATGTTTATCTTCTCTGCCGACGGCTTGCCCACTCCGCCCACCTGGGCGTTGTCGGCCTCAAGCTCCTTCAGTATGGTCTCTGCCCTCTTCACGATACTCTTCGGCATGCCGGCTATCTGCGCCACGTGTATACCGAAAGAGTGCTCAGAGCCGCCCGGCTCGAGCTTTCTCAGGAAGATAACCTTGCCGCCCGACTCTCTTACGCTTACGTTGAAGTTCTTTATGCGGGCAAAGTTTTTCTCCATCTCGTTGAGTTCGTGATAGTGAGTGGCAAAGAGCGTGCGCGCCTGAGCCTTGGGATGCTCGTGGAGATACTCCACAATGGCCCACGCTATGCTTATTCCGTCGTATGTGGACGTGCCTCGTCCGAGCTCGTCGAAGAGCACCAGCGAGCGCGGAGTAACGTTGTTGAGGATGTTGGCTGCCTCGGTCATCTCAACCATGAAGGTCGACTCGCCCAGCGATATGTTGTCCGACGCTCCCACACGCGTGAATATCTTGTCCACCAGACCTATCCTCGCGCTCTCTGCCGGCACGAAGCATCCTATCTGGGCCAGCAGCACTATCAGTGCCGTCTGGCGCAGCAGGGCCGACTTTCCGGCCATGTTCGGTCCGGTGATTATTATTATCTGCTGCTTCTTGTCGTCGAGATATATGTCGTTGGGCACGTAGCTCTCGCCCACGGGCAGCTGCGTCTCTATCACCGGGTGGCGTCCCTGATGTATGTCGAGCACAATGTTGTCGGCATCAATGGCAGGACGGATGTAGCCGTGTTCGGCGGCAGTCTTGGCGAAAGACAGCAGACAGTCGATACGGGCTATGAGCGAGGCGTCGGTCTGTATGGCGGGGATATACTCCTGCATCGACAGCACCAGCTCGGAGAACAGCTTGCTCTCGAGCTGCAGTATCTTGTCTTCGGCACCCAGAATCTTCTCCTCATATTCCTTCAGTTCCTGCGTTATATAGCGCTCGGCGTTGGCAAGAGTCTGCTTTCTCACCCACTCCTCCGGCACCTTGTCCTTGTATATGTTGCGCACCTCGAGGTAATAGCCGAACACGTTGTTGTAGCCTATCTTCAGCGACGATATGCCCGTAAGCTCGGTTTCGCGCTCCTGTATCTTCAGCAGATAGTCTTTGCCGCTGTAGGCAATGTTGCGCAGTTCGTCGAGCTCGCTGCTTACGCCGTTCTTTATCACGCCGCCCTTGCTCACGAGCTGCGGCGAATCTTCGTTGACCTCGCGCTCAATGCGGTCGCGCAGGCCCTCGCACAGCGCCATCTGGTCGCCTATGCGGCGCAGCACGGCGTTGTCTGCCTCAAGGCATGCACGCCTTACGGGCACCAGGGCCTGCAGGGCTGTCTTGAGCTGCACCACCTCGCGCGGCGACACACGGCCCACGGCAACCTTTGATATGATGCGCTCCAGGTCGCCTATGCGGTGGAGCTGACTGTCGAGAAGGTCTTTGAATTCGGGATGGCGGAAGAAATATTCAACCACGTCGAGCCTGTCTTCTATCACGCGGGCATCTCTCAGGGGGAACACCACCCAGCGCTTCAGCATGCGGGCGCCCATCGGCGACACGGTGCGGTCTATCACGTCGAGCAGCGACGAGCCGTCGTCCTGCATGGGGTGCAGCAGCTCCAGGGAGCGTATGGTGAACTTGTCGAGCCTTACGTAGCGCTCTTCCTCAATGCGCGATAGAGACGTTATGTGGCCAATGTGCGTGTGCTGCGTCATCTCGAGATACTGAAGTATGGCTCCGCTCGCCACCACTCCACTCCTTAGATGCTCCACGCCGAAGCCCTTGAGCGACTTTACGTCGAAGTGGCTCAGCAGCTTCTGGTTGGCCGACTGCTCGGTGAAAACCCAGTCGTCGAGCTCGAAGGTGAAGAACTTGTTGCCGAACCAGCGCTCAAACTCTGCCCTGCGGCCGCGCTCAAAGAGCACTTCCTTAGGCGAGAAGTTGACGAGCAGCTTCTCTACATAGTCGTAGGAACCTTCGCCTGTGAGGAATTCGCCGGTAGATATGTCGAGAAACGCCACTCCGCAGGCCGTCTTGCCGAAGTTGACGGCTGCCAGGAAGTTGTTTTCCTTGTAGTTAAGCACGTTGTCGGTCATGGCCACTCCGGGCGTAACCAGTTCGGTTATGCCTCGCTTAACGAGCTTCTTTGTGAGCTTGGGGTCCTCCAGCTGGTCGCAGATGGCCACTCTCCTGCCCGCCCTTACGAGCTTTGGCAGATACGTGTCGAGCGCATGATGCGGAAATCCGGCCATCTCCGTAGGGTCTTTCGAGCCTCCGTTGTTGCGCCTGGTGAGCGTTATGCCCAATATCTTGCTGGCGTCTACGGCGTCCTGAAGGTATGTCTCATAAAAGTCTCCGCAACGAAACAGCAGCAGCGCGTCGGGGTGCTTTGCCTTCAGCGACATAAACTGCTTCATCATCGGGGTTAGTTCGTTGTCTTTCTTTGCCATGATCTGTTGTGGATAGCCTGCCTGTTCTGGTCTGTAAGTCAGGCACTATGGGTTATTTTCAAGCTGCAAACTTACTAATTTTTTTCCAATTTCTGACTGACAGAAAAGGAAAAACAGCTGAAAACTGAGAATTGAAAGACAATTAAGCGGCTGTTCTTAATCTCTTCCAATTCTCAGTTTTCAAATCCCAATTTTCTATTTCTTATAAGTTTGTTGTCATCTTTTTCCGCTGAAGCCCTTTGTCGGAGTGGTTTTCTGCGTCGTTGTCGATGGCTTAGCCGACGTGGTGCGAGTGGGGCGCGAACCGCTGAACGAGCCTGAAGGCTTTGCAGTTGTGCTGCCCGATGTGCCCGTACCTCTCGACGGACGGCTCGTAGCGGGCTTGCCGGCTGAGGTTGTAGGCTTCTTGTTAGTAGTGGGACGGCCGTGCGACGCGGTGCCCGTAGAAGGCTTGGGGGCCGTAACCGTGTGGCCCTGATTAGTCGGTTTAGAGGGCTTCGGGGTTGTCGTCACGCTGTGGCCCGAGTGGTTTGTGGTGCCCGTCCTTACCGGCGTCAGCTTGTGAGCGCTGCTGTATGTGCGGCCCTTATACCAGCTCTTGCCGCCGTTGCTGCGCCAGCTGTGGCCTCCGCGGTAGGTGGTGTAGACGCTGGGGCGGCTGTAATAATAGTAAGAGCGGTCGGTGTAGCGCGTGTAGATGCTGTATCTGAAGCCCGAACTCCAGTAGACCGGACGGTAGAAATATGTCCTTGACATATACAGGTTATACTGTGCCGCGGTGAGCACGTAGCTCAGGTCGAGGTTGCGGCGCGTCCAGCACGTAGAGTAAAGGTCGTCCTGATAGTTGAGCGCCATAAGATAGTCGAGGTTTATTTCATACACGGCGTCATACTGACTCTCATACAGTCCCAGTTCGTATGCCATCTTGTCTGTCAGGAACAGGGCCTCCTCACGGGCCTGCGTATATGTCATTGCCTGCAACGTAACCGTAGTTATCATCATTATGATGAAGGATGTAAGTAATCGTTTCATAACCGTCAATTTTTAAAATGTTAGACAATCAGCAGTATCAAACAAATGTTCTGAGAGCAAAGATAGTGAAATTTGGGCTAAAATGCAAGCTGTTTACCCTACAACAGCATCGGATTTTCCCTACAATTGAGCGGGATTTGCCCCCGCACACGGCACAGACGGGCACGACTGCCGTGCCTGAAGGGCAGGGCAGAGGGGGCAGAAAATAAAACTTTTTTTAATGTTTTTATATCGCATTGCGAACATATATTGCACAAAAGCGGCATAATTTTGCCCCCGGAACAGGACCTTAGCCCGACAAGGAGAGATTGTTTCATGAGATAACACGGGCCCGGCGCCGCCACGCAAGCTACCGCGGGGCAGGGCAGAGGGCACATATACAACAGACCTTTAAAACTGATTTTAGAAATGATTGTAAGTATTAACCTGAACGAAGAAAGACAGAAAGACTTTGCCGACATGCTGAGCAAGGAACAGCGCGAAAGCGCAAGGCGCATAATGGCGCAGCAACTGGCCCAGTTGCTGACACGCAACCCGGCCGAAAACCTGTACTGGACGGAGAGCAAGACCGACCTGATGGAGCTGGTCTACGACGTCTACATGGCCGAAAGCCCCGTTGACAGGCTGGGCCGCCCCTACAGCTTCAGCGAGATGGCGCGCAGGGCATGCACCGTGCTGCACGTGCCCATGCCGAAGAATCCCTACGCCATGGTGTATAACGCAAGGGAGAGGAAGGGCGTGAAGCAGAAGTCGTTCTTCAGCCGCTACTGCTGGCTGATGTACTGCAGGCACTCGCGCAACCCGCTCTACGCCATGATAAGATGCATGCGCTGAACAGACAACGCAACGGCAAGGTAACCATGAAAAACATTTACAGACCATAAAACACAAGACAATGGACAAGAACACACAGACAAGACTGTCGGAACACTTCACGCTGGAGGAGATGTGCCGCTCGGGCGCGGCAGTAAGACACCGCATAGACAACACGCCCGACAGAGAACAGACCGAACGCCTCAGGCAGCTCTGCCTGAACGTGCTGGAACCGCTGCGCAGGCGATTCGGCGTGATACGCATAACGAGCGGATTCCGCTCCGAACGGCTCAACGCCATAGTGGGCGGGGCAGACAACTCGCAGCACATGAGGGGCGAGGCTGCCGACATACACATATCGGGCATGGAGACGGGGCGCAAGATGTATGCCTACATAACCGCCAACCTCGACTTCGACCAGCTTCTCTTTGAGCACTCCATGAGCAACGGGGCATGCTGGCTGCACGTCTCCTACAAGGCCGGCAAGGGCCAAAACCGCCGCCAGGCCATACCTTTCTACAAGGCGGCATAAGGCCACGCAACGCGCTGACACCCAGCACATTGCAAAAGGCAGCCTTTCGTGCTGCAAAAAGTTATCTTTCATCATGCAAAAGGCCGTCTTTCACGCTCCGAAAGGCGGCCTTTCTGTTATGCACGGCATAGCGTATATTTATAAAAGATTTGGTGGATACCGACACTTCGCGCAGAAAAAAAATTGGTGATGTTTCAAAAAATGTGTCTAGAAGAAATTATAAAAAAGACCAACCTAAATTTTGTCGGTCGCGATAAGTTTGTAATTTTAGTTTAAAAAATATAAAATACAAACAAATGGATTTGATAAAATTACAATTTTCCGAACTTATGTACAAGCATGTATCAAAAGAAAATAGTCTTCAGGATCTTTTAGAGCTAATAATAGAGTATGCTACATAGCGAAACAAGTTTTTAACCGCCAATCTTGGAAGCAAGGGAAACAGCCATCATCCTGGCTTGACTTACTGCGATGGCCATAAGCTAAAATCCGTATCCTGCGTGACCACTATACAACTTACATCCTCGTATACTTGCCATATTGCGCAACTAGGAGGAAGAATACGATCGCCTGGTAAGAATATTTATACCAAAAGTCTTATGCCGGATCAAGCAAGTTACATATTTTCCTAGTTTTATGGTTAAAATTATTCAAAATTCAGCATCATCCTTATAGAGGAATGTATCGTACTCATGTTAATGACTGACTTGAAAACAGTCTGGAGGCCTATTATCCGGTAGTATTTATGGATTGCATACATATCAAGATTCACCGTAATCATTCTTGATCATGCGAAGTCTTTTACGTGACTATGGCTGTAACGGATGAAGGAAGATGTGACGTTATCATCATCTTCTGTATGTCGGTGACATACGATTTCTCGTTATGATACATTTTTATTATGAAATATTTACAATTTTACAAATAAATTAAAAAATAAAATATTAAATTTGCAATGTTATTTAAAATCTACAGGCTTGAATGGATTATTAACAGACATTCTTTATGAAACATCACGCAATTTTTATTTAAATATATCCTAAAAACAAGAAATATGAAAGATGAATTATCTGATATTGAAAGTTGGCAGCAATCCGAAGACGAACGTTTGGAATACGAAGGCTATTGTAATAAAATTCGCAAAGGATTAGAAGACCTTGACGAAAAAAGTGGAGAACGTGCTTTATGGGAACTAGTTCAAAACGCACGTGATATGAGTAGTGAAGCTCGTATAAAAATAGAATTAAACGATACAAGTATTATTTTTTCTCACCATGGCAAACCATTTGACTATACTTCATTTCGTGCTTTAGTTAAGCAAGATAGCTCAAAAGACAGAAATGGAACTGACCTAGTGGGTCAATATGGTACCGGCTTTATGACGACTCATGCTTTTAATCGTTTGGTATACGTCAGTGGTCCATATGTCGTAAAAAATGGAAAAGAAACTATCAAGGGTTATGTGCAAGTGAAAGACTTTGAGTTAGATCGAACCCTTGTTGATACAGCTGAAGGCCCTAAAAAGATGAGAGAACAACTTGAAAAAGTTAAACAACTTTGGAAGGGTGAACTACTTCAAGAGATTAACGACGATGCAACATCTTTTCGATATGATTTGACCCCATTACAAGTTCGTAATGTGTCTGAACAATTATCAAGTGCTATTCGCTTAATGCCATTTGTATTGGTAATCAATTCTCGCATAAAAGAGATTGAAATATATAATAATTTTGCTAAAGAACATTTTACATTAAGAAAATCAGAAGAACAGACCATAATCCCGTTAGAAAATAAAGGATGGAAAGCAGTTACTGAAAAAGTGTTGCTAATAAACCATGTAACAGGAGAAAAACCAGCACCTTTTACTTGTAAAAGTTTGCAATCAGATAAGGGCGATATAGTGATTATTCCACCATTTCCTGATTTTTGTGGATTGCCAACAGATATCCCAAGTCTATTTCTTTGGTTTCCTCTACTTGGAACAGAAAATTTCGGTGTAAATTTCATATTTCACTCCAAACGTTTTTACCCTGTAGAAAAACGTAATAATATCATGCTTCCAGGTTCCACAATTATTAAGCAAGAAAACGGAGGGAAGAATAGTGATGTATTGAAAGAAATAACTGAAGTTTTATTTGCATATTTTGCGAAGGATGAAAACGCTAAAACACTCATTCGCCAAATGTGTGAAATTTCATTTCCAAACACAAGTGAAGATAAAGTAACTTGTCAATTTTATAAAGATATGCAGGAGCTATGGAATACTCACATACCTTATTGGAAGATACTACCGATAAATAATGAATATTATGCTATAACGGACACAAAAGTCAAATTATTACACCGTGACTTCTATTCCCAACTCAGTTTAGAGCAAAGGTTCGAATATGAACCAATATTAACAGCTTATGCACAATTGCCACAGAATGCAGATGGACACTCTTATCTAATGCCATCGAAAGATTTGATAGCTTGGTCGGAAACAATAGATAAATGGGGGTGCAAACACGATGAAGATTTTTTCATAACTGTAGCCGATGTATGTAAAGCAATTCGAACAAAGAGCGAAAAACTTCATTCTTTTCTGAAACTAATGAAAGAGAGTGGTAATGCGGAAGTAATGAAAGATTATGCATTACTCCCTAATAGATACGGCAAATTACGAAAGAAGGGAGAACTTTACCATGCTCCATTTATGACTCCCGATGTTTATGAATTAGTAAAAGTTGTAATGGGTGATGACTCAAAGAAAATTTATGATTCTGCCTACCTTGATGTATGTGAAGTAAATCTATATACTCAATCAGATTTGCAAAGAGCTATTGCTTCAACTATGGGAATATGGCGTACTTCTGTTTTGTCTAATAACAACAGAACTACTTTGACTGAAGAACAGTTATCAGCCCTGATAACATTCTGTTCCGCATCACATCTACAGGAATTCAATAATGCTAGGGGCAGAATGATGCCATTGCTTGCAAACTTCCATGGCATAGAATATAAGGCTGTTCAGACAATTAAATTTAAAGAAGATAAAGAGGAAGATTTCTACAGTTCTGCTTTTAATCTGTTATTAGACTATACTTTATGTAAATTAAGTCAAAAGAATACAGAATGGGTTAAATCCAATAAGGTATGGCTGAAATCATTTCTTGAAGAATATAGTCCTTCAACTAATGAAGAACATAAGAAACGATTGGATGATTATGGCGTTCTTCCTAATCAAAAGAACGAATTATGTCTGATGAAAGACTTACATAAGAACAACGGTGTTCCACAGGAAATGGCCACAATCTACTATACTATATTTGGCAAGGACTTGCATGAGTCATGGGTGGATTCAGATTTTGAAAATATTATTCCATTACTCGAAGACAAGCCGGAGGACATTGCCAAAAAAATTGAAGGAAGCCTTGTGGCAGACATGAAACAAGAAACAAAAGACCGTAAGTTCGAAAAAATTGTCCGTATTATTGTTTTAAAAATTGCAAAATCTAAGGATTGGGAAGAGTGGTTCGGTCAAATCAACGACAAAAAAGCCACTTATACCTTCAGTATGAAAAGTGGTAAAGCTCAAGAAAGTTTGTTCTCTTTAATGGATATTGAAGATGACAATCTATATCGGTTGGCAAAGTTGACCGAAAAAGGTAACATTGATTTAATACTAGATAAGATGGAACGGCAACAAGAACTGGAATACGAAAATGAAGCTCGTTTCAATCATTTACATGCAATAGGAAAACATATAGAAGATACATTACGAGAAAAAATAGGGTCAAATTTAATACAAGTAGATAATCCAACAAGAAAAGAGGGCAACACCATTGCAGAAGATGTTCAGAATGGACAAGATATTATTGTACGTATAAATAATGGCGAGAAGTGGATTGACATCTTTTACGTAGAGGTAAAGAGTAAATGGGATTTTACAGAACCTGCCCATATGAGTACCCGCCAAGTTCGCATGGCTGCACTTCACCCAAACGAATATGCATTATGTTGTGTTGATTTACGTAAACATAAACATGAAGATCTTGAAAATCTGCCGACTGAAACCATTCTTAAATGCACAAACGTTAAAATGGGTATCGGAGAAATTCTTAATCCTATGCTTAAAGCCATCCTTGAAGCAGATAATCGTCCTGACGATGAGCAAATTAAAATCTCTGAATATCGAAGCAATATGGGAGCATCTATTTTTGAGAAAGGTGATTCATTAGACGTTTTATTAAATACCATTGAAGCGAAAATACGACAGGAACTTTCTATCATGCCATAATAAAATAGTTATGCTAATCTGATAAAGTGTGGAAAAAAATCATTATACATCTAGTGATAGGCACAACAAAATTGATTTTATATCGGAAAATGATATACAGTGACTTACTTAGATTCATATGTATCAGAACCGACATTTTGCGCAGAAAAGATTTGGTGGAAGGCGGAATTGCGGGCATCTATGTGTGAAATACACCAAGGATTACCGCCGGGAAAACGGCATCAACTATCTGCCTGTATACATGACCATGTTATTATAATCAACATACGCATACGAGGCAAATATATGCCGCAAAACGAACATGGCAAACACGGGAAACAGAAAGGAAAAACACCGCAAATGCCATGAACGTAATGCGGCCGGATAGGTATGAAACTAAAACGTCATGTTCATGCTCACGCCAACGCTGCGGCCGTCGTAGTAGGGCAGGGCGGCAAGAGCCGTGGAGCGGCGGCAGGACGACTTGCGGAACAGCAGGGGATAGAGCCTGTAGGCCAGTTTGGTGCTGACGATGCCTATGCACGCACCCGCCACAACGTCGTTTATCCAGTGGCGGTCGTTGTAGACGCGCAGATAGGCCGTGAGCGGAGCCACCACAAAGCCCGACCAGGCTATAAGGGGCGACACCGACTTGTATTCTTCATAAAGAAACTGCGCGCCCATGAAGGCCGTGGCGGTGTGTCCCGACGGAAAAGAGTTGCGCGTGCTTACGTCGGGGCGGCGCTCGCTTATGGCCAGCTTCATGGTGTTGACGATAATGCCCATCGTGGCATACGACATGGCAAGCATGATGGTGCGGTCCTTGAACGAGTGGCGGCCGCGCACGCCGGCAAGGTTGAGCCCGTAGACAGCCACCACGGGCGAATACTGCACATAGTCGTCAGCATGCATCTTGCGCCTGTCCTTCGGCACGAGGGCGTATCTCACGGCACGCTTCTGCCTGACCATCCATCCGTTCTCGATATACAGCGCCGACACGCCGACGAGGGCGGCAGGCACCACTATGTCGACAGCCCTGAGCCTGTGGCCGTCGTCGAAGGTGCAACGCCGCTGCACATCGCAGCTAAGGCTGTCGGCAGCACTGACGCCTGAAGCAGCACAGAGCAGCAGCATAATGAGGATGATCCTGAAGTTGAACGTTTCTTTATATTTCATCATTTTGTTAATTTTTCCGGTGTGTCAAGCAATGTCATGGCCGATGGCATAAACCGGCAAAGATATCACACGGAAATGCTGAAAACCACCTATCGGGAAACTGTTTTTTTAATGTATTTTTCAATATACGCATATCCCGAAAACTTATTTTAACCAAACAGCAAGCATCAACACAAGCTGTAGCGCAAAGCACGGCCTACGACGGCAGTCAGCCAAGGCACGAACAGCCCGGCGAGCCGAAGCCATCATAAGCACGAAGGGCAGCCTTGCGGGCGTAAACACCTGACAGTCAGCAGTAAACGAAACATCGGAACTGATCATGAAAGCATACTAACAGCAGTTGAGCATACAGTCTATCGTGGTAAAACTTGACATCGCTGATCAGAAAGTGTATCTTTGCAAACGTGAACGACATGAAGCCGCAGGCACCTCTAAGGACTGCATGGACAGCCGGCAACCATCAGCCGCCGAAACGGCGCCGGGCAGCATGAAAGACACAACTGACACAAAGAAGCTTCTTAATGCAGAGAGAAACACACACAGATTATTAACCATTAAAAAAGAAAGGAAAAAAGATTATGGCAGTTTTTTATAAGTTGTATCAGGAAAACAGAGAAGGTTCGGCAAACAAGGGCAAGTGGTATGCACGCGCCGTGCACACGGGCACAGTTACAATAGACGACCTGGCAGACGAGATGCAGGCCAACTGTACGGTGAAGAGAGCCGACATCGTGGCCGTACTGAGCGAGCTGGTGGAGACGATGCAGAAGCATCTGCAGATGTCGCACCGCGTGAAGCTCGACCGCCTCGGCACATTCAAGATCGGCATGCACACCAGTCCGGCCGACACCGTGAAGGACTTTACGGCAAGCGGCAACGTCAAGTCAGTGCACGTGCTGTTTCAGCCAGAGACCAAGATTGACAAGAACAAGACCCGCACCCGCGCGCTGCTTACGGGCTGCAAGGTGCAGGAGCTGCCCAAGAACGCTGTGAGCGACGCCCTCGACGACGTGGAGGCCGTGTAGCAGCAGGGCATGAATGAATGCAGACGATGAACGTAACACACATAAATTAAACCCAAAACGGTCATTAGGATTCGGTCGGGATTTAGCTTTATATTGAGCGGATTTTCGTTATATTTTTAGCAGGCATAGCGGGCTATGTCAAGAAAAATCTGACAAAAAGACGCCAATAGAAACAAAAAGACTGGATGAAAGCATCAATGCACAAAATTGATAAAGTAATATGCGGTCTGATGACCGATTTTGATTAAAAAACTTACAAAAACAAAACAGACAATGGGAACAAAGGACAAGAACAACATTTCGATAATTCTGAAGGTGATAGTGGCAGTGGCAACAGCCATCCTGGGCGTGTTCGGAGTGAACGCGGCAATCTGAAAATGATGCAGTTAATCAAAATCAACCAACCGGTCCGGCAGGCATTTCAGTCTGCCGGATTTTTATGTTTATTCAATATATATACATAAAATATGTGTACTTTTTATCACAAAAGCCACATAATGTAAAAATAAATCGCTATATTTGCATAATATAAGAGGCGGCTCGGCAATACAAACTCAAAAAGTGTTTTTTGTTTTGCATTGCACTCGTCTTTCATCATATTTGGCAAATTAAACTCAAACATATAACACATAAACCTTGAAGCCTATGGGAAAATGATGGACGCCAAAATCTAAGAGACCAAAATCATTACACAAAATTAACCTGTTAAACTTATCGCTTATGAAAAAACTGATATTTATGCTCATGGCAGTAATCTGTTTCACGGCATGCTCAAACGACGACAACGACCCCCAAAAGCCTATTAATCCGGAACAGCCAAAAGCCGTGGAGCTGAACGATACCACCCTGACATTTGAACTGAATGCAGACACTGCAACTGTAAACATAGGCAGCAGCGAAGGCTGGTGGATAGAAGAGATTACGACAGAGGAAGACACACTGATACCTACAGCCGAGGAGAAGCAGCTGATGGCTGGAGGCGGAGCATATGAAGCGCGATGCCAGTGGGTCAGCATGAAACGCAACGGCAGCAGCATCGAAGTGGCTGTAGACGATAACGTATATAAAGAACGCACATTCAAGATTGTCCTTGCCACAGCCGACAGCACGGCCACCATCACGGGCGTGCAGGAAGAAATGATTACAGGCTGGTGGGACGACATTATAGGCCTGTCGACCAAGACCGTAACGCTCAACGGGGCAGGAGACCCTGCTACTGTAACCACCGAAGGAAAACACTGGTGGATAACATCAATAGAGGTTGACGGAGAGACGCTGTATAATTCCTACTACGACAACACAGAGAACAGAAACATGTATCAGACGGGCAAGTTCAACAAAAAGTGCGACTGGCTCAACGTAAGCGTGGACGACTGGACGCTGAACATATCGGCAGACATGAACTACGGAGAAGAAAGAACATTCAGAATAAACGTAGAGGCAGGTGACTACTTTGACTATATTAACGGCACGCAGGAAGAACTGATGACGGGAGGAGGCACCCCCATAAACCTAAAGCCAAAACAAGTTACGATACCGGCAGAAGGCGGCACGCAGACATGCACGACAGACAAAGACATTGCATGGATAATACACTGCACTTACATTAACGATAATATCTATTATGCCACATTGGATGAAAAAGAAAACTGCGCAGACACGGGCAAATTTGAAAAAACTTACGAATGGCTGACCGTGAAGCGCGACGGCGAAAATCTGTATGTAACGGCACAACCAAACAATACAGGAAAGGAAAGAACCTTCAAAGTGGTGATTACGGCAGGCGACGCAGGAGACACTCTATACGGCACGCAGCCGGCACAATGACGCCGCAGGCAACACGCACAACGCAGACACTACAGGACGCAACGGCGGCTGAACACACATCATCCGTCCCATATATCCCTTTACGAGAAGGATATGGGGCGGATGATGTTCAATTTGCAACATAGTTTACAAAATATAATAAAAACAATTTTATTTCGTACAATCGAATTTTTGCATTATCTTTGCATATTATAATTATGTGTCATGCCTTACGAAAAAGCAAACCTCCGGCCTGACAATGACGGCCTTGAGTTTTGAACAGGGCTGGACGGGACGGGGCTGCAACAGAGCGGCATAAATAACACAAAGAATAAAAAAACAACGATACGGAACAATGGAATACAATTTCAGAGAGATTGAGAAGAAATGGCAGAAACAGTGGGCCGAGATGAAGACCTACCAGGTTACTGAAGACAAGAGCAGGGAGAAATTCTATGTGCTCAACATGTTTCCTTATCCATCGGGAGCAGGACTGCACGTGGGACATCCGCTGGGATACATAGCCAGCGACATCTACGCCCGCTACAAGAGGCTGATGGGATATAACGTGCTCAACCCCATGGGATACGACGCCTACGGACTGCCTGCCGAGCAGTATGCCATACAGACAGGACAGCATCCGGCCATAACTACGGCCGAAAACATAAGCAGATACCGCAGCCAGCTGGACAAGATAGGATTCTCGTTCGACTGGAACCGCGAGGTGCGCACCTGCGAGCCTAAATATTACAAATGGACACAGTGGGCATTCCAGAAGATGTTCAACTCGTTCTACTGCAACACTTGCCAGAAGGCACAGCCTATAGAGAAGCTCATAGAGCACTTCAGCCAGAAGGGCACCGAGGGACTCGACGTGGCACAGAGCGAGGAGATGAGCTTCACGGCAGCCGAATGGAACGCCATGAGCGAGAAGGAGCAGCAGCAAGTGCTGATGAACTACCGCATAGCCTATCTGGGCGAGACGATGGTTAACTGGTGTGCCGGACTGGGCACCGTGCTTGCCAACGACGAGGTGGTAGACGGCGTGAGCGTGCGCGGCGGTTATCCCGTGGTGCAGAAGAAGATGATGCAGTGGTGTCTGCGCGTAAGTGCCTATGCACAGCGCCTGCTCGACGGACTCGACACAGTAGACTGGACTGAGTCGCTGAAGGAGACTCAGCGCAACTGGATCGGCCGTTCTGAAGGAACAGAGATGCAGTTTAAGGTGGCAGGACAGGACTGGGACTTCACCATCTTCACAACACGTGCCGACACAATATTCGGCGTAACGTTCATGGTGCTGGCACCTGAAAGCGAACTCGTAGAGAAACTTACCACACCTGAGCAGAAAGCCGAGGTGGACGCATATATAGAACGCACAAAGAAGCGCACCGAGCGCGAGCGCATCAGCGACCGCTCTGTTACGGGCGTGTTCTCAGGCTCTTACGCCATCAATCCGTTCACGGGCGAGAACATTCCTATCTGGATTTCTGACTATGTGCTGGCAGGATACGGCACAGGAGCCATCATGGCTGTGCCTGCGCACGACTCGCGCGACTATGCCTTTGCCAAGCACTTCGGACTGGAGATACGTCCGCTCATAGAGGGATGCGACGTAAGCGAGGAGAGCTTCGACGCCAAGGAGGGCACCGTATGCAACTCGCCTAAGAGCGGAGTGGAGACTCTCGACGGATTCTCGCTCAACGGCCTGAGCGTAAAAGAGGCTATAAAGAAGACCAAGGAGTTTGTAACTTCTCACAACATGGGCCGCGTGAAGGTGAACTACCGTCTGCGCGACGCCATCTTCTCACGCCAGCGCTACTGGGGCGAGCCGTTCCCGGTTTACTATAAGGACGGCATGCCTTACATGATTTCAGAAGACAAGCTGCCGCTCGAGCTGCCCGAGATAGACCAATATAAGCCTACAGAGACAGGCGAGCCGCCGCTCGGACACGCTAAGAAATGGGCTTGGGACACAGAGAAGAACGAGGTTGTGGACAAGAGCCTGATTGACAACAAGACAGTGTTCCCGCTCGAGCTCAACACCATGCCGGGCTTTGCAGGCTCATCAGCCTACTATCTGCGCTACATGGACCCGCACAACGACAACGCCCTCGTGGGCGAGGAAGCCGACCACTACTGGCAGAACGTTGACCTGTATGTGGGCGGAACAGAGCACGCCACGGGCCACCTGATATACTCACGCTTCTGGAACAAGTTCCTGTTCGACCTCGGTGTGTCGTGCCAGGAGGAGCCTTACAAGAAGCTCGTCAACCAGGGTATGATTCAGGGACGCTCTAACTTCGTTTACCGCGTAAACAGCGACGACCACTCTAAGAAGCCGCTCTTCGTGAGTCTCGGACTGAAAGACCAGTATGACGTAACGCCTATACACGTTGACGTAAACATCGTTCACGGCGACGTGCTCGACACAGAGGCATTCAAGGCATGGCGCCCCGAATACAACGACGCCGAATTCATACTCGAAGACGGCAAGTATGTGTGCGGATGGGCTATAGAGAAGATGTCTAAGTCGATGTTCAACGTTGTCAACCCCGACATGATTGTAGACAAATACGGAGCCGACACGCTGCGTCTCTACGAAATGTTCCTCGGTCCGGTAGAGCAGAGCAAGCCTTGGGACACCAACGGAATAGACGGCTGCCACCGCTTCCTGAAGAAGTTCTGGGCACTGTTCTACGATCAGCGCACGGGCGAATTCCTGCCCGACCAGAGCGAGCCTACGCCGGAGCAGTATAAGTCTGTCCACAAGCTCATCAAGAAGGTTACGCAGGACATTGAGCAGTTCAGCTACAACACCAGCATATCTGCCTTCATGATTTGCGTCAACGAGCTGCATCAGCTCAAATGCCACAACCAGGCATTGCTGACCGACGTGGTAGGCCTGATAGCTCCGTTTGCTCCGCACATAGCCGAAGAGCTGTGGCACGCACTGGGCAACAGCGGCAGCATATTCGACGCATGCTGGCCCGAATACAACGAGAAATACCTCGTTGAGAGCACCGTTCAGATGGGTATAGCCTTCAACGGCAAGCGCCGCTTCGAGATGCAGTTTGCAGCCGACGCCGACAACGCAGCCATAGAGCAGGCTGTGATGGCCGACCAGAGAACGGCAAAATACATCGACGGCAAGCAGATAGTAAAGGTTATCATCGTGCCGAAGAGAATGGTCAACGTGGTTGTTAAATAACAGCCGCGCCCATATCACTCTAAGGCAAACAGCAAAATAACAGGACACACACAGGCGGCAAAGGCCGGGCAACACAGCAGAGCCCGGCCCCTGAGCCGGCCTGACTCACTCACAGGAGCCGACGCGCTCATGATAAAACCGTTATGTCAACAGAATTAAAAAGAAACACACTTTCACCTTAAAAAATCACAAGCCATGCAGAAGCAAATATTAATTCGTGAAGCCAAAGACTACTTCAACATCACCCTCGGGCTGATGCTCTACACGTTCGCCTTCACGGTGTTCCTCTTGCCTTACGAGATAGTAACGGGAGGTATAGCGGGAATCGGCGCCGTGGTGTTCTACGCCACGAAGTTCCCCGTTCAGTACACATTCTTCATAATCAACACCGTGCTCATCGTGGCCGCGCTGAAGATACTGGGCTGGCGCTTCCTGATGAAGACCATCTACGCCACGTTCATGCTGACGTTCCTGCTCGACGTGGCCCAGAGAGTTGTCATACAGCCCGACGGCACGTTCTACAAGCTGCTGGGCGACGGCAACGACTTCATGTCGCTCGTCATCGGATGTATGATGACCGGCACGGCCCTGGCCATAGTGTTCCTCAACAACGGCTCTACGGGCGGCACCGACATCATAGCGGCCTCGGTCAACAAGTACCGCAACATATCGCTCGGCCGCGTAATCCTGCTAATCGACGTGTGCATCATAGGCAGCTGTCTGTTTATCGACACGTTCGGTCCCGTGCAGTTACGCTGCCAGAAGGTGGTGTTCGGCTTCTGCACCATGTTCATCGAGTGCACCATGCTCGACTACGTGATGAACTGGCAGCGCCAGTCGGTGCAGTTCATGATATTCTCAAAGAAATATCAGGAGATAGCCAACGCCATAGCCACCACGACCGACCACACGATAACCATACTCGACGGTCACGGATGGTATACGGGCAAGGAGACCAAGGTGCTCTGTCTGCTGGCAAAGAAGAACGAGAGCGTGACGATATTCCGACTGATAAAAGTAATCGACCCCAACGCCTTTGTGAGCCAGAGCTCCGTGATAGGCGTATACGGCGAGGGCTTCGACCAGATAAAGGTGAAAGTGCCCAAGAAGATGAAAGACAATACGCTAAACGGCAAGTGACGGCAAAAGGCCGCTGCCACGGGCGCACAGAGAAACAATAAAGAAAAGATGAAAATAGTTTTCGCAACAAACAACAAGAACAAGCTGGCCGAGATAAGAGACATGCTCGGCGACAAGATAGAAGTGATGTCGCTGGCCGACATCAACTGCCACGAGGACATACCCGAGACGGCAGACACACTGGAGGGAAACGCCCTGCAGAAAGCCCGCTACGTGTTTGACAAATACGGCATGAGCTGCTTTGCCGACGACACCGGACTCGAGGTGGACGCACTGGGCGGAGAGCCGGGAGTCTACTCGGCACGATATGCCGGCGGCGAAGGTCACGACAGCGAGGCCAACATGGCAAAGCTGATGCAGAAGCTCGGCGACAACGACAACCGCAAGGCGCGCTTCCGCACGGTGATAGCCCTGATAACGGGCAGCGGCGACGACGGCGTTAAGCTGTTTGAAGGCGTGGCAGAAGGCGACATAATACGCGAGAAGAGGGGAGGAGAGGGCTTCGGCTACGACCCAATATTCCGCCCCGAAGGCTACGACAAGACATTTGCCGAACTGGGCCACGAGATAAAGAACAAGATATCTCACCGCGCCAGGGCCGTGCAGAAACTTGTAGAATATCTTAAACAGGCAAGCGGCAACAGATAGCCGCCTGCCTTTATATTATCATCACCGCCGCCGGAAAGCGCTGCGCAAAGCGCTCTGGCGACGCAACGGCAATGCCGCTGAACGAAGAATTTTGGCATTTTATAAAACAAATCTTACCTGCCGGCGTTATATCATTGAGCAACAAGCCACAAGCTGTAAACAAAACAATTATGCGAAAAATAAACACCCATATCCTCAGACATATCATGTCATGCTGTCTGCCGTGCCTTTTTCTGCTATTATCAGTGCCGGCCAATGCAATAAGCGGCGGCAGCACAGACGGCTGGACCCTCTATCCTAGCTACGGCAACATAACAGAAATAGAGCCTACGGGCAAGGAGGTGTACGTGCTGGCATCCAACAGTCTGTTTTCGTATAACCCCTCAGACGGACTTGTTGCCACCTACGACAAGACAAATATGCTGTCGGACATCGAGATATCGCACATAGCATGGTCAAAATCGGCCGGCAGACTTATCGTTACCTACACAAACTCTAACATCGACCTGCTTTCAAGAAACGGCAGCGTGATCAACGTGCCCGACCTCTACATGAAGGAAGCTACCTACGACAAGACCATAAACAACATTTATATATATAACCAATATGCCTATCTGTCGACAGCCTTCGGCATAGTGAAGATGAACGTCAGCAACGGAAGCATTGCCGACTCGTATCAGCTCGGATTCCAGGTTGACTACTGCTACATCGAGGGCAACTACATCTATGCTGCATCGAGCACGCAGGGCATCTACCGCGGCAACATGCAGGACAACCTGCTCGACAAAGGCAACTGGAGCCGCACGGGTGACTATGTGGCGCAGAACATAGACCGCACAAAGGTGTACGACCAGACCGACGGCACATGGTGGACCAAGACCGAAGACGGAAAGCTAACAGGATATAAGATAAACAGCGACAACGTGCCCGTGTATGTAACCGAAGGCGTTGCACCCGACGGCCCCGCATCCAACAACTTCTACCGCATATACATCAACAACGGAAGCCTCTACGGCGTGGGCGGCCTGTGGTCGCAGGAGACCGACGGCAACCGCCCGGGCGAAGTTCACGTGTGGAACGGCGACAGCTGGTCGGAGTTTGAAAAGGTTACAACAGACAAGATAGGCCACAGCTACGTTGACGTGCTATGCCTCGACTTCGACCCAACAATAAGCGGACACGTCATGGTGGGTGCCAAGAGCGGCATGTATGAGTTTCAGGACGGCAAGTTCGTGAAGCACTACAATTATGACAACAGCGACTTAAAATCAGCTGTAAATCCGGTGTCAAAAGATTACACAATTGTAAGTTCAGTTAAATATGATGCTGCCGGTAATCTGTGGGTTTTTAATTCTTATGCAGGAAATAGTATTAAATATATATCTAAAGACGAAAATAAATGGACTACTTATCCGCATACAGAACTGTCAGAATTTAACAGCTACGACATTGAAAAAGCCTTTATCAGCAATACCAACGGCAAGATGTGGTTTGTCAACAACTATTACAACAACACCATACTTTACTCATACGACTATGCCAACGACGTGCTGACAAAATACGGACCGAGCATAATAAACCAAGACGGAACAAGCCTCGGCGCAAACTACATATTCAGTCCGGTTGAAGACAGGGAAGGAAACGTATGGGTAGGCACCAACGCCGGACCTGTTTATCTCTCGGCAAGCGCCATACAGAACGGCTCCACTTACTTCACGCAGCACAAAGTGCCGCGCAACGACGGCACCAACTATGCCGACTATCTGCTATCGGGCATCGACGTGCGCGCCATAGCCATCGACGGCGGCAACCGCAAATGGATAGGCACCAACTCGAACGGAGTGTTCCTCATCAGCGACGACAACAACACGCAGATAAGCCACTTCACCACAGACAACTCGCCTCTGCCGTCAAACCTTGTGCAGGACATAGCCATCGACGGTGCGTCGGGCCGCGTATATTTCGCCACAGACAAGGGCTTATGTTCTTATCAGAGCGACGCAACAGAGCCGACAGACGAGATGACCAAGGACAACGTATACGCATATCCTAACCCCGTAAGACCCGACTACACAGGACTGATAACCATCACAGGCCTTAGCTATGACGCCGATGTGAAGATTGTAACGTCGAGCGGAGCACTGGTAAACAAGGGAATAAGCACGGGCGGATCATACACATGGGACGGCTGCGACCTCAACGGCAAGCGTGTGGCATCGGGCGTGTATATGGTTCAGACGGCCACATCGTCGGGCGACAAGGGCACCGTGTGCAAGATTGCCATAGTGAACTGACGGATGTATAAAACAAAAACAGATAAACGTTTTCATTATAAAACATAATAATAAAGATAATTTTTGTCGCATAAAATGATTTCAGTCTGCATAGCCACATACAACGGTGAGAGATTTATCAGAGAGCAAATCGGCTCGATAATAAATCAACTCGGTAACGAAGACGAAATCATTATATCTGACAACGGATCTACCGATTCAACCATAGACATTATAAAAGAAATCGACGACAAAAGGATAAAGCTGATTAAAGGTCCTGAAAAAAAATCGCCCACATCAAACTTTGAAAACGCATTGATGCATGCCAAAGGCGAATATATATTTCTATCAGATCAAGACGATGTCTGGAAAGATAATAAAATAAGCATTTGCATGCAGTATCTCAAACATTACGACTGCGTGATAAGTGATGCAGAAATGGTAGACGAGAATCTCAACATTATTGAAAAATCATATTATAAAGTACACAACACCAAGCAGTCACGCATTTATAACACCCTTATTAAAAACGGTTATATGGGCTGCTGCATGGCCTTTACAAAGAGGGTGCTCAAGGCATCTCTACCATTTCCGAAAGACATACCTATGCACGACATCTGGATAGGCAACATTGCCGCCTACAGATTCAATATAAAATTTATCCCAAAAAAGCTTATTCAGTTTCGTTGTCACGGCAGAAACAGTTCATTCACAGCATCAGTAAAGAGCGGAAATTCATTATTCCGGATGCTGATGATAAGATGGACGGTGATAAAATGTCTGTCTTTTAAATTCATTTTTTCATGAAATTAAGCATTATTATTCCGGTATATAACGTAGAAAAGACATTCCGGCGCTGCATCGACAGCGTGCTGTCACAGGGCATCGACAATTATGAAATACTTATAATTGACGACGGCTCGACCGACAACAGCGGAAATCTGGCTGACAAGGCTGCATCACTAAGCAATAATATAAAAGTTTTTCATAAACCTAACGGAGGACTTTCTGACGCGCGCAACTATGGAATAAGCCAGGCAACGGGAGATTACATAACATTTGTAGACAGCGACGATTTTGTAGAAAATAATACTTATGCCAAACTTATGCCTATATTAGACGGACATAAGGAATACGACATACTGGAATATCCTGTACTGCAAAATCCCGGATGCAAAAACGAACGGATGTTTAATCCCGGTACTACTGTATACGACAACGCCCTTGACTGGCTGTCGACAAATGGCCTTGAACACTGCTGGGCATGGAACAAGATATACAGGAAAGAGCTTTTCAGCAATGTGCGTTTCCCAAAAGGAAAAATTTATGAAGACGTATATAACATTGCAAGCCTTATAAAGCTCAACCCAGTTATAGCCACAACAGACAAAGGCATGTACAACTATTGCTGGAACAAAAGCGGAATAGCTGCCAAAGAAGCCCTCAACGGACTTACGTCTCTGCTTGAAGCGCAAATAAGCCTGACAAAGGAATTAAACCTCAACACACGGGAAAAGCGCTGGCACAGGCTTTATCTCAACATGCTGACATCGCAACTTTACTCTTACAGAAAAACAGGAAAAATATTACTCTGGCCACAACGGATACAGATTAAAAGTTATGCAGGAAACAAGGACTGGATAAAAGCCGTAATGCTAAATTTATTTGGTCTGAAACTATCTTGTAAAATTTTCAAACTCATTTCAAGACAATGAAAATAGCATATATTATTGAAGATTTCTATATAGGTGGCGGTGTTGAGCGCATAATATCCGAGAAGGCAAACATAATGTCGGAAGAATGGGGAAACGAAGTAACCATCGTTTCTATATATCGCGACACACCACGCCAGACATATAACCTCAACAAGAACGTCAGGCTACTGTTTCTTGATGTTCCGATGGCAAAGAAAAGTAATAACACTATAGCAAGAACCGTTAATCGCATAAAGACATTAGCTGATGCGGCAATAAAGTTAAACAGCACACTTTCAGAACTTAAGCCCGACATAATATTCTTTGCAACCACGCTTAGCGCACTGCTTTTGCCGCTTTGCAATATAAAGTCAAAAAAGATATTTGAGTCGCACTCGGCACGCAGGTTCACGCCTTACAGCCGTATGTTCGGGCTAATGGAGCGAAAGGCCGACGCCGTGGTGTGCCTTACGGCCGACGACGCACGCGAATATAAGGCGGCAAAGAGGGTGGAGGTGATACCTAACTTTGTGAACACACCCGACAAATATGTGGCCGACTATGGCGTGAAAAAGGCGATAGCCGTAGGCAGACTGGAACACGTTAAGGGCTTCGACCTGCTGATAGACTGCTGGAAGGATGTTGCCAAGTCATGCCCCGACTGGCAACTCGACATCTACGGCGAAGGCTCGCTACACGACGAACTGCAACGCCAGATAACACGGTGCGGACTCGACGATAGGGTGGTGCTGCGCGGAAGGTGCGAAGACATGAACGAGGCTTACGCAAGCCACAGCATGCAGATTGTAACCTCGCGATACGAAGGACTGTCGCTCGTGCTTGCCGAAGGACAGTCCTGCGGACTGCCCTGCGTTACGGTTGACTATATCTACGGCGCGAGAGACATCGCAGAAGACGGCTACAACGGCATTATTGTGCCTCAGAACGACTCGGAGGCTCTCACGCGGGCAATTATCCGCATGGCGGGCGACGAGGCTCTCAGAGCGAAATATGGGGCAAATGCGAGGCTCACAATCAACAAGTTTGACCGAGATAACATCATGAACAAATGGAAAGAGCTGATTGGCTCGATTTGCGACAAGAAATAAGACGCTTTTAGGCAAGAAATAAGGCATAAATAATGACAAGCCGATTTAATCTGAACAAAAGAACATTATTTAAAGACACAGGATATAAACAAAAATAAGCTGACAGACAACAACACGGTTCTGTCAGCTTATTTTTTTATTATTTAGTCGCCCCTTAAAAAGATTATTATCTACTAGTATTCAGTAATTTAATCAATA